>Ga0075436_100002430_pt1 | contig 12831 bp, 9 predicted proteins | sample RhiMethybrSRZTD5_FD_75303 | JGI IMG/M metagenome (GOLD analysis project Ga0075436, IMG submission 75303) | Populus rhizosphere microbial communities from Tennessee, USA - Rhizosphere MetaG P. TD hybrid SRZTD5 | ecosystem: Host-associated > Plants > Roots > Rhizosphere > Soil | place: USA...
AAAAGAGGGCGCCGCCGAGTTTTCTGATATCAGAAGGTGTTTTCACCCAGCTCGACGTTTTCGTATCGAAATTTCCAAGTTTCTGCAACTCTCGATATTGTTCTTCCGTTAAAAGCTCAATGCCCATGGCAGCTGCCATATCAACAGCGTTATCTTCTGGTTTATGTTCTTTCCTTGATTCCAGCGCTTCACGGTCGTAGCAAAAGCTTCTGCGGCCCTTAGGACTTTCCGCTGAACAATCATAAAAAATGTATTCGCCCGTCTTTTTATCATGACCAACAACGTCCGGTTCACCGCCAGTTCTTTCCATTTCATTGAGTGACCACAGTTTTTCAGCATTAACTTCCAGCTTTGCTTGTACTTTAGCCCATTCAAGACCTCTATGGCGGCTCATGTTTTTCTCAAAACGGGCCTTCAATGCTCTGAGTAGTTCTTCACGCTGTTCTGGTGACAAGCCCTTTCTATTGCTATTACTGTTTCGCGTTCTTGTTGCACTCATAGTCGTCGCTTTCCGCGTTTCTTATCTGTTCCTCCGCTGCGTTTCGCCACATGGGTGTTTTTTCGGCTTGTCTTTGCGTCCTTATCAAGTCGCAGTTTCCACGCCGTTCGGAGTGCACCAGTCAGTACATCCTCGCTCGCCGTCGCCAGGCGAACATACGTGTGTCCCATCTTTCCCCAGCCGCCAGAAATCGGCAGGAAAATCTCGGGTGCCTCCTCCACAAACGCTGCCTGCTGCTCCAGCGTAAGCATCAGATTTCCGTAACCCTCTGCTTGCGATGCGAGCGAAGCAAATTTCCTTTCTCTTACACGAAAAGCCGGCAATCCGGCGTGAGGGTACTCTTCCACGCCTTCCAGGCTCAGGGCAATCCTGCGAAAATCTGCTGCGGTCATGTGGCGATTCCCATTCGTCAGAGAGAATATCGTATCTCACCATTAGCGGATGGCATGTGTCTACCCTCGAGGGCGGATCACGCACCAATCGGAAAGAGGGCAGAAAGCGGCGTTAAGGACACATATCGGTAGGTAAAGTGCCCACGGCGTTTGCAAGATTGAAGATGTTGGGAGCAGCTGTCCCCTTTTTCGTTCAATTCTGGTGCGCCACGGTTCCGTGGGAACCCGGCGGATCGGAAGTCAGTCAGATAGTAATTCAGCTCTTGAAGAACGGTTCGATAGGGAACCGTTCCTAAGGGCCAGATCCCTCGTAACCCGCGCCCGGCGGCCTAGCCCGTCTTCGCCGATTCCGCCTTCTCAGCCTCAGCCTTCTCGGCGTTCGGCAGCTTGAAGTACCCCACGACTCCGATTCCGACCAGCATCGCAGCGCTTCCATAATAGAGGTTCGGAATCCCAATCTTTTCCGCCACCGGACCAGCCACGAACATCGAGATCACCTGCGACCCCGCCACCAGCGACATCAGGCAGCTCATTACTCGTCCCAAAAGTTCGTGCGGTGTCTCGTGCTGGATCAGCGTCGTCGCCGTAATGAAAATCGCGGACGCGCTCAGGCCCAACCCGAGCATTCCCGCCGCGGTCGATCCCATCGTGCCGAATGCCGCCGTGGTCAAAACCGCTATGCCCATTCCGCCCAGACCGTACACCACCAGGTTCTGCTGCGGGATGTGCCGCGCAAACCGCGTGAGCAACTGCGTCCCGATGATCATGCCGATGCCGATCAGGGTATTCAGCACACCGAACACCGCGGACGTCGAGTGCAGCACGTCGCGCACGTAGATCGAGAGCAGCGCGCCGAAGCAGCGCATCGCGAACATCCCCGCCGTCATCGAGAGAATCACAAACGAAATCGTCGAGTGCTTGAAGATGAAGCCGAATCCCTGCCGCATCGAATCGAGCACCGCGCTCGATTCCGTGCGCAGCGCCTGTCGGTCGATGGTCAGCGTCATCACCAGCGCCGCCGAAAAGAAGAAACTGAAGCTGTCGTAGAGGAAACAGGAGTTCGCGCCGACAAGCTGCACCAGCTCTCCGGCGACACTCGGAGCCACGATCAGCGACCCCTGCTGCGCCTGCGACATCAGTCCGTTCACTGCCATCAGCCCCGCCATCGGGACCAGCGTGCGCACCGCCACCGATTGCGCCGGAACGAAGAAGGCTGAGACCACGCTCATCGTGAACAGGATGACGTATATCACGTACAGGTCGTGCACGAACACCAGCGCCAGCACCAGCACGCCGCGGATCAGGTCGCTTGCGATCATCGTCCGCTTCAAGTGCCACCGGTCCACGAAGACGCCGGCCAGCGGGCTGACGATCGCCAGCGGCGCCATAAACGATACCAGCACCATCGCCACCTGCGTCGCCGTACCGTGCAGCTTAAACGTCACCACGGCGATGATCGCGAACACCGCCAGGAAGTCCCCGAACACGCTGACAATCTGCGCGATCCACAGGCGCCGCACCGGCCGAAGCCGCAACACGTCGCTAAAAGATAGAGGTATCCCTGATGTGGCCATACGTGTGAGAATCCCCTTCAGGCGGTTGCGATTATCATAGTATCCCCTCCAGGCTGGTTCGTAAACGCTGCGCCGTTTAGGCGGGAGTTATGGCGTAGAGTGAAGATCATGTATATGATTCGCCAATGAACCCCGTATTGCAACATTGGCTACTGAACTTGGCGGTGGACTTCGCCGTCCCCTTAAAGTTCCTGCCCCCAGTGCTCGATGGCGATGATCGCGAGCCACACGCTCTGAACGTGAAGTCTCTTCGAGGGATCAGTCTATGCGAAGGAGTTGCGCACCTTGTTGAGCTAGCGGAGAACGGCCTAATAGCGTTTACACGGGTTGGTGGTTTGGAAACCTTGGCCCCACCAACCGTACTACCGCTATTGAAGAATCCGGCCGCGGAGCGGGAGATTTCGTTTGAACTCACTGACGACGGGGGCCGTGCATGGGAAAGGGCATCTGGGCCCCGGTGGCATGATATGGCGGATGGTTCCGCAGTTGTCATTTCCGAAGTAGCCCAGCTGTACGAGTGGAAGTGGACTTGGTTCTCGCAAGATCGCGAGCAGTTGATGGCTGTACTCGGTTGGTACCCGATGCTCCAGAACGAGCAAATTGATTTAACCACGGTTAAATGGGAGCTCCATGCCGAGTATCAAGTCAAATATTGGAAACGGCTCTCAAACGTGCATGTTGTTAGTTTCCGTAGTTGTTCGCATAGCGAATCTATGCCAGCTTGGCGCCGTGGTGTCGAGCCTGAGTGGTTCACGGACTGGAGAAACTCGAGAGATAACTGGTACCGAAAGCCTTGGAATATGGAGGGATGGCCTCCCGTGCGATAGTACGGCCCAATCGTTGCAGGCGGCAAATCAAGAATCGCGCCTGCCTGGTCGGGCAGCGTTTAGGAAGGCCTTGTGCGGTCACCGTGCCGTAAAACGCCCGTTGCTTCCTTGTGCCCGGATCTGGCCAGTCTAAGGACATAAAGGGGAACGGCGACGACGCGTCCAGGTGGACAACGCCTTTTGCGGGCAAGTACCGTGACGGGCGTCTCCAGGATTTCGAGCCTACTCCGCTTCGCCCAGCTATGACATGAATGGAGCAAGTGGATTATTTTCCGACCGGAACCCACAGGTGCGCGGTCGCCTTCTCGCCGCGCTCGTTCGCTCGCTCGACCTTCACCAGGAAATCACCCGGCCTCCGGAAGACATGCTCCGTGCGCGCGTATCCTTCCTTCGCTTTTTCCACGGCGCAGCCGTCGGATTTCACCGACGCGGGCGCGCTGCCGTCTCCAAAGTCCCACATCTCTTCTCCGAACGTGGTCCGGCACGTTCGCACTAAGAACGTAACCGGCTGTCCGGAACGCACGCCGATGGTGGGCCAGTAGGAGGCGTGAATGGTCGGAGGCACTCGATCTTCGCCGCCTTTCACGCCCTCCTGGCGATCCACCACCTGCACGACGGCGAAATCGTACGCGCTCCGCCCGGAGCGATCGGTCACCTTAAGAATTTCGCTGTAAGTGCCGGGGCGCTGGTAAGTCCTGGCGACCACTGGGTTGCTTGCCTTTGAGCCGTCGCTAAAGGTCCATTCGTGGCGGTTCACTCCCGTTCGCGCCCAGGAGCGGCTGCCATCGAGCTTCGCTGTCTCCCCCACCCATACGAAAGAATGCGGCCGCGCGACCGCGATTACATCGGGAGCATACTGGCGCTGGTACGCCTCCCACAGGAACGCGTACCCTTCGACGATGCCAGCTTTCCCGGATTGCTGCGGGCCACGAATCTCGTAGTGGAGGTGAGACCAGCAGCCGGCGGATCCTTCCTTGCCGATCCGGCCCACCGGCTGGCCCATGCGTACTCGCTCACCCAGTATGATGCCCTCGTCAATCGAGAACAGGTGAAAGTACCAGTGAAACCACCCCCGGTCATCGAGTATGATGACGCCGTCGTAGGTGACCTCCGTATACGGGCTCGTCACGAACTCCGGAAGCGCGGCTCGGCCCCGTACGACAACGCGCCCGTTGGTGGCCGAGACAACCTCCGTTCGTCCTTCCGCGCCGCCCAGGTCGAGCCCGTGATGATAGTAGATCCGCTTCGCCGAGGGTTCCTCGGAACCATCCACGTACGACGGCTGGTTCGCCATCTGCGTGTCGGTGGCGAACCAGCGCTGCTTTACGGGATACACGTACGTGCCCGGGCTGAGAAATGGCGATCCCGCCGGCCAAACTCGCAGCCGCGCGTCTTTCTCGATGGCCCATGGATTCGCGCGCGAATTGGTCAGGAGCCCCTTGGTGACGGAGCAGTCGATCTGCACCCCGCCCGCAGTCACCGGGAGTCGGTAGTTCCCGCATTCGAGCCACACTTCCTTACCGTTCACCGTCAAGCGAACGCGCGCCAGCCGCACGGCACCCCGAACCGTATCAGCTATCTCGCTGCGCTCCAGCAACTGCACTCGTGCGGTCGTTCCATTCGGAAGCGCGACGTCGGTCGGCTCACCCTGATTGACGTCCACCAGGCGGAACAGTGGTGTCTCCGGCTGTTGCGCAAAACCCGTCAGGGCAACAAAAGACAACAGAAGTCCCGGAGCGTTCATTGGCTCTCCTTGCCCCGATTGGAATCAGGGGGCCATTTCGCTAGCATACAATTAGCTGTCTTCACGGCGCGCGGCAAGATTCACGCGACGAGTTCCTTTCAACGCTCCATGTTGCGAAAGCTTCTGGCAGCTGACCCGCTACCGACCAGTTCCTCATTGCCCGCCTATTTTTTGGTGGGCTTCAAGGACAGAACTCAGTTTTGAGGCGGAATCGCGAGCACCCCAGACCAGTGCCGCTGCCGAGTTTCATCCGTGAGGCGATCCCCGACGGACCAAAGTTTTTTGAATGAAACGGAATGAAACTCTTCGTGGGAAGGTCTGTAAGTTATTGAAAAAATGGTGGCCAGGGACGGCTACCAACAGCATTACTCATTTCTCTCCATCCCTCTGAATGACGTTTACCTTGACCCGCGCCTCGATTTGAGCCGGGGATGACAGAGGCGACCAGCTTTATGCTCAATTATCCAGTGACCGGTTCAGGTCGGCGGTAAACTGATGGTTCGAACCGGACGGGGAGCCGCCAACAGCAATACAGAGGCGGTTTAGGATCAACAAGATGAGGCGAGATGCTAGATTCAAACTGGGCGGCGGAGAAGTGAACCATGCCGAGATGGATCAGGGGACAATCCGGTAACCTCAAGGGCCGACCGAGGCAGGGAAGCGCCATTGCGCCGCTAGCCCGCTCCCAGGTGCAGAAGCGCAAGTTGATCGACAAGCTTGGCCGGATCGCCGCGCGCGAAGGCGAGTACCTCCACGTCGAGATTGACCAACAGATTCGCGCCATTCAATTGCTTATGGCGTATGGCTACGGCCCTCCCCGGGCCGAGCTTGAGGGTGGCGACGCAGTGGTGATCCAGGTGACCTATGTCGAAAGAAATCAAATTACAATTGCCAGCGCCGCACGTGGCGCAATTACGAGTGATCCAGGAGGCCAAGCGGTTCAACGTGATCTGCTGCGGACGGCGCTGGGGCAAGACGGTGTTGGGGACGGATCGGCTGATCCACGCGGCACTCCAGGGTAAGCCGGTAGCTTGGTTCGCGCCGAATTACCGCCTGCTGTCTGACGTCTGGCAGGAGCTGCAGACCATCCTCCAACCCATTCTCGCCAGGCCCAACCAACAGGAGCGACGGCTCGAGCTACACGGCGGCGGGGTGGTCGAGATGTGGTCTCTCGACTCGCCGGATTCCGGCCGCGGACGAGCCTACGCGGTAGTCGTGATCGACGAATCCGCGCTGGTGCCCAACCTCGAGCAAGCCTGGCAGCAAACTATCCGACCGATGTTGACCGACTACGTCGGCCAAGCTTGGTTTCTGAGTACTCCGAAGGGCATGAATTATTTCAAGACTCTGTTCAATCTCGGGCAAGATCCGGAGCGAACCGATTGGGCGTCATGGCAGATGCCGACTAGCGAGAATCCGTTTATTGAGCCTGGGGAGATCGCTTCGGCGCGCTTGGATTTGACCGAATCGGCCTTCAATCAGGAGTACTTGGCGATGTTCGTCAACTGGGAAGGCAGCGTGTTCCGCCGCGTGGGTGAAGCGGCCACCGTTGCGATTCCGACCAAGCCGGAAGCCGGCCACGATTACGTCATCGGTTGTGACTGGGGCCGATCAAATGATTACACGGTCTTCGGGGTCCTCGATGTAACGGCAAAGTCCCTCGTCGCCCTGGACCGCTCCAACCGGGTGGATTACAGCCTGCAGTGCGAACGACTGAAAGCCCTGTCCGAGCGATGGCAACCCCAACAAATCATCGCCGAGCAGAACAGTATCGGACAGCCGGTGATCGAGCAGCTCACCCGCGATGGACTGCGCATTCATCCGTTCACTACTACAAACCTGAGTAAGGCCAAGGCCATCGAGGCCCTCGCCTTAGCCTTTGAGCGCGGCGAAATTCGCATTCTGAACGATCCGGTGCTGGTCAGTGAACTAGTGGCATACCAGGCCGAGCCCCTGCCGTCCGGTATACTGCGCTATTGCGCGCCCGCCGGCCAGCATGATGATACCGTTATGGCGCTGGCGATGGCATGGAGCGCCGTTTCTGGGCAGCATCGTCTCATTTACCCCGTTCCAGACACGCAAATCGTCGTGCCGGAATTCTCCATTCCGGAGCATTGGCCACGTGCGTACGGCCTGGGGATATCAGATGGAACACGGTTGCGGCCATCTGGGGCGCACGCGATCCCCAGTCGGATGTGCTGTATCTGTACAGCGAGTATCTTGCTGAATCTGACCCCGCTATCCATACGGCTGCCATACGCTCCCGCGCATACTGGATTCACGGCTTAATTGATGTAACGGCCAACGGCAGAGTCGAAGCGGATGGGTTCCAGCTAATTCAGCTGTACCGGAACCTTGGCCTTCACCTGGAATCGACGGACAACCCGGTCGAGTCCGGAGTCTTGAACGTCTGGCAACGCATGCATTCAGGACGGCTGAAGGTATTCGCCTCCCTTTCAAAATACCTGGAGGAACGCAGGCTCTACCGGCGCGATGAACGAGATCAGATTGTAAAGGTGCGTGACCATCTTCAGGATGCCACGCGCTGCCTGGTGAGCGGCATCTTACATATGCGGACCAAACCGAAACCGCCTTCGATGCCGAGACGCGTCTATTACGGAGAGCGGTCATGGATGAGGTGAGCGCTCAAACATGGAGGATCAGATCAGAAGCAGGTCAGGAGCATACGGGTAAAGCAAAATCTCAGTGACAACCGGCCTGATCTGCGCCCTGTTTTCAGACCGCCTCGTCTGCCCTAAGTTAAACAGTTGCAACAAATGCGGCTCTGTTGTTTCTCTGTTTTCCAGGTATAGACACGTGCAAGCTGAAGACGAGAATGTTAGATTCCTGCAGAACCTCAGTCAGGCGTTCTCCTCTTAGCTGCCGCTGGAACACGGCCAGGAACTTCGTATCTCGGGTGCCCCCGCAAGCCGTCGATGCCGTGAATTCCCCGAACCGGAGTCTTGAGGAGGGACCGTTAGCCGAATTTGAATTGGTGCTTGTTGATTTTCGAGGCCTTGATCCACGTCTCGAGGGTCGATGGTGGAACTCGAAGCTTAGCCGCCGCTCCGGATGGTCCGGAAACCCGGCCTCTGGTCTCAGCGAGCACTGCCTCGATCATCTCCCGTTCGCTTCGCGGCTCAACATTCAAAGCCGGCGACGTTTCAACCCGAGCTGCCCGCGGAGAAATCCTTTTCGAAAGCCACAACTCATCAACTGAAAACAGATCAGTGGAGCTCAGGATGATGGACCTTTCAATCACGTTCTGCAACTCCCGGATGTTGCCAGGCCAGTCGTAGGACTGCAACAGATCCAAGGTCTCCCGGTCGATCGATCGGATATTTCTGCCGGCACGGTTGGCGTAGCGCTGCACGAAATACCGGACCAAGGTCAAAATGTCGCCTTTCCGTTCTCGCAAAGGCGGCATTTCAATGGGAAACACATTCAGCCGATAGAGGAGATCTTGGCGGAAAGCCCCATTTGCTACGGCGGCGTCCAGGTCGCGATTCGTGGCAGCGATGACACGAACGTCGACACGGATCGGCCGCCCTCCCCCCACTCGCTCGAATTCCCGTTCCTGTAGCACTCTCAATAACGCGGCCTGGGTGTCGGGTAGCAGTTCGCCCACTTCGTCCAGGAATATCGTTCCGCCGTCAGCCATTTCGAAGCGGCCAAGTCGGCGCTGCGTGGCTCCGGTGAAGGCTCCCTTTTCATGGCCAAACAATTCTGAGGTAACCAGTGCGGGCGGAAGCGCGGCACAATTCACACTAATGAAGGGACGACCAGATCTTTGAGATCGTTTGTGAACGGCGCGCGCGATGAGTTCTTTGCCTGTGCCGGTTTCCCCCGTAATCAGAACGGTCGAGTCAGTCGGAGCGACTTTGGCAATTCGGGAAAGAACAGCCTTCAGAGAACTCGATGTGCCAACAATTTCCTCGAACATCGAGGCCTTGTCGATCTCCTCGCGAAGGGCAACGTTTTCCTGCTGAAGTTTCTCCTCGGCTCTCTTGCGATCCTCGATGTCCGTACACGCAACATACCAACGCATGAGCTGTCCCTTTTCATCGCGCAGGGCATGGAAGCGAATCAGAAACCAGCGAAAACTTCCATCACCTTTGCGTACCCGCACCTCCAGGTCGTAACTTGAAGAACCACGATCCTCGAAGGCCCAGAGCTTCGCGACATCATCAGGATGAACGTCAGCGCCACTGGGTGTCTGCAGCCATTCATCCAGACTCACGCCAAGGTACTCGAGCGCGTTGCGATTTGCGTAGAGACGCTCCTGGTTGGGTCCGTATACAGCAATCAGTTGAGGAACGAGGTCCAGTATTTGACGGAGCTCGATTTCCTGCTCCCGGATCTTTTCCTCGGCGCGCTTGCGATCTTCGATATCGGTGAGGACACCATACCACTTAAGGACGTTTCCATCTTCGTCTCGTAGCGGCACGCCGCGTTGCAAATGCCAGCGGTATTGCCCATCCGCGCGGCGGAAACGCACTTCGTCTTCAAAAACTTCGCATGTGCGAACGCAGGCGAGCCACTTGCATTCGTGCCGCTGAAGATCATCGGGGTGAGTTGCGGCATGCCAGCCTGATCCAGCCAACTGCTCTGCTGACATGCCGGAGTACTCCACGAATCGGGTGTTCACGTAAACATTCGAGCCGTCCGGCAGTGCACTCCACATTATCGCCGGGATGATATCGACCACGTCGCAATGCTCCCTTTCGCTTCGGGGGAGTGCGGAGGTTCGTTCCGGCGCCTCAGTTTCTAGCTCGGCTCGTGCCGTGCGAAGCTCTCGTCCGCTGTCGAGCACGGCGAAGGCGGAATGCAGGGAGGATTGAGGGGTTGACAAGGTTACGTCTCCTTTCGCTTAAGGTTTGCGTTGCGCGGCAAAAGGCGTGCGGCGAGCCAGGACCTGACGCTGACCCGCAATTCCTCCGGCGCTCCGGGCGCATTCGGCGCGTTGGGGTCGAAGGTCATCGCCATCATCGCGCGCATGTGATAAAGCATGACGACCGCCATCTTCCTCAGAGTTGGCGCCCTGAGATGCGGTGCGTTCGCTTTCAATGCCTCGCCAATCCGCTCGAGATTCCGGTGGCGGAACTCCTCGCGCCGACGGGAGCCGTCGGCGCGGCCCTCCAGGAGGGCGAGAAGCGCGCGCGCGCTGTGCTTCTTGCGGGCATCAATATAGGCGTCGAGCAGAAGGTCGGCGAGCCTCTCGGGCGCGGCGCCCGGAGCTGCCGCGATGATTGCCTGCCACTGGACCTCCGACGATTGCGCGTAATCTTCGATGAGGGCATCGCCCACCAGTTCTTTGGTCGGGAAGAAGCGGTAGAGCGAGCCTATTTTCGTGCCGGATCGCAGAGCGATTTCACTCATTGTCGTGCTCTCGTATCCGCGTTCACGGATCACATCGGCGGCCGCCTCCAGAATGAGGGCGACCCGCGCGCGGCCGTTACTCCGCTGCGGGGTTACGGCCACCTTCGGCGCGGCCACGCCTTCTCGCTTTTCTGCCCCGGTTGTCATGCGGCTCTCAGCTCGGCCAGAAGTTCGGCAGACTGGCAGACCTCTCCGAGCCGGGGAAAGATCTTCTTCACACTGTTGGCGTGGGCTTCGGCATCAAGGTCCGTCATGGCATCCTCGACCAACACCACGTGATAGCCGTGCTCGTGGGCATTCCGGGCCGTCGATTCAACGCCGATGCTGGTGGCGATCCCGCAAAGAACAACCTGGGTAACGCCCTGGGCCTGCAGATAGTGATGGAGCCGCGTTTCATGGAACGCGCCCCAGCGATGCTTTGTCACAACATGGTCGCCCGGTTGCCGTTCCAGTTCGGAAACGAGTTCGGTCCAGTCGGCCGGTGGGTTGAAGGCATGCGACACATCGGCGCGGCCCGGCGCGCCGCCCGCTACATTTACCAGGATGACGGGCAGGCCGTGCGCGCGAAAGGCACGGGCCAGCGCGGAAGACCTCGCCGCGATTTCCGCGCTCGGATGCGCTGTCGGCAGGGCGACGATGCCTTTCTGAAGATCAATCACGATCAGAGCGGGTTTGGGGTCCAGTTGTGTCAGTGGCATGGATGAGTCTTCCTTGAGTTGATTTGAGTTGATGTTTGACGTTTTGTTCCACCGGGCCGCGCGGCAGCGTGCGGTCGAGAAGAATGAAGACAAGAAGCAGGGCGGACGCGGCGGTCATCACAAGGGCCAGATTGTGAAAGCCTTTGTCATTGACGTGGGTTCCAAACATCAGCCCAAGCAGGCTCACGGCCCCGATCGCTCCGAAGTATCCGAACGTCCGCTGCAGTCCGGCGGCGACGCCCATTTCCGAGGCGGGAGCCTGCAGGTAAATAGCGGTCTGCGTTGGGTTTGAAGTCAGGCCCATCGGAATCCCGATGAGCGCGACCACGGATGCGATGAGCCAGGGTGCTGTGTTGCTGTACAACAATATGAGTCCAGCACATCCGATCAAGCTGGCCGCGGCCCCTATAATGAACGGCGCGCGAATGCCCCTGGAGCGGGCTCCGAGTAGGGAGCACACGGCCGCCATTACTGACATGGGCAGCGTCATAAGGCCTGCGGCGCCCGGCGAATAATGAGCGCTGCTCTCCAGCCACTGCGCAAAGCCGTACATCACGCAATAGGGGATCAGCAGCGTCAACGTGACGCGCAGGAGCGTCAGGGACAGCGGAATATTCGCGGCAAGCATCCTGACGTCGATGAAGGGCTGGCGGCAGCGGACGGAATGGCGCCAGAACAGCGTCCAGATCGCGCCGGAGACCGGGAGCATCCACCAGAGCGGCCGGTCGAGGTTCATGAGGAACGCCATAAGCGAGAGGAGCGCGGCGGCGAACAGAACAACGCCGGGAATGTCGATCTCGCGCACGAGTTCGCGCAGGCCCGTCGTCCGCGGGACATCTCTGGGTACCCACAGGAACACTAATAATGCGGTGATAAGGGCGAGTGGCACATTGACCGAGAAGATGGCGTGCCATCCGAAGACGCCGGTAATGAAGCCCCCCAGCGCGGGGCCGAAAGCCTGGGTGGAGATCGCGGCGAGCGACAGAGTTGCCATAGCCATGCGGGGTGGCGCTATGCCGAGTTGGTCAGCCTGGTCGCGGAAGATTCGCATGGCGGAGGGATATTCGCCCGAGGTGCCAACACCGAGCAGTACGCGTACGGCCACAAGCGCGCCCAGCGTAGGCGCGACGACGCCGCCGAGGCCGGCCAGAGCGACCAGCACGAGTGAGAGGAGATAGATCCGCCGCGGACCGAAAAGATCGGCAAGACGTCCCATCGTCGGCTGGGCGACCGCGCTCGTCAGGTAAAGCCCGGCGATCAGCCATCCCGTCTGAGCCACCGTGGCCTCGAAGTCTTTTCCAATTGGCGCGAGCGCCGTTGAAATCATCGTGGAGTTGATCGGGTTCAGCATGGAGCCCAGGGCCAACGGCAGCACGAAGGTGGGGCCGAAATGGACCTTCCGGTCCTGCGAGACGGAGGCGCTATCCAACACTAAAGGCATTCATTCTCTCCAAACGATTTGGCCCGTCAAGCCGCTTGACGACGGCCTCGCCCCACTGCCGCGGCTCCATGCCGGGCGGGTACTATTTGAGTATACATTCAAATATTATTTGAAGCAAGGCTCAACTAATTAGAATTTTGACCAATAAAAGCAGAGGTGGGGGGCCCCGGGAATCCTGATCCAGTTGAAGAGTGAGTATTCCGGCAAAATCAGAAAGAGGATTTTGCCATGAAGAGAAAGCGATTTTCTGTGGAACAGATTGTTGGGATCTTGAAAC
>Ga0075436_100002431_pt1 | contig 12830 bp, 8 predicted proteins | sample RhiMethybrSRZTD5_FD_75303 | JGI IMG/M metagenome (GOLD analysis project Ga0075436, IMG submission 75303) | Populus rhizosphere microbial communities from Tennessee, USA - Rhizosphere MetaG P. TD hybrid SRZTD5 | ecosystem: Host-associated > Plants > Roots > Rhizosphere > Soil | place: USA...
CTCACCGGGATTGAGCAATGCGGTCAGGCAAACGTCCACCGCCTCTCCCGCGCCATTGGTGACGAAGACATCCTGGACTGTGGTGATTCGTTTCCGCGCAGCCTCACCGCGAATGGCCTCCAGCGCTTCAGCGACGCCAAGTGACGGCGCGTAGCCGTTCTTGTTGTCGCGCATCGCGCGGTACGCGGCTTCAACCACGTGCGGTGGCGTGACAAAATCAAAGGCGTTGGGATCGCCCACGTTCAAGTGCAGGACCTTGTGGCCTTGCTTGATCACGTCATCGGCCAGGGTTGCCAGATCACGAATCGCATAACGCAGATTGTCGAGCCGCTGAGCCGGGCTGATTTCTCTACTTTGAGTTGCGGGCATGATTTGATTCTAAATTACCGCCAGCACTGTGACGGAAAGAGTTACCGCATGCGTTTCCGAGCCATTGAAACCCCCATAGGCTAACTCTACCCGGCTGGGCAGCAACCTCCGTTACATCTGAAACGGGCAGGTAATCCCATACCATTTCTCATCGCCCCAAAGCGGTCGGAGCCAACGTATGCAATGGACTGGCAAACGCATTTTTACCATCGTAATGGCGGTGGGAACAGTCATAACCACTTACCAACTCCTGAGTAAGCCGCGTCCGGTGGCCACTCCGCAGAGCGCTGAGGCCGCGCGCGCCAACGTTCAGTCGTTCGATCAAAAGCTCGAGCAACTGCAGGCGCCGAGGACTGACGGCAGCGCTCCGGCCGAAGTACACTTCAGCTCCGAAGAGGTGAGCGCAGAAATGGCACAAGCAGTCGGCGCCGCGCCACCTGCTCCAGCCACGACGACCAAGCCAGTCAATTCTGCGCCCAATTCACCCGATGCTGAAGTCGGGCCCGGAGACGTCCAGGTCAAGGACTATCAGGTGAAGTTGGAAGGGGATGTTGCGCACGGGCAATTCCTGACACAAGTCGCCGGTAAAGATATTTACGTCACGCTGGCCGGGCATCTCGGATCGCAGGATGGGTATGTGACCTTCGATCCCACCGAGTTCAAGGTCGGCGATCTGAGCATTCCGGTCTCGCTGGTCAATTCAGCGCTGCAGAAGAAGCTTGCAGAACAACGCGATCAGTTGAAGTTGCCGGATGGAGTCGGCAGCTTGCGCGTGCAAAACGGCGAACTAGTGATTACCCAGAAGTAGCCTGCTTCGAGTTGTACCTCACGGCTCTACGATGAACTCGCTCTTCATGGAATGGTGGTGAAATCCGCACACCGTGCAGCATCGGAATGCGTAGGTTCCGGGCTTTCGCGCCACAAACTCAATGGTTGCGGTCTGGCCTTTCTCGATCTTGGTGCAATCCTGCTCCGATGAAAACGCGAGGCCTGGCTCGCCGCCTTTCTCCATGCCTTCAGGAAATGGGTTGATCTTGAACCCGTGCGCATGATCGACCGCGGTGATGGTAAGCCGCACCTTTGTCCCCTGCTTTACCCGGATCGGCGACGGATCGAACTCGTACTTTTTAGCGGTAACTGTGATAACTTGAACCGCTTCTGAATTGGCGGCCGATTGCGCCCGCGAATCGGGTACGACCGCGCTGGCGAAAAATAATGCAAGCACCGGCACTGAGAGGGCTAGCGACCGTTTCATGCTCAGCTCCTTGTCGAAAATCAGTTTGTACTCTCAAATTAGAGCAATTTTCAGGCTCAGGCATGTCAAGAAAGTGTCATGCAGAAACAATATTTATGTTTTTGCGCCGTGCGCCACGATGCTAGACGGAACTCTGAGCGCGCGCAACCAATCAATTACCGACGCGAGGGAACAATGAAACCAATGGATAGCGGAATTCAGCTGATGGTTTTGGTGAGCCTGTTTTGTGTGCCTGCGGCCGCGCAGCCAACCCCTGCGCAGTACCCGAATTACCCCAGCGAGACGCCAGAGAAGTTCCAGCCGAAGACAGATAGCTTTGATTACATTCGGCGCGTAGAGATGATCCCCATGCGCGACGGCGTGAAGCTGCACACGGTGATCCTGATTCCCAAGGGCGCAAAGAACGCGCCCATCCTGCTCACGCGGACGCCCTATGACGCGGACCACCAAACGAGCAACGCGCACAGCTCGCACCTGGCTCCGACACTCTGGGGATATGACAACGCTACCGAGGTGATCGTCGAGGGCGGCTATATCCGCGTGGTGCAGGACATTCGCGGCCGCTACAACTCGGAAGGCGACTACGTGATGAACCGGCCGCTGCACGGGCCATTGAATCCGACGCCGGTGGACCATTCCACTGACACCTACGACACCATTGAGTGGCTGGTAAAAAACGTTCCTGAGAGCAACGGCAAAGTCGGTATTCTCGGAATTTCGTACGACGGTTTTCTGCCGCTGATGGCGCTAGTGAATCCGCATCCCGCGCTGAAAGTTTCGGTTCCGATGAATCCCATGGTCGATGGCTGGATGGGCGACGACTGGTTCCACAACGGCGCCTTCCGCGAGCAGAACATGCCATACGTGTACGAGCAGGAGGCCACTCGCAAGTCCGGCTTCGGCGGCGACGAGGAGCGCTGGTGGACGGACCACTTCGACGACTATGACGTTTATATGAACTCGGTTTCGGCCGGTGAATTGGGAAGATTGCATGGCATGGAGCAACTTGGCTTTTGGAACAAGCTGACTGCGCATCCGAGTTATGACGATTTCTGGCAAGAGCAGGCGATGGATAAAATTCTGGCTGCGCAGCCGCTCAAAGTTCCGGTCATGCTGGTGTCCAGCCTGTGGGACCAGGAAGATATTTATGGCGCGATCGCCGTTTACAAGGCGCTCAAGCCTAAGGACAGCAACAATGACAGAGTTTTTCTGGTGATGGGGCCCTGGCACCACGGCCAGGAAATCGAAGACGGTAGCTCGTTGGCGGCGATCCACTTCGACAGCGACACCGGACTTTATTTCCGCGAGCACATTCTGCGGCCTTTTTTGGACCACTACCTGAAAGATGATGCGCCCGAGATGAACGTGGCCAAAGTATCGGCGTTTGAAACGGGGACCAATCGATGGCTGGATTTGCCCTCGTGGCCTGTGGGATGCGCGAACGGGTGTGCGGTTCACCCTGCGCCGCTTTACCTGCGCGGCAATATGAAAGCCAGCTTCGACGCGCCAACCTCGGGCGACACGGCTTACGAAGAATACGTTTCTGATCCGGCCAAGCCCGTCCCTTATCGCAAACGTCCCATTCAGCAGATGGGATACGGAGGCGAACTGACCTGGGCGGAGTGGCTGGTTGACGATCAGCGCGAGCAGTCCGGCCGTCCGGATGTTCTGGCTTTCAGTTCTGATGTGCTAACTAAACCGGTGAAGATCAGCGGCCAACCAATGGTGAACCTGGTTGCGTCGACGTCAGGGACGGATTCGGATTGGGTGGTTAAAGTTATTGACGTTTATCCGGACGAGATGGCTGGCGACCCGCACCTGGGCGGATATCAGCTGATGATCTCGGCAGATATTTTCCGTGGACGGTATCGCGAGAGTTTGTCGCGCCCAAAAGCCATAGAGGCGGGCAAGGCTTTGCTTTATCGCTGGGCTCTTCCAACGGCGAACCATGTCTTTCTTCCGGGACACCGCATTATGGTGCAGGTGCAGTCGAGTTGGTTCCCTCTTTATGACCGCAATCCGCAGACATTTGTCCCGAACATCTTCTGGGCTAAACCGGAGAATTATAAAAAGGCCACGCAGCGGATTTACCACGAGCGCGGGCAGGCAAGCTTTGTGGAGTTGCCGGTTACAGAATCGCACTAAAGCATTGTTGGACGACCGCAGATATCAGAGCTGCATTAGCTGGTTCAGTTCCGCGGTGGTGACGCACTGGTCGAGGAAACTGAACTGGCCCTTGTCCTTTGCTTCTCGAACCGCATTGAGCAAGCCTGTCATTGCGGCGCGATAGAACGAAGTTGCGAAGCTGATCCGCTTGACACCCGCCGCCTCGAGTTCGGGAACAGAAAACGATTTGCCTTGGATCCCCACCATAAAATTGACGGGCTTCGAGACTGCGGCGCAGACTTGCCCAACCGACGCGAGATCAGGCAGCCCGGGAGCGAATAGAACCTCAGCGCCAGCCTTTTCGAAGGCCTGAAGCCGGGCAATAGTGTCGTTGAGAGTCGCATCTGGGTAGAGAAAATTGTGCGCCCGGGCCGTTAGCATGAATGGAAACTCAAGGGCTCGCGCCGCTTCTGCAGCCGCCGCGATTCGTTCTACAGCCAAACTAAAATCGTACAGTGGACGGTCCTGATTGCCGGTCGAATCCTCAATGGTGCAGCCAACCAGGCCTGCCTGGGCCGCGAGTCGGATGGTTTCCGCGACGATTTCCGGTTCGTCTCCAAAGCCCTTCCCCAAATCTGCAGAAACCGGCAGATCCGTTGCATCGACAATGGAACGCACGTGCGCCAGCGACTCATCTCTGGGAAGCTCGTGGTCCTTTCGGCCAACCACAGAAGCTGACGCGGCGCTCGACGTAGCTAAGGCCTTGAAATCAAGGCCGGCGAGAATGCGGGCAGAGCCGATGTCCCACGGATTCGGTATGAGAAAGGCGCCGGGCTCGCGATGAAGTGCGCGGAAGCGAGTGGTTTTTTCGGTCTGGGAAACGTTCATATCAGTCCCTCGGAGCTCAGATGCCCAGATGCTACTACTCCGCTGTGAGCTTCATTTTCCAGCGCCGACCTTTCTGTAGAGGCACGCTGGGTTGGTGTCGACGGCAGCCCTCATCCTGCTATCCTAAGCACAATCCCCGATGAAAGCAGTTCTCGTCGAGACGGCAGAAATCACGGAGACCGTTGCAGCTCGTCAAAAGATCGTGCGCAGGTTCATTTTTGGCCTGCTGGTGTTGTTTTCCGCTCTGGTGGGAGCATTAGGCGGGTTGCTGCTGGTGTATTCGAACGACTTGCCGCAGGTTGAGGAACTTGAACATTATCGGCCGATCTCAACCACCGAGCTATACGACATCAATGGGCGGACGATTGGCTCCTTCGCCCTCCAGCGGCGCGCGGTGGCTGCTTACAACGATTTCCCTCCTGTACTTATTCAGGCGCTGATTTCCACCGAGGACAAAGACTTCTATCGCCACTGGGGAATTAACGTTTGGAGAATTGCAGGCGCAGCTTACCGTGACATTGAATCCGCCGGCAAAGTGCAGGGCGCCTCCACTTTGACCATGCAGTTGGCGCGCAACCTGTTTCTCTCGCCTGACCGATCATTTCATCGCAAGATTCAAGAGGCTTTGCTAGCGATCCAAATTGAGCGGCGATTCACCAAGGAACAGATTCTCACTCTGTACTCCAACGAGATTTATCTTGGGCATGGCGTCTACGGATTCGAGGCCGCTTCGGAATTCTATTTCAGCAAGACAGCAAAGAAACTCACTCTTCCGGAAGCTGCGCTGATTGCAGGTCTGCCAAAGTCTCCGGCGCTCTATTCTCCCATCAATCATCCTGAGCGGGCGCAACACCGCCGCAATCTGGTCATCAACAACATGCTGGAGGATGGAAAGATCACAGCGGGTGAAGCCGAGACTGCTCGCAGTGCGCCACTGGGCTTGAACATCGCTCCGGATCCCAATTCTCTTGCACCGTATTTTGTAGAAGAATTGCGCCGCTATCTGGAGAACAAATATGGCACCGATCAGGTACACGAAGGCGGCTTGCGGGTCCACACCAGCCTCGACATGGACCTGCAGCGGGCCGCGACTCAAGCCGTGCTCGATGGCCTTGCAACGTATGAGCGGCGCCACGGCTGGCGCGGACATCTGGAAAATGTTCTCCTCGGGGGACGGACGCTTGCGGCCTATCGCCATCCTGACTGGGACAATCCGCTAGAGGTTGGCAGCTATACGCACGCCCTGGTCACGTCTGTTTCCGCAGGATCGGCGCTGACAAAATTTGGCTCCTATTCGGCTTTGCTGAGTGAAGCCGATGCTAAATGGACCAAGCAGAAGCTCGCGCGCATTCTTTCGCCCGGCGACGTCGTGTATGTAAAAATCCTGTCGCTCGAGTCGAGCGGGAAGGCGCGCGTCAGCCTGGAGCAGGACTCTGGAGCGCAAGGCGCGCTGCTTGCAATCGACAACACTACAGGTGAAATTCGAGCCATGGTCGGCGGACGCGACTTCGAACTCTCAAAGTTCAACCGCGCTACCCAGGCGTTGCGGCAGGTGGGATCGTCGTTCAAGCCTTACGTGTACACCGCCGCTATCGATCAGGGTGCGCGGCCAGATGACACAATTGTTGATGCTCCGGTCATTTTCCAAACTGCTTCGGGGCCGTATTTTCCACACAATTACGACGAAAAGTACGAAGGCACAATTACCTTGCAGCGGGCGTTAGCGCAATCGCGAAACATTCCCGCTCTCAAACTTGCAGATCAGCTTGGCATTCGCAACGTGGAAGATTACGCGCGAAAATTTGGAATCGCGTCACCATTGCCTCCGTACTTGCCGGTGGCTTTAGGAGCTGCCGAGATGACGCTCGAAGAACAGACCTCGGCGTATAGCGTATTTCCGAATGACGGTGTGCGCCTGGTGCCGCGAATGATCAAGAAAGTTGAAGACTACGATGGCCGCGTGCTCGAGGAGGACTATCCCGAAGTCAAAGACGTGATCAGTCCGAGGACCGCGCGGCTGATGAGTGCAATGCTCCAAGGGGTCGTGCAGCATGGGACTGCAATTGCCGCGACCACGCTCAAATTGCCGCTGGCGGGAAAGACGGGGACGACCAATGATTTCACCGACGCATGGTTTGTGGGATTTTCGCCGTCCCTAACGGCGGGAGTTTGGGTTGGCTACGACGAAAAGAAAACGTTAGGCGCAAAGGAAACCGGCGCGCGGACTGCCTTGCCGATCTGGATGCAGTTTATGAAAGTGGCCCTGGCAGGAAAGGACCCTGGACAATTTCCGCCGCCGCCGGACCTGCCGCCGCGAACGACTGGGCAGAGAGTAGATACGTCAGATCTCGCACCGGCAGGAGATGAGAGCCGGTGAGAAGGCCGCGTCTTAGATGGGGACCTGATCCAAAGCGACAATGAATTGAATGCCCGGAACCTGTTTCCCCATTCAAACACGATTGGCATTCCAAGCTATTAATTCGACATTCGGTACAATACTCAATTCACTCTCATTCGGGACTGTTTCTTCATTTGGACTGAATCATGCACCGCTGGTCACAGCTGTTTATTCCCACGTTGCGCGAGGCGCCTGCCGATGCCGAGGTCGCCAGCCACAAGTTCCTGGTGCGCTCTGGCTATATCCGGCAGCTGGCTGCCGGTATTTACTCCTATCTTTTCCTGGGTCAGCGCTCGTTCAACAAGATCATAGGCATCGTTCGTGAGGAGATGGACCGCATCGGGCAGGAATTCTATCTGCCGGCCTTGCATCCACGCGAGCTTTGGGAAGCCAGCGGCCGCTGGTCGGTGATGGGCGACAACCTGTTTCGCCTTAAAGACCGCAAAGGTGCCGATCTTTGCCTCGGCATGACGGAAGAAGAGGTCATGACCGAAATAGCCCGCAAAGAGTTGCGCAGCTACAAACAGCTGCCGCAAATCTGGTATCAGATTCAGTCGAAATTCCGCGATGAACCCCGGCCGAAGGCCGGACTCCTCCGCGTCCGTCAATTCTTGATGAAGGATTCGTATTCGTTTGACATTGATCCAGCTGGCCTCGACGTTTCGTATCAAAAACATCGTGACGCTTACTGCCGAATCTTCGACCGCTGCGGCTTGAAGTATCTTGTCATTGATGCGCATTCCGGGGCGATGGGTGGAACGCAATCGGAAGAGTTCATGGTGTACACGCCCGCCGGAGAAGACCAGGTGGTGAGTTGCGCGAAGTGCGGATACGCGGCAAACCTGGAGAAGGCCACTTCCAGACTTGAACCAGTCGCCGACCTCGCGCCGGAGGGCAATGGTGAGCCACTGGAAGTCCACACTCCGGGGATGAAAACGATTGAAGACGTGGCGCGCTTTCTTGGCGTCTCCCCGAAGAACAAAATCAAAACGCTGGCATTGATGATTGATTCGAAAGAAGAGCGCGCGGGCGAGGGTACCCGTGCCCACACGAGCCAGCCAGGGTCGCGAGCGGTTGTCGTTCTTATGCGCGGCGATCATCAACTGAATGAAGCTAAGCTCTCGACTGCACTCGCCGGCAAGGAAACGCGGCCAATGCAGGAGGACGAAATTCTCCGGCTCTTCAAATCGCCGGCAGGATTTCTCGGGCCGCTGGGAATTGATTGGGCGAAGAGCCTTGACGAAACCAGTAAAGCGGTCCTGCTGGTCGATAAAGCACTCGAAGGCCGCACGAACGTGATAGCCGGAGCCAACAAAGAGGACTACCACGTCAAGAACATCACTCCGGGAAAGAACTTTCAGCCGACCGCGTATGCCGATCTGCGTGCGGTCTCAAGCGGCGACTCTTGCCCGAATTGCGGTTCGCCTCTGAAGATGGACACTGCGGTGGAAATCGGGCACATTTTTAAGCTTGGCTACAAGTATTCGCAGTCCATGGGAGCCCGTGTGCTCGATAAGAACGGCAAAGAGGTCACGCCGATCATGGGCAGTTACGGGATCGGCATCGAGCGCATCCTTACCGCCGCTATTGAACAGAGCAATGACGAAAATGGTTTCTGGCTGTCTCGGCAAATTGCGCCTTTTGATGTCGTGGTTACGCCGACCAACGTTTCCGACCAGAAGCTCAAGTCGACGGCTGAGGACATCGCCGCACGCCTGGAATCCGCCGGTTACGACGTGTTACTAGACGACAGGGACGAACGGCCAGGGGTAAAGTTCAAAGATGCTGACCTGGTGGGCATACCCTTCCGGATAAATGTAGGTAAGAAAGTTACCGAAGGTACTGTGGAAGTGGTTCGGCGCTCGACTCGCGAAAGTACCGATGCTAGCATCGGCGCAATAGCAGAGTACATTAACCAAATGCTCGGGCCGGCGCAGACGCAGAAATAGCGCCGCGGCCCCGCGGAGCGCTATGGCCAGAATCAAAATGTTGTTCGGACTCTTCGTGATCGTGGGCGGCATGTACACCGCCTTCAAAGTCGTGCCGCCGTATTTCTCGGCATACCAGTTCCAGGATGCGATCAAAGACGAGGCGACTCACGACAGCTATGCCAGTAAGACCGAGGACGAAATACGCGACACCGTGTTTAAGAAGGCGCAGGACCTGGATGTTCCCATTGCGAAAGACGCCATTAAGGTCCAGCGTCAGGGAATGCAGTTCAACGGGACCGTCAGTATTCACGCCGCGTACATAGTGCACGTTGACCTGCCGGGGTATCCGCTGGATCTGCACTTCGATGCGTCTACGGAAAACAAGGGCGTGTTTTAGTAGGTTCAGGTGCTTTCCCGGTACAAAATCAACCATCAGAATCGTTTAGAATAGACACACGACGCTCCTCTAGCCGTTTGGGAGCACGCTCTGGAAACGAAAACCCGCGCCGCGTCATCTCACAAGCAGTAACAGGACTTTGTCGAAAGCGTGAGGGTGGTGTCGCCAGCCAACGTGGCTATCAAGCTTCGAATTCCGAATAGAAAGAACGGCTCCGGCACGGGGCGCGGCTTCCGCGATCCAGTCCTGCGCTTCGCTTTGGGGTGCTTCGCCGTCATGGCGTTGCTGTTCATCGCGTTTTTTTCATACTTCTACGTCAAGTACGACCGCATTATTGAAGCCCGGTTCAAGAGTCCGGTATTCGCAAACGCGGCCAAAATCTATGCGGCCCCGCACGCCCTGGCAGTCGGTGAGAAGTCTGAATTGAAGGAAATCGCCGCCGAGCTGCGGCACGCGGGGTATTCCGAAAAAAGTGGCGAGTCCCAGATGGGCAGCTACCACGTTAGCGGGGGCACAATTCAGATTGCTCCCGGCCCCGGTTCCTATCACAGTCCGGAGGCAGCTACCATTCGCGTCCATGAAGGGCGTATCGAGAGCATCGCCGGCAGTTCTGGCAGCCAGCTTGATGCCTATGAACTCGAGCCGGAGATGATCACCTCGCTTTTTGAGGGCGACCAGCGCTCGAAGCGGCAGGTAGTCCACTACAACGAAATGCCCAAGGTTTTGGTTGATGCGGTGCTGGCGATAGAAGACCGGCGCTTTTTCCAGCACAACGGCGTGAACTTCGTTCGCTTTGCGGAAGCGGCATGGATTGACGTCACCCGCCAGCGCCATGAGCAGGGCGGGTCGACGATCACCATGCAGCTCGCGCGGGGTTTCTTTCTGACCCCGCAGAAGACGATCAAGCGCAAGCTCACGGAAATGCTGATCGCCATGGAGCTCGAGCAGAAGTTCAACAAACAACAGATTTTCGAGTTCTACGGAAACTGGGTAAACCTCGGCCAGCGCGGATCGTTTCAAATCAGCGGTTTCGCTGAGGCTTCACGGGCTTACTTCAATAAAGATCTCAAAGACATTACCCTGCCGGAAGCCGCTTTGCTCGCTGGAATCATTCAAGGCCCCAGCTATCTTTCGCCATATCGCCACCCGGAGCGCGCGACAGAACGGCGCAATGTAGTGCTCGACAGCATGGTTGAGACCCATGCCATAACCAAAGAACAAGATGAAAAGGCCAAGGCGACCCCGCTGAAGCTGGCGGCGCCGAACGTCGAGGCCAGCGACGCGCCATATTTCATCGATCTTGTCCGCGACACGCTGATCAGTAAGTTGCCTGAGCGCGAGATGAACGACCAGGCGTATCGCATTTACACCACGCTGGATCCGGCACTGCAACGGGCGGCTGCGCAAGCCGTCGAAACCGGAATCAAGCTGGTCGATGATCAGGTCAATAAGCGCCGCACAAAACGTATCAAGATCGGAAAAGGGAAATCGGCAAAGTACGAAACCCAGGTCGAGCAGGGGCCGCAAGCGCAGGTTGCACTTATTGCAATGGACCCGCATACCGGGGACGTGCTTGCCTTAGTTGGCGGTCGCAATTACGCCTGGAGCCAGTTGAACCATGCGACCTCAAAGCGTCCCACCGGCTCAATCTTTAAGCCGTTTGTTTATGCGGCGGCAATGAATACCGCGCTGGACGGCAGCAATCCGGTGTTTACTCCGGCGACCATCGTTCCCGATCAACCGAGCACATTCGCTTACGGCGATCAGATATACGAGCCCCGCAATTACAAAGAGGAATATCACGGCGATGTGACCGCGCGCTACGCGCTCGCCATGTCGTTGAACAATGCGACCGTGAAACTGGCCGAGGAAGTGGGTTACGACAAAGTGGCCGAGCTGGCAAAGTCTGCCGGCATAAATTCGGTCAAGCCGACTCCCGCGATGGCGCTTGGATCCTATGACGCTACGCCGCTGGACATGGCGGCGGCATACACAGTTTTTTCCAACAACGGTGTGCGCGTGTCGCCCATCATGGTTAAGTCAGTACGGACAGCGTCAGGCGATCCGGTGATGAATCTCAATACCGACACCCGGCAGGTTCTTGATCCACGCGTTGCCTATGTCATGACTGACATGATGGAGGGCGTCATCAACAATGGGCTGGGCTTTTCAGCGGTGCGAGGCCGCGGCTTCCAGGAACCGGCGGCAGGCAAAACCGGCAGTTCGCATGACGGATGGTTCGCAGGATATACCAGCAATCTTCTATGTATCGTATGGGTGGGCTTCGATGACTACAGCGACCTGCACTTGAGCGGAGCGCAAACGGCTGCTCCAATCTGGACCGAGTTCATGAAGAAGGCGGCAATTGTGCCCCGCTACACGGACATGAAGCAGTTCTCGCAACCAACTGGTGTGGTCGATGTGCAGCTGGATAAGCTGACCAATTTATTGGCGACGCCCACCTGCCCTCAGACCTACACAGCCGCATTCATTACGGGTACTGAGCCCACGAATACTTGCGACCAGAACACCGGAGTTAAAGGAGTGCTGTCGCGGATTTTTGGCCTGGGTAACGCTCAGCCTCAGCCGCCGCCCGGGGCCGACCCGCAAGCCCAAACCGACCAGAAGAAAAAAGGCATTTTTGGCAAGATTGCCGGTATTTTCAAGGACGATAAGCAATCGGCGCCTCCTCCTAAGCCTGCCGAAACGCCAACTCACTAGAGTTTCGGTCGAGCACCAACCAGCCGCCATAGGCGATAACCGTCATCGGCGATAAAGGAACTTCTCAGATCCCCCCGGTGTCATGATCTAATGGGGTGTCTATCAGGAGGCGTGAGTTATGTATCGCTCTGCGTCTTTTCTCTTTACGACTGTGCTGTTGTCGGGGGCAGCTCTCGCCCAGGTATCGCAACTGGACCAAATTCAAATTGCGCCGCCCATGCGGCAAGTAGAGTCACCATCGCCGACGGCTTCTGCTGCGGAATTAGAGAAGCAAGGGGACGAGCTCCGCGCCCAAAAAGCGTACCTCGACGCAATCGATTATTTTCATGCCGCGCTGGCGAAAGCTCCGGACAAGCCTTCGGTCATTAACAAGATCGGAATTTCCGAGCTGATGCTGCAGCGCTTTCGCGAGGCTGGAAGAAGCTTTGACCGCGCAATCAAAGTGGACGGCAAATTTGCCGAGGCTTACAACAACCGTGGGGTGGTCGAATATGAAAAGCGCAAGTACGGCGCGGCCGTCAAACAATACAAAAAGGCGATTGCCATATCGCCCGATTCTGCGTCATTTTATTCAAATTTAGGCGCCGCCTATTTTGCCAGTAAGAAATTCGAGCAAGCAAGCCAGGCCTACGCGAAAGCGGTTGAGTTGGATCCGACCATCTTCGAGCATTCGTCGCACACGGGCATTGCTGCGCAAATGGCCTCGCCCGCGGATCGCGCCCACTACGACTACGTATTAGCCAAGCTATATGCAAAGATGGGCGA
>Ga0075436_100002434_pt1 | contig 12820 bp, 9 predicted proteins | sample RhiMethybrSRZTD5_FD_75303 | JGI IMG/M metagenome (GOLD analysis project Ga0075436, IMG submission 75303) | Populus rhizosphere microbial communities from Tennessee, USA - Rhizosphere MetaG P. TD hybrid SRZTD5 | ecosystem: Host-associated > Plants > Roots > Rhizosphere > Soil | place: USA...
AGCTCAGCTTGGTTAGAGCAGCGGTCTTTTAAACCGATGGTCCAGGGTTCGAATCCCTGCGCCGGCACCAAAGTCGATGCACCAATGGCGAGTGAGGTGAGCCGCGAGCCGCCCGCGGCTCACCCGGACGGTTCAGGACTTGACGACGACCACAGAACCGCCATTCCCGTTCGCGATCAGGGCGTCGAGAATCGGCACCGCCGCGAGGTTGTTTCCGGCCTCGTCGGTGAAGGTCCCGGTTGTAACGGCGTTCTGGCTCGTCACGTGGTTGTGCGACAGCGTGAAGAAGACGCCAGGCTGGCTTACGCGGAAGATATCGGTCGATGTCGTGGTCGGGCCGTAGCCCCGCCACGTGATGTCGATTGTCGCCGCCCAGGTGGACGGATTTCCGAACGTGTCGAACATTGGCGCCGTTCCGGTCACGGACGCAGATCCGACCGGCGTGCTGAACTGGGCCGAACCGTTGAAGACGGTGAGCCCGGTAGATGGGTCCTGGTTGCTGGCGCTCGCGATGAATGTTCCCGTGCAGTTGTCGAACTCGGAGAAGATGACGAAGACGAACGTGGCCGTTTCATGGCCTGGCATGGTGGTGACCTGGAGCGCCTGTATTGATGCGTCGACGAACGTGCAGCCGTCGGCCGCGAGTCCTTCGAAGTCGACAAACGCGTCATGGCTCACCGTGGTGCACGTGGGGCCGCTCGCCTGGCACAGGCCACCTGGGCCGTCCGCAAGGGCCGTTCTCGCGCCGGCAGCGCCAAGCGTCAGCATTGCCACAAGCAGCGCGACCACGAAGATGACGATCAGGCGCGATGACCTCACCGCAGACCCGGGAACCTCGAGCATCGATCGACCCCCCCTGGTGAACCACAACCTGGCGGCACCTGCATTCAGCAATCGCTAAATGTCAGGCAAGCCTAGTCGCGCGAAGCAGTGCTGTCGAGAGGGAAGCGGGAGGTGGCCGTAACGAAAGAAAAGCCTCGCGGGAAATCCCGCGAGGCTTTGTCGCGAATGTTTCTACGCTCGCATCATTCCGCGGCTCGTGACGAGCCGGAACAGGGCGAGCAGGATGCACGCGCCGATGAAGGCGACGATGGCCAGGGCAACGAGGCTGGTTACGCCAATGCCGACGAGCCCCGCCAGCCAGCCGCCAAGAAAGGCGCCGATGATCCCGACGACGATGTCCCAGATCAGGCCGAGGCCGTGTCCGGTGACAACTTTGCCGGCAAGGAAACCGGCTATCGCTCCAACGATGATGAAGACGATGAAGTTCACTCCGAGAGACCTCCTATAACCGAATTATTTGACCGCTCCGGTCGCTGAAAAAACGGCCAGTGCCCCCCGCGCACCCGAAATCGGAGCTCATTGGAGCTCTCGCAATTCGGACGTTTGGCGCCAAAAGGGTCGAAAAAGAGCTGGGGATACATCCGTTTGGTGCCAAACGGGGCGAAAAATGAAGAAGGCCGCCACCGAGATGGTGGCGGCCTCCAATAGCTGTTTGACGAGTTAGAGCGCGCCGATCACCCAGATGCCTCGGCCGTGCGTCGCCGCCACCAGGTTCCCGTTCGGGTCCTCAGTCAGCTGGTCGACCACAACATTCGGCAGTCCGGTTCCGTAGCGGAACCATGTGGTGCCGTCATCGGCGGATTCGAAGACGCCGAAGTCGGTCGCCGCGTAAAGGTGTCCGTTCCTGTAGACGACGTCGTCCATCGGGACGTCCGGCAGGCCGCCGGAAACATTGCCCCAAGTGGCTCCACCGTCATTGGTTTCCCAGACGTGGCCGACGCCCGGGTCGTCCGGTCCGATCATCCACCGCCGCGAGTAGCCTGACAGCGCCACGTAAGCGTGGCTTGGGTTGGCGGTGTCGATGCGGACGCCTGCGATGTAACGCTTCGCGATGCTGGTCGGTGAAGAGCTGTTCGTCACGGACTGCTGAGTGACAGTCCACGTGGCGCCGCTGTCGGTGCTCTTCAGGAAAACGATGCCGCTGTGGAAGCCCCCGCCAGTCGAGAAGCTGGCGTTGCAGGCACCGCACCATGCGGCCGCGACGTACTGAGTGTTGCCGATCGTGATGCCGTCGACCGCGGTCACCTCGGCCGCCGCGTTGGCGCCGGTTGCGGTGCGGACGTCAAAGATGCTCTGCCACGAAGTAATTCCGGCGATGCCGGCCTCGGAGTTCCAGACGAACGCGCCACCTGCCATCAGGTGGTTTGAATTGGTGCGATCCATCGCGATGGGGGAGATGAAGCGCGGATCGGGGTCGTTCGGCACGATGAACGTCCAGTTCTTACCGCCGTCCGTCGACTTCAAAGCCGTGAGACCGGTGTACTCCGTGATGACGTTCTGCGAGTTCTGCGGGTCGACGATCGTGTAACCGCCGTCGCCGCCGAACACCTGGACAGACGAAACCGTGATCGGGTTGTTGTTGTCGTCCGGCACCACGCCGGTGGTCGGGAAGACACGGTTGCTGCCGTTGTCCTGCAGGCCGCCGTAGATGTTGTTGTCGGCGCTGCCCGCTGCGCCGTAGTACTGGAGCGCGTCCATGTGGGCGTTGAGGTCGTTCCAGTTGCCCACCGAGTGGTCGCTCAGCGACTTCGAGTACACGCCGCCGTCGTTGCCGATGTACAGCGTGCCGTTGACGATCATCGCCGCGTGCTGGTCGGAGTGCGCCTGCTTGTGGTTGCAGGTGCCTTCGAACGGCGAGTACGAGAAGCACGAGAAGCCAAAGTTCCAGTAGGGAGCGATGGTGTTCCAGCTCGCTCCGTCGTTCTGGGTCTCGTAGACCTCTTCAAGGCCGAGGTAGACGTGGTCCGCGTTGTTCGGGTCGACGGCGAGGAACTGGTTGTACCAGGCCTGGACGCCCGGCCCGTAGCCCTTGCCGATGCGTGAGATCTTCTGCGCCGAGCCGCTGGCCTGCAGCTTCTCTGACGTCGCGATCTTGTTCCAGGGGCCTGACGGGCCGCTGTTCGACTCGTACACGCCCTGGAGGAGCGTCTTGCCGTTGGTGCCGACGTTGAGCAGCTGCGGGCTCTGAGCGATCGCGTACAGGCGCGATCCATCCGCCGAGTAGGCGATCGTGACCCGGCCCTGCGCCTTGGCCGGCACCCAGCCCTGTGGGTTCGCGAGGTAGGAGAACGTCGAGCCGCCGTCGCTCGAGACGTAGAAGCCGTTGGTCGGCGCGCCGCCGCGCCAGCCGGCCACCGCGAGAACCTGGTTGCCGCCGGTCCCCGGGATCACCGCGACGTCGGTGATCATGTTGGCGACGTTGAGGTTGAAGTTGCCTCCCGGGGCAACGGTGCCCCCGGGCTGGAGAACCGCGGTCCAGGTGCCGCCGTTCGACACATAGAGACCGTGTGAGGTGGCGGCGAAGATCTTCGAACCGTCCTGCGCGAGACGGAACACTAGAGCTCCGTTCAGCTCTGTGCCGCCGACCTGCGACCAGGTGGTGCCGCCGTCGGTCGACTTCAGGACGCCGATGCCGGCGTAGCTGTCCGAGCTCGTGTTGGCCTCACCTGTACCCGCGTACACCGTGTACCCGCCCGAGCCGGTGGTGACGAGGAGAGCGCCGATCGACAGCGTGCCCTGCGAGTCGAACACCGGTGACCATGTGGCCCCGTTGTTGGTCGACTTCCAGACGCCTCCGTCAGCGGCGCCCGCGAAGAGGACGCCACCTGGAGCCGCTGCCAGCGAGGTCATGCGGCCGGCGACGTACCGGTCGCCAGCACCCGAGTTGCTGAAGTTGCTCGTCGGGTCGATGTACTCGGGCGAGTCCGAGAAGTCGACGCCGCCGGGCGCGCTCGGGCTGGTCCGCTCGGTCCAGGCGCCGCCTGTGACCGGCAGGCTCAGCGCCGCGCTGTGGACCGCCGCGAACGCGTTCGGATTGATGAAGTCGTTCGGCGCCGCGCGCTGGTCGGTGAACCAGGATTGCGCGGAAAACAGGCTGTCGCTCTCCTCGCCGGCGTTCTGGTTCGGCGAGCTCGATGCTGCCTGCACCTGACTGAAGCTGGACGAGACTGCTAAAGCCGCGACTACGGCAAAAAGACGGAGTCGGCGCATAAACCACAACCCCCGTGAATGGGAAGACCTCCGGCAGCCCCCCGCAGACGGAACACTTGATTTTCAGTTTGTCTTAAGCGATTTGTCAAATCCCCCGCCATTACGCTTGAGGTCGTGAGGGCCTTCCTTCGCGACGGGAAGCTCATCACCCTGATGCTCGGTCACCTCACGGTCGACAGCTACGTCGGCGTCATTCCCGTCCTCTATCCGGTGCTGATCGGCCGCTTCCAGCTGAACCTGGCCACAGTCGGCCTCGTGAGCCTTGCCTACGGCGGCATGGCAGCCATCTCCCAGCCGCTCTTCGGGGTGATCGCCGACCGCTACGGCACCCGCCTCACCGGCGCCGCGCTGTGCTGGACCGCGATCACCTTCGCACTTGTCGGGTTCGTCCCAACGTTTCCTTTGTTGGTCGCGCTCGCATGCGCCTCGGGGCTCGGCTCGGGCGCCTTCCACCCGTTCGGGGCGCTCGACGTGCGATCCCTGCTCCCCAAGCGCAGCCGCAGCACCGGCATGTCCATCTACGTCACCGCCGGGACGGTCGGCGTGGCCATCGGCCCGCTGATCGGCATCGCCGCCTTCGGCCTGCTGGGCATACACGGGACGGGCGTCCTCGTCCTGCCAGGGATTGCCACCGGCGCGTACCTGCTGTGGCGTGTGCGCACGCCGATCGCCACGGCGGCGGTCGCGCGCGCCGCGAGCGCTGCGGCGCCTGCCGCGCCGATGCTCGCCATGGCGGCCGTGATCGGCGTGATGATGTCGCGGAGCTGGACGATCAGCGCGTTCCAGGCGTTCACGCCGACCTGGTACCGCGAGCTCGGCTACGGACCGGGCTTCTACGGGCCGCTGGTGACCACGCTGGTCCTGGCCAGCGCCGCGGGGACGGTCGGCGTGGGCGCGCTGGCCGACCGCTACGGCCGGAAGACGCTCATCGTCGCCACGCTGATCCTCAGCATCCCGGCCGTCTTGCTTTACACGCTGCTGCCCGGGCCCTGGGCCTTCGGCAGCGCGATCCTCATCGGCTTTCTGACCGCATCGACGCAGCCGCTCATGCTGCTCATGGCTCAGCAGCTGATGGCTTCGCGCGCGGGCCTCGCGTCGGGGCTCGTCATGGGGCTGGGATTTGTGACCGGCGCCATCGGGATTCCGATCAACGGCGTGATCGCGGACGCGTTCGGGCTCCAGAAATCGCTGATGTCGCACGCCATCCTGATCGCCGTCACCATCGCCATCGCGATGCTCCTGCCCGGCGAGCGAGAGATGGAGCGCTACGCATCGCCTCCGGCGCCCGCCCAGGAAGCCCGCAAGCCTTCAGTTGTGACCTAGACTCGCGGCACTCTGATGGCGGCGGTTGACGCCTCGCTTCCGCAGGCGGACCTTCTACCCGTCGGACCGCGCGCGAACCTCCCTTATCGCCTGGTCCGCCTTTTCGCCGTGCCGCTGCTGCGACTGGTATTCCGCTTCGAGGTCCACGGCAGGGAGAGCATCCCGCGCAAGGGCGGACCGCACTACATCGTCATCGCCAACCACCTCAACTGGCCGGACGAGTTCGCCCTCCTGCTTCTCTTTCCAATCGAGCCCCGGCTGCACTTCCTCGCCGACCCGACGATCCTCGTCACGCGCAAGCTCCAGTGGTTGCTGGTTCGCACGACCGGCGGCTACGTGCCGGTGGTGAAAAGCCGGCATGGCGACTCGACCCTGTACCACCACGTCGACCGCTGCCTCGAGCTGGGTGGAGCGGTGGCCATCTTCCCTGAAGGCCGCTACGGGACCGCCGAGGGCGAGCTGCAGCCCTTTCACAAGGGCTTCGCGCACTTCGCGATCAAGGCCGGCGTACCCGTCGTCCCTGTCGGCCTCTCCGGCTGCAGGGACGTGTGGTTCGGCAAGCGGATCCGCGTCTTCGTCGGCGAGCCCATCCCGAGCCAGGGCCAGGACCCGGCGGCGCTCACCGAGCTGGCGCACGAGAGGGTCCGGGCCCTCATCCCCGTGTATGTCGAGCCGGCGGGGTCAAAACCTCTTCGCAAGTTCCTCACCCACCTGTTTTAGACTCCCTTCGATGGAGCTCAAGGCCGAGGGACTGTTTGCGGACATGCCGCCCGACGAGCTCAAGAAGCTCGCCCGGCAGATGCGGGAGGTCCAGCATCCCGCCGGCAGCGAGATCATCATCCGGGGCAAGGAGGGCGTCGGCTTCCTGGTCATCCTCAAAGGCGAGGCCGAGGTCACGACGTCCGACGGCCGGCATCGCACGCTTGGCCCGGGCGATTACTTCGGGGAGATGGCGCTGCTCGACCACCAGGGCCGCAGCGCCGACATCAGCGCCAAGAGCGACCTCGTGGTCGCCGCGGTGACCGAGTGGGGCTTCAAGTCGTTCCTGGCCGAGAACCCGGAGATCGCGTACCGGCTGCTGCAGACGCTCAGCCGGCGGCTGCGCGAGGCGGAGGAAGCCCAGAAGTCGCGGGGCTGAGCCCTTGGCCGTCGCGCGTGTAGTCTCGCCGGCTCTGGTAGGACGCGACTCCGAGATGTCGCTGCTCGAGGACGCGCTCCTCGCCGCTCTGCGCGGCGATGGCGGCGTGGTGGTCATCGGTGGCGACGCCGGCATGGGCAAGTCGCGGCTGGTCGGCGAGCTGCGCCAGCGCGCGATCCGCCTGGGCAGCACGGTCATGTCCGGCGCCTGCAGCGAGGCCGAGCTGTCGCTCCCGTACCTACCGTTCCTCGAGGCGATCGGCAACTTCCTCTCGATTCAAGACGTGCCGGCGCTGCGGGAGCGCCTCGGCTCCGTGGCCGACGAGCTTGCTCAGCTGTTCCCGCAGATGGGCCGCGCCCAGCCCCCGGCCGGGGAGCCGCTGCAGGCGAAGCTGCGGCTCTTCGAGGCGATGCTGCTGCTCCTGGCCGACGCCGCACGCGGGCACGGGCTGCTGCTCATCCTCGAGGACCTCCACTGGGCTGACCCGGCGACGCGCGAGCTAATCGACTATGCAACCCGCCGGCTGCGCTCGAGCAACGTGCTCGTGCTGGCGACCTACCGCACTGACGAGCTGCACCGCAAGCATGCCCTGCTGCCCACCATCCAGAGCTGGCGGCGTTCCGGGCAGGCGCAGCTCATCGAGATCGGGCCGCTTCGGGCGGACGGGGTCAGGTCGATGGTCATGGCGATCTTCGACGAGAGGGATATGAGCGACGAGTTCCGCGACTTCATCTTCCAGCGGAGCGAGGGCAACCCGTTCGTGATCGAGGAGATGCTGCGGGACGCGATCGACCGCGGCGACATCTTCCGCACCGAAAAGGGCTGGGACCGGAAGGCCGTGCGTGACATGCGCATTCCGCGCACGGTGCGGGACACGATCCTGGCGCGGGTGGAGGCGCTCGATCGCGAGCACGTGGAGATTCTTGCCGCCGCGTCGGCGCTCGGCCAGACGTTCGACGTTCCGACGCTCGTCGAGATCACGGACAAGCCCCAGGCGAACGTGCTCTCCGCGCTCGAAGCGTGCGTCACGCATCAGCTCCTCGAGGACGCGGACGTGATGGGCCGCTACTGCTTCCGCCACGCGCTCACGCGCGAGGCCGTCTATGAGGACATGATCGTGCCACGTCGCCAGAAGCTGCATGCCCGGATTGCGGACGCGCTCCGTGCCCAGCCCGACGTGAAGTCGGTCGACCTCGCGCACCACCTGCTCATGGCCGGCCGCTACGAGGAAGCCGTGGGGATGTGCATCGATGCGGCGCACGAAGCGGTGAAGGCCCATGCCTACGCCGACGCCGCCGCGCTTCTGGAACGCGCGGTTCCCCATGTGAGGGATCGCGTGCAGCGCAGCCGGCTCATGTACGAGGCGGCCGACGCGCGCTGGAACAACACTGAGCCGGTCGCCGCGCGCGCACTGCTGGAGCAGAGCGTCGCCGACCTCGAGTCGGCAGGCATGACCGTCGAAGCCGCGACGCATCGCCTGCTGCTCGGGCGCTGTTACTGGGAGATGCTGCGAACCGACCTCGCGCATGCGGAGTTCATGCGGGCCCGTGACGTGCTCGAAAAGGAGGGTCCCAGCGAGGCGCTGGCCATCGCTTACATCCGTCTGTCTCTGCTCGACTCGGTCGACCGCGCCGGTGACGCCGGCCTCGAGGACGCGTATCGCGCTCGCGAGATCGCGAAGCAGGCCGGTTCGCGGATGGCCGAAAGCTGGTCGCTCAACTTCATCGCTCTCCCGCTGCTCGCGACCGGTCGCATCGACGAGGGCTTTCGCTACATGGAGGACAGCTACAGGGAGGCGATGGCGGCCGGCTATCACTTCCCGTCGCGAAACGCGATCTACAACTCGGCCTGGTCTGCGACCCATCTCGGGCTCGGACGTACGGCGCAGAAATGGATCGACCGCTTGACCGTGGGCGGCGTGGAGTTCGAATCCTGGCCGCACTACATGAACGCGCTCGTTCGAGTTCACCAGGGTCGGATCGACGAGGCCATCGCCCAGGCTCGGATCGCGGTGCAGATGGCTCGCGACGCGTCCAACGAAAAGAATGTGTGGCGGTCGAAGGTCCTCCTGGCGCATACGCTCGCCGAGGCCATGCGATCGGCAGAGGCGGCCGCCGAGCTCCCTGGTGCGTCGACGCGAGTCGAAGGACAGGACGCGATCTACGACACGGAGGCGCGCGTTCGCGTCGCCCTGGCGGCAGGCGATCCCGCGGCGGCGTTCGCCTCCGTCCGGGACTTTGACCCGCAGTACGCCGGTTACGGATCGCCCGCGGACTCGGTCGCGGAGGCGGCCGGCGCTGAGCTTGAATGGCTGCGCTCCTTCGTCTCGGCGATGCCGAACCAGGACGCCGAGCCGCCGCTCGTGCGCCACGTCGTCGCGCGCGGCCGGCTGGCGCTGGCCGAGGGTCGCTTTGAGGACGCGGTTGCGCTGCTCTCGCGGGCCGACGCCACTGAGCGCGAGGAAGGGTTCCTGCTCGATGCCTGGCACGTTGACCGCGCGCTCGTGGAGGCTCTGGCTCAAGCCGGTGACACGGCCGGCGCTGAGCACCTGGTGGCGGTCTCGCTGGGCGAGATGGATACGGCCGGGGCGCGCCTCGCCGCGCTCCTGATGCGCGAGACCGCAGCTCGCCTTGGGCTGCCGGCGCCTGCCGCGCCGAAGCCGGCGTCTGCCGCGCCGGAGGTGGGGAAGACCGGCGAGCGGATGGTGAGCGTCCTGTTCGCAGACGTTCGCGGCTACACGCAGCTGTCGGGAGCCACCGCGCCGGCGGACATGGCCGACCGGATCGCCTCGCTGCAGCGGTGGGCCTCACAGGAGGTGGAGCGGCAGCGCGGCATCGTCGACAAGTTCGCCGGGGACGCGGTGATGGCGACGTTCAACGTGTCCGGCGATTCGGTGGACCACGCCCTGCACGCGGTGCAGGCGGCGATCGCGATCATCGACAAGGCGGCCCTGGTCGGCCTGCCGGTCGGCGCCGGAGTGGCGGTCGGACCGGCCGTTGTCGGGCGGCTCGCCACGTCCGCGAACGTGAGCGTGCTGGGGGATGTCACCAACCTGGCCGCCCGGCTGCAGGCGTCCGCCCGGGCCGGCGAGGTGGCGCTGAGCGAGGAGGCCTACCGGCGCGTCCGCGACTGGCTTGATCGCTACGGCCATCGCGCCGAGCGTGTCGAGCTCGAGCTCAAGGGCATCGCCGGTCCCGTCACCACATTTAAGGTGGAGACACGCGCAGGAATTAAGGCATAGCCCCGTCCTAAAGGGAGATGGGCGTTCGATCGTTGCGATCACGCGGACTCGGCGTCGCCGCCGGCGCAGCGCTGGCGCTGCTCACGGCACTGCCCGCGCAGGCCGCAGACGCCCTCGACCAGAGCCAGCCCTTCTTCACGGGCCAGCAGGCTTTCAGCACCCCGATGGCGCAGACCTTCACCGCCGGCGGCTCGGGCGCCGTCGACCGCGTCGCCCTGATGGTTTCGACCTCCACCGGCGCCACCGCCATCAGCGTGCAGATCCAGACCGTCTCGGCCGGCAAGCCCAGCGGCAACGCGCTCGGAACATCGACCTTCACAGGCTCTGTGCCGTGCTGCCACCAGTGGCACAACTTCACTTTTGATCCCGCGGTGAACGTCAGCGCGGGCACGCAGTACGCCATCGTCGTGCGGCCCACGGGCAGGCTCGCCTGGTACGTGAACTTCGGCCACGACGATTACTCGGGCGGCCAGCTGTGGCTGTCGTCGGGCTCGAGCTGGCTGGGCGGCGCATCCTTCGGCTACGACTTCTGCTTCCAGACGTTCCTGACCGCCGGCGCCGCCAACCACCCGCCGACCATCGCGGCCAACAGCTCGAACGTGACCGGTCAGGAGGGTTCCGCCGTCTCCAACACCGGGACCTACTCGGACCCTGATGGCGACGTGGTCACGCTGAAGGCATCGGCCGGTTCGGTCACCAAGACGGGCACCGCATCCGGCACCTGGACATGGTCGACGCCGGCCCAGGACGAAGCAGCGGCGCAGACGGTGACCATCACCGCCGACGACGGGCAGGGCGCAACCTCGACGGTCAACTTCTCCTTCACGGTCACCGCCGTGCCGCCGACGGTCACGATCAAAGCCGCGCCTTCGAGCGCACCCGAGGGCACTGCGGTGACACTGACCGGCGGCGCGACCAGCCCGAGCGCCGCGGACAACTCGGCCGGCTTCACGTACACCTGGACCGTCACCAAGGACGGCAGCCCGTTCGCGACCGGAACCGGTGCGAGCGTCACGTTCACGCCGGACGACGAGGGCAGCTTCGTGGCGACGCTGCAGGCCGCTGACGACGGCGGTGCGACCGCCACGGCCTCGGTGACGATCAGTGGTGCGAACGTGCAGCCGACGGTCTCCATCGGCGGCGTGACGCACGACACCCTGGTGCTCGTCGCGGGCCAGCCGGTCTCCTTCACCGGCGGGTTCACCGACCCAGGCGTGCTCGACACCCACACAATCACTCTCGACTGGGGCGACAAGACGCCCGCCGACACGTACGACGACGCGGCGGGCCTGCACCCCGACACGACCGATGATCACGCGTACGCGGCGCCCGGCACCTACACGATCACCTACTCGGTGGCCGACGACGACGGTGGAACCAGCAGCCTGTCGGTCAAGGTCACGGTCGAGTCGCCGGCGCAGGCGCTCAGCGTCATCGACTCGTACGTCGGCAGCATGGCCTCGCTCAACGGAGGGGAGAAGAACGGTCTGTCGGCCAAGCTGGAGGCCGCCATGGCGTCAGCCGCCCGCGGCGACACCAACGCCACGTGCAACCAGCTGGACGCCTTCATGAACGACCTGGCGGCGGAGACGAGCAACGGGAAGCTCTCGGCGACTGACTCGGCGGCTTTGAGCTCCTCGACCTGGGCCGTTCACCGCGCGCTGGGCTGCACGAAAGTCAAGGTGGCCTGGCTCAGCCTGAGCCTGTAGTCGTCAGGGCTGCGCCGGCAGCGCGCTCCAGGTCGTCCCGAAATCTGTAGTCGTCCAGATCGCGCCGGTCACGTCGACCGCCCAGGCCTCGCCGTCGTCTAGCCAGCTCAAGGCCACCACTCCTGGTTGCTCCGGATTGTTGGCGACCTCGGTCCAAGTGTGCCCGCCGTCGAGCGTCACCATGAGGCCGGCGGTGTTGGTCGCCTCGATGACCCTGCCGAACCCAAAGACGGCGATCGCCTGAAAGTTGCCGGCTGGAGCGTCACGCGAGATCCAGTGCGCGCCGCCGTCCTGCGTATGGGCAACCGTGTTCCTCCACGGCAAGGTGCTTACCGCAGGGTCGGGAGGCAGCGGCGTGCACATCTGCCAGATCTCGGCACCGTCGGCAGTCCCGACCAGGTTGCCCAGCGTGTCCGGACGGCACTGGCCTGGGATGGGCGTCCACGTGACCCCGCCGTCGCGCGTGATGAGCATGTCGCCCGAGCCGAAGCCCGACATCAGCATGCCGTTGTTGCCGAAAGCGACCACCGAATCGGGTGAAAAGGCTTGCGGCACCGGCAGCGCTGCAGCCTGAGCCCACGTCCTCGCGCCGTCATTGCTCTTGAAGACCTGGTAGGGGCATACAACGCCCTTGTTGCACGGATACAGAACCATCCAGAGCGGGGATGAGCCGGACACCGACACGATCTCCAGAAATTTCATATTGAGCGCCTTCCACGTCCGAGCGCCGTCATGGGTCACGAAGGCACTGCTGTTTCCGTACATGATCCCGTCCTTGGCATTGGCGAAGTGGATGTGATGCCCTGAGTCGCCGGTCGTGACCTGCTGCCCGGCCTTGACAGGCTTGGACCACGTCGATCCTGCATCCGTGGTGGTCGTGACCCAGTACTGGCACTGGCCGCCGTTGGGGTAGGTGCAAAGCAACGCGAAGCCGGTCGAGGCGTTGAGGAAATCGACCTCAACCGCCGGGTGCGCTCCGGCCGGCGGTACCGGCGGCTTGGTGATTGGCGTGCTGCTTGGGGTGGGGACGACCATGGGGCCGACGCGCGATTGGTTGTGCACATACGTCCCGAGTGCCACGAGCCCTGCCGCGAGAGCCACGGCAACGAAGCCTGCGATGAACGCAGCCATGCGCGTGCCTGGGCGCACCTGAGGTGCTTCGCGCTCGGCCTCATGGACCACTGATGCTCGGAGCCCGGCGGGCGCCGGGAAGGCCGCCGCCTCGGATTCGAAGTAGTCGCGGATGTCGCCACTGAATGTCATCTGAAGTCCTCCTCGGCGAGCCGGGGTCCTAGTCTCCCGGCCGCCCGGTACAGGCGTGAGCGCGCGGCGCCGGTCGAGATGTGGAGCACCTGG
>Ga0075436_100002436_pt1 | contig 12815 bp, 12 predicted proteins | sample RhiMethybrSRZTD5_FD_75303 | JGI IMG/M metagenome (GOLD analysis project Ga0075436, IMG submission 75303) | Populus rhizosphere microbial communities from Tennessee, USA - Rhizosphere MetaG P. TD hybrid SRZTD5 | ecosystem: Host-associated > Plants > Roots > Rhizosphere > Soil | place: USA...
GCCGGAACGGCCCGGAATGGGAGCGTCGACCACTCGATGCAGGGGCAGTTTCCCGGGGTCGGCGGCGGCGACCAGGTCGCGTAGCGCCACGAGCTCGTAGCCCTGCTCGCGCCATCCCTTGAGAAGCCGCTCGAACGCGGGCGCGAGACGCATGCCTTCGAGCTCCGCGTGCAGGGTATAGACATGGTCCTTGGGGGACAGAGCACATCCTTCGTCGAGCTGTGATCTGTCCCCGGCGGTGCGCGCGAGCAGCGTCTCGTGCACGTTTTGCGCCGTCGTTCCGTGGAGCCCGATGAGCTCGTCGAGGGTCGGCAGCGTCGTCGGGAACTGCGGGCAGGCGACGATCTCCGCCTTGATCACCGGAATGAAGGGATGCGTCCCGCGCGTATCGGAGGCGTAACGGAAGCCGAGCGACTGCGTGCGTCGGAACGCATGAACGTTCATCTGCCAACCGGCCGCACCGTGCACCGGCGCGTCCTCGCCGAAGATCTCGCGGAAGCGCTGGCAGGCGAGCGCCATCTGCCACTGCGTCCAGTCTTCGCCGGCCGAGCCGACGCCGTCCTGCCATTTGACGTGGTCCCACGTATGGATCCCGACCTCGAAGCCCTCGTCGCGCACGCGCCGCAGGATGCCCGCGCATCGCTTGCCGATGTCCGGTCCGGGCAAGAGCGTCCCGTAGAGCAGCGTGCGGACGCCGTAGTGCTCGAGCACCGACGTGCGGCCGACTTTCTGCATGAAGCCCGGGCGGAACGCGCGGCGGATCGCGCGGCCGGTATGGTCGGGGCCGAGGCTGAAGAGAAACGTCGCGCCCGCCGCGTGGCGCTTGAGCATCTCCAGGAGCGCGGGGACGCCCTCGCGCGTGCCGCGATAGGTGTCGACGTCCACCTTGAGCGCGAGCTTCATCGCGCACCGTCCCTTACGGCACAGAAACCGATGCGATCCATTGCGGGTGGCACGGTATTGATTTTACGTCGTCAAAAGCGATGGCTTTGAAACTTTGAAACTGCTAAAATATTGAATTTTCTCGGATTCTCATGCGCCGTCCGCTTCGCAACATCGCCATCATCGCCCACGTCGACCACGGGAAAACCACTCTAGTCGACAAGCTCCTGCAGCAAGCGGGCACCTTTGCCGCGCACCAGCACCTCGTCGAGCGTGTGATGGACTCGAACGACATCGAGCGCGAGCGCGGCATCACCATCCTCGCCAAGAACACGGCCGTCGACTACCACGGCGTGCACATCAACATCGTCGACACGCCGGGCCACGCGGACTTCGGCGGCGAGGTCGAGCGCGTGCTCTCGATGGTCGACGGCGTGCTGCTCCTCGTCGACGCGGTCGAAGGCCCGATGCCGCAGACGCGCTTCGTGACGCGCAAGGCGCTCGCCCAGGGCCTGAAGCCGATCCTCGTCGTGAACAAGGTCGATCGCGACGCCGCGCGCTCCGATTGGGTCGTGAGCCAGACCTTCGATCTCATGGACAAGTTGGGCGCCACGGAAGACCAGCTGGACTTCCCGGTGATCTACGCTTCCGCCATCAACGGCTGGGCATCCACCCAGGTGGGCAAAGTCGGCACCGATATGCGCCCGCTCTTCGACGCGGTGCTCGCGCACGTGCCCGAACCGAAGGGCGATCCCGAGGGCCCGCTGCAGCTGCAGATCGCGGCGGTCGACTATTCGAGCTTCCTCGGCCGCATCGCGATCGGGCGCATTCGCCGCGGCACGATCCGCAAGGCGCAGCAGGTGGCCGTGCTCGCCGGCGACAAGCCGCCGCGCATCGCGAAAATCGGCCTCATCCACACTTTCCAGGGACTCGACAAGGTCGAAACCGATGCGGCTTCGGCGGGCGAGATCGTGTCCGTCACGGGCATCGAGGATTTCATCATCGGCACCACGTTCGCCGACCCGGAGAATCCCGAAGCGCTGCCGACGGTCGGAGTCGACGAGCCGACGCTCACCATGAACTTCATGGTGAACAAGTCGCCGCTTGCGGGCCAGGAAGGCAAGTACGTCACCAGCCGGCAGATCCGCGAGCGCCTCGACAGGGAATTGCTCGCGAACGTGGCGCTGCGCGTCGAGGAAACCCCGGATGCCGACGTCTTTCGCGTCTCCGGCCGCGGCGAGCTGCACCTCACGATCCTCATCGAGAACATGCGCCGCGAGGGCTACGAGGTCGCGGTGGGCAAGCCGCGCGTCGTCGTGAAGGAAATCGACGGCGTGAGGATGGAGCCGTGGGAGCAGCTCACGGTCGACGTCGAGACCGAGAGCCAGGGCAAGATCATGGAGGAGCTCGGCCGGCGCGGAGGAGAGCTGCAAGACATGGTTCCCGACGGCAAGGGACGCGTGCGCCTCGACTACAACATCCCGTCGCGCGGCCTCATCGGCTTCCAGATGGATTTCATGACGCTCACGCGCGGCACCGGCATCAAGAGCCACGTCTTCGACACCTATGCGCCGGTGAAGGGCGAGCTTCCCGCGCGGCGCAACGGCGTGCTCGTCTCCTCGGAGCAGGGAAACGCGGTGGCATTCGCGCTCTGGAATCTCGAGGAACGCGGCCGCATGTTCGTCTCGCCCGGCGAACGCGTCTACGAAGGCATGGTGATCGGCATCCACAGCCGCGACAACGACCTCATCGTGAATCCCATCAAGGGCAAGAAGCTCACCAACGTGCGCGCGGCGGGCAAGGACGAGGCGGTGACGCTCACCCCGCCGATCCAGCTCACGCTCGAGTCGGCGATCGAGTTCATCGAGGACGACGAGCTGGTGGAGGTGACGCCCAAGTCGATCCGGCTGCGCAAGCGCTATCTCCTCGAGCACGACAGGAAGCGCGCCGCGCGCGACGAAAAGGCCGCGTAGAATCCCGCGTTCCCTCACCCCGGGGTTCGCGCATGAAGCTTCGCCTCCCCGCGGCCATCGCGGCCGCAGGTCTCTCACTGGCCGCCACAGCCGACGACGGCATGTGGACTTACCACCAGCCGCCGGCGGAGCTGCTGAAGTCGCGCTACGGCTTCGAGGTTTCCCGCGAGTGGCTCGATCATCTCCGGCGGGCTTCGGTATCGATCGGCGCTTCGGGATCCTTCATCTCGCCCGAGGGCCTTTTCCTCACCAACGCCCACGTCGCGCTCGAGTGCGTGAAGAACCTCTCGTCGGCGCGCGAAGACCTCGTGGGCGGCGGCTTCGTCGCGCTCACGCGATCGCAGGAGCGCCCGTGCCCGGGCACCGAGGCGCGTCAGCTCGTTTCCTTCGCCGACGTCACCAAGGACGTCGATTCGCCCGACGCGATCGAGCGCCGGCGCCGCATCGCGGCGATCGAGCAGGAGTGCCGCGAGAAGACCGGGCTGCGCTGCGAAGTCGTGACGCTTTATCGCGGCGCCCAGTACTGGCTCTACCGCTACAAGATCTGGAACGACATGCGTCTCGTGTTCCAGCCCGAGAACGACATCGCGTTCTTCGGCGGCGACACCGACAACTTCGTCTATCCGCGCTTCGCGCTCGACTTTGCGCTCCTGCGCGCCTATGAGAACGGTCAGCCGGTGAAGACACCGGACTATCTGAAGATTTCGCGGCGCGGCGCAGCGGAAGGAGACCTCGTCTTCTCGTCGGGCAATCCCGGCACCTCGGACCGCCTGCTCACGGTGGCGCAAGTGCTGCTGCTGCGCGACCGGCTCTACCCGCTGCGGTTCAACGCGACGACAATGTACCGCGACGCGCTGCATGCCTATGCGAAGCAGTCGGCGGAATCCGATCGACGGGCGCTGAGCGCGATCCACGGCACGGAGAATTACCTCAAGGCGTTGACCGGCGAGACGCGTGCGCTCGCGCAGCCCGAGCTCATCGCCGCCAAACGCGCCGACGAGGACGCGCTGCGGGCGAAGGCGAAGGCCGAGATCGAGGCGGGACGCTTCCGCTGGGCGGGCGAAGATCCGTGGCAGCGCATCGATCGCGCGGTCGCGCTGCAGCTTGCGCGCGCCGACGAGCTCGAAGCGACCGACTACGCCTTCGGCACGCTCCTTCGTTCGGCCAACAACATCGTCGCGCTCGCCAATGAGGGCCGGCGTCCCGACGGCGAGCGCCTCAAGGACTATCGCGAGGCGCGCGCGGCGCGGCTGCGCCGCCAGATCGGCGGCGACTCTCCCTATTACAAGGACCTGGAAGCGGTCCGGCTCGCGAGCTTCCTGGAACGCGCGGCGCGGGTTCTTGGGCCGCAGCATCCGTTCGTCGCGCGGCTCACCGCCGGCGAATCCCCGCAAGCCGCGGCGAGACGGCTGATCGAGGGCACGAGGCTCGACCAGGCGGCCGAACGCCGCAAGCTCCTGGACGGCGGCGCGGCGGCGGTCGACGCATCGACCGATGCGCTGATCGTCGCCGTGCGCGACGTCTATCCGATCTGGTCGCGCCTGAAACGCACGCTGCAGGACGAGATCGAGGGCCAGGAGGAGAAGGGCTACGACGAGATCGCGCGGCTCAAGGCGCATCTCGGCGGCGCGGCGCAGGCGCCCGATGCGACCGGCAGCCTCCGATTCGCGTTCGGCACGGTCAAGGGCTACGACCGCGACGGCGTGCTCACGCCCTGGGCCACCACTTTCCACGGCCTGTACGACCGCCATGCGTCGCTCAAATCGCATCCGTATTTCCAGCTGCCGCCGCGATGGAGCGATGCGGCGTCGAAGGTACGGCTGGAGACGCCTTTTGTCTTCGTGACGACGGTCGACATCATCGGCGGCAGCTCCGGATCGCCGCTCGTGAACCGCGACGGCGAGCTCGTCGGTGTGCTCTTCGACGGCAATCTCGAGGAGCTGGGCAACCGCTTCGTCTACAGCGACCGGCTGGCGCGCTCGCTCGCGGTCGATGTCCGCGCGATGGTCGAAGCGCTCGACAAGGTCTATGGCGCGCAGGATCTGGCGCGAGAAATGAGGGGCCAATGAAACTCTATTACTCTCCCGCGTCTCCGTTCGTGCGCAAAGTGACCGTCTGCGCGATCGAGCGGGGGCTCGATACCCGCATCGAACGCCTGCCGACGAAAGTGCTGCCGAGCGAGCCCAACCGCGATTACGCCAAGGCGAATCCGCTGATGAAGGTTCCCGCGCTCGAGACCGACGACGGAACCGTCCTCTTCGATTCGATCGTGATCTGCGAGTACCTGGACAGCCTCGGCAACGCGCCGCGCCTCTTCCCGGCCGAGGGAGCGGCACGCTGGCGGGCGCTGCGCCTTCACGCGCTCGCCGACGGCATCCTCGATGCGGCGGTGCTGACGCGCTACGAGACGTTCGCGCGGCCGCAGGAGCTGCGCTGGAAAGCGTGGATCGACGGGCAGCTGCTGAAGGTGGACCAGGCGCTCGATGTCCTCGAGAAGAGCGCCGGCGACCTCGGCCAGATCGACATCGGCACGGTGGCGGTGGGATGCGCGCTCGGCTACCTCGATTTCCGCTACGGCGAGCGCAAATGGCGCGACGGGCGGCCCAAGCTCGCCGTGTGGTTCGAGCGCGTCGCGACGCGTCCCTCGTTCGCGAGTACCGTTCCGCAGGGCTGAGTCAAAGATCGTCGATCGATTTCGGCCAATCGTCTTTGAGCAGTCGAGAGAGCGAGCGGTCGGCGAGAAGCTTCCCGCCCGTCTGGCAGCGCGCGCAGTAGTTGCATTCGTTCTCGGCATAGACGATCCGCTGCACGGGCGCCTGGCACACGGGGCAGGGCTTGCGGAAGCGCCCGTGCACTGCCATGTCCTCGCGAAACGCCGTGACCTTTTCGGGAAAGCCTTCGCCTGCCTCGGCGCGCAGGATGTCGGTCCACGAGGCGAGCGTCGTGCGCGTGGCTTTCCATAGGCGGCGCGCTTCTTCCTCCGGCAGCGTGCGCGTGAGCTTCAGCGGCGAGAGCTGCGCCGCGTGCAGGATCTCGTCGGAATAGGCGTTGCCGATGCCGCTGAACAAATGCGGATCGGTGAGGGCGCGTTTGAGCGTGTGATTCTCCCGGCGCAAGGCGGCGTCGAATTCCTCGAAGCTCGCGGCGAGCGGCTCGATGCCGCCGGGATCGACCGCGGTGAGCGCCCCTTCGCCGCGCACCACCGTGAGCGACGCGCGCTTCCTCGTGCCCGCTTCGGTGAAATAGAGCTTGCCGTTCGGGAATTCGAAGGTCGCGAGCACGCCCGGGGGCTTGCGTTTCTCGGTGGCTGCGCGCCAGTGCAGGCGCCCGGCGATCATGAGATGGATGACGATGAAGAGCTCGTCGCCGAGCTCGAAGACGATTCGCTTGCCGATGCGCCGCGTGCCCCGGACAACGCGGCCGAAGGTCGCATCGAGGGGCGGATCGTAGGAGCGCAGGACGAAGGGGCTGGCGACCACGATGCGCTCCAGCCGCTGGCCCACGAGCCTGCGCTCGAGCGCCTCGAGGTAGACCTGGACGTCGGGCAGCTCGGGCATGGCCCATGGTAATTGGGACCCACTGGGTCACGCCATGAGCCAGCCACGCGGTGAAATAGGCGTTGCATACCCCGTTCGACGTGCGGAGAATCGATCCATGGACTTCGTGGTTATCGTGGCGGTGGTGGCGGCGATCGCCGGATTCGCGGTGGCGCTGCTGTGGCGCCGGGGTCAACCTGCGGCGCACGCGGGACGCATCGGTGAGCTCGAAGCGCAGGTCGCGGCGGCGCGCGAGCAGGCGATGCGCTCCGGCGTGCAGGCGGCGGAGCTCGAGCGCGAGGCATCGACGTTGCGCGACCAGCTCCTCGAGACCGCGCAGCGCAGCGCCGTGTATGAAGAACGCGCGCGCCTCCTTGGCGATACCAAGCAGGCGATCGAGAACTCGTTCCGCTCGCTCTCGGCCGAGGCGCTGAAGAGCAACAACGAGACGTTCCTGAGTCTCGCCAGGACGTCGGTCCTGGAGCCCGTGCGCGAATCGCTCGGCAAGGTCGACGAGAAGATCGCCGCCATCGAGCGCGAGCGCCAGCAGGCCTACGGCGAGATCCGCCAGCAGTTCACGACGATGTCGCAGGTGCACGGCGAGCTCCGCGCCGAGACCGCGAACCTGGTGAAGGCGCTGCGCCAGCCGCATGTGCGCGGCCGCTGGGGCGAGATCCAGCTGCGGCGCGTCGTCGAAATGGCCGGGATGATGCCGCACTGCGATTTCGTCGAGCAGGAATCGGCCGACGGCGACGATGGCAGGCTCAGGCCCGACCTCATCGTGAAGCTGCCCGGCAACCGCCAGATCGTCGTCGATTCCAAGGCGCCGATCACCGCGTACATGGAAGCGCACGAGGCGGCGAGCGACGAGCTGCGCAAGGCGAAGATCCAGCTGCATGCCCAGCTTGTGCGGCGCCATCTCGAGGCGCTCGCGAAGAAGAGCTACTGGGACCAGTTCCAGCCGACGCCCGAAGTGGTCGTGATGTTCATTCCGGGCGAGGCGTTCTACAGCGCCGCGCTCGAGGCCGATCCCGAGCTTCTCGATAGCGGCTTCGGCCAGAACGTCATCATCGCCTCGCCCGTGTCGCTGATGGCGCTCCTGAAAGCGGCATCGTACGGCTGGCGCCAGGAGAGCATCGCGGATAACGCGCGCGAGATCAGCCAGCTGGGACAGGAGCTGCACGGGCGGCTCGCCGTGATGGCCGATCACCTCGCGCGCGCCGGCAAGGGACTGGGCACGGCGCTGGACAGCTACAACGCGGCGATGGCGTCGTTCGAAAGCCGCGTGCTGGTGTCGGCGCGCAAGTTCAAGGATCTGGGCGCGACCTCGCAGGAGGCCGAGATCATCGAGCTGCGCGCGATCGAAGGTGGCGTGCGGCGGCTGCAGGGCAACCTTCTCCCCGATTCGACGGAAGGCTAGGACGCTCGCCGCTGTTCATTCTTCTCAGTGGAACGGGGTTGCGCGCGGCGAGGACGGCGCGCACGATCACCCCGTTCGGCGCGATAACAAAAGACCCTGGAGGAGGAACTGATGAGATACGGATCGTCCACACTGCTCGTGGCCGCGGCCCTGGCCGCCATTCCCGCGTTCGCCGAGGTCGGCGCGTTGAAGGACTCGGCTCTGGGCGCCACGTTTTCGACCCTCGTCACGACGCCGTTCGCGATCGAAGGGCTCACGAACGACGACACCTTCCTGTACACGCCGGGGCGCGCCCTGAACGCCGGAGATCCATGTCCGGTATGGCGCACGCCAATCAACTCCGCGGGGCTGACCGTCGTCGGATTCGTGCCCGCCCCGAGCGCCACCGGCTCGTGCTCGCCGAGCGGGCTCGCGTTCGGTCCCGACGGCCAGCTCTACGTGACCCAGACCGATCGCATCTATCGCTTCACGCCGAACGCGACCACGCCGCCCACCGGCACGGTGTTCGCCTCGGGAGTGCCCGGCACCAACGGGCTCGCGTTCGACTGGAACGGCAACCTGTGGACCGGCGACGGCACCACTGGACAGGGACGCGTCTGGAAGATCACACCCTCGGGCACCGTCACGGAGATGTTCCGCGTGCAGCCCATGGCGAACGAGGTGAACCTGGTGAACGGCACGGGCGGCATCGGCCGGGACGTGCGCTCGATGGGGCCGGGCACCATCACGGTCACCGCCACGAGCCGCAACGCCGCGAATACGCTCGGCTCGCAGCCGCTGGTCGCGAACGGCGTCATCTTCTCCGGCCGGTCGATGTTCATCGCCGACACCGCGCGCGGCGCATTGTGGCGCGTGCGCATGAGCTCCGACGGCACCCCGCTCACCCACACCGGATGCGACTCGACATTCACTGCGAACACGCTCTGCCTCGATCACGTCTGGGTGCAGCACCCGGCGCTGGAAGGCGCCGACGGCATCGTGGCCGACGTCAACGGAAATATCTGGGTCGATGCCAACGAGCGCAATGCCGTCGCCTTCGTGTTCCGCTGGAGTGGACAGGTGGTCGAAGTCTTCCGCAACTCGGCCGACTCCGTGACGCAGCTTCGCAATCTGGGGCCGCTCGAGACGCCGACGAGCCCGATCCTCCTCGGGCACAAGTTCTGCACCGCCAACTCCGACGGAAACCGGCGCGACAACTTCCCGAGCAGCGCGGGCGAGATCGGCGGCACCGGGCAGCCCAAAGGCAAGATTTCATGCCTCGACCAGTTCGTCACCATTCCCGGAGGACCGCTGCCGGTACGCTGAGCGCCGCGCCGCACCCGAACGTGCGAAAATCGGGGCGATGAAGGTCATCGGAATCGCGGGATACAGCGGCAGCGGGAAGACCACGCTCATCGAGAAGGTCATCCCGCTGCTCGCTCGCGAGGGGCTGCGCGTCTCGCTCATCAAGCACGCGCATCACGAGTTCGACGTCGACCAGCCCGGCAAGGATTCCTATCGCCATCGCCATGCGGGCTGCTCCGAAGTGCTCGTGAGCTCCTCGAAGCGCTGGGCGCTCATGCACGAGCTGCGCGGTGCCACGGAGCCGTCGCTGCAGGACCAGCTGAAGAAGCTCTCGCCTTGCGATCTCGTTCTCGTCGAGGGCTACAAGACAGAGCCGATTCCGAAGGTCGAGGTCCACCGGCGCGACGCGAAGACGCCGCTGCTCTATCTGCAGGACAGCCACGTCGTCGCCGTGGCCACCGACGAGCCCCTCGACACGGGGCTTCCGCAGTTCGGGCTCGGCGACGCGGAAGGCGTCGCGCGCTTCATCATCCAGCACCTGGGGCTGAATCGCGCGCGCCTGGTGCGCTGATTCGCCGTGGTCACCATCCTTTACTTCGCCGGCCTGCGCGAAAGCCTCGGCTGCGCACGCGAGCAGGTGGCGCTTGCCGGCGGCACCGCAACCGTCTCGAGCCTCGTCGACCAGCTGCGCGGCCGCAGCGATTCCTGGACCGAGGCGTTCGCGCCCGGCAAGCGCTGGCGCGTCGCGGTCAACCAGCAGATGGCGGATCTCGCGACGCCGCTGCGGCCCGGCGACGAAGTCGCGTTCTTTCCGCCGGTGACGGGAGGCTAGGGTGCCGCGCGTGCGCGTGCAGGAGGCGGACTTCGACGTCGGGCGCGAGCTCGAGACGCTCGCCGGCGGGCGCAAGGACATCGGCGCGATCGCGAGCTTCGTCGGGCTCGTGCGGGGCGAGAACGACGGCGACGCCATCGCCGGCATGACGCTCGAGCACTATCCCGGTATGACCGAGAAGGCGCTCGAATCGATTTGCGACGAAGCCCACGCGCGCTGGCGACTCCTCGACACGCTCGTCATCCATCGCGTCGGACGGCTCGTACCCGGCGATCGCATCGTGCTCGTCGCCGTGGCGAGCGCGCATCGCGGCGACGCCTTCGCGGCATGCGAGTTCATCATGGATTACCTGAAGACGCGCGCGCCGTTCTGGAAGCGCGAGGAGACACCCGCCGGTTCGCGTTGGGTCGAGGCGCGCGACAGCGACGATTCCGCTGCACAACGATGGAAAGGCTGAGATGAGAACAGTCATGCAATGCATCGCGGCGGTCGCGTTCTTCGCCGCCGCCCTCGCTGCCAACGCGCAGGAAAGAGTCGTCTACCACTTCGATAGCGGGCTGTCGCAGGCGACGAAAGGCCTGCGCAACATCCGCAACCACCTCGACGTCGATCCCAAGGCCCAGATCATCGCCGTGGCGCACGCGGAGGGCGTGGACTTCCTCATGGAAGGCGCGAAGACGACGAACAACCAGGAATTCGCGGCGCTCGTGGGCGACCTCATGTCGCGCGGCGTGAAGTTCGAGATCTGCGAGATCACGCTCAAGAACCGCCACCTGAAGAAGGAGCAGTTCATCCTCGGGCCCACCTTCACGCCCTCGGGCGTCGTGCGCATCGCCAGGCTCCAGGCCGAGGAGCACTACGCCTACATCAAGCCCTAGGCATTCCTAGAAGCTGCAGAAGATCTCGCGCGTGAGGCCGATGATCTTCAGCACGCGCGCGTCCGCGATGCGGTAATAGACCTTGTTGGCGTGCTTGCGCGGCTCGAGGATGCCTTCGCCGCGCAGCACCGCGAGGTGCTGGGAGATGTTGCTCTGGGAGGTGCCGACCGCGTCCACGATCTCGAGGACGGAGAGCTCCTGGCTTCCCAGCAGGCACAGGATCTTCAGCCGCAGCGGATGCGCGATCGCCTGCATCGCGGCGCTCGCCTCGCGGATGCTCTCGCCCTTGCCGATGAGCTCGAAGATGTCCTTCGACGCGTCGCTGCGGACGGGTCGCTTGCGGGCGGCGGCGCGGGGCATCGGCTGACTGTAAGGCATATCGGCGGCCAAGGCTATATCAGGCGCGACTAATATATACTCGCGGCCTGGAGGGCGGTGATCATGGCGCAGGTCGTGCGAACGGGAAGGCTGCGGCGCGCGCCGGAGGGCTTCCTCGACGCCGAGGCCATCGTCGCCGTGCAATCGGGCCGGCGCGATTTCCTGAGGCGCGCCTTTGCGTTCGCCGCGGCCGCCGCGACGACGCAGGCAGCCGCAGCCGACGGCGAAGCGGCGATCCTCGAGCTTCCCGAGCACAGCAAGGCGCTTGGCCAACCGGTCGCGGCCCGCGGCTACGGCCTGCCGTCGCAATTCGAGAAGAACCTGCAGCGGCGCGAGAGCCCGGGGCTCACGCGCGTCTCGGGCGCCTCGGTTTCCTTCACGCCGCTCCAGGGGCTTTTCGGAATCATCACGCCGAGCGGCCTGCACTTCGAGCGCCATCACCAGGGCTGGTGGGACATCGATCCGAGCCGCCACCGTTTGATGGTGATGGGGCTCGTGCGCGAGCCGCGCGTCTACACGATGGACGACCTCATGCGCCTTCCCGCGGTGTCGCGCATGCATTTCATCGAATGCGGCGCCAACACCGGCATGGAATGGGGCAACGTCGCCGTTCCCACTGTCCAATACACCCACGGGATGCTCGCGTGCTGCGAATACACCGGCGTGCTGCTCTCGACGCTCCTCGAGCATTGCGGATTCGATCGCGCGCGGGGCAAGTACGTGCTGGCCGAGGGCGCCGATGGCTCCGGGCTCACGCGCACGATCGCGATCGAGCGCGCGCTCGACGACGTCATGGTCGCGTGGGCGATGAACGGCGAGATGCTGCGGCCCGAGAACGGGTATCCGCTGCGGCTCGTGGCGCCCGGGCTCCAGGGCGTCTCGTGGGTGAAGTGGCTGCGCCGCATCAAGGTGGGTGACGAGCCATTCGGCACCAAGGACGAGGTGCTGCACTACGTCGACCTGATGCCCGATGGGACGCTGCGCCAGTACACCTCCATCCAGGAATGCAAATCCGTGATCACGTCGCCCTCGGGCGGCCAGTTCCTGCTCGACAAGGGCTACTACAACGTGACAGGCCTCGCCTGGTCGGGAAGGGGACGCGTGAAACGCGTCGATGTCTCGTTCGACGGCGGACGCAACTGGCGCACCGCCACGATCGAGCAACCGGTGCTGCCGAAATGCCTCGTGCGCTTCAACATCGGCTGGGCCTGGGACGGACGGCCCGCGATCCTGCAATCGCGTGCGATCGACCAGACCGGCTACGTGCAGCCCAAGATCAACCAGCTGCGGGAAGTGCGCGGCACGCGCTCGATCTACCACAACAACGCGATCCAGTCGTGGAAGGTGGACGGGAGCGGGGAAGTGAGCAATGTCCAGGTTTATTGAAGCGTCGCTCCTCATGCTCGCGCTCGCCGCGAACGCAGCCGAGCGTTTCCCGGGCGTCGGCCGCGCGGCGACACCCGCCGAGATCCGCGCATGGGACATCGACGTGCGGCCCGATTTCCAGGGCCTGCCGTCCGGCTCCGGCAGCGTCGCGCAAGGGCAGAAGATCTGGGATGGCAAGTGCGCGTCCTGCCATGGGACATTCGGCGAATCGAACGAGGTGTTCGCACCGATCGTCGGCGGCACGAC
>Ga0075436_100002438_pt1 | contig 12814 bp, 27 predicted proteins | sample RhiMethybrSRZTD5_FD_75303 | JGI IMG/M metagenome (GOLD analysis project Ga0075436, IMG submission 75303) | Populus rhizosphere microbial communities from Tennessee, USA - Rhizosphere MetaG P. TD hybrid SRZTD5 | ecosystem: Host-associated > Plants > Roots > Rhizosphere > Soil | place: USA...
CCCCAGGCTGTGAAAGGTTACGGTGAACTTGATCCTTACATTCAGGATTACATGATTAGAACTTACGGGTCAGACATTGAAATCGTGATGGCGGGACATTCTTTAGGCGCTCGTAACGTGATGGAGTACACGTACGCCTACAATGGAATAAAAGCTGTGCCGCAGGTAGTCGGATTCCTGCCGGTAGCCGGGGAAATGTCGTGGCCTCTTCCGCTTGATTGGTGCATTACTTCTCCCAAGCCTATCATGGCTGTAGCAGGAGATCAGGACAAGTCTATCGGATATGTTCAGTCACAAAAATATGTTGATGCGGTAAATTCCTGTGTGACCAGGGCAAATAAAGCCGTGGCAAGGATCATTCCGGGACTGAATCACACCTCGATAATGGACTACGTTTTCAAGCCTGATAAAGAAGCTGAGGGCTATAAGTTCATCATGAGCTGCTTTACTCCGGAACAGAAAGAAGTGCCCGGCAAGATCATACTGATCAATGGCGAGATTCGCGCCGTTTTCGAAGATGGCTCAACTCGCGTAATCGAATCACACTGATGGACATCATTAAAGATTTACCTGCCGACATTATCCCCGCTGAACTCTGGAAGGCGTTCTCATTGATTCTGCTTGCGCTGGTCGCATGGGTAGGAAAGCGCAATCTCGACGAGATGAAGGAGAGCAATAAGGAATTCAAAGAGCAAATCCTGAAGCTAACGATTAACGACGCTGTTCAAGATGAGCGAATAGACGCGCTGGAGGAGTCAAGGATGATCGTAAAATACTCTCGTAAATAAAAATATTATGGATGATAACACAACGAAAGTAGTTATGGCCATTATAGCATTAGTATCCGCAGTGGTTACTCCGCTTGTTTTGGTAATAGTGACCAGAATGCAGAACAACAAGATTGACAAAAATCAAGTCGAGATAGTTGAAAAGGTGGATGTATACCACAAAGAAGTTAACGGCAATATGGCAAAGTTGCTAAAGACAACCGCTGATCTGGCCACCGCACAAGAGAAAGCCAGGGGTGAAGAGGGTAGACAAAAAGGAAGATGAGAAAGATTACATGGCTTTTTGTTGCTACCTTTATCGTCCTGTTTTGGTACATGGTACTTAGAATTGTAAATGTAATAGCGAATTAAAAATGTCCCTCCCTTTATACCTACTTGATCGGGTATACCTCCCTGATCGTACCCTTGGATCAATTTACAGCCCACAGGGCGGCATCATTTGCAAGACCTTAGAACTTCCATGGCTTGACAACAAAAGGTCTGTAAGCTGCATTCCTGAGGGCAAGTATCATGTCAATAAGATGCCACCGATCCTAAAGGATGATCCCAAAACCGAAAGGGACGAATCTGACGGAAGGAATCCGCGCCCTTACTGGCATTTCAGATTGCCAAAAGTTCCAGGCAGATCCGGAATACTGATCCACCGCGGCACTGATGTAAATCACAGTCAGGGTTGTATTTTGGTGGCGAGTCGCTTCAAGAACATTCAGACCGAAACACCATCACTTGAAGAATCAGGTGTAAAGCTGCAATGGATGGTGGATAATTTACCGAGTGAATTCTATCTGCTGATCGAAAAAAAATGATGTCAACGACACAGATGTCGGAGACATAGAAAAAGCCAGTGTTTGCGCACTGGCTTCTCTTCTTGAAATTTTATCTAAATAAAGTTTGACCTATCCGCAGGAGGCCTCAAAATATTCTTAACATAGCCTTTAGATTCCTTAACGGAACCAATAGACGGATAAGAGATTTTGAACCCGTTTTCAATCACCGGAGTTACGGCAGCCACATTTTCAATTGCTTGAATTTGCGTATTGTCGTTCTGGTGACTTACTACTGCGGCGTGATCTACTTTGTTTTCGATGGCCTTAGAAATGCCAACGGCTGCGCAGATTGCTATAGCAAATCCAATCAGCAAAAGTGAAACGCGCTTCATGTTTCGAAGATATGAAAAAAGCCGACGTTATTAAAACATCGGCTTCAATTTCCTTACCGGCTTCCCCGGCTTGAGCTACCTTCGCGAGCTTGGCGGTATACACCCGCAAATATAACTACATTCTTAGTTTTAATCAAAATGGAAAGACCCGCCACTCGTTTGCAGCGGGTCCATCACCGGAACCTCTCCAATTATGAAGAGCTTAAAGGTAATACATTTTCCGGATATGGCATCCAATGAGGTACAGTGGTGAGGTGCCATGCTTCGCACTTATCGCACAGATACGCCCGTCTCATGAGTTCCTTACCTTTCTTTTTGAGGTCTCGATTGATCAATTTACGGGCTGCGTGCGCCGCTTTCTCGGATGCATAAAGGATCTTGCCGCAGTAGTCGTGATTGTCTTTTGGAGCCATCGCAAAAGGCTCAGACTTAACAGGAAGACTGTCCAGGTATACAGCTAATTCGATCTCTATTTCTTCAATGCGCTTCCGGGCCTGCTCAATCTTTCGCTCCTGGCCTTTGATCATCTCCCGGAAGTGCTTCTCTTTGCCGGTTGGCTTCATTTCAATAAGGCTTTTTGCTCTTTGAAAATATCCGCAATCACCTGGTGCACGATCTTCTTATCGATCTTCTTATCCTGCCGGAACTGGCGTAGGGCTTGCTGGGTTGGATAGTTACGATCCGGGGCAACAATCGCATAGTAGCGACTGGCTACTATAGCGATCTTGAGGGCTTTGTGTATCATTTCAGCTCAACAGTCACTCCTGCTTTCAGGTCTGCTAAAATATCCCCAGCCTGAGCAAAGTCCAGACGTTTCATCAGCTGAGAATTGCTTTCTGAACAGATGAACGTGTCGAATGACCTCAATCTTTCAATAGCTGCATAGGGTGCCGGACTCGATACTTTCTGGAAGGATAACTCGTATGTTTTCATAATTTTGATCGTTTAATTATGACGTAAATATAGTACTAAAATACTATTCGTGTCAATACTTTAGTACTATTTATTTTACCTCCCAAACATCCGCAACATTCTCATACTCTACCACTCCGGTCACCGCATTTATTAAGTTATTACGCTCGGACAGCAGGCATTTATCCTGTCTCCATAATTTCACCGTATCACCAGTCTGCAATGTTTCGTAATGAGGTAGCCATTCACCGCTCTCCAGTGACATTCCTTTGATTATTCCACCCTTTGAAAGGGTTATGTAGTAGGTAAATGAAGTATGCTTTACGGCCTCTTGTATGCGCGTAGGCTCAGCCTTCCGGAGAACCAGAACGATCACCAGGAGGATAAGGAGAAGGCAGAGGATGATTGAAATAAGTGTTTTCATGGATTTGCATGGTGGAACCCGTATGACAATCCCAGCGGCGTAGCGCTTCTTAATTCCTTAGTTCGTTCAGAGCCACCGCCAAGGTTCGTGAATCCTGGAAACTCATGCTGAAGGGGCGGCAACGGCTTTTCAGGTATCAGATTGAAATTTCCGAACAACCAGGTCCATTTTCGATATTGAGAATTTTCAGGGATAGGATCATATCCGGCAAGCAGGTGCGGGTGAATGCGCTGCCTTATCTTTCCGATCCAAGGGTTGATTGTGTGAATATCTGTTCGTGGCTGTTCGATCATCCAAAACTGGAGTATGCCTAACCGGTCGAAATAGTCAATTATCTCCTTTGTTCTAGCGACCAGTTTTTGAGATTCATTGAAGATAGGGACGCGTTTTTCGGATTTTTTGTGCCGATTCCCGGAAAGCGCGTAAGCCGTACATGGGATCATCGCAATGATTCCTACCTGCGGCAGCGCGAACTTATACCGGTCTTCATGGATTATCTTCTGATATTCGAAATCCATTATGTCCGACCCGTGCTTCTTGTCAATCTGGATAACACGCCATCCGGCTTCTAGGTACGGTAAGGCCGAGTTACCGGTAAAATCAAAAAGGTCAATCAGTAATTTTTCCATCAAAACTTAATTAAAGCGTAACCTGCATGTATCCCGGGGCTCAACCGGTTCGAGAACGGATCGTAGTTCGCGCCCAGGCTGATCACAAACCGCTTATCACGGTGTTTCATAAGCACGCTGGTAAGGCTTGTTGCCCGGGCATTAGGGTTCGAAAGCCTGGCGGATCCGTAAAGCACTTCGTTTCCGAACACCCACTTTTTCTTTCCGGAGATCGCCATCACAATGCTGTCCTGGTAGAAGTATCGGTAACGCCCGGGAATAGCTGCTTTCAGGGATAGATAGCCGTCGTCGATGAATAGGCTGTCAGATAAAGCCTGAGGCATGCCAGGAACGCGCACCGTATCCCGAACGATAGTTACCACCCCTTCGCCCTTCGCTTCAATGGCGGCCTTTAAAATGGCATCCAATCGGCTGAGCTTTATTTTCATATCCCGGAGGTCTTTCGACAGATCAGCGTAGTGTTCTTTCAGGTCGGCTTTGCTGATCTGTGCTGCAGGCTTTTCGGCCACCACCTTCCCGGAATTGGCCTTGAAATAGCCTATTTGGGCTTCTTTTTCCTGCAGAACGGAGGTTGCGCTTTCAAGTTTGGAGCGGAGATTCCAGGCGTACAGAAATAGCAGCACCACGATCAGCAGCGCAAGGGGGAGAGCGTACTTTATTCCCATGGGTTCTCCCCTGCTACTTTGGTGAATGATTCTTTAAGCTCTTTGACAGCGTCAGGCAAAAGACTTTTCAGGGAATCAACGTGCATCTGAGGCAGTATATTCAATTTTAATGCATGGGCAAGATTATCAACTCTATCGATAGCTTGTCCTAATTTTTCAAGTTCTTCAGTCATATCTTCTCGTTTAAGGTTGCGGGTTAAGGTATTACGTTATATTTTGCTAAGACATCACGGCAGGCATCACCTTTTTCATGCAATTCCTTCCAAAGATCATTCTTTACATTGTCATCTCCTTCGGAATACTTATCGCGCATTCGGCCTTGTGCGTGAACCAGTTCCTTGGCGGCATTTTGTATTTCGGTAATAGAAGTGATGACACACTTCAAGGCAAGATGCAGATTTAGTATCTCGCTTTTATGGTTATTCGGTATCGGGTCTATTTCCATCTCTCTATTTGTTAGGTGTGTTTAAAAATGCTTCCCATGCGAAAGTATAAAAGCCTTCAGTTTGTCTTTTGCCTCTGACTCATTAGCGCCGTACTGAATAGCCCATAGATGATGCTTTACGCCGTGTTTCATTTCCCAATACATGGCAACAAATTCACCGCCGCTTTCCATGTTGGCGCCCATGTACTCCATGGTTCTGCCGTTCATCGTTGTGAACCGATTCGGAATAGTGCACGTGGTTTCGATCATTTCAATCAGTGTCATCCTTCCTTGTGTTTAGCTTCGAGTTCTGAACCGGTTAAAAACGGTTGTAATTTACATTTTGATTTCTGCCAGATGGTTGCAGCAAGAGGATGCAGGGGATGGCCTTTCGGCGTCTTACCGAAACACATCGCGTTAGGAAATTCTTTGATTAATTTTTTTGCCCTGTACTCTGCCTGCTTGAATGATCCCCAACAGAAAATAATATCCTGACCTTTCGTTATGTCTCGTATCCATCTGTCATTATCGCCTACGGGGTTCGGATGGCTTCGTAAGACTTCTGGTTTAGATGAAATGATGCCGTAAAGATTCATCATGTACAAGCCCCCGTAACCCATTGTATCAAGCAGTTTACAAGTGTTTGTTATTGTTGTATCATCGTCTTCTGCGTTAGCTGTGGACGGATTTAGGCCAATACATACTACTGGCTTTCTGGTTTCGTCCCATCCCCTAACCAGCAGGTACCGGTATTTTTTACATTCCGAAAACTCAGCATACTTTATCATTTCATTTCAGTTATAGTGGTCTTGTATTTTCTATTCGCATTCCGTTAGAGCCTGATACGCTTTCAGCATTTCAATTACATCACCGGAGATCATCGCTTCCTCTCCTCCTGAGATACGCCTTCGAAGCATAGCGGCACCAAATCCACCGGTCGGAATATCTTCATAAAGTTTCAAAAGCTCCCTGCACCGATTCATCTCTTCGATAAGTCCTTGGACTAAGTTCTTTGGTTGTGTTTCGGTATTCATCCTTTCAGCGTTCAGATTTTAAAATGGTAAATCACTATCTTGTGTAAACTCACTATCCCAATATTGCCGGATATGTAAGCGTGGTCGCTCAACTAACCATCCGTACCAGGTAGTCTTTCGTTTGAACCAGTTACGAATGCTTACTTTTTTCCAGTACCATTTTGTCTTAAATAGCGCATCGAAAATAGGCCGGTTGTAAAACCAGAACAGTATTAGCATTGCATAATCTCCGAACCAGTGATCTTTATGCTCAATGTATCCTTCGATAACCGGTGAGTCTGTAACCTTCCATCCAATTTCTTCTTGAGCGAAAGGATTATGGACGCATTCGTGGCGCTTCAATGGCTTGTGAAAAACAAAGTTACCGTATTGAATTCTATGAAGAGCAACCCATATCGGAAATTTATACCAACCTCCCCAGCAATGATAGCAGTCAGCGTAATCGTACACTTTCCCATTGTGTCCATACTTCGGGTGCCTGCCACTACCGCCACACGAATTACAACGCTTGCCTTTGATGTGCTGAACATCGTAACCGATCACGTGGCCATACTTTGAAAGGATTTTATCTTTGATGGCATAGAACGCATTACGGATTTCGTCCGCTTCATTTTTAATGTTCCGATTTGCCGCGTGAAGTAAAAATGGTTTCATATTTTCTCTGATTTGATTAGCCCATGCGCTCCACCCCTCAAACACACCAGCGCGTTTCTCTTCTCCTCTCTAAACTTCTTCACGGTTGCAATGTAAACTGCCTCTGCCTCTTCTTTCGTTGGATATTGAATGTACTTTTTTTTATCGTACTGTCCTCGGGTAAGGTAAACTACTTCGACGTAGTGGGTCATTTTGCAAACATGGTTAGTTGACTGATATGTTGCTGAAACCTTTTCTCTGATGCCTCGAAGTAATCCTTGTCAATTTCAAAGCCTGTAAAGTCAAAGCCCATATCGTGAGCGGCTATTCGAGAGCTGCCGGAGCCTAAAAAGGTATCCAGAATCTTATCGCCAGGCTTCGCGTAATTTTTCAGTTGCCAAGTATAAAGGCCTATTGGTTTTTCATGAGGATGTATCCCGGACCGGTCCTCGGAGGTGAAGCATCCATTCCATTGCAGCGTAACCTTTGAAAATGAAACATGCGTTTTGCTGGTCCATGCTAATTCGCCGGCTGAATTGAACGTTACAAAAGGGTCCCGAACTTTATCCCAAAATATTAAATTATTGGTAGGAGTTAGATAGTTCCAGTAGTAGTTACACCCCCAAATAATTTGATCTTTCGATACACGGAAAAGCTCGGTGAAATATTCCTGCGTTGGAATACGGTCATTTTTATAGGTTGACCTATGCTTATAGAACTTGCTATTCGGGTCTTTTGTCCATGATTGTCCTATGCCAAAGGGGGGATCAACAATCGCCAGATCAAAATACTTATCCGGGTACCGTGCCATTCCTACCATGCAATCCTCGTTGAAAACTTCTGTCATAATTTTATAAGGTCATTCTCATGTACATACCATTCCAGTTCACACTTAACCCATTCAGTTCTTTTTTTTATCATCACTCTTTTTTGTGTTGTGAACTGTTTGAATAAAATAAGATTGTATCCGTCATCAAGCGAGTGAATTATAGTACCTATTTGATTCTCTAACTTAAAACCGAACTCTTCCGGGTTTCTTGTTTTGGTGAATGTGTGGTTAACTCTTATGGTCATACTAAAAGGAAACAGAAAACAGAAAGCGAGACAAGACAGAGAGAAAAAACTTTAAAGAAAAAGAAAAGGAAAAAGTCCCCCTCAAAAAATCAAACTGATTCTGCTCTAAGCTAATAGAGCACTGGACTCGATCCAACCAGGAAGGCCTGGAAGTGTAGCTCGGACTGCGATGCCATGACTTTCCATTCATGACATATCTCACGGATCAAACATAAAAAAGGCTTAAACGCACGAAACCCATCGAGTTCATGCGTAGCCGGCAATCACCCGATGGGTTTCTAATATCATACTTCAGACTGTAAAAATACAGTGGCTACCTGAATTATGCAACAAATCTATTTTTACTGATTTACTCCACCAAACATTTCGCGATAATTATTTTCAACAATTGAAGTCTTCACAAAAAAGACCCTTCATTCTTTTCTTCTTCCTCCTGGCGTAATCAGCCTTGTTCCTACACCGAGTACATTCATCCCTGACAGCAAAGTAGAACTTAATCCTGTAGGTCTTGAAATGCTTTAATGGGAGCCAATTCTGGCACGTAGGACAGAACTTATTATCATCATGGCCCTGTAGTAACAGCCTGTTATAATACAGCCCCATCTCGCACAGATGCACGATCCTATCCCGGTCTGTCTCCCGGCGGATCTCCGACTTTAGGCCGGTGAGGATGTAGTGGAGCTTGGAGGGGGTCAATTATCTTTCGGGTTAGGGTAGTCCATGCCGAACATGTCGTTGAGTTTATCCAGGGTGCCAGGGTCTGCAATCTGCTGCATGCGGATTTTATGAAGCTCAGTGCGCATTGTCTCGACTTCTTTTATCGCAGTCCAATTTACCTTTTCGGCGGCCTTCCATGCCTGCTCATAATGGTTTACATGCTGGACCAACAATTTGATCGAGTATATTAAAGGGTACTGCTTGAAGTGGTCAGGAACTAGCCGATAGTACCACCAAAATAGAAGTCTGTGTATTTTTAGTTTCATCGGCGCAATCTGTAAGGCTCTGTACACTGATTCATTTCATCCCGGCACCGATCTACAAGTGAAAGGAGTCTTCCCAGGTAGGCTCTGGATGGCGTTTACGGGCCTCTCCTATTCTGGCTTGCTGTTCTGCGCTTTGATCACTTGTATCGACCTTGTGGAGCTTTATCCGGATGCTCATTTCGTTCAATTCGCCGCACAGATCATCATGAATGTGGCGTTGCGGTTCTTGCTGTATTCTGCTCATAAGTCTTTAAAATGTCGTTCGTAGCCTGTAATCTCAGCATTCAGATAGTTGAATATGTACTCGCCATACTCTTTAAGCTGCGCATCGTATTCAAGCTCTGGGATCTCGCGTTTAATCTTTTCTTTCAGTGCTTTTAATTTCAGCACCTTGTCCAGCGTAATAGTGGCCATATCGTATGCTTCGCGTGTCATATTGCTTCAAGTATTTCTATAAGTTCGTCTTTGCTGCCTGACCAGATCGGCCAGCCGTTCTTCCAGATGTAGCACAGATCCAGCTTCGGTATCACCTGGATGGAGATCTCTTTGAACTGGAAGAGGATGGTCACGGAAAGTAGTAGTTAGCCGCCCGGATGATCAGGTAACAGATTGCGATACACAAGATAAAAAGGCCACATCCAGCACCTTCCTGTAAATCTTCGTTTTTACCCATGCTTCCGGTGGTAATCGGTGGTTGAATTACGTGCTGCTTTATCTGCCTGGAAGTCTTCGCGCTGCTTTTCGCGTATCTTCGCAACTTTGCCGATGGCTTCTAAAGGATTTCCAAAGGCTACGATACCGTTGTCAAATCCGTAACCGCCAGCCACAGCGCCTTTGCGATTGACTCTCTTTTTCTTAGGCTTGCTCATATTCCTGTAGTTTCATTCTAGCGTGTTCAACGTAGTACCGGGTTAGTATTTCGCCTTTCTTTAGAAGATAGCTCCAGGCCCATTCCTTTGCCTCATTCAGGGTAAAGAAAATGTGTCCTGACTCCAGGCTAAAACCTGTAGACACTTCAGAAATTATCCATCCTCCTTGGCTCTGAGTGACCTCATGCGCTGCCCACTGGTAGCCGTACAGATCGAATAGGAACGTTCCGGTGACCTCAGTGCGTTCGGTTACAGACTCGCTGTAGCCCTGGGTGATTTTGTAGGTGAGTTGCTTCATGGTTTACATTCAATTTTAGCTTTACGATGATATCCAGATTTTTCGAAGTCAGCAATCCAGGTCAAGCGTTTCTTAGAAAGGCCAGCTCCGTAAGGCTGCATTCTAAAATGACCACGCACCTTAAAAGCGCCAGATGACACAAGGTTCGTGTACCAAGTAGAGTCGATTACGGTTATGTCGCTGCGCGTCTTATTGTTGTAGATGGCATTTACCATCCGCTCGTCCCATATCTGGGTGTTAGGCTTCATGACCTTAGTCTCAACCTCCGCAAAATTAATGAACAATTCTGCCGACAGGATAGCAGACAGCGCTACACTGAGCATGTTGTCGTGCTTCTCGATGGATACTAATGGAGGCACATCCGTGTACGAACGAAAGGTCAAGTCCTCAGTGTCAAGGCGATCCACCCAGATATTAAATAGCATTCCGAAATTCTTATCCTTTCCAAAAACGAAGTGGATCTGACCCATGATGTTGATCCGATCCTCTTCAGCTAAAAGAACGTATTGCAATGTATGCGGATTACCAGCTTTAGAATGGTAAATCAGCGCCCGACAAGAGTCATGAAGTTCTTTACGATGAGGAACCAACTTATTATAAGAGGTCAGCATCGGATCAATGATCGGCTTAGCTAGGTATGTAACGACATTCTTGGAAATTTCAAGGACGCTCTTTATCTTCTGCATTGTGTAATCATTCAGAAGGTGTTTGTATTTCTGTGTGACTATCTCGTCATCAAAGAGTGCCGGAAATTTGTCTCGATCAATCTTCATAAACTCAGTTTTAAAACTATCCAAGAACTATAATTAAAATCGTAATGACCGCCACTGTCGCAATTCCGGTTGCCAGTGAAATACTCACTGAGTCAATGAATCTCTGAAAGGTAAAGTCGTGATTGTAGCGCCACCAGAATCTCTCTACCGGGCCGTATTTCAGTTTACGAACGCGCCTGGTGTGATAATTTCTAACTGGGGAGTAAGTCAGTCCGAACTCTGCGGCTGTCTCTTCAGGGGTTTTGATGGGATTGGTCATGGTAATTTGTTTAGAAATTCTCGACATAGTTTAACGCGTTCGTAGACTTCTCCCATATCAATCTTTGGGACGTCGAATTCAATGTAACGCTCTGCCAATGGGATGTCATCGAAGATACAATTTTTATCAATTTCTACGCAAGCCTGTTGGTACAGTTCACTTGCATCCGGATCAATGATTCCCATCTTATAACGCAGTTTGCTTTTCTCCTGCTCTATCAAAACATCAGGAGTGTTTTCAAGGACATATACCAAGCTTCCGGTGGGTTTTTTTAGCAATTCCATGTAGCCGTTCACTTGGAATTTATATCCCTTGTTAATCGGCTTGTGTATGTTCTCAAAGAATGTCCAGATTGACCAGGAAGATTTTATGTCCTTCACCGAAGTATCTGTGATGATGTCAGGAGTTCCGATTATGAATTCGTTCTCAAAAACTTCCCTATTCTTTTTGTAGAAGACTTTAGTACACCGAGAATAAAGCGTTATTGAACTCTCCTCAACCATGTTCCCCTTCTCAACGTATTTGTTCGTCATCTCCTGGTGACGGCCATACTTCGCCTCTATGTAGCATTCAAGAAGGTGAGCCTTACACGTTTCTCCCAGCGGATCTTTAGTCCTGCTATCGGTCATGATCGCGCCAAGCGACGAACAATGGAACCGGTAATTTGTAAAATCTACTTTCATTGCTTTGCCTTTAGTTCGTCCATTTTAACGGTGAATAAATCGAGTTGATCGTCCTTTACATGAGGACCAACCGCTTCCAGTTCCGCGACTGTCTTAGCGTCCTGGATCATAAGGACAATACGCTCAGCCTCTTTGTCGATTGCCTCCGGAGTGTTATCTACGTAGCTCACATCTTGCGTGTCCACATCCTTAATAACCGCCTGATCAAAAGTAATAGCCTTCTGCATGTCAACAGAAAGAGGCGCATACTTCGATAGGTTCAGTTTGATCACAGTCTTTAAGGCCATAGCGTCGAAATCGTCTACCCAACGGCCCTTACCTTTCTTGAAAGTCTGGCTGTACTTTATGCCGTGCTCGTTCAGTTTTTTAACACTCATGTACCACATTTTTTCAAAGCCGTTGATCAGCTTGAAGTAGGAAACGAAGCCGATCACTTTCTTGGTAAGTCGAACTTCTTCATCCTGTATCCAGGTGAATTCTATTTCACCGGTTAATTTATCCTCCTTTTTTATTTCGCCTTCCCGAACATCGACGGCGTTCAAGGTCTTAAACTGACCGGTACGCTGGGCAAGCTGAATGAAGCCTTTGTAGCCCATTTGGAACTGAGCAACTTGCCGGGTGCGCCATTGATCGCCCTCCTTGAAAGACTCATTGTACGGCACTATGTAAGCGAACCCGAGGTTATTATTCAATGGAAGATCCAGTGTTGCCGCCACTGCCGCCGAATGATACACGCTGTGCGGGTCAGCGTTTTGCAAAAGCCTGTTCGACGCAACGATCTGTAAAACCGATGTGATAAAAGAAGGCGCTCTTTTGCCTAGCATTTCCTGAAACTTATTCCGGACTTCATCGCGCCCGAATAAATTCTTAATTGTTAAAGCCTGTGTCTGTTCGCTCATAATTTTAGTTTTAAAAAAGGGGAGGATGATACCAGAGCCTCCCCCGGATGGGCTCGATTATTCTTTCCAACCGCCGTAGCCGTAGCCGTCGCCGTCGCCGTAGCCGTCGCCGTAGCCGTAGCCGTCGCCGTAGCCGTCGCCGTAGCCGTAGCCGTTGCCGTCGCCGTAGCCGTCGCCGTAGCCGTAGCCGTCGCCGTAGCCGTCGCCGTAGCCGTCGCCGTAGCCGTAGCCGTCGCCGTCGCCGTAGCCGTCGCCGTCGCCGTAGCCGTAGCCGTAGCCGTAGCCGTAGCCGGAGCCGGAGCCGGAGA
>Ga0075436_100002441_pt1 | contig 12808 bp, 8 predicted proteins | sample RhiMethybrSRZTD5_FD_75303 | JGI IMG/M metagenome (GOLD analysis project Ga0075436, IMG submission 75303) | Populus rhizosphere microbial communities from Tennessee, USA - Rhizosphere MetaG P. TD hybrid SRZTD5 | ecosystem: Host-associated > Plants > Roots > Rhizosphere > Soil | place: USA...
TCGCGTTGCAGAACGTGCCGACAAGAACCCTTCAGCTTGAGGGAGTCGAGGTGGAGCGATTGGCCTCTGAGCCCGCTACGGAAAGGTTTGACCTTAGACTGGTCATGCTCGAAACCAATCGAGGGATCGCAGGCGTGATAAGTTACAACGTCGCTCTCTTTGAAGCACCAACTATTAGGCGGATGATACGCCATTATGTGACGCTGTTGAAGATGGCGGTAGCAATGCCGCACTTGAACATCTCCGAGTTGCCGATGTTAAGCAAGGCTGAGCAACATCAGATCCTCAGGGAGTGGAGCCACTCCGATGTCGTTAGTGACCACGGCCAGCGTAGACACGAACTGGTACCGCCCCCGGCTGAGAGAACGCGGGATACGATAGCGGTCGCGTTTGAAGACGGGCAACTTACAGGCCGCCCCATTCCCGATGCGCTCACATATGTTCTAGATCGCAACTTGCGCCCAGTTCCCATTGGCGTTGTCGGAGACCTGTATATAGGCGGGACAAGAATCAGTCGTGGGTATTCTAACGACATGCGGCAGACGGCAAGCAACTTAGTGCCAGATCCGTTTGCTGACTTTGAGGATGCGCGTATGTTCAAGACTGGCGTTTTAGGCCGTTATCTTCCGACCGGGGCCATCGAGTCTCTTTGCCGCAGTGACCGCGAGGCTGGCGAGCGAAGCCCCGCTACGGACCTGCAAACTATGCATCAGCTCAAGCGCGGTGTTGACCATGCTTCCCTGCAGAGTGACTTGGACCGGCGGCGGGCCGAACTCGCGATGCGGCGAGACAGACTCCCAGCCGCAAAAGGGAGCCTGCTCAAACGGTGGTTACAAGAGTCGCAGTAAATATGAAGGAGAGCGCAATAATCTCAAACATTCGACAAAAAGGGGACTAATCATGCAAAACGATTTACTATATCTTCGGCCCAACATTCAGGTAGAACCGTTATTTGACCACTGGTACGCCTGGTCGTACTTAATTCCTCCAGCCCCAGCGGCGAGGTATCTGACTGAACGTCATCTGAAGATAATGAACTCCTACATAAGCGCGCCGCAGGTGCATGCAAATGCCGTCAAGAACCCAAAGCTCCTCGGAGGCCCGTTCATCGACTACGGCGGTGCCCGAGTCGACGAGATCGAGACGCTGCGAAATCAAACGAAACGCCGGTATCCTCATTTGATCGAACTCTCCGAAGCAATTTCTGCACTCGAAGAGATGCTCCGAACACTGGCGACCGGTTTCTCGCTGCACCCGCTGTATGACAAGGTGCCGGACATCCTGAGGGGCTACGTAGAGCTGGCGTACGATCTCAACAACAATCCGTGTTATCGAATCATTGAGCCTCTGCTTTACAGGAGCCGCTTTTATGACCGGTCTGCGCAAAGTCTGATGCTGTCGGTAATAACAGGTGATCACCGTCCCTTCGTTTTTAGCACGCCGCGGCTGGAATCCGACTCACTCTTCCACCTGCGCGTGCCTTTCGATGATGAGATTGTAGACAAGACGTTCCAATTGAAGACCTCCCCGCGTTCGTTGGACGAGATCGAAGAGATGTTGAATGTACCCGGAGAGTCGAAGCCATTGCTCCGTTCGTTTTTCACGGCCGAAGCTCCGCCGCCATATCAACCGTATCGGGGCCGCGGAGTGCGCTGGCGCTACTTTGGCCACGCCTGCATTCTGTTGGAGACTCAACATCTGAGCATTCTGTTCGATCCCGTACTGAGCTACACCTACGAGTCAAGCGTTTCTCGATACACCTATCTCGATCTACCCGATTCGATTGACTACGTGGTCATCACGCACAACCACCAGGACCACGTTCTGTTGGAAACGCTTCTGCAAATCAGGCATAAAGTCAAGAACGTCGTTGTGCCTTCGAGCTCCGGCGGGTTGCTTCAAGATCCTTCGCTGAAGCTCACCTTGCAGAACATAGGGTTCAAGAGCGTGATCGAGTTGGATCATCTGGAAAGCATAGATTGGGAAGACGAGTCGATCACTGCCATACCTTTCTTAGGCGAGCACTCGGACCTGAACATACGCTCGAAGACTGCGTATATTGTGCGGATCGGCAACCGATCTCTGTTGTTTGCAGCCGACTCTTGCAACATCGAACCTCGACTGTATGATCACATACACCGCGAGTTTGGGGACGTGGACGCGCTTTTCCTCGGGATGGAATGCGATGGCGCTCCGCTGACTTGGCTGTACGGCCCGTTGCTTACAAGGAGCCTGGAGCGCAGCATGGATGAATCGCGCCGGCTCAACGGATCGAACTTCGAACAGGCTATCGACCTTGTGCGTCGTCTTAACTGCCCCAATGTGTACGTCTACGCGATGGGCCAGGAACCGTGGCTGGGATATATTCTAAGTTTGAAATATACCGAAAAGTCCCGCCCCATCGTCGATTCCAATCTTCTAGTCCGAGAGTGCGGTGAACAAGGCATCTCTGCGGAGAGGCTGTTCGGAGAGAAAGAGATCCTCCTCGAGGGTATCGACTCTCGGCCAGATAAAAAGCCCGCCTACTTTTTTGGTATGCAAGCGGAGAGTGCAGATGTGCTTGAGTCAGAATTCTCTTGAGGAATGAACACGATCTCTTTGCACGGCGACGTGAAGGGTTCTTGAGACTAGGCCGTATCCGGTTTGACCTGATGCAATGTAAGAATGGGCAATCGATGGGGGTGTTTTAATGAGACTAGAGACCATAGGAGTGATCGGGGCCGGAGTGATGGGAGCAGGCGTGGCTCAGAACCTGGCGCAGTCCGGCTTTGAAGTCATTCTAGTCGATATTAGTAAATCCATTCTGGACAGAGCCCGGGACCGCATAAGGCAGAGCCTCCGATTCCAGACGCTGATGAAGAAGGAGAAAGCCGAGAGTTCTACGGCTGACGTCCTAAGGCGGATTTCCTTCACTGAGGACTATGCCCTGCTGGAAAGGGCAGACTTTATAGTTGAAAATGCAACCGAGAAATGGGAGATCAAGCGAGAGGTATACAATACAATCGACTCAATGTGTCCGTCGTGGTGCGTTTTCGCTGCCAACACCTCGGCGATACCGATTACCCGAATTGCTTCAGCCACCAAGCGAGTTGAACAGGTCATAGGGATTCACTTCATGAATCCGGTTCCGATGAAGAAAACGGTCGAAGTAATTCGCGGATACCATACCAGTGACGCTACGATGGAAACTACTTGCACCTTGCTTTCAAAGATGGGTAAGGAGTGGGTAGTCGTAAGCGACTCTCCGGGGTTCGTCTCAAACCGAGTTCTCATGCTCACCGTCAACGAGGCGATATATCTGGTGCACGAAGGAGTGGCCGCGCCCGAACAGATCGACAAGATCTTTCGAGAGTGCTTCGGCCATAAGATGGGGCCGCTGGAAACAGCCGATCTAATCGGGCTGGATACGATTCTGTTTTCGGTAGAAGTTCTATATGAAAGCTTCAGCGACAGCAAATACCGCCCCTGCCCTCTGCTCAACAGGATGGTGGATGCCGGCATGCTGGGCCGCAAGAGCGGTAAGGGGTTCTACACTTACGATTCCAGCGTTCGATAGAAATTGAATGAGGAAGGCAGCCGCTATGGATGATAAGGCCAAGATAAGGAGTTTTCTGTCAGGTTTTTTTCGAACTAATAATCTTACAGATAAAGATGATGTTTTTGCCTTGGGCCTCATCAACTCGCTATTCGCAATGCAGCTAGTCTTGAATATCGAGCGAGAGTTCAACATAACCGTCGAGGACCAGGACCTGGATATTAACAACTTCAACACGATAGATAACATCGCTGCCTTCGTCTCACGTAAGAGCCGGAAATAGCCGTGGCTGAAGCTCCGATTTAGGGACCGAACGCGGCGCGTTTTCGTCAAAATGAACCTGCAACTGACGAATCAACAGAAGCAAGAAAGGACTCGCTTCAGAGAATTCGTTGATCAGGAGATTGCCCCACATGCTTGTCGGTTCGACCGCGAAGAGAAGTTACCCATCGAATTGATTGTTAAGATAGCAAGACAGGGCTACCTTGGATCTTTCCTGGGCGAAGAGTGGGGCGGCAGATCGCTTGACACCATAACATACGGCCTCTTAAGCGAAGAGATCGGTAGGGCGTGCTCATCCGTAAGGAGTTTGCTTACCGTCCACGATATGGTGGCGATATCGGTTCTGAGGTGGGGTAGCCACGAGCAACGTGCGAAGTGGCTCCCCTTGTTGGTTCAGGGAAAAGCGATAGCTGCGTTTGCAGTCACCGAGCCGGAGGCAGGCTGCGATCTTGGGTGCGTCAAAACGACAGCAGTCCGCGCCGGTGGTGGATACGTGCTAAATGGTGTCAAGAGTTGGATCACGTTTGGTCAGGTGGCTGATCTGTTCCTTGTTCTCGCCGGGCTGGATGAGAAACTGTCGGCATTTCTTGTGGAGCGCAACAGGCCGGGGGTCTCAACGGTTCCAATCTCAGGTCTGCTGGGAGTGAGGGCCTCGATGCTCGCCGAGGTCAGATTGAATGATTGCGAGATACCAGCCGACAGTATCATTGGCCAGCCGGGATTCGGGTTGGCATCCGTCGTGGCTACCGCACTTGGCTTGGGAAGGTATAGCGTGGCCTGGGGCTGTGTAGGGATCGCACAGGCATGTTTGGAATCTTGTGTGAAGTACACGAACGACAGAAAGCAATTCGGAAAACCGTTGAAGGAGCATCAACTTATCAGACATATGATTTCGGACATGGTTGTAGACATAAAGGCAGCCCGTTTGTTATGCAGCCGTGCCGGTATCTTGAAACAGCTCGGCGATCCGTGCGAGGTGATGGAGACGCTGATCGCCAAGTACTTTTCTTCGCGGGCGGCTATGAAATCTGCAAGCGATGCCGTGCAAATCCACGGAGCAAATGGCTGTGGGGATCGATACCCGGTGCAGCGATACATGCGCGACGCCAAGATAATGGAGATCATTGAAGGCAGTAATCAGATGCAGCAATTACTCATCGCCGATTACGCATATCAGGAAGAAGCCAGGAATCTGTCTGACGGCGATTGAATATGAGAACTATTCCCCATATGGCGGCAGAGTAGAATGAGTGCAACATCCGGCTTAGACAAGAAGCTCATAAAATGCGTTGTCTGGGATTTGGATAATACATTATGGAACGGCGTTTTGTTGGAGGGTGATGCTGTTTCATTAAGAGATGGGGTCTTGGATGTGATTGCCGGACTGGACGAGCGTGGCATCTTACAATCGATTGCGAGCAAGAATGATTATGATCTGGCAATGGCAAAATTGAAGGAGTTCGGGATCGATGAATACTTCCTTTATGGGCAAATCAATTGGAACTCGAAGGCGGCGTCGATAAAGACAATATCCGAATCGATTAATATCGCCCTGGATTCGGTAGCATTCATAGATGATCAGATCTTCGAGCGGGAGGAAGTGAGCTACACCCACTCGGAAGTATTGTGCATTGACGCCGCTGATATCGGCAGGCTGTTGCACCAGCCACAGATGAATCCACGATTCATAACTGACGACTCCAGAAGAAGAAGAAAGATGTACCTGAGCGATATGGCTCGGAGGGAGGCGGAAGCGACATTCGCGGGCACCCAGACGGAGTTTCTGGCCAGCCTTGGAATGAAGATCACGATCAGTCCGGCCGGGAAGGAGGATCTGAAACGTGCGGAAGAGCTGACGATCCGAACCAATCAGTTGAACAGTACCGGGTACACCTATTCCTTCGATGAGCTCGCGGAATTCATCGATTCCGAGGACCACGAGTTGTTGATTTGCGAGCTGGAGGACAAGTACGGAGCCTACGGCAAGATTGGGCTCGCGTTAACAGAGCTCAAGCCGGAGCGACACATACTGAAGTTGCTTTTGATGTCTTGCAGGGTGATGTCCAGAGGGGTCGGCGCAATACTAGTCAACTATATTATGGTCAGGGCAAAGAATGCCGGTGTCGGATTGCTGGCTGAATATATCGCAAACAAGCGCAACCGCATGATGTACGTCACTCTTAAGTTTGCGGGGTTTCGAGAGATCATGCGAAACGGCGAAGAGGTATTGTTGGAGAGCGATCTTAGCGGCCTTCAGGAGTTCCCGACCTATGTTGATGTAAATATCCTGACAAAGGATTCAGAACAAAACGTCCGTAATCAAGCTTGCACAGGCAAACGGAATCAATAGGCGAAAAAGCAGGACGCCGTTTCACTCAAACCGGTTGCGTCAGGAGACGAAAGCAGATAATGGTCATTCACGAAGGAGTGCTGTCAGTCATAGGCGGCACCCCCCTCGTTCGACTCCGGAGATTTCTTGAAGGTAGCGACCTTGAATTGTGCGCCAAACTGGAATTGCTTAATCCCGGAGGGAGCATAAAAGACCGGCCCGCTTTCGCCATTCTAAAGCATGCCCTCGAAACGGGCGCTATCAGGCCCGATTCGGTAATAATCGAGTCAAGCTCCGGCAACATGGGCATCGGGCTGGCTCAGGCTTGCTCTTATTTCGGATTGCGACTCATTTGTGTGATAGACCCCAAAACGACCGTACAAAACATAAATCTGCTGAAGGTTTATGGCGCGGTAGTGGACATGGTCGAAAGTCCTGACGCTCAAACGGGCGAGTTTCTGCAGGCGCGTCTGAATCGCGTCCAGCTATTGTTGCGGTCGATCAGCAACAGCTTCTGGCCAAATCAGTACGCCAACGAGCACAACTCAGCCGCGCATCACCAAACCATGCGCGAGATAGTCAATTCGCTTGGTGACGGTCCCGACTACCTATTCTGCGCTGTGAGCACGTTCGGCACCCTCAGGGGATGCGCCGAGTATGTCCGCGCCCAGCGGCTGAAGACAAGGATCTTCGCAGTCGATGCCGTAGGAAGCGTAATTTTCGGAGGCGGGAAAGCGAAGCGCTTGATTCCCGGTCATGGGGCTGCGGTCAGGCCCAAGCTCTTTCGTGAAGGGCTTGCCGAGCGGTGCATACACGTCTCGGATAAAGATTGCATTATCGGCTGTCGCCGCCTCGCTAGGCAGGAGGCTATTCTGGCCGGCGGCTCATCTGGCGCGGTGTTGATGGCTATTGCGAAGGTGAGAGAAGAGATACCCGCAAGATCAACCTGTGTTGCCATTTTGGCCGACCGCGGAGAGCGTTATCTGGACACGATTTACTGCGACCACTGGGTGCACGACCATTTCGGAGATATAGCCTATTCCTGGGAGGAGTCGGCAAGAGAAGTCCAAGCGTGAATGACCGGGAAATTCTGATAATCAAGGGTGACGAGGTTGGAACGCTCCTCCGGGGACGAGAGAGAGAATTGATTGAAACTGTGCGCTTAGCCTACATCGCCCACAGACGCGGTGATAGCGCGCTTCCGCATTCGACCTTCTTGCGATTTCCCGACGACGAACATAACAGGGTAATTGCGCTCCCAGCCTTTCTGGGCGATGACTTCAGCGTGGCGGGCATAAAGTGGGTCTCATCGTTTCCAGACAATATCGACGCCGGACTAGACCGCGCTTCCGCTGTGGTAATACTGAACTCAGTCTCAACCGGCAGGCCTGAGACAATTCTCGAAGGGTCTCAGATCAGCGCAAAAAGGACTGCGGCTAGTGCGGCGTTGGCGGCGCAGGTCCTCGCCGGAAGCAAGAGTCTCTACGAGGTGGGATTGATTGGTTGCGGCTTGATCAATTTCGAGGTAGTGCGCTTCATCCTGGCTGCCTTCCCTGGCTTGAATCATTTGATTGCCTTCGATCTCAACTTCTCCAGAGCAGAACAGTTTGCCAAAAGCGTGCGGTCAGATCTGGGCGAATTGAAGGTAACAATTACACGAAGACCGGAAGCGGTCCTCGAAACTGCTCGAGTAGTTTCAATTGCAACTACAGCAATACGGCCACATATTCGCGACCTTTCGATGTGCGTGCCGAGAGCCACCATTTTACATTTATCCTTGCGCGACATAGCACCTGAGGTGATGATCACCTGTAATAACATCGTTGATGACGTTGATCACGTATGCCGCGCCCAAACGTCGGTCCACCTAGCCGAACAGGTGGTCGGCCACAGAGGATTCATCAACTGTACTTTAGCAGAGGTCATTGCGGGCGAGGCTGACCAAGCACGGTTGTCGGATGGTATCACAATCTTCAGCCCGTTTGGGTTAGGCATACTCGATCTGGCGTTGAGCGTCAGGGTGCGCGATCTCGCTCGAAGTCACGGACTGGGGACCGTCATCGACAACTTCTTGCCTGCGCCGTGGAGAGGCGACCAAGAGAGCGCGACGCCTTGAGCCGTACGGAGCTATTGCGAAGAGGTCAATCATAAGCCGGGAGACTCTGCTTTATCAGCCCGGGAATCCATTCGGCATCCGGCGGACAGCAAACCTGGCTATCAAACCGGGGAGGCAGTAGGGAATGTCAGATATCCTGAATTCATATGATCTAAGCCCGATGCAAGCTGGAATGTTATTCCACAGCCTATATAGGGGGCGGACGGGTGTCTATGTCCAGCAGATTGTCGCAACTTTAAACCACGAGCTAGATTCTGCTGCCTTCTTGCGCGCTTGGCTGAAGGTTGTCGAGCGGCATGACTTATTTCGGACAAGCTTCCACTGGGGCGACGATGGAAAAACTGTGCAAAGAGTTCACCGTACGGTAGAGGTTCATTTCCTACAGAAGGATTGGAAGGACTTGGCGGAATCAGAACAGGCCAGGCGGCTGGAATCTTATCTGGAGAAAGACAAGGCTGATGGATTTGAGCTGGGAGACCCCCCGCTGATGCGGCTGGCACTCTTCAGCGTAGGTAACAGCTGCCACAAGCTGATCTGGACGTATCATCACGCACTGTTGGATGGCCGGTCCCGTGTCCTGGTCCTCAAAGAGCTCTTTGCAATTTATGACTCGCTGGTCGAGGGAAGAGATGTTGAGTTGGATTGCGTGAAGCCTTATCACCACTATGTAACCTGGCTAAAGGACTTGGACGTATCGAAAGCGGAAGAGTTTTGGAAAACTCTACTAGATGGTTTCGTTACGCCGACGCCCCTGCCAGGCGGGAACTTCTCAGGCCAGCTCAACGCCAGCGGGGTGCATTCGGAAAGGATAATTCACCTGCCCGAAAAGCTGACTTCGCGGCTCGCCTCAATCGCAAGAGAAAATGGGATAACAGTCAACACGATACTTCAGGGCGCGTGGGCTCTGCTTCTGGGCTCATATAGCAACAGAGATGATGTGGTCTTCGGAGCGACAAGGGCTTGCAGGCGCGCGACGCTTGAAGGCGCGGAATCGATGATCGGGCTCTTTATTAACACAGTGCCGGTGCGAGTGAGTATGATGCCTGAGGTCGGGTTGTTGGCATGGCTGCGTGAATTACGCGCCCAGCACATTGCTGTTCGAGATTTCGAGCACACTCCACTTGTTTCCATATCCGGATGGACCCAGGTGGGCCGGGGCGCTTCACTTTTCGACAGTATAGTAGTATTCGAGAATCACTCGTTCGACGCCGTCATGAAGGCTCTGGGAGGAGAGTGGGAGAAGCGAAGCTTCCAACTACACCAGCGGTCTAGTTATCCAATAACGCTGGCCGCATACGGTGATCGAGAACTCCTTGTGAGGCTGGAGTATGACCTGGGCAGCTTCGACGAACCCCTCGTAGTCCGGCTATGCAATGAGGTAAGAAGAACATTGGAGCTTATTGCAGAAGACCCCTGCAGAAGGCTGGGCGATCTAGATAGGCTCAGCCCTGAGGAAAGGCATCAGATCTGCGTTGAGTCCAACGACACGGCTGTGGACTATCAGAGCGGAATGTTGGTCCACGAGTTGTTCGAGCAGCAGGCCCGACTCACGCCTGACGCTGTGGGTGTGATCTGCAGAGGAGAGAGCCTCACCTACTCACAACTCAATGAGAGCGCCAATCGGTTGGCCCACTACCTGATTGAATCGGGTGCGGGTCCAGAGGTGATAGTGGGTATATGCCTGAACCGCGGCGTGGAGTTAGTAGTGAGCGTGCTTGGCGTACTCAAGTCAGGATCAGGCTATCTGCCGCTTGACCCCTCCTACCCAGGCCAGAGGCTCGCCTATATGGTCGGGCATGCCGGCGCCAAGCTACTGCTGACGAAGGGTTATGTCGAACAGGCGGTGGGGCGGCAGGGGATCCGGGAGGTAGATATTGAGGGTCACGCAAAGCAGATAAGCAGCAGAAGCATAAGCAATCCCGTCGGAAGAGCAAATCCGCAGAATCTGGCCTACGTCATGTACACTTCGGGCTCTACAGGCATTCCCAAAGGAGCAATGATCTGTCATCGCTCTGTCGTAAATCTAATAGCGATACTGAAGGAAAGCATATACGCGAATGCACCCAAGCGGCCACTTCGAATCAGCTTGAATGGGTCAGTAGCATTTGATACTTCGGTAAAGCAACTTCTTCAGCTTGCCTCGGGACATGCGATCCACATTGTACCTGAAGAGGTCCGTGTGGACCCTGAAGCGTTACAGAGTTTTATCAGTTCGGGCTCGCTTGACGTTCTCGATTGTACGCCATCCATGTTGGAAGTACTCATTGACTGCGGGCTTCTCAAACAGGAGAGCTTACCATCAGTAGTCCTGCTGGGAGGAGAGCCAATAGACGGAAAGCTGTGGCAATTGTTGGCCTCCACGAAGACGACGCGTTTCTATAACGTCTATGGTCCTACCGAGACAACTGTCAATGCCACTGTATGCTGCATAGAGTCTTCTTTGAAATCCCCTGTGATTGGAAGGCCCTTAGCAAACATCGCAGTCTATGTTTTGAATGAGAGCCTTAGCCCGGTTGAAAAAGGCGCACTAGGAGAGCTTTTCATAGCGGGGGCAGGTGTTGGCAGGGGGTACATAGGAAGAGCAGAGCTGACAGCCGAGACATTCCTGCCCGACCCTTATGACAGCGGCGGAGGCAACAGGATGTACCGCACAGGAGATTTCTGCCGCTACGGGGAGGATTGGAGGATAGAGTATCAGGGCAGGAGAGACGACCAGGTAAAGATAAGAGGCTACAGGGTAGAACTGGGGGAGGTGGAAGCGGCGCTGAGAAGGCAAAACGGGGTGAGGCAAGCATCGGTATTGGTAAAGGAAGTTGCGCCAGCAAGCAAGAGGCTGGTGGCGTACGTAGTGGCAGAAGAGGGAGTGACCGGCAGGCAGGTGAGGGAGTGCGTCCGACGAGAGATCCCTGAATATATGGTGCCGCAGGTGGTGGTGACTAGAGAGATGCCCCTAACGGCAAACGGTAAGCTGGACCGCAAGAGGCTCCAGAGCCTCCCGGAAGCGGAACCAGAACAAATCGCAGCGGTGGAAGAGAGAGCAGCGACACCTGTGGAGCGAATAATAGCGGGCATATGGCAGGAGGTGTTGCAGAGGGAATCTGTAGGAGTCACCCAGGACTTCTTCGACCTGGGTGGCCACTCGCTGCTGGCTACACAGGTGATAGTCAGAGTGAGGAGAGCGTTCGACGTAGAGATGCCGCTGAGCAGGCTGTTCGAGAAGGCGACGATCGAGGGGCTGGCGCAGGCTGTAGAGCAGCTGAAGAGCAGTGGGACATGGTCATCAATGCCGACCATGCGCAGGCTTCCACGGTCGGGCGTGGCGATGGCGGAGTCTCAGAAAAACGCGAAGAATCAGTAGCGATACCGAAGTGAACGAGAGGGAAGGCTTTAGGGATAGTGAGCAGGTAGTGTCCATACGTGAATTACCAAGCCCAGCTTGCAGTTGAAACGTGGTTATGGTTGAAATGCGAATCCTTCGTAGCTTTGTACTCTGACTACACCGCGAAGGTCCGCCGAAGCTAACTCGGTACTAGCTCATGCTACCCGGGGGGAGTTCTCTTTTTATGTCGACAATGACGAACTATGTGCTTCCGCCATCTTATGCGCAACAGCGTTTATGGTTTGCGCACCAACTGGATAAGACCAGCAGCGCTTACAACATAATGAAAACGATAAGTATAAAGGGCAGCCTGAATGCGCAGGCGCTCGAGCGAAGCATCAACGAGGTAGTAGCCAGGCACGAGGTGCTGAGAACGAGCTTCGAGGAAGAAGGGGGCGAGCCCCGGCAAGTCATACGGGCCCAGGCCAGACTAGAGATAAAGGTGGAGGAGTTGCCGGGGCGCACGCCCGGACAGAAGCGCAGGCGAGCCGCGGAGGCGGCCAGCCGAGAGTTAGGCTGTCGGTTTGACCTCTCCAAGTGGCCGCTGATGAGAGCGAGGCTGCTGAAGGTAGACGAACGCGAGCACCTGCTGATACTGGTGATGCACCACATCATCAGCGACGGGTGGTCCATAGGGGTGCTGATGAAAGAGCTTGGCGCGTTCTACGACGCGTACACCACCGGGCGGGAGACGCCTCTAGCCGAGTTGGAGATACAGTACGCCGACTATGCACATTGGCAGAGGCAGTGGTTAGAGAGCGGAGAGCTTGAGAGACAGATGAAATACTGGAGGGGACAGTTGGAGGGAGTAGCGCCGGTGCTGGAGCTGCCGAGTGACTATGTGAGGCCGGCGCTACAGAGCCACCGCGGGGGAGGCGTGGACGTAGAGTTGAGCCGGCAGGTGATGGCTAAGCTGAAGCAGCTTTGCAGACGTGAGGGGGTTACCCTGTTCATGAGCCTGTTGGCCGTTTATGACGTGCTGCTGAGCCGCTACAGCAACCAGAGGGATGTTGTGGTGGGCACGCCAATAGCGAACAGGACACGGGCGGAGGTGGAGGGGCTGATAGGCTGCTTCGCCAACACGCTGGCGATGAGAGTGGAGGTGAGAGAAGAGCAGAGCTACCGCGGACTGTTGAAGATGGTGCGGCAGGTCGCACTGGGGGCGTA
>Ga0075436_100002442_pt1 | contig 12807 bp, 11 predicted proteins | sample RhiMethybrSRZTD5_FD_75303 | JGI IMG/M metagenome (GOLD analysis project Ga0075436, IMG submission 75303) | Populus rhizosphere microbial communities from Tennessee, USA - Rhizosphere MetaG P. TD hybrid SRZTD5 | ecosystem: Host-associated > Plants > Roots > Rhizosphere > Soil | place: USA...
GGTGGCTAAACCTGCAACTACTCAGGTTGGGCCAGGAGATTCATAGATAATGCGGTCACGTCGTTGTGGGTAGGTGCGGTGCCCATAAATTGGCGCACCCGGGCAAGTAAGCCTACGCAGGTCTCGTGGGCGCTTTCAAAACGGGTTTCGTTGAAATACTGCTGAGTGCGTTCGATGCCGAACTCATCTCCGCGCCGCCTGGCCTCAACTACTCCCTTTGAGACCAGCAAGAGCGCGTTTCCAGGGGCCAGGACAACCAGGGAAGAATCCGGAATTGAATGGGAGAAAAGTCCCAAGGGGAGGGCCGTGGCCCCGAGTTCGCGAATATTCTCGCCAGCCCGACAAAGTGCAGGCGTATGGCCCGCATTCACATAACTCAGGGTGCGGACATCTTCGTTGTAGCAGCCCAAAAAGGCAGGGCAGGAATGGACTCCATCGGCAGCATTCATGACCGCCTTGTTCAATCTTAGCCAGAGATCAAGCAATGATTCTGGTTCATTGGTTGCGGGGCTGCTGAAGAGCAGTTCTCCCCCAGATCGAAATGCCTGCTGCAGCGGGAACATGATGGCGTGAGCCTGCTGCAAACCACCAGCAACATCGAACATGGCCAGGAGCACTCGGTCACGGGTTACGCGGACGAAATCGTAGAAGTCGCCACTGCGGCGCTGGCCGTAATAAACCGCGGCCATATGACCGTCTCGAATTTTTGGGATGCTGGCCGGGAGAGGGTCCTTGCCGGGCAGAAGATCCACGCCGTCATTGAGTACCGTCGCCATGGGAGAGGCAGGAACAACTTAGCACTTCTGCGGCGAATGGCCAATGAAATCCTGCACAGATCTCGGCACCAAGGTAGCGGTGGCCGGCGGGGTTAACTTCCCTGCCGCACCAGATAGACTCTCAGTTCCTCCCCAAGTTGCCGGTAGTCGGCGTGTATGGTCGCACGCATGGCGGCCTCCGCCGATTCGCCCTGGCCAATGCGTTGCAAGATGCGCAACAGGTCGGCCATCCCATACGTATTCCGCATGTAATCGACGGCTGCCAGAGATTCGTCGTAGGCTAGCGCCGCTTCGATGGTATTGAAGGACGTAAAGCTGCTCTCCAACTCGTTAAGAGGAATTTCACGTTCCATTTTGAACAGTTCCGCCATCCGCGAGGTTCTTTCCCCCAACGACCGCGGTTCAAGCATTTGGGCAACACCTTCGTTCAGCCAGTGCGGGCAACGGCCCATAGTGAGTTGGTTGACGAAAGAGTGGGTCAGTTCATGGCGTAGCACATGGGCCAGTTCAGGAGTGACGCCGGTCAGGCCATCAATGGGAATCCGCAGCTTACCATCATTCAGTGCGCCACTCCAGGAAGGCGCGCGAGTAACGTCAAAGAACGCTTGATTGGTATACAGAATGACCTGAACACTCGAGCGGGGCTCCATCCCGAATTGTCTTCTCAAGTCCTGGTAATTCGCTTCCAGCAGCTCAACCATCTGGCTGCGAAATGCTTCGGAGCTCTGTCCGCCTTCGTAGTGAAGGTCGAAATGCCCGGTCTCGCGCTCGGAAAACCTGCTTTCCGCCGAGGCCTCACGCTCCGCCCGTTCCAGCAATCTTTGGATGGACGCGTCGGGGCGCAACCCCAGAGATTTCTTCCAGCTTTGCATCGCGTCTCTGGGCCGGTCCGCTGAGAATTGCGCGTAGCCCAGAACAGCGTAAGCGTCGGCGGAGTCAGGGGCGAGACGTGTTGCCTTCTCTGCGTATGTGATCGCGTCACGCGGGTTTCCCGTCTTCACCAGCAAAGCTGCGTAGTAGTTCAGCATTGCGGGGTTTTCGGGGTCGTTGTGCAATGCAGTTTCAAAGTCACGCCGCGAATCGTAGTACTTGCCGGTCTGGAATTCCGCTCGGGCTGCAATGTAGTAGGCGAGTGCGATTTCATTGGCGCGCCCGCGGGACTCGACTGCTGTCAGAGCGCTGCGGTCAACTTGATTGTCGCGCACGATTTTGTCGAGAAGTTGATCTTCTCCTCCCAGGTGATCTTCTGGTGTCAGCTGAGGAAGGTCGGCGATGTTGGGGGGATTCCGAACGGGAGGTGCGCTGGCTTCTATGCTCTGCACTTTCGACTTGGGGATGGTGAAGGTATTATCACCGACAGCATAAGTGACGCTTTTCCCGTTATCCTTGGCTTCGTCAGCGTAGATCACATCGCCATTTTTCAAATGAATCACTTCGCCCGCAACCGGGGTTATGAACCACGCCGAAAGGGCAAGCCAGAGGACCGGGATGACAAATGTGCGCACTCAGGCGCATTCTAGAAGGCAAGACGACGGTCTCGAAGTGACCAAGGTAACCCTTACAGCCGTGCTGCTGGCCTGTTTGCTGGCATTGCCAGTTTCTCCAGCGTTCTCGCAAAGCGCGGTCGCTATTCCGTCGCCTGCCGAAGCCCTGTATCTACAACTGCGCTCTGTGGGCCTGGATAAGACGCGGGTTTACAAGGTTCGGGATGGAGCGCTCGACCGCGCCGCCATCCACATTTCGCTCGACGATGGAACTATTGCATTTACATCTGATATCGATGGCCGGATAACAGGAGCGTTTTTTACCGGGGAGGGAGAAATCCTGCTGACGCCGCCGGATACTACCGAGCGAGGGTCACTGGCTTTCTTTACCGGAGCAGCCATCCTGGAAGAAAAATTTTCGACTGCATATTTTCGCTTTAACGACGATGTGTTTGGGCAGTTGAAGAGCGCATTCCGGACCCCGGACGAAACCGATACCTTCGTTTCCCGGTGGAATGCGACCGCACAGAATCTCGCCCAGGAAGATGCGCTGCGCGAACTGACCAGTTTTATTAACACTTCGGATACTGACCGCTTTCTGCACGCCTATTTGCAAGGGAGCCGCCTGGGGACTTTCGATGTGCGTTATGACTCACTCGCGACCGAGCAGATCTCGGCCGGTGAGCACAGAACGCTGCAGGGAGATGTCTTCTACGACCTGTGGACGTCTTTTGCCACGCCATCCGCGAGGGGGATACGCAAGGCGATATCCAGCCCGAGTGCCCGGATTCGCGACTTCGAAATAAGTGATTTCAAAATCCAGGCACAGATCAGGCCACCGACAGACCTTCAGGCAAAGGCGGTGCTCACGGTTCTCCCGCACCAGGACGGGAAACGCCTGCTCCTGTTCGAACTCTCGCGGTTGCTCCAGGTGAGCAAGGTCGAAGCTGTTGGGCAGGCGGTGGAATTCATTCATAACCCGGCGATTGAGGGATCGCAGCTTGCCCGGCAAGGAAACGATGTTCTCGCGGTTATTTTGCCGGCACCCACGCACATAGGCCAGAAACTGGAGCTAAGTTTCGAGTACTCGGGGGCGGTGTTATCTGAGGCCGCAAACGGTCTGCTGTTTGTAGGTGCGCACGGCACCTGGTATCCGAACATTGGTTTCGCAAAGGCTGCTTTTGAACTGGAATTCAACTATCCCGTGGGTTGGACCCTGATCGCAACCGGGCATCAGAAGGATTCCAGAACCGCAGGGGCGGAGCAGATTGCGAGATGGGCCTCGGAACGGCCGATTCCGGTCGCCGGATTCAATCTAGGAAAGTATTCCCGGACGACCACTCGGGGCGGCGCGGCTACGGTAGCGACTTATGCCACCAGCAATGTTGAACGAGGTTTTCCTCAAACCGCGGATGCACAGCCTGTGATCCCAGGTCTGCTGCGCGACCGGCACTCTCAACCACCCAGTCCCGAGATCGATCGTCCGTCCCCCGCCCGCAATGCACAAGTGGTCGGAAACTCGGCGGCGAAGGCGCTTGAGTTCTACCAGCAGCGCTTCGGGCCATTTCCCTACAGCGAACTCGCATTGACACAGTTCCCGGGAAATATCAGCCAAGGCTGGCCGGGGATGATCTTTCTGTTCAGCTACGCTTTCTTGAACCCCACCGAGCGCGAGCATTTGCAACCCGATCCCAAACTCCGGCTCGCACTCGAACTCACTGTCCCGCACGAAGTCGCGCATCAATGGTGGGGCGATCTGGTGACTTGGGACAGTTATCGTGACCAGTGGATCATGGAAGCGCTGGCAAACTACAGCGCGCTGATGCTGCTGGAAACGCGCAATCCCGCAGCGTCTCGTGAATTGCTGCAGAAATTTCGTGATGATTTACTGGTGAAGAACCCGAAGGGGCAGCAGTTAACGGTTGCTGGTCCCGTAACTCTTGGTCTGCGGCTGTCATCTTCGCAGTTTCCCAATGGCTATGAAGCCATCAGCTATGGGCGTGGCACCTGGCTCATTCACATGCTTCGCTGCATGTTGCGCGATGCCGATCGCGGCAGGGCTTCGCGGCCGAAGGGCGGCGGGGACGAGGCTTTCCTTCGCGCACTTAGAAAACTGCGCACGCAATACGAAGGAAAACCAGTGACCACTGCGGAGCTCATCAGCATCTTCGAGTCTGAGCTCCCCAGCAGCTTGTGGTACGAAGGCCGGAAATCGCTCGACTGGTTTTATGAAGGCTGGGTGAACGGGAGTTCCGTTCCAGCGTATGGCTTGCGCGATCTGAAATTCACCGACAAGGCAGGCTCAACCTTGGTGACGGGAACCATCGTGCAGGAACATGCGCCCGACAGCCTGGTCACAGCAGTCCCGATTTACTCTTCCGCGTCGGGCAAAAACAACTTTTTGACGAGGATCTTCGTCGAAGGACCCGAGACGCAGTTTCATGTGACGGCCCCCACTGGAACTCGCAAAATATTGATTGATCCTGAACAGACGCTGCTGGCGCGCGGCAAGTAACACCACAGTGCGAGAGTTCCGCGCCAGGTTCGCTTCAGGAACAAATTCCCGAAAATTAGGGGCCACTAGTAGTGAATTGGGAATTGCCGGCGCACCAACATTTCTAGACTTTCACAAGCCATTGAAATCGCTGCACATGGCTCCCGCAATGAGATGGAACCCGTAATGCATAACAACTCTCGGGAGCTGTTATGGATTGCGCCACCATTCCGGAGTGTAGGCCAGCCAAACCAAACCGGCCGCATGGAACGCCGCATGGAACAAAAACCATTCTGGTGGTCGAGGATGAAGCTTTTGTGCGCGAGGCAACCTGCAACCTGCTCGAAGAACGCGGCTATCACGTGCTTTGGGCAGAAAACGCTGTAACTGCAAAGATACTTTTTTCCTGGTACGCCACAGAAGTTGACCTGGTGCTATGCGATGCAGTTTTGCCGGATGGCAACGGGATCGTTCTGGGGCAAGGCTTCCGGCAAGAGTGCCCAAATCTCAAGCTGATCTTCCTGTCCGGGTACCCGCTGGCGAATCTGGAGCAACAACTTCAACTTAGTAGTGGGACTGCATTCATCGCGAAACCCTACTCGTGGTCGACATTGATGCCAATTATCGGAGGGATTTTCAGTCAGAATCAGTGTGGCGGCTCATTGCCGGGCGTGGTAGTGGATGGCTTCGAGGATCACGCTCGCGACCTCGTCTAGCGGCACGACTCTTTGCAGGATTCCGTTATCGGCGCAGGTTCTCGGCATGCCGTACACGGCGCAGGTGGCCTCATCCTGACCAACCGTGATGCCGCCTGCATCTTGAATTGCACGCATGCCTCTGGCCCCGTCGGAGCCCATGCCGGTGAGAATAATGCCGAGCACGTAGCGTGCAAAAACCACCGCTACCGAGGACATGGTGACGTCAACCGAAGGCTTGTGGGTGGTGTCGTTAGGAGTGTCGGAGAGACAAACGCAAGTCTGCGAACCAGAGCTGTAGAGAGTGGTTTGTTGGCCGGCAGGAGCAACATAAACCGTCCCGGATTTGAGCTGCTCTCCGTGCGATGCCTCACAAACTTTCACTTTTGAAAGCCCATTCAAGCGCTTAGCGAGTGGAGCGGTGAAGCCTCTCGGCATGTGCTGCACGACCAGCACTGGAATCGGAAGATCTTCCGGCAGCTTGGGAATAATTGCCTGTAAAGCCTTGGGTCCTCCAGTTGAAGTGCCAATAATCGCGATCCGAGGCACAACCTGCGATTTCTCACGCAGGGCGACGCTCGCTCGCAACCGGATCGGGCTGATCAGTACGCTCTGTGCAGCCGCCTCAATCTTTTCGAGAAGATTTCGTTGTAGCTGGAGCATATCGGAATTGCCCTGCAAATCTTCCTTGGAGAGGCAATCGAAGGCCCCGGCCGAAAGCGCCTCAACGGTGATTTCCGCACCGTCCGTGGTCAGGCTGCTGACCATAATGACTGGACAAGGGCATTCGCCCATAATCCGCTTCAGCGCCTCAATGCCGTCCAGGACTGGCATACGAATATCGAGAGTGACGACGTCAGGTTTAAGCAGCTTGATCTTTTCAACCGTCTCGAGCCCATTTCTGGCAGTGCCGCACACTCTTACGGTTGGGCTGGACTCGATCATGCGGGATAGAGCAGTCCGCATGACCGCGCTGTCGTCGGCGATCAACACCCTGATTTCCGGTTGTGCTTTTTCAGCGGACGCGGTCATTGCTTAACTCCGTACACACTAGCAACCACGCCATGCACTTCTTCGACAACCGCCTCCATTTCGAAAGTGAAGCGTGCCCAGTCGAAGGGATGCACCGCGGAAAACTGCTGGCCAAGAACAGCCAGCGCAGGCTCATCGGTGAACTTGGCCTGCACGTTCTCGGTGAGCCCATACCCGATTCCGCCCAGCCGGCAAAGCAGGTCACTGAAAAAGACGATGCTCGCGAGAGCGCGGTTTCGCGGAGCTTTTTCCGGGTTGTGGTGATAAGCGATGGCTTCAGTCAGGTCCTCTGGCAGATGCCAGCTTTCCCCTAAGATCTTTCCGGCATCAACGTGCGAGAAGCCGAGTGTCCGGGTTTCAGCCATGTGCAGTGGAATGTTTTCGGTACGTGCAAGCTGCAGTGCGCTCTGGAACTCCTTAGGCGCAACCCATAGCAGAGCTGCAATTCCAAGATCGTGGAGTAGGCCGGCAGAATACGCTTTGGCTGAGTCAGGAAAGCCGATCTTGGTCGCCAGATCTCGCGCGATCATTGCGCACGCCAAAGAGTGGGCCCAGAATACCGCCGGTCCGATCTCCACTTTGGTTGTAGGCACAAGCTTAAGCAGCGAGCAGGAAACGGCGATTTCGTGAATCCGCTCCACGCCCAGGGCCACCACCGCAGCCTGAACACTTTCTACCGGGCGCATGCATCCATACAACGGCGAATTGATGACCTGCAAACAGCGCGCAGCGAGAGCTTTGTCCTGCGAAATTAGACGCACAACTTCGTGCAGGTCCTGGGACTCGAGGGGTTTGTCAAGATAGCGTAGTAACGGCATCAGCACCGTTGGCAACGTCGGCAGCTCGCGAGTCGACCGAAGTTTTTGCAGGATTGGGCTTTCAGCGGGCATAGGCTATTTCCCTTCTCCTTTTACCAGTCGCTGTTCCGCCTTGACGTAAGCGGTAGTCGACGGAAGGTGTACCAACTGGAATTCATCGCTGATCCCAAAAAGAGATTCGGCATGCCCGAGAAACAGGTACCCGTGATTGACCAAATTGGTATAGAAGTGCTGAATGACGCGGCCTTTTGAAACGGCGTCAAAATATATGAGAACGTTGCAGCACAGAATTATGTCCATCCCCTTCATAAACATCATCTTGGAATCGTCGGACAAGTTAACGCGCTTGAAATTGACGACCGCCTTAACCTCCGGCTTGAGAGCAAATTTCCCGTTTTGAGGAATGAAGTACTTCTGCAGAATGAGAGGCTCGGTATTGCGCACACTGTAATCTCCGTAACAGGCGGCCTGGGCGTGAGCAATCGAGTTCTCGTTCAGATCACTGGCAATCACTTCGAAGGTCCAGTTCTTGAGCAGCCTCTGGGATTCATCGAGCAGGATCATGGCCATGGTGTAAGGTTCCTCACCGGTCGAGCAGCCGGCGCTCCAAATGCGCAGATGCCGCAAGGCAATAGTGGATTTCGCCTCCATGATCCGAGGCAGAACTATCTTGCGAATAGCATCCACTTGCGGCCGGTTACGAAAGAAGCAGGTTTCCCCGATCGTGATCTCGTTGAGCAGGCTCACCAGCTCGGCGCGGTGCATGGGACGTGAGGTCAAGCATTCGTGATACTCGCGCAGTGAGCCGACCCCCAAAGCCAGCATTCTCTTGCCGCAATGGGATTCGAGAACGTGCAGCCGGTTATCGGCTTGAAAAATTCCCGCGGTGTTGTAGATCACGTCGCGTATTTGGAGCAGCGGAGCGGGAACAAAGCCTTTTGAGAACGGCTTGGGGGGGCCGGGATGTGCGGTGGCGAGGGGCGGCGTCACTGCAGCACTTCCTGGCTGCTTGACTGTGCTGCGGAGAGCAGCAAGCCGGCGGGATCCAGCACCAGCCGCACTCGCCCATCACCTCCCACGGTGGCGCCGGCAATTCCCTGGCACTGCCCGAGCGAATGGCCAAGGGGCTTCACCACGGTCGATTCCTGCCCGATTAACTGGTCGACCAGCAGAGCGATTCTGGCGTCGCCCACGGTCATGACGACGATCTTCTTCTCCTGGTTATCGGCCTCCTGGCCAGGACTGGAAAACAGTGTTTCCAGCCGAACCAACGGAAGGGTTTCATTGCGAAGACATATGACTTCCCGGCCTTCAAGCCGATGCAGGCTCTGAGACGCAAAGCGCGAGGTTTCAATGATGGAGCGCAGCGGCACCCCGTAAATTTCCTCCCCAACTTTCACCAGGAGCACGGGCATGATCGCCAGTGTGAGCGGCAGATGCAGGCGCACGGACGTGCCTTCGCCGGGTTTGCTTTCAAGTTCAATCGAACCGTTAAGTTTCTTCAGGTTGGACCGCACCACATCCATGCCGACGCCCCGCCCGGACAGATTGGTGGCCTTTTCCACCGTGCTGAAGCCAGGCAAAAAGATGAAGTCGAACACCTCCCGCATGCTCAAATTGGCGGCGCGCTCGCGGCTCACTAGGCCCTTCTCGATGGCCTTTTGCAGAACCCGATCTGGATCGATGCCGCTCCCGTCGTCCGAAATGGTGACAAGAATGTGGTCCCCTTCCTGCCTGGCGTCGAGCCGAATTTTTCCCCGCCGCGGCTTGTTCTGACGCTCCCGTTCTGCCGGCAGCTCGATGCCATGGTCCAATGAATTCCGGACCAGGTGGACCAGGGGATCGCTGATCAGATCGACCATGTTCTTGTCGATTTCGGTCTCCTGACCGTGGATCTCCAGTTCGATTTCCTTCTCCACGGATCGGGCGAGATCGCGAACTAAGCGAGGAAACTTCGAAAACACGGCTTCGATTGGGACCATGCGCGTACGTAAGCCGGCCGCCTGCAACTCCTCGGTGATAAAGCTCAGCCGGGCCACCGAATGGCTCAAGGGTGAGTCCGATCCGCGGCCGTCGTAGCGTCCGCTGCCGATTTCCTTGGCCAGCTGCAGCAGCCGGTTCCGCTCAAGCACCAGCTCGCCGATAAGGTTGACCAGTTCGTCCAGCTTGCGAACATCCACACGCATGCTCTGGGCAGTGAGCGCCTGCCCCGGCGGGTTTTTCTGCTCAGGCTGAATGGGGGCGGTGTCTTCATCTGCCGCGGGTTTGGGTGAGACATTCGGGGTGTCTCCTGTCTCATGCACAACAGAGTCTGTCTCAGCGCCGTCCTGCGGAGCAGGAACTGCTGGCACGCTGGCTGGCACGCTGGAAGAGACCCGCTGCAGTTCGGCCAGCAAGGGTTCCAGCGAATACTGCTTCAACCCGCCGGCTCGAATGTCCGCCAGCATTATGCCGAGCTGGTCCCGAGCTGCAAGCAGCGCGTCCATGATTGGTTGAGTAAGTTTCAGCTGTCCGCGGCGAAGATTACTGAGAACATCCTCAGCCCGGTGCCCGAGTTGGACTACCGGATCGAGGCCTAGGAACCCGGCGGTCCCCTTAATGGTGTGGAGAGCGCGAAATACGCGATTCAACAGTTCTTCATCGTCTGGTAAGGCCTCGAGCCCGACCAGATCCTGGTCAGCACCCTGCAGCAGTTCTTCCGATTCGATTAGAAACTCCTGCAGTAGCACCGGGTCATTGATGAGCGGTTCCATGTTCTCCTTCACACACCTTCTTTAAGCTTGCGCGGCGGCAACCGCCTGGCTGTCCTCCACGCTCATGATCCGGTCCACATCCAGCAGGAGCAGCAACCGCTGGTCCAATTTCGCAACTCCTGACACGTAGTCGCGTTCGGTTTTCCCGAATCTCGGCGGAGGAACGACCGCGCTTTCTGGAATGCGCAGGACTTCCGGTACAGAATCGACGATGAATCCTAAAATCATGTTCTGCACTTCAAGCACGACAATTCGCGCTTGGCCATCGCTGGGCTCCTGAGTAATGCCGAAACGCTTCCGCAGGGCTATGACCGGAATGACTTTCCCTCGCAGATTGATTACGCCATCCACGAAGTCGGATGAATTGGGTACTCGCGTCAAATGCTGGTGACGAATGATTTCCTGCACCCGGAGAATATCCAAGCCGAATTCTTCATCTCCCACCCGGAAGCTCACGATCTGGCGGAGTTCTTCTGCACCGGTTTGCTGGTCGGCGCGTGCCGGAGCCATGAGTTCGTGCTTAGGTTGCTGATCCATTTCCCGGTTCTCCTGGCGACGATTTTGCCTTGTCGACACAAAATGCTGGCATCTTGGAAGTCCAAAGACGCAAGTTGGACGAAGGCATCTTGTCCATCGGCTTTTGTGGAATCCGGCTTTAGGTACGTGTGATTACCGGAGGCGCTGACTCCGGAGTATTTCCCGCTCCGCGAAATCAGGTTGTGCTTCAAGCAAGCGGTTTTAGGGCTAAACTAACCGTCGTGTCTGCTCCAACTCCATTCGTGCGAACGTCCAGGACTGCCCGCTTCGGCGTCTTCGAAGCTGACCTGGATTCAAGAGAACTCCGCAAACAGGACCGCAGGGTGCGTCTTCAGGACCAGCCTTTTGCAGTGCTGGCGTTCCTGTTGGAGCGAGCCGGTGCCGTGGTTACGCGCGAGGAGTTGCGGGCGCACCTTTGGCCGGCGGACACATTTGTCGACTTCGACCACAGCTTGAATACCGCGGTAAACAAGCTGCGGGAAGTACTCGGGGACGCCGCCAGCAGCCCGCGTTTTATTGAGACGGTGGCACGCCGGGGATACCGGTTCATCGCAGAGGTGCAGTGGGACGCCGGACCGCAGCAGGCAGTCGGACCTGATCCGGCGCCGGCCATTTCTGAGCTGGAGATTCCAGCTTTGCATCGCACAATTCCGCGAGCATTGTTCGGGCTCATCCAGGTGATGTATCTAATCTTCTATCTCGAGGCGCTGATTCACTGGGAGGGCATAGACAATATTTCGTGGCTCGGGGTTGGTCCGGAGGGGGTCCTGATCGTAGTGCTGGTCACTGCGGCCGTGGGAATCCCCGTACGTTTATATCTGCTCTCAGCGGTAACATTCGACTACTCGCGTTTGGGAGAGAAGTTCCACAAGATTTTTCTTGGCCTGTTCGTGCTCGACCAGCTCTGGGCGATCTCGCCGTTCCTAATCCTTAAGCAGATCGGATACGGAGCAGCATTCGCCGCAACTGCCGCTCTGCTGTACGTCCCCTTCGCGCAACGGACACTGGTGCGCATGGCGTACCCACGGAGGCCTTGAGGAGCGTTGGCGATATTGGTTTCGATAGTGCAGGTCAGCGCTAGTGCAGGTCAGCTTGGTTCGGATCGGGATTGTAAAGGAAGGTGAAGCGAAGTCCCAGGTACTGGCCACCGAACTCCGCAGGCAGGGGCGGAAATGGATTTGATGCTGTGATTCCGCCGTAGGCGGCGCGATCCAGAGCTACGTCTTCCGAACTGCTGACGTAGCGCAGCCCGGCAATTTGTCCCGTCTTGGTAATGGCAAACTCAATCGACAACTTGCCTTTCTTCAGCAGCGGAGGCATGGCCGATTCCGGGATCAGGTTGTACCAATTCTGTTTGACATCATGCAGCACCCGCTGTAAATAGGGCCCAAAATCCACGCCCATGGTGTCACTGGTGATATCGACATCGCCCATGCGCATAGTGGGCTGTCGTTGGCCCAGACCAAGGTCGCCAGCGTCACCGCCGCCGAATCTGCCGTGGTTCACTGCGGCTTGGCGCGCGGCTTCGTCGATGGCCTTGCTGGCAGACATAGGCCCGGTGTTGAAATTCGGCGCGGGCTTCCGCGTCACCGGCGGGGCCTGCAGCTTCGCCATTTGCTGCGGAGGGGATGGAGGCTGAGGTGGCTGCTGAGGCTCGGCTTGCGCAGATTGCGATGCCGACGGCGGAGGAGTTTGGGGCTGCTGTGATATCTGTGGAGCTACCGGGCCCGGCCGTCCCTGGCGGGAAGCATCCAATATTTTCTTGAGTTCTTTCTGATCCAGCTTAGGCGCACGCGACATCGCCATCCGGCTCTTGTCCGACATGACGTTGGTCTTTGGCGGCTGCACCGGCTTCTGCGCGTCTGGTGGCGTCTCAAGGAAAGTGAGCTTCTCGTTTTCTCGCCCTGAGTGCACCATCATCACCGCCCGATGCGGAAGGTATTTTTCAAATTTTGGCGAATTAATGATTATTATGGCGAGCACCAAATGGGCGATCAGCGAAATCCAGAGTGCTTCTCGCTTGCGTGCACGCGAGAGTTCGTCTCGTGTCTGAATCAACAGAGTGGGAAAATCGTGCAACTCCCGATAAGCGGATTCCCACGACGTTGTATCGAATAGATCGCCTTGGTCGGGATTACGCCCCTGCGGGGACTGAGGTGGCGACTCGAGCGGGATTTGGGTCAGCGGCATCGAGGGTGATAAAGATTAGGATGCTAGA
>Ga0075436_100002446_pt1 | contig 12797 bp, 15 predicted proteins | sample RhiMethybrSRZTD5_FD_75303 | JGI IMG/M metagenome (GOLD analysis project Ga0075436, IMG submission 75303) | Populus rhizosphere microbial communities from Tennessee, USA - Rhizosphere MetaG P. TD hybrid SRZTD5 | ecosystem: Host-associated > Plants > Roots > Rhizosphere > Soil | place: USA...
TCATGAAGATCACGACGATCGCGAGCCCGAGCAGGCCCGCGGCCAGGCTCAGCTTCACCGACTGGGCGCCCAGCGTTGAACCAACCTGCGTCACGTCGAGGACCTGCAAGCTGACTGGCAGGGCGCCTGAGTTGATGCCCGTGGCGAGGTCGGTCGCCGACTGCTGGTTGAAGTTGCCGCTGATCTGGGCCTGACCGCCGGAGATCTGCTGCAGCGTGATGGCGTCGATGAGCAGCTTCGGCTGCGGGTCAGTCGGGTTGGGCGGCGAATCCCAAGGCCGGATGAGCTGCGCCGCATAGCCTGGGTCGTCCCAGTGATCGATGTCGTTCTGGGTCAGGTCCATCCAGGTCGACAGGAATCGCTCCGGGCACGACGCCTGCGGGTTGGTCGTCGGATCACCGGGGCACGCGGCCATGTTGGCCGCGGTGAGATTCGAGAACACGTCCGATCCGCGTGCGTCGAAAGTGATGTTGACGACCCAGTTCACGCCGTTCTGGTCCAGCGAGGCGCTGGCGGTCTGGATGTCGTCTCCGGTCAGTTTGACGAGCTCAGGCTTATAGCCTGGATGCAGGGGACCGGCCGGGTTGGTCGCATCCTGTTTCGGGTCCTTGACCCATTTGGTGTACACGAGCTTGGTGATTCGACCGATCGCCTTTTCCGCCTGGTCGGCGTTGACTCCGGCGAGGTCGACGGTGATGCGGTCGCTGTTCGAGCCTGCGCCGCGGATCTCGGGCTCGCTGACACCCAGCGCGTTTACCCGCTTCTGGATCACGTTGATCGTCCGCTGCTGCACGTCAGCCCGCGATTGCCCGGCCGGAAATCCGACGAGCTGATAGTCGATGTGCGTGCCCCCGGAGAGGTCCAGGCCTTTGTGGATATACAGGTTCCACCCGAAGTAGTTGGGCGGCAGACCCGGGCAGGCGCCTTGCGCCGGGCACTTGTTGACGAAGCGGTACACGTAGCCCGCTCCGTCGATCGCGATCGAGAAGATCAGGATCCCGACGATGAGCATGCGTACCGGCCAGGCGAGGATCAGTTGCACGGGTCTAGCAGTCTAGGGAAATCACGATCAACGCTGCCGGAAGAACAGGTTGAGGGCCACGGTGAGGACGATCGACAGGATGATGCTCGTGGCGATCGGGATGAACACAGTCAGGTTGCCAGACCTGAAGGTGAAATCGGCCGGCAGATGAAACCGCCCGAAGACCATCAGGGCTCCTCCCACCAGAGCCAGCGCCACGCCGAGCACGAGAAGAAGCCGGCCGACGTCTGACACGGGTTCAGGTTACGGCGGCACCCGGATGACGGTCAGAGGAGCCGGGCCTGCCCCTCCGGAGGCGGGACGCCGAGGTGGTTGTACGCCAGGTCGGTGGCGATCCGGCCCCGCGAGGTGCGGGCCATGAAGCCGATCTGCATCAGGTAAGGCTCGTGGACGTCCTCGATCGTCTCCGGCTCCTCCGAGAGCGACATCGCGATCGTGTCCAGCCCCACGGGCCCGCCCTTGAACTTCTTTATCAGCGTCTCCAGGAGGCGGCGGTCGAGAGGCTCGAGACCGATCTCGTCGATGTCGAGCATGGCCAGCGCCAGACGGGTCGTTTCGACCGTCGCGCGCCCGTCTCCCCGCACCTGCGCATAGTCCCGCACGCGCCGCAACAGCCGGTTGGCGATGCGCGGCGTGCCGCGAGCGCGACGCGCGATCTCCGACACCGCGTCGGCGTGGATGTCGATGTCGAGGATGCGAGCGGAGCGGCGCACGATGCTCTCGAGGTCCGCTTTGTTGTAGAAGTCGAGCCGGTACACCGCCCCGAAGCGATCGCGCAGCGGAGCGCTGAGCAGGCCCTGGCGCGTGGTCGCGCCGACGCAGGTGAAGTGCGGCAAGGGCAGCGTCGCCGCGCTCGCCCCCACTCCCTTCCCGAGCACCGCGTCGAAGCGGAAGTCCTCGAGGGCCGGATAGAGCGATTCCTCGACCACGCTGTTGAGGCGGTGGATCTCGTCGATGAAGAACACGTCCCGCGTGCTCAGGTTCAGGAGGATCGATCCGAGCGCCCCCTGATGATCGATCGCGGGCCCTGAGCTGACCTTGATCGCCACGCCAAGCTCGTTCGCGATGATGTGCGCGAGCGTCGTCTTGCCCAGGCCTGGTGGCCCGCACAGCAGGACATGCTCGACCGGCTCGCCGCGACGCCGCGCCGCCTCGAGGAGGATGCCGAGGTTCTCGCGGACCTGCGGCTGGCCCACGTACTCGGTGAGCGATCGCGGCCGCAGCGTCAGGTCGTACTGATCGTCGTCAGACTTCGCGTCGAGGACGCGGTTCTCGGAATCGCTCATTTCGTCCCCAGCGCCTTCAGCGCGGCGGCGAGCGCTTCCTGCGTCGACGGCGAGAGCTTCCAATCGATGGCCTCGAGGCCGCTGCGCGCCTCCTGTGACGAGAAGCCCAGGTTGCGCAGCGCGGACTCCACGGCCTTGGGCACGCCGCCATCGCCCGCCAGGGCGGCGGCCCTCGGCACGACCTCCGTCTCCGCGACCGCGTCCAGCTTGGGCTTGAGCTCGATGATCACCTTTGCGGCGGTCCTCGGCCCCACGCCGCTGGCGCGGCGGATGGGCGAAGGATCCTCTGACATGATCGCGCGCTTCAGGACCTCCAGGCTGGCGGCGCTGAGAATATTCAGGCCAACCTTCGGCCCGACCCCGTCGACACCGATCAGCATCTCGAAGAGGTCGAGCTCGGCCGCCGACGCGAAGCCATAGAGCGCGAGCTGGTCCTCCCGCACGTGTGTATGGATGTGGAGGTCGAGCTTGCCCCCGGGCGCCGGCACCATCTGGCGCGTCGGCAGGGCGACGCTGACCATGTAGCCGACCCCGGCGACGTCGAGGACGACGAAGTCAGCTCCGGCGCGCAGCACCTCGCCGCTGAGGTGCGCGATCACCCGCGATACCCGTTGCTGAAGCGCCGGCTGCGCGCGTGGCAGACGGCGATGGCGATGGCGTCGCGCGCGTGGTCGTCGAGCTTGCCCTCAGGAAGCTTCACCTGGGCGGCGAGCATGCGAGCGATCTGCTGCTTGTCCGCTTTGCCATAGCCGGTGAGCACGATCTTCACCTGCGCCGGCTTGTACTCATAGACGGGCACGTGGCATTCCTCCAGCACGGCCAGGATCGCTCCACGCGCCTGCGCGACGCCGATGGCGCTCGTCGCGTTGCGGCCCATGAACAGCTCCTCTATCGACGCTTCCGCCGGATGGTGCTCGTCGATCAGCCGGCGCAGGTGGTCCGTGATGGCGATCAGGCGCGGACCTTCGCGGCCGGGAATCGTGACCACGGTGTTGCACGCGATGACCTGGTTGGGATCGGCAAGCACGGCGAATCCGGTGCCCGCGAGGCCGGGGTCAATCCCGACTATCAGTCCGCGGCTATTGCCAGACACGTATCCATGCAGGTCTATACCTGTGCTGAGACTCTTTCAAGGACGTCTGCTGGAATGTCGAAATTGGCGTAGACCTGCTGGACGTCGTCGTCCTCCTCCAGGGATTCCATCAACCGCAGCACCGAAACGGCCTTGTCCTCGCTGACGGGTACCGTCTGCTTGGGCTGCATCGTGACCTCGGCGTTTTCCACGGTCACGCCGGGCATCGCTTCGAGCGCCGTCTTCACCTTCTCGAACGAGTTGGGCGTGGTCGTGACCTCAACCGACTTGCCGTCGACCTGGATGTCATCGGCACCCGCCTCGATGGCGGCGAGGCCGACTTCTTCCGCGTCCTGCTTGCCGGCGTTCACCGCGATGACGCCCTTGCGCTCGAACATCCACCCCACCGCATTCGACTCGGCGAGGTTGCCGCCGCCCTTCGCAAGGCGATGGCGGATCGAGGCCGACGTGCGGTTGCGGTTGTCGGACAGCGCGTCGACCATGATCGCCACCCCGCCCGGGCCGTAGCCCTCGTAGCGGATCTCCTCGAGCTTCTCGCCCGCGAGCTCGCCGGTTCCGCGCTTGATGGCGTTCTGGATGCGATCCGCGGGCATGTTGATCTCGCGCGCCTTCTGGACCGCCAGGCGCAGCCGGAAGTTGCCATCGACACTGCCGCCACCCTCTTTCGCCGCGATCGTTATCTCACGGCTGGCGCGTGTGAAGGCCTGACCCCGCTTGGCGTCGACGATCGCCTTCTTGTGCTTGATGCCGGCCCACTTGGAGTGCCCGGACACGCTTAAACAGAGCCTCCGAACATGCTTTCGCCGATTCTATCGCAGGCGGATTCGAACGAAGTTTCTCTTTCCAGCCTGCAGCACGTCGCCGTCCTTCAGACGCGCGTCCAGCCCGACTTTCTCTCCGTTCACACGCACGCCCGACTGCTCCACCAGACGCCGAGCGTCGCCGCGGCTCTTTGCGAGGCCGGTCTCGACCAGCGCCTCGACGACGTCGGCGGAGGTCACGGTCTTCTCGACAAGGTCGTCGGGGATGTCGCGCTTGCGGAACTTCACGTTGAAGTCCTCCTCCGCACGAGCCGCTGCCTCGTCGCCATGCAGGCGCGTCACGAGGCGGCGCGCGAGCGCGGCCTTCGCATCACGCGGCTTCATGGCCAGCACGTCCTCGGCCTCGCGTGGCGAGAAGCCGGTGACCAGCTTCATGTACTTCTCCGTCAGCGGGTCGGGGATGGACATCGTCTTGCCGTAGATCTGCTCCGGAGCCTCGGTCAACCCGATGTAGTTGCCGAGCGACTTCGACATCTTCTGCGAGCCGTCGAGGCCTTCGAGCAAGGGGAACACGGCGACGTCCTGCGGCTCCTGGCCGTAGCCCTTCTGGATCTCGCGGCCGAACAGAAGGTTGAACAGCTGATCGGTGCCGCCGATCTCCACGTCCGCATGGATCGCGACCGAGTCGTACGCCTGCGAGAACGGGTAGAGGACCTCATGGGCGCCGACCGCCACGCCCTCCTTCATGCGGTTCGCGAAGTCCTCACGCTGGAGCACCTGCTGGATGGTTGCCTTCCCCATCAGGCGCAGGATGTCGGCCGCGCCCATCTCGGCCAGCCACTCCGCGTTGCCGTGGATCTCCGTGCGCTCGCGGTCGAGGATGAGGAACACCTGGTCGAAGTAGGTCTTCGCGTTGGCGTCGATCTGGTCGTAGGTGAGCATCGGCCGCGTCTCAGAGCGACCGCTGGGGTCACCGATCATCGCCGTGTAGTCGCCGACGATGAGCACGACCGTGTGGCCGTCGTCCTGAAACATGCGCAGCGCGTCGAGCACCACGAGATGCCCGACGTGCAGGTCGGGCGCGGTGGGGTCCAGGCCGAGCTTCACGCGCAGCTTGTCGCCGCGCGCCAGACGTGCTCGCAGGTGGTCCTCGACATGGATCTCAACCGCGCGTTCGCGCAGCCGATCGAAAAAGGACAAGACGGCGACTAGGTTACTGGGCCGCGGCTGAAGTACTGATTCGGGTCGTTGGGCAGCACAGGCGTGAAGATCGCGATGATCGGCTTGTCGAGGTTGTTGATCAGCGGCACGATCAGCTTCGAGTCCTTCACGGTGTCGTGCAGCTGAGCCTGGATCCCGGACAGGTCACCGCCGCCGCTCGGGTTGCCGGCTGCCTCGACCAGGTAGACGACCAGCACGGACAGCAGGACTGCCGTGATCACGCCGACGATGACGCCGGTGGCGCGGTTCCAGTAGATCGCCTCGATCCGGATCTGCGCGTGCGCCAGCTGGGCGGCGCCGTCGATAAGGACGAGCACGATCAGCAGGATCCCGAAGAAGCCGGTGATCCTCGCGTCTGGGGTGTCGAACGAGGATGCCTGGGTCAGCAGGTTGCCCGCCTGCAACCCCATGCCCGTCGCGGCGAGGAACGCGACGTACAGCGCGACCAGCCCGATGCCGCGCCGCAGCACGCCCGTGAAGTAGCCCAGGGCGGCGTAGATGATGATCAGCAGGAAGGGCAGGACGTCGAGCCAGGTCATCGGGCGGCGCTCAAGAACGCAGTTCCGCCCGGTGCTCTTTCGTCAGCGCTTTCCTGATCTGTGCCATCGCTCCGTCCACTTCAGCGTCCGTTAGGGTGCGGTCGGGGCTGCGGAAAGTCAAGGCGAAGGCGACGCTCTTGCGGCCGTCCGGAAGCTGGCCGCCGCGGTACTCGTCGAACGCGCGGACGCTCTCGAGGGCCGGTCCAGCGGCTTTCTTGATCGAGGCATGAAGGTCGCCGGCGGACACGGTTTCGTCGACCGCGACCGCCAGATCGCGCTGCACCGCCGGGAAACGCGGCAGCTCTTGCGCCTTGGTCGCCACCTGGCCGCCGAGAAGCACCTGGAGGTCGAGGTCGAGAGCGACGACGCGCCCGTCCAGGTCGAAGGCCGAGACGGTGGTCGGGTGCAGCTCGCCGACCAGGCCCACCGGCCGGCCACCCAGGGCGATGGTGGCCGTGCGGCCAGGGTGGTACAGCGGCGGATTGGCGCGCTCATAGCCTGCTGCGCCCGTGCCCAGGTCGGCGGCGAGTCGGTCCATCACCGACTTCAAACGCAGAAATCCACGTCTCCCTGCATCCGGCTCGGATCCGGTCCTCGCGATGGCGGTCAGGCGAAGCGGCTCGTCCGCCAGCCGGTCGTCGCGGGTTCCGGCGTAGACCCGCGCGAGCTCGAATACGTCCACGTGCTCACCCGTGCGGTTCTGGTTGTACCGCGCGACGTGGAGCAGCGACGGCAGCAGTGACGTGCGCATGGTGTCCAGCTCATCGCTCATGGGGTTGATTACCCCCCGAGCACTTTCCGCGAGCCCGAGCCGCTCGAGGGTGCGGCCGGAGACGAGCGCGGGGGTGATGACCTCCTCGAAGCCGGCCCCCAGCAGGACCTCTCGCACCGCCCACTCGTGGCTCGCACCGCCCGCGGGCGTCCACTTGGAGTGGCGCCGGCCCGGCAGCGTCGCCGGGATGCGCTCGATGCCGTAGATGCGGCCGATCTCTTCGGCCACGTCCTCCGCGAGCTCGATGTCCAGGCGGAAAACGGGAGGCAGCACGTCCCACGCCCCGTTCTCGGACCGCACCTGGAAACCGAGTCGTCGCAGGGTCGTCTCCGCCTCGCCTTCAGGAACGTCCACTCCGAGCAGTGCATTGACCTTCGACGGCTCGACCTCGACGCGCACGGGCTGCTGCGGATTCGGGTAGACGTCGATCCAGTCGGCGTGAACCTGGCCTCCGGCCCATTCCCGCACCAGCGCCGCCGCCCGTCGCGCTCCAGCCATCGCCACCTCGGGCGCCAGGCCCTTCTCGTGGCGGATCGACGCCTCCGTGCGCAGCGCGAGGGCCCGCGACGTGGCTCGGATGTTCACGCCGTCCCAGCCCGCTGACTCGATGATCACGTCGGTCGTCGATTCGGAGACACCGGATTCCTCGCCACCGATGACGCCGCCGATCGCGACCGGGCCTTTCGCGTCCGCGACCACGAGCATCCCCGGACGCAGCTTTCGGGTCTGCCCGTCGAGGCACAGGATCGACTCCCCCTCTCGCGCGTCGCGCACGTGCAGCTGCGGCCCCGCGAGCTTGGCGGCGTCGAAGACGTGCGTGGGCTTGCCGTGCTCGAGCATCACGTACGCGGTCGCGTCGACCACGTTGCTGATCGGCCTCACGCCGGCCGCGCGCAGCCGGCGCTGCACCCAATCCGGGCTCGGTCCGACCTTCACGCCCGTTACCGGCACGGCCACGAAGCGCGAGCAGAGATCGGGGATCTCGATCGCCACATCCACGAGCTCCGCCGCGGGGGGCGGCACGCCTTCGATGTACGGAGGCATGAAGTCCGCCTTGAACTCGCGGCCCGCCGCCGCAGCCAGCTCGCGGGCGACGCCCATGTGGCATAGGCAGTCGGGTCGGTTGGGCGTGATCTCCGCCTCGAAGATGGCCTCGGTCGGGATGTACTTCGACAGCGACTCGCCTGGCTCGCCGCGATCGAGCAGCATGATCCGCGGCTCGCGCTCCTGTCCCAGAAGAAGCTCGTCGGCCGAGCACAGCATCCCTTGCGCGGCCTCGCCGGCGATCTTCCCGTCGCGCACCAGCGTGCCGCTCGGCACGCGCACGCCCGGCATGGCGACCGGCACGAGCGTGCCCGCCTTCGCATTCGGAGCGCCGGCGATGATCTGGACCACCTTCCCGCCGCCGACGTCGACCTGGTGGATCCACAGCGGCTTGTTGGAGCGCGGATGGTCCTTCTGTTCGAGGACGCGGCCCACGATGATGTTCGACAGGTCGATGACCTCGACCGACTCGATCTTCGTGCCGGTCATGGTCAGGAGATGCGCGGCCTCCTGCGGCGTGATGCCGCTGGTGTCCACGTAGTCGCCAAGCCACTCGTAAGAGATGCGCATCTTCAGTTAGCAGCCCTCAACGATTTCCGCTCCGAAATCACGGTGACGGGTGCGGATTTCGGAGCGAAGGCGATGAAACGCGGCTTGGCCGGCTTTGCCGGACAAGCCAACCGATGGGAAACGGTAATGGTCTTCCTGAGGCTCGGCGCTGGGGTGAAGTTGGATCACGCGTTTCACAGCCGCTAGAACTGGCGGTTGAACCGCAGGTCGTTCTCGTAGAAGAGGCGCAGGTCCTCGACGTCGTATTTCAGGAGCGCCATGCGCTCGATGCCGAAGCCCCAGGCATAACCGGAGTAGCGCGACGGGTCGATGCCGCCGTTGCGCAGCACGGCCGGGTGGACCATCCCGCAGCCGCCGGTCTCGAGCCATCCCTCGCCACCACAGCTCCGACACCCCTTTCCCTTGCAGCGGCCGCACAGGGTGTCGAACTCGAAGCTGGGCTCCGTGTAGCCGAAGTGGTGCGGCCGCATGCGCACCTCGCGATCGGCGCCGAAGAGCGACTGCACCATGTAGTGCAACGTTCCCTTCAGGTCGCCGACGGTGAGCCCCTCGTCGACTGCCAGACCCTCGAGCTGCATGAAGTAAGGAAGGTGCGTGGCGTCCAGGTTGTCGCGGCGGTACACGCGGCCTGGCGCGACGATGTAGATCGGCGGCGTGCCGATGCGCTGCATGGCGCGGATCTGCACGGGTGACGTGTGCGTGCGCAGAACGATCTCCTCGTCGTCGTCGAGGAAGAAGGTGTCCTGCACGTCGCGCGAGGCGTGGCCCTTCGGCAGGTTGAGCGCCTCGAAGTTGTACCAATCGCTCTCGATCTCCGGTCCCTCTTCCACCGTGTAACCGATGCGTTCGAAGATCACCTCGAGCTCCCGTCTCACCTGGCTCAGCACGTGTGCGTGGCCGCGCTTCAGTGAGGGCGCCGGAAACGTGATGTCGATCGCCTCGGTCTCGGCGATGTCCGCGAGGCGGGAGGCCTCGTGCTCGGCGCGTCGAGCCTTGAGCGCTTCGAGGATCGCCTGCTTCGCCTCGTTGGCCTGCTCGCCAAGCTGCTTGCGCTCGTCAGCGGGAAGCTGAGCGATGCCTGACATGAGCTGGCGGCTGATCTTTCCGTCACGGCGCCCGAGGTACTCGATCTCAATCGATTCGAGCTCGACCTCGTCACTCGCGCGCGCGATCGCTGCGAGTGCCTCGTCGCGGAGGGATGTGGCCTGGGTCACGCCGACTTCCTCCGCCGGATCTCGAGCAGGATGACCGCGGCTGCGGCGGCGACGTTCAGCGACTCGACGCCTTCCGCGAGCGGGACCGTGACGAGCTTGAGGTCTGTGCGCGAGAGACCGTGCGCCTCACTGCCGAAGACGATCATCCCGGCATTCTCCAACGCCGCGCGATCCAGTCGCGTGCCGCCGTGCGACGCCGCGCCGAATGCCTCAATGCCTTCGAGGTCGCGCCACCGTCCGTGGCCGACCACAAGCCGGAACACGTTTCCGGCCGAAGCTCGCACGGCTTTGGCGCCAAACGGGTCGGCAGAGCCCTCGAGCACGACGAGCGCCGGAGCCCCGGCCGCCGCCGCCGTGCGGCAGATCGCCCCGACGTTGCCCGGATCCTGGATGCGGTCGAGCACCACCAGCGGCCAACCCGCTTTGCGGGCCGCCTCGATCGCCTCACCCGGCGAGGCCTCGTGCACCCGCGCGATCGCCATCACACCCTGCGGGGTAACCGTCTGCGTGGCGGCGCGAAAGGCGGCATCGGTGAGCACCACGCGGGAGTCGGTGCGGAAGGGGAGCTTGTCGCCGTCGCGCACAGCGATCACGTCGAACTGGATCCCGGCCGCCCGCGCCTCCGTGAGCACGCGCGGACCTTCCAGGAGGGCAAAGCCTGGTTCGCGCCGGTGAGCGAGCCGCCGCAGTCGGCGGACGACCTCGTTGTCCGGGCTGCTGATCAGCTGCTGGTCAGAGGTTGTTCTTGGCAACCTCCACCAGCCGAGCAAAGGAACCGCTGTCGCGCACGGCCAGGTCAGCCAGCACCTTGCGGTCGATCTCCACTCCGGCCTGGCGAAGGCCGTGCATCAGCTTGTTGTAGGGCAGCCCGGACTGGCGGGCCGCGGCGTTGATCCGCGCGATCCACAGCTGCCGCATCTCGCGCTTGCGGCGCCGCCGGTCGCGGAACGAGTACGCGAGGGCGTGCAGCACCGCCTCGTTGGCGGGCCGGAACAGCAGCTTCTTGGAGAGCCGGAAACCCTTGGCGCGGTCGAGGATCGCCTTGTGGCGCCGATGCGCGGGTACGCCGCGCTTGACTCGTGCCATGACCTAGATCCCCAGCGCCCGCTTCACGGCCTTGCGGTCGCCGTGCGCGACCTGCTGCTCCGTGTGGTCCTTGCGCTTGTGCTCCTTCGACTTCTGGTGGAGGCGGTGGCTGGTCCACGAGTTCCGGCGCATCAGCTTTCCGTTGCGGGTGACGCGCACGCGCTTGACGATGCCCTTGCGGGTCTTGAGCTTAGGCACCTGTAGCGGTCTCCTTTGCGGCTCCAGCGGCGGCCGCCTGCCGGCTCGGCGCCAGGATCATGAACAGGTTCTTGCCCTCGAGCAGCGGCTGCCGCTCGACGACCGCGAACTGGCGCGCGTCGTCCGCGACCCGATCGAGGATCTTTCTGCCGATGTCCTGGTGCACCATCTCGCGGCCTCTGAACATGATCGTGACCTTCACCTTCTCGCCTGCTTCGAGGAACTGCTTCAAACCCTTGAACTTCGTCTGAAAGTCATGCTCCGCCACCTTTGGGCGCAGCTTCATCTCCTTCAGCTTGATGACGTTCTGCTTGCGACGCTGGTCCTTCTCGCGCTTGACGGTCTCGAACTTGTAGCGTCCATAGTCCATCAGACGGCAGACCGGCGGGCTCGCCTGCGGCGCCACCTCTACGAGATCGAGTCCCTTCTCGCTCGCGATGCGCAGCGCGGCATCCAGTGAAAGGACGCCAAGCTGGTTGTTCTGGTCATCGATCAGACGCACCTCAGAGCTGCGGATCTGATCGTTGATTCTCAGCTCCTTAAACGGGATAGGACGCCACCTCGGTCAAATTCAGGTTTCTGCTATTCCTCCAACCGCTTCAAATAAAACAAAACGGACAGCTTGTGAAGCCATCCGCGCTCATCAAACCCCTTCAAGCCTAAGCCCTGGGGGTGAGGGTCGGAACCCTGCTTCAGCCGCGGATGGTACCGGAAACGTAACCCTCCCCGCCGGTTGGCGTTGGCTTTCACGCCCGGATTGCCCCAGAATACCGTCGGTTCCTTGAGGTTCGTTGCCTACGTCGTAGCCATCCTCACCCTGGCCGCGTGCGGCTCGAGCAGCGCGGCGGCGCGCCAGACGCCGTCGCCCTCGCCTGCCTCCTCGCCGAGCGCCTCGACATCGGCCTCGGATTCACCGTCGGATTCGCCGCCGGCCTCGCCGAGTCCTTCGCCCCAGCCCTCCCCCACCCCCTCCGTCGGCTACTACGCGGTGCTCGCCACCCCCACCAACACCGACACCTACACGGTGAGCCTGGTGGGGACCGACGGCAGCGTGGTGGCGAGCGCGACGCCGAGCAGCCCGACCGCGGTTACGTGCGGAGATGCGGCCGCGGCTCTGGTCCCGGCGCCGGTCAGCACCAGCGATACACGGGCGTATTTCCTCGACGCCCAGGGCAATGTCCGCTTCCTGACCCCGAACGGCGAGACCGGCATCGCGACGAGGGTGCCGGCGGCCGGAAACGTGCGCAGCATGTTCGCTGTGAGCCCTGATGACCAGCGGATCGCGGTCGTGAAGGCCACGTTCACGGCGAGCGGTGCGACGACGGTGCTCTACGTCGAGAATCTCAACGGTGGCGGCAACCACGTCCAGCTCTTCAGCGAGACCGGCGCCTACACCCTGTGGCCGACGGGGTGGATCGGCACCTCGAGCCTGGTCGTCGCGAAGGTGCCTTCGTGCACGCAGGGCGGCGGCCCCACGTGCTGCGGGCCGCAGGAGTATCACGTGGTCAACCCCTCGAACGGCGGGCGGGTCTACACGGTGGGCGGGGCGAGCTGCGTGCCGGTCGGCGAGCCGAGCCCTGCCGGCACGATGTGCGAGGACTCGAGCTTCGCCAAGGCCAACATCCTCGACTGGAGCGGCGCGTCGCGAAAGTCGCTGAGCATCCAGGGCCCGACCCCGGCCTATCTCTCTCCAGACGGGAGCGAGGTCGCCCTCGTGGTCGACAACGAGACCACCTTCGCGGGGGCCAAGCAGACGCTGGACCTTGTGGCCTGCGGCTGGATCGACGGATCGCACGTCATTGCCGGTGGCGACGCGCAGTCGCAGCCGCGGGTTGGCAACGTGACCACTGGCGACATCGCCCCGGTGGCGGCGCAGGGTGCCTGCGCCGGGCGCATCCCCGGCGGTCTCTGAGACCGGCCTAAATTCCGGCGGAAATGCGCATATCGCCCTGGATCAGAGCCCCGCGGCGG
>Ga0075436_100002447_pt1 | contig 12794 bp, 14 predicted proteins | sample RhiMethybrSRZTD5_FD_75303 | JGI IMG/M metagenome (GOLD analysis project Ga0075436, IMG submission 75303) | Populus rhizosphere microbial communities from Tennessee, USA - Rhizosphere MetaG P. TD hybrid SRZTD5 | ecosystem: Host-associated > Plants > Roots > Rhizosphere > Soil | place: USA...
AGCGACACGTCGCGCGCGATCTTGCCGGCGGTGAGCACGACCTGCGCGACGCGTCCGAGGAGATCGACCCAGGCGTTGCGGTGCGCGTGCCACGACGGCGCGTCGGCGAGCCCGAGGCGCAACGCCACGCGATGGCGAACCGCGGGACCCCTGGTGCCGAGGTCCTCGAGCGCGCCGACGGCGCCGCCGAGCTGCACGGCGAGGCCTTCGGCCTGCGCGTCGGCGAGGCGCTCGCGATCGGCCGCGAGCGCCGCCGCCCAGCGCGCGATCTTGAGTCCCGCGGTGATCGGAAGCGCCGGCTGCATCAGCGTGCGCGCAAGCATGGGTGTCGAACGGTGGCTGCGGGCGCGCGCGGCAAGGCCGCGGACGCACGCCTCGAGCGCGCGGTCGGCTTCCTCGAGGCAGGTCTTGAGGCACAGAGCGTTCGCGGTGTCGAGCACGTCCTGCGTGGTGGATGCGAAATGCAGGTGTTGTGCCGCGGCGGCCGAGGCGCCGGCGACCTCCTTGCGCAGCGCGTTGATGAAGGGCACGACGAGCGTGCCCTGGACCTTCGCGTCGGCGACGAGCGTGTCGGCATCGAAGCGGATGCGCGCGCAGGCCGCGCCGATGGCGTGCGCGCTCTCGGCGGGAATCACGCCTTCGGCGGCCTCGGCTTCGGCGAGCGCCGCCTCGAAGGCGAGCATGGCGCGCAGGAAAGCGGGCGCCGCGAAGGCGTTCTCGAACGACGGCCGTGCGAACGTGCTGGCGGCCAGCGTCTGCGGCATTCGCTAGAACGCGAAGAAGACGGTCTCGCCGTCGCCCTGCAGGCGCACGTCCCAGCGATACGCGCCGTCGCCCGCGGGTGTGGCGACCAGCGTGCGCACGCGCGGCGACGCGGCGATCGAGGCGAGCGTGGGGTCGCGCCGCACGGCGGCCTCGTCCGCGAGGTAAACACGCGTGCGCAGCGCCTTGAGCAATCCGCGCGCGAAGATCGACACGTCGAGATAGGGCAGGGCGCCCCCCGGCAGCGACGTTTCGATGCGGAATCCGCCGTCCTTGGCCGTCTCCAGCCGTCCGAAGCCGTGCGGTGGCGACTCACCCGAGGCCGGCGCCGGCTCGCTGCCCGAAGGCGAGCGCTGCCACATTTCCATCATCGCGTCGCCAACGGGCTCGCCCGTGCCGTCGATCACGCGCCCGGTGATCACGATGCGCTTTCCCGCCTCGGCGAAATGGATCTTGCCGGCGTCCGGCCAGCGCAGGCCCTCGTGGAAGAACGGGCCGATGGTTTGCGAGGGCGTGCGTTGCATGGTCAGAGGCCGAAGGCGGTGGAGCGCGCGCCGGCGAGGACGATGTCGAAGTGGAAACCCAGCATCACGCCCTCGATGCCGGTCTCGAGCGCGAGCGTCGAGACCATGCGCTGGCGCGCGGCTTCGTCCGGGACGCTATTGAAGATGGGATCGATCGGCAGCAGCGGGTCGCCCGGGAAATACATCTGCGTCACGAGCCGCTGGATCGGCGCATTGCCGAGGAGCGAGAAGTGGATGTGCGCGGGGCGCCACGCGAACGGATGGTTCTGCCAGGGATACGAGCCGGGCTTGATGGTGACGAAGCCGTAGCGGCCCTCGTCGTCGGTGAGGGTGCGGCCGATGCCGTGGAAATTGGGATCGAGCGGCGCATCGTGGTTGTCGCCGGGATGGTCGTAGCGGCCCGAGGCATTCGCCTGCCAGATCTCCACGAGCGACCGGCGCACGGGCCGGCCGTCGGCGTCGAGCACGCGGCCCGCGAGCGCCATGCGCTCGCCGAGCGGAAGGCCTTTGCCGGCGCGCGTGAGATCGTTATCGCCGCCGCGCACGAATCCCTTCGGCACGAGCGGGCCGGGCGTGTCGAGCGCTTCGCGCGCGAGCGGCACCAGCGGTTCGCGCGGGAAGCGCCGGCGCGTGCTGCCGTAGCCGGCGAAGTCGTATGGCGGATCGAGCGGCGATGTCTTGATGTCGTCCATGGCGATATCAGGATCCGAGCGCGGCGATCATCGCCGGCACATAGCTTTCGTCGGAGACCACGACGAGCACTTCCACTGCGGTGCGCAGCGTCTTCAGCGTCGCGTCCTCGCCCGCATCCGTGTCGGTCGCGGGAACGATGTAGAGCGCAGTGACGGGATGGTTGCGGCTATGGGCGATCGAGCTCACCACGGGCGCGAGGCCCACGTCGTCGCCGCGACGCGCGACGATGAAGATCATGTCCGCGCCCATGAGGTCGCGATGCAGGTCGCCGCCGCCCGCCTGGATGGCGGCGACGGTGTTGCCGCCGGCGGTGCTCTTCGCGAGCACGTGGACCTCGAGGTTTTGCGCTCGCTCCGAAGCGATCGCGCGCGCGACCGCCGCGCCGCCGTCGCCGAGGCCGACGAGCGCGATCGTGCGCGGGCGCGAGTTCGGCGCCTGGATGCGTCCGGGCAGGCCGAAGGCCGGGCGCTCGCGCGCAAGCGTCTTCGGCTGTCCGATCGCCGCCGTCACAACGTCTCCCCTTGCTTGAGCAAACCTGCGGCGCGCAGCGACTCTTCGAGCCATTTCGGCCGCAGGTTCTTTCCGGCAGCGATGTCGGCGAGGCGCGAGCGCTCGTCGGCGACTTTCTTCGCCGCGGCCTCCAGGAGCGATGCCGCCTTGTCGCGCTCGATCACGACGACGCCGTCGGCGTCGCCGACGACGAGGTCGCCGGGATGCACGGCGATGCCGCCGCACGAGACGGGCCAGTTGATGCGGCCGGGCACGAACTTGGTCGGCCCGTTGGGATTGGCGCACACGGCGTACACCGGGAAGCCCAGCGCGCGCAGCTCCTCGGTGTCGCGCACGGCGCCGTCGATCACCACGCCGCCCAGGCCGAGCTTCGCGCAGGTGTTGATCATGATCGAGCCCATCAGTGCGCAGGTGCGATCGCCCTTGCCGTCGATCACGAGGATGTCGCCGGGCTTCGCCATGGTGATGGCGGCGTGGATCATCAGGTTGTCGCCGTGGCGCACCTCGATCGTGAAAGCCGGCCCCGCGAGCCGCATCGAGGGCGCGAGCGGCTGCACGCGGCCGTCGAGCGTGCCGCGGCGTCCGGCGACGTCGGCGAGGATCGAGGCGGCGAACGTGCCCGCCTTGCGGATGACGTCGGGCGAGACGCGCTCGAAGTCGCGCACGATGTCGGTCGCCGGTGCTGCTGCTTTGTCGTTCATGCGACTTCCTTCTGCAGGCGTTTGCCCGGATGCCCGCGCTGGGCGAGCAGCCGGTCGAGGCGCGGATACACGCGGCGCGCGTTGCCCTCGAAGATCTTGTAGCGGTCGTCGTCGGCGAGCGCCTTCACCTGGTCGATGTAGCGCCTGGTGTCGTCGTAATGATGCCCGGTCTCCGGATCGATGCCCTTGACCGCGCCCAGCATCTCGGAGGCGAAGAGGATGTTGTCGACCGGGATCACGCGCGTCAGAAGCTCGATGCCGGGCAGATGATAGACGCACGTGTCGAAGAAGACGTTCTTCAGCAGGTGCTCCGAGAGCAGCGGCTTCTTCATCTCCTGCGCGAGCCCGCGGTAGCGTCCCCAATGGAACGGCACCGCGCCGCCGCCGTGCGGGATCACGAGCTTGAGCGAAGGGAAATCCTTGAACAGGTTTCCCTGGATGAGCTGCATGAACGCCGTCGTGTCGGCATTGATGTAATGCGCGCCCGTGTGGTGGAAGTTCGGGTTGCACGACGAGCTCACGTGGATCATCGCCGGCACTTCCAGCTCCACGAGCTTCTCGTAGAGCGGATACCACGAGCGGTCCGTGAGCGGCGCTCCGCTCCAGTGGCCGCCCGAGGGGTCGGGATTCAGGTTCACGCCGACGAAGCCGAGCTCGTTCACGATGCGCTCGAGCTCGGGGATGCAGTTCTTCGGCGCGACTCCCGGATGCTGCGGCAGCTGTCCCACGCCGACGAAGTTGTCGGGCAGCAGCCTGCAGATGCGATGGATGAGGTCGTTGCTCATCCGCGACCATTCGATGCCCGTGGCTTCGGTGCCCACGTGGTGCGCCATGCCGGCGGCGCGCGGCGAGAAGATCGTGAGATCGCTCCCGCGGTCCTTCTGCTGCTTCAACTGCGGCGCGACGCTCTTCTCGAGATCGTCGTCGGTGATGCCGAGATCCGTCGCGGCGGGCTTGCGCATCGCATCGAGCAGCCCCGCGAGCTGCTTGTCGCGAAACGCGAGGAGCGCCTGCGGCTCGGTCGTGTAGTGGCCGTGGATGTCGATGATCACGACGTCACCATGTCGCCGCAGCTTTCCAGGAATTCCATGAGGCGAGGCGGCGCGGCGGCCTCGGTCTGGCCCTCGGGCGCGACGTCCCAGTATTGCGACTTCGGCAGGCACTCCTCGAGATAGCGTGCGGCCGAGGTCGCGTGCGAATCGTCGTGGCCCGGAACAATGTAGGCCGGAATGTCGAGCTTCATCAGCTCCCCGGGCTCCGCGCCCGGCGCGGTGTCACGATCGAGGAGCGCATCCAGCATCCGGCGCACGATCGATTCGTATTGATCGGCCGCGCGCTTCGCATACGCCTCGGCGAATGGCGCATCGTGGCGGATCACGGAGGCCCACGGGCCGCCGCGCGGATCCGCGCCGAAGGCCTTGCCTTCCTTGCGCACGAGGTCGACGACCGCTTGGAGCCCGTGCTGCTTGACGTAGGCGATGTGCTCGTCGAAGCGCTGCTTCCCCTTCAGCCGGTATTTCACCCCGCCGACCGGCCACCACAGGATCATGCTCGCCACCGTTTGCGGATGCCGCGCCGCGAGCGCGATCACGCACGACACGCCCATGCATCCGCCGATGAGATGCGCACGCTTGATCCCGAGGTGATCGAGCAGCGCCTTGCCCTGCGCGGCATAGTGCGGCCAGGTGACCGCCTCGACGCGTCCGCCCGATTGTCCGCACTCGCGCCGATCGAAGGCGATGCAGGAATAGCGCTTGGGCAAGTGCTCGAGGAGCTTCACGCGCGCATACACGCCCATGGTCGACCATTTCTCGACCGTGGCGTCGAAGCCGCCCGGCGCGTACATGAGCAGCGGCGGGCCCGAGCCGATCACCTCGTAGCGCGTGCGGATGCCGTCGAGCGTCGCGAAGGGCACCGCGTCAGCTCGCGAGCTTAATGGGAATGCCGCCCTTGATCTGGCGGCCGGCGCGCACGTCGTCGGCGTAGGCGCCGATCGCGTCGAGCGCGACGCGCGCGACGTTCGCGTAGGTCTCGGTCTTCGCGTCGAGCGCGGAGGCGCCGTAGCCGATGGCGGCGTGCGCCATGCGCATGCGCCCGTCGAGCCATGGACCGCCGCCGAGACCGCCGAGCACGGGAATGGACACCGCCTGGGCGACCATGGGACCCGCGATCGGGCCGGAGCTCGTGAAGTCGATGAGCGCCGCGCCGCATTTCTCGACGAGCTTCGCTTCCTCGACGAGGCGCCCGGCCATCTCCTGCGGCACCTGGATGGCGCCGCCGAGCATCTTCGCGTGGTCGATGCCGTACTTCGCCGCGTTGCCCTGCGTGATGCCCATCTGCGCGAAGACCGGGATGCCGGCCTTCACGATGGCGCCCAGCGCCTCGGGAAACGCCGCGGCTTCGTCGATCTTCACCATGTCGGCGCCGCCTTCCTCGACGACGCGCTTGGCGCCGTCGAGAAGGGCCTGAGTGCCTTGCGCGCCCAGGCCGGCGGGGAGGTCGCAGCTCACGAGCGAGCGCGTCGCGCCGCGGCGCACCGCCTTGCACACGAGCACCATCTCGTCGAGCGTCATGTCCTCGGGGTCGGTGCGCCCCCACAGGTTCATGCCGACCGAGTCGCCGACGGAAACCAGGTCCACGCCGGCGCGCTCGGCGATGCGCGCGATCTGCGCGTCCCACGCGACGACGCCGACGATCTTTCGACCGTCGCGCTTCATCGCGTGGAGACCCGCTATCGTGACTTTCCCTACTTCCACGCGCGGTTGTCCACCGTGTTGTCGTAGGTCGCGCCCGGAACGGTCATGTTCCACCGGACCGTCCAGTTGTACTCGTCGTCGAAACGCTCGCGCGTGTACTCCGCGGGCGGCCCGTGCAGCAGGCGCCACGACTGGAAGTCGCGCTCCTCGATGCGCCCGCCCGTCTCGGCGACGAAGTACTTGATGAAGGGGGAGGGATCCTTCTCGAGCGCTTCGACGGCGCGCGCCTGGGCACGGAACATCTTCCTGAGCGTCTCGCCGTCGAGCTCGTCGCCCGCGGCTTCCGCGCGCGTCGAATGCGATTCGATGAGGATGCGCAGGCCCTCCTTCTGCGCCACGCTGATCCAGGGTTCCATCAGGCTCACGGCGGCGACCTTGCCGTCCTTCAGCGCCTGCAGGCGCTGCGGCATCGTGCCGACGTTCGTCACCTTGAGGTGCTTCGGCTCGAGGAATCCCTCCATCATCTTGAGCGTGGTGAAGTGCGAGCCGTTGTTCGGCGTCACCGCGATGAGCTGGTCCTTCAGCATCTCGGGCGCGTAGAACTTCGAATCCTTGCGCACGGCGATCGCGAACATCGACATGGAGGCGCCGAGCGCGACGATCTTGCGCCTGCGGATGCCCTGCGCCTCGGCCTCGACCGCGCGCTTCATGATGCCCCACTCGCACATGCGGTACTGGTCGATGCCGCCCTCGTTGTAGACCGAGTCGAGCGGCCGGTCGAACACCGTGTCGAACTTCACGAAGTGCTTCGTCGTCACCTGCGCCATGCCCGGCGTGGTGATGAACTCGATGTCGAGCCCTTCGTCCTTGAAGTAGCCGAGGTCGCGCGCGGCGAGCACCGGCAGGTCGTGCACGGCGTTCATGATCGCGACCTGCGGGCGCTGCTTCACCTGGGACTTGCGGGTGGCTTCCTGCACCGTCATGTGATGTCCTCCTCCTGGTTGGAACCGGGGTCGATCCCCGATGTATCAATCATCCCACCAATCCGTGTGTATTCGCGGGGAAAAGCTCTTCTACCGCGACCGGACGGGTGATCACTTTCTGTTCCAGCGCGCTCGTGACCGCCTCCTCGAGCGCCTTGCGATTCGCGGCGATGCCGTAGGGCAGGGGATCCTTGCCGGTGATTTCCATGACACGGCGGTAGGTCTCGTCCACCGCCGTGGGCTTGTCCATCGCTCCGGCCTTGAGCCGTTCGACGTAGAGGCGCTTCGCGTCGGTGAAGGCGTCGAAGAGGTCGAGCGCGACGTCGGGATGCGCCGCGAGGATGTCGTCCTTCACCACCATCAGGTGGTTGATCGGATAGTGGCCGCGCGTGCGCAGCGCCTCGAAGGCGGCTTCCTTCGGATTGGCGATGAGCGGCTTCACGTCGGGGTGGTCGATGTCCACGCCGATCGCGGCGGGAATCTCGCCCGAGGCGAGCGCGTCGGCCATCTTGCGGCCCTTCTCGAGCGTCACGACGTTCGATGGGTTGCGGAACTCCGCGACGTGCTCGTCGCCCGAGAGCACCCACGTGATCTTCGAGAGATCGACGCCGTACTGGTGCGCGAGGACGCTACGCGCCCACAGGCCCGTCGTGACGGTATAGCCGCGATTCACGCCGACCTTGCGCCCTTCGAGGTCCTTCGGCGTGCCGATGCCCGACTTCGTGTTGTAGAGGATCGCGCCGTGATGGAACGCGCGCATGAGGAAGATGGGCAAGCCGGTCATGCGCTTGCCGTGCGCGCGCGCGACGATATAGGTGGTGAGCGCCATCTCGCACACGTCGAATTCGAGCCCGCGCACCATGCGGCGGAACGCGTCGATGAGCGGATCGACCTCGACGAACCGGAGCTCGACCGTGCGCGGCTTCACGGTGCCGTCCTTCAGCGCCCTGTTGTTGCCCTGCGTGCGCGTGACTGTCGTCAGCAGCACGCGCAGCCGATCGCGTCGTCGCCGGCGAGCGAGGACTTGAGCCATGCCGGCGGAATGTCGTCGTCGGTCACGTCGGTCACCGGCTTGAAAACGCGGAACCGGTGACGCATGCCGTCCACGGACCAGAAGGCGACCACGGTTTGCAGCGGCGGACCTCCTGGCACCTCGCACTCGCTTTCGGAAACCATCACGGCATCCTCCTCGCCGAGGCCGAAGCGCGAACGCGTGCGCTCCTTCAGCCGCTCGACCGATTCGAGGTGGATGAGCCCCTTGGGCGCCGCCGCGAATGGCGCATTGCGAATGCCGGAGGATTCACTCCAGAGCCGCATCGCTCTACAGCCAGGGCATGAGCGAGGCGTGGATGACGTCGGGCACGCCCTGGCCGCCGACGGAGCGGATCGCGAGATCCACGTCCTTCAATCCGAAGCGGTGGGTCGTGATTCTCTCCAGCGGGAAGCGCTTCGAGGCGATCTGCGAGAGCGCGAGCTCGCACGCCTTCCAGCTGTGGCCGCGCGCGCTCTTGATGGTGATCGCCTTGGTGGTGACCTTGCCGATGGGGAAGTTGGGAAACTCCGGGAACTCCCCCTGCACGACCATCGTGCCGGCCTTGCGCCTGAGCGCCTCGACTCCGAGCAGCACCGGCACCGTGCCCGCCCCCGCCGTGCAGTCGAGCATGACGTCCACGCCCTTGCCGCCGGTGATCTCGCGAATGCGCGCGAGCGGATCCTCCTTATTCACGTCGATCACGTGGTCGGCGCCGAGCTCCTTCGCGACCTTGAGCCGCGCGCCGTCCTTCGCGGTGCCGGTGACGATGATGAGGGAAGCGCCGGCCTGCTTGCAGATGACGGTCTGGGAGAGCCCCTGCTGTCCCGGTCCCTGGATGAGCACGGTGGAGTCGTAGCCGACGCCGCCGTCGAAGAGCGACCACTCGACGCCGTTCGCCATCGGCGTCACGAGCCCGGCGAGCTCGGGCGTGACGCCCTTCGGCACGTGGTGCACGACCGCGTTCCACGGCAGGTACATGTACTGCGCGAATCCGCCCCAGAGGTGCGGCGCGCGTTCCGCCGACGTGTAGCCGTAGCGGATCGCGTCGGGGTTGTTGCGCCAGTCGGTGTTCTCGCAATGGCGGTACTGGCCGGTGATGCACCACTCGCACTTGCCGCACATCACGTAGTGCTCGACGAAGACGAGATCGCCTTCCTTGAAGCCCTTGCGCTTGGTGAACTCCGGCCCGGCTTTCGCGATGTGGCCGATGTTCTCGTGGCCCATGATCACGGGCGCGGCCGTCGGCGGCGTCTTGTAGAGCTTCACGTCGGTGCCGCAGATGCCGCCGACGTCGATCTTCAGGAGCGCGCTGTCGGCCGGGATGTCCGGCATCGGAAACTCGCGGATCTCGGTGGTGCTCGGCGCGACCCGCACCGCCGCGAGGACTTTTTCTGCCACGCTCGCTCCTAGACGGAAGTCTGGGCGACGCCCTCGCGCGCCTTGAGCGCTTCGCCCGCGCCCTCCTTGAACGGCACGCCCGCGGGCAGCACCACGGCGACGGAGCGCACCTTCTGGTGCGCGGGATCACGGCCGGGAGGCAACGCCCCTTTCGCCGCGAGATCCTTCGCCGACTTCATCAGGCGATGCCGCGCCATGATGATGCCGTTGTCCGTCGAGACGAGATTCTCCTTGGTGCGATCCTGGATCGGGCCCATGCTCTCCTGCACCGACGCGTCCTGCATGCCGAAGCCGTCGACGCCGCTGAAGCTCTTGCCCGCCTTCTGCGCCGCGCGGTCGACGAGGTAATCGTTGTCCTTGTTCTGCAGCGGCCGGTAGTTCTTGTCGACCGTGACGTGCACGCCCTTGCCCGCCTTCATCGCTTCGAGCTCGTATTCGGTGAGCGCGCGCACGGGGTGGTAGTCGAAGCTCCACGCCCAGCAGCTCTCGTCGTCGATCGGAATCCAGAAGTGGCCGTGCACCGGATGATCCGCGCGCGGCGGCACCATCGTGAAGCAGGGCATGACCCAGGGCGTGATGCGCCAGTAGTACTTGCCGTCGTCGGCGTTGCGCCGCGCGCCGATGTAGAGGCCGCCGTCGCTCTCGACCACCTCGAACACCGGCATCTTGTCGCGCAGGTTGTACTCGTTGCCTTTCGCGCCCTTGAAGAGCGGATCGGTGTTGAGCGCGCCGCTGTGCAGGAACGAGACGTGGCTCGAGTCGATGCCGCCTTCCATCGCCTGGAGGAAATTGCACTCCTGCAGGCGCTTCGACGTGTAGCTCTGCTCGGCCGGAACGGTCGCGAATTCGTACTCGGGCAGGGGCGGCTGCTGGTCGGCCGGGCCCATGTACGTCCAGATGACGCCGCCGCGTTCGGCGAGCGGATACGCCTTGAGCTTGATCTTGCGGCAGAAGCCGCTCTCGACCGGCTCCGACGGAACGTCCACGCACTGGCCGGTCACGTCGTATTTCCAGCCGTGATAGGGGCAGCGCAGACCGCATTCCTCATTGCGTCCGAACCACAGCGAAACGCCGCGGTGCGCGCAGAACTCGTCGATGAGCCCGAGCTTGCCGTTGGAATCGCGGAACGCGACCATGCGCTCGCCGAGCAGCTTCACGCGAACCGGGGGGCAATCGGGGCCGGGAAGCTCCTCCGCGAGGAGGGCCGGCAGCCAATAGCGGCGGAAGAGCTCGCCCATGGGCGTACCCGGGTTGGTCCGAACGAGGAGCTCGTTGTGTTCAGCTTTCATGGGGAAGTGGGCATTCCTGTATGCGGAACGGCGTTCCTGTATGTGGTGCTAAAGGTAGCATCCCGGTAGAATATGGTCAATGAGCCGCGGCGCGCCGGCGCACGTTTGCGGTCAAACCCCTGCAGCCGATTTCACCCGACATGACCGACACCACCACTCTTCTGGACCTGTGCCCGACTTCCGAAGTGCCCGAGGGCGCAGCCGTCAAGGTCGAGCGCGATGGCCTGATCCTCGCGGTGTTCAATCTCGGCGGAAGGTTCTTCGTCACCGACGACACGTGCACGCACGGTCCCGGATCCCTTTCCGAGAGCGACATCGACGGCGAGATCGTCGAGTGCAATTTCCACGGCGGGGCGTTCCACATTCCGACCGGCCGCGTCGAAGCGCCGCCGTGCATGGTGCCGCTGCGGACCTATGCGGTGCACGTCGTCGACGGACGCGTGCAGATCGAGCCGCCCGCCGACGCCTAGAAGCTGCGAGGCGCCCGCGAGCTTCGCGGTGAGCGCCGGGAGCTGCGCCGCTTGGGCCATGGGAAAGTCGGTTCAGGGGGCCGATTTCGGGCTGTAGGTGGTGTCCGAATTGCAGAAAGAGGCCCCGCCGGCGTCGGAACCCGCTCTTGTAGGCGCCTTCCTACATTCTTCGGGAAATGCCCTTTCTATACTGAAAAACAAGCTACTTCGCTGGGCGGGTATTTTCTTCCACGAGCGCCGGAACGCCATCGCATGACCACGACTTTGTTGAAGAAAGCGAGAAGCTCCCCGCGCTGCGAGGCGGCGAGCCAGACGCTCCGAGACGCCGGGTTGAGCGTCGTCGAGGTCGATGATTGGCGCCAAGCCGCGGAAGAGCTGGGCAAGTGCGAGGCCGCCCTCGTCGTGTGCGACCACGACGGCGCGGGCATCGAGGCCGCGCGCATCCAGAAGGCCGTCTCCGCGCTCAATGGCGAAGCGTCGACACCGGCGCTGCCGCGCGAGGTGGCGCGTTCGCTCTCGCACGACTTGCGAACGCCGCTCTCGGCGATGGCGGGCTGGCTGCACCTGCTCGAGTCGGGCACGCTCGATGCAGCGGGGACGAAACGCGCGATCGCCAAATTGCGCGGCAACATCGATGAACAGGTGCGCACGATCGAGCGCCACCTCGGAAACACTTCGGAAGGATCCCGTCCATGACCGACAAGACCATTCCCGAAACCGGCTCCGCGGTCGCGTCTCGCCGGCGTGTGCACGAGAAGCCGCGCGCGGCCGCGGCCGAGGCGCCGGCGGCCAACGACCTGCGCCTGCTGCTCTCCGCGCTCTCCGCGCTCAAGCAGGGCGACGCGAGCGTGCGCCTGCCGATCGAATGGACGGGGCTGCACGGCAAGATCGCCGAGACGTTCAACGACGTGATGGAGCTCAACGGCCGCATGGCCGAGGAGCTCGCGCGGCTGCGCAACAAGGTGGGCAAGGAAGGCAAGCTCAAGCAGCGCGGCGACATCGGCGACGTGCGCGGGTTCTGGCGCGATTCGATCATGTGCGTCAACGCGCTCATCGACGACCTCGTCCACCCGACGAGCGAGACCGCGCGCGTGATCGGCGCCGTGGCCCAGGGCGACCTGTCGCAGACGATGGCGCTCGACATCGAAGACCGCCCGCTCGAAGGCGAATTCCTGCGCACGGCGAAGACGATCAACAAGATGGTGGACCAGCTCGGCTCGTTCGCTTCCGAGGTCACGCGCGTGGCGCGCGAAGTGGGCACCGAGGGCAAGCTCGGCGGCCAGGCGAAAGTGAAAGGCGTGGCGGGCACGTGGAAGGACCTGACCGACTCCGTGAACTCCATGGCCGGCAACCTCACGGCACAGGTTCGCAACATCGCGGAAGTCACCACCGCGGTCGCGTTGGGCGACCTTTCGAAGAAGATCACGGTGGACGTGAAGGGCGAGGTGCTCGAGCTCAAGAACACCATCAACACGATGGTGGACCAGCTGCGGTCGTTCGCCTCGGAAGTGACGCGGGTCGCGCGCGAGGTGGGAACCGAAGGCAAGCTCGGCGGCCAGGCGGTCGTCGAAGGCGTGTCGGGCACGTGGAAGGACCTGACCGACTCCGTGAACTACATGGCGTCGAACCTCACGGGGCAGGTGCGCAACATCGCCGACGTGACCACCGCCGTGGCGCGCGGCGACCTCTCGCGCAAGATCACGGTGGACGTGAAGGGCGAGATCCTCGAGCTCAA
>Ga0075436_100002448_pt1 | contig 12789 bp, 8 predicted proteins | sample RhiMethybrSRZTD5_FD_75303 | JGI IMG/M metagenome (GOLD analysis project Ga0075436, IMG submission 75303) | Populus rhizosphere microbial communities from Tennessee, USA - Rhizosphere MetaG P. TD hybrid SRZTD5 | ecosystem: Host-associated > Plants > Roots > Rhizosphere > Soil | place: USA...
GATTTATTGCGCCGCTACGGCCGGAGTCTTCGCGGCACGCGCCTGCACGACCACACGCCGTGCAGTCATTGGGAAACCCAGACGGTGATCGCGGCCTTACGGGTCGAGGGCATCAGCGCGCCAGCGGTCTTTGACGGTCCGATCGACGCGGTGAGCTTTCGTGCGTATGTCGAGCAGGTCCTTGTGCCGGCGTTACGGCCCGGCGATGTGGTGGTGCTCGACAATCTCGCCGTGCACAAAGAGCCGGAGATACACACCGCCATCGAAGCCGTCGGCGCGCACATCCGCTTTCTGCCGCCCTACAGTCCAGACTTCAATCCGATCGAACAGGCGTTCGCCAAACTCCAAGCGTTCCTCCGGGCCGCGCGACCACGAACGTTCGATCACGTGCTGACGCTCGTCGCGGCTGCACTCGTGCTCTTCACGCCGGAGGAGTGCCGGAACTGCATCCGACACTGCGGTTATCGGCTCGCTGTACAGTTGTGAAAACCGCTTCTAGAACGTCAACTTGAACGCCAGTTGCATCAGCCGCGGCTGGTTCAACTGCCTGGTCACGCGACCGAACGTCGACTGCGCAGCTGTGGTTGCTTGCGTATCGGGCGGACTGAACTGCGTCCGGTTGAACAAGTTGAACGCCTCGGCACGTAGCGTCAAATTCACGTGGCCCTGAATCGGGGTTGTTTTCGCGACCGCGAGGTTCCAGTTATTGACGCCGTCGCCCCGGAGATCCGGGTCGACACGCGGTGCGTTGCCAAGCTGCCATCGCAATCCTGGACTGGTTGACGGATCGCTGGCTACAAACCCTGCGCTGGGCACGCTGAAGCAGTCGGTGTTGAACCACCGATCCAGACGGTCGACCGCAGAACCGTCGACTTGCTTATTGCAGTTCGGATTTACATTCGGCCGCAAACCGTAACCGGAGCCGATCAGGTTCGGAGTGGCGGTGAAGGCGAGCGGGAATCCGCTCTGGAGCGTGGTGACGCCATTCACGGTCCAGCCGCTGATCAGTTTGCCGATGATCCCGCCCGTGGATGCGCCAAATCGGTGGCCTTCGCCAAACGGAAGGTCCACGACGTAGCTGAGGACGAGGCGGTGGCGCACATCGAAGCTGCTCAGCGCCCACTCCCCGTCGAGATTGTTGGTCTGGTAGCCGGCGGCCGGCGTGCCCGCCCCTGACTCGAGCCACGTCGTCAGCGTCTCGGCGTTCGTCATGTTCTTCGAGAACGTGTAATTGCCGCCCACGAGACCGCCGGCGCCAAAGCGCTTCTCTGCCCGAAGCGCCAGCGCGTGATAGCGGCTCGATCCGAAGTAGCCGGACCGATTTGCGGACGAGTACTCAGGAAACTGCACCAGCAGGAGCGCGCGCTGGACGGTCGGCGTCGACAGGGCTCCCTCGCGAATCAACCCCGCGAAGGGATTTGGCACCTGTTGGCGCAGATACGCACCGTAACAAGTATCCCGCTGAGTCGAGACGTAACCCGGCTGCCCCTGCGGAATGATCACGTTGTTCGTCAAGCTGCAGATGGTCGTGTCGTTTGCCGCTCGTTCGATGTGCTCTCTCCCCAACTGATTGAAGTTCAGTGTATTGGGCAGGTGATTCCCGTCGAGACCCGAATAGGTGACTTCCATCGACAGGTTATTCCTGAACTGATGCTGGAGAGCGACGTTCCATTGATGGGCGTAGCCCGGATATCCCTCCTCATTCCTGTAGAACTGGCTGGCCGTGCCGCCCAATAGCACCTGCTGGAAGCTGGGATCGCGCCCAGGGAAGTTGTTTACCCCGGTGGGGAACGGGTCGCTCAGGTCAGTAAAGAACGTGCGGTTGTTGTCGACACTGGTCACGATGTTGTTCGTGCGGAGGATGACGGGACCGTTAACGCCGTCCTGAAATCTCACAGTGGAAGGCGTGATGAACGTTCCACCGCCGCCGCGCACGACCGTGTTCTGGGTGATCTGATACGCGAAGCCGCCTCGTGGCACGACACGGTTGAACACTTCTTTCCTGAGGCCGCGCTCCGGCTGCTCAGAGCTGTTCACCAGTTCGAACGCGCCCTTGTATGGTTGTCCCGTCACTGGGTTCGTCCGACCGGCAAGTGTCGGGTTGACGGCATCGGGGTTAAAGGTCACGATTCGATCGGCCGTTTCGGTGTAGACACCCGGAATTTCCCACCGCACGCCGAGATTCAACGTCAGCTTCCGATTGACCTGCCAAGAATCGTCGACGAAGTACGCCTGGTAGTTCGTGCGGGCGTACGTCCACCCAGACGACTGGTACGTTCCTCCGGTCGGGATGCCCAGGAGGAACGATGCGAACGGATCCCCCGTCGCGCCCGGATTGGTGCCGTCGAGCGCCGTCGGCGCGTTGCTGAAGGTGAAGGTCCCTCCCGTCGAGTTGTTCTGGAAGTAGTCTTCCGTGGCCGCCAGGATGTTAGCGCCGACCTTGAGCGCGTGGCCGCCGGCAATCTTCGTCAGCGTTGGCGTCACCGCGTACGACCTGTTGTCGGCGTACAGCAGACCGGTGCTGATGAAGCTGTTCGACCCGGCGGCGATCGTCGGGATGGTTTCCATTCCCGGAATTCCGCTTCGCTGTGAAATCTCGCCGTACGGCGTTTTCGGCAGACCAAATGTTTGCGTGAGGTTGATGCCGAGATTACCCGGGATGCGATCGTAGTCCCAGTGCAAGAACCCGAAGCGCACATCCAGGACGGTGCTCGAGTTGATCGTAAACGTGTCGGCAGCCATCACCTGGGTCGTGACGAAGTGCTCCGGCGAGTACGGGTCCCCTTGCCGCTGGCCATTGCCGTAGACGTCGACGGCAAGATTCGTCGACTCAAACCGCGTGTAGCGGCCGAGCAGACGCTGTTTCTGGCTTAGGTTGTAGTCGCCGCGGAAACTGAGCTGATCGTTATCGCCACCTACGGGCGCGTTTCGTTCGAAGTTCTCGGTCTTCCATGGGCCCGGCACCGTAGGTTCGGCGAACACCGGGAAGTCCAAATACTTTCGTGCGATCGGGCTGATGCGGTTAGCCGGAATGATGTTGCCGGGGAATGGCAGCCGATTGGGCACCGTCCCACAGTCCCCATTGTAACCGCCCGTTCCTGGATTCACGATGCCGCATTGTGTCCATGGGTCGTAGATTGGCACGACGGCACCTGTAGCCAGGTTCCGATAATCGGAGAAGTCGCCGCGCTTCATCGGCGCGGTCGGCACGGTGCGGCGGAACAGCACGCCTTCGCGGTTGCGGTACCCTTCATAGCTGGAGAAGAAGAAGAGCTTGTTCCTGAGCACCGGGCCGCCCAGCACGCCGCCGAAGTTGTTCTGCACGAACGGTGGTTTGTCGAGCCCGGCGCGCTCTCCGAAGAACGTATTCGCGTTCAGCGCCTTGTTGCGGTGATACTCGAACAAGCCGCCGTGAAATGCATTGGTGCCCGAGCGCGACGCCATGTTGACGACGCCGCCGGTAAAGCGGCCGAACTCGGCGCTGCTGTTGTTCGTCTGCACGCGAAATTCGTCGACCGCTTCGGGGCTGGGCGTCAGCACAATGATGTTGCCGTACGCCGTGTCCTGCAGAGGGACTCCATCATAGAAAGAAGCGCTCTGGTTGGCGACCCCACCACCAATCTGGTAGTTGCCGGCAGCAAACACGTTCTTTCCGGTCAAGCTGCCCTCGCTGCCGCCCTGCGGAACGACCGTAGGGGCGACGGCGATCAGATTGAGCACGTTGCGTCCGTTGAGCGGCAGCTCCTGCACCGCTCGACTACCGACGACGGTGCCGACCGACGCGCTTTGGGTTTGCAGCAGCGGCGCCGCACCCGTGACCTGTATCGTTTCTGCGAGGCTTCCAAGCTGCAATGTGACGTCGATGCGCGGCGTCGACTGCACGTTGATCTCGATGCCCTCGTGGACGTACCGCTGAAATCCCTGCAGCTCCGCCTCGAACCGGTACACGCCGGGGACGAGGTTGACGAAGCGATAGGTCCCTTCTGAATCTGAAACCCCCTCGCGGCGTTCGTTGGTTCCGGTCTTGATGATCACCACGGTGGCGCCCGGAAGGACGCCGCCCTGAGCGTCTTTCACGACGGTCAGCAGAGACCCATAAAAGCTCTGGCTCGCAGCAGGCCCGGCGACGAGCAGCGCAAGGAAGAGAGCCACGGCCGCCCGAGTCGGGACCGTTTTCAGGGTCGACATGAACCCTCCTCTGACTATCGATAATCGATTACTTGGACGGACAGATAATTGACGGTCGCGAGCATGTTGTCAACGGTTTATCGCTGCAAGCTTCGCAATCCGGCAGCGGCAGCCTCGCGCACTTCGGGATTCGCACTTCGGCTGGCCACTTCGTATTCACGCGCCGCCTCCGCGTAACGGCCGCTCGACGCCAGCACGTCACCTAAATCCACACGCGCCTGATCGTTTCGCGGCTGCAGTTCAATCGCACGTCGAAGTTCGACGGCCGCGCGCATGGTTTCGTGCAACAGCGCGAGCACCAGGCCGAAGCTGCGATGCGCGTCGGCATTCGACGGATCGCTTCGAAGCGACTGCTCGAAGTGAAACGCCGCCTCACGATATTCCTTGCGACGTGCCAACAGATTAGCGAGATTGCTCTGCGCTTCCGCGAGATCCGGCTGAGAGTTGATGGCTCGTCGAAAGTATTGCTCGGCGGTGCGATCATGCCGGCGCTCGATCGCAACGAGCGCCATGGTGTTGTTTGCGCGAGGAAGCAACGCGTCGATCGCCAGTGCACGCTGAAGAATTCGATCGGCATCGTCGACTCGATGCTGATGCAAATAGATATTGCCGAGATCGGCAAGAGCGTACGCGTCGCGCGGCTTCAGTTGTAACGCTTCTTCCATCAACGCCGCTGCTCGCTGGAAATCGCCGCGCCTGACGTGCGCTTCGGATAATTCCTTGAGGGCAGGTACGTAATTGGGATCGAGGCGGAGCGTCTCCTCGGCCCACTTGATAACGGCTACATCATTCGAGATCTTTGCGTACGCGTGAGCGAGCTCGTACGCAAACTCCGGCCGATTCGGCTTGTATGTGACGATCGCTCGCTCGAGCCGTGGGATGCCAGCAGACAGATTGGAATCCTGCTGCACCTGCGCGACGGCGAGGTACAACTCGTTTTCCGGTGTAGTCGGCAAGTCGTGCGGATAGTAGAGGGCGACCTCTCCGCGATACCTCGTCGCAAGCTCGTCGACCTCCCGTTTCGGCTTGAGAAGATCGCGGATTGCCGCACGTCGCTGTATGAAGTGATCCGTGACGACGACATGGACCGCATCATCGGTTCGCCGCTTCGGCATGTGACAGTCGAGGCAGGTGGCGGCGGCTGCCAGGCCCTGCACTCGCGACGTCGACGATTTATGGACGTCATCGTGACAACTCTTGCAAACCGCTACATAGTGGCGAACGGCATCCTCTCCGCGCGGGATGTCATGCGGATCGTGACATGTAGTGCACGTCATCTTGCTTTGGAGAAAACATGCTGACTTTCGCATTCGATACGCGGCACCAGCAATTTCGAACTTGTCGTCGTTACTCCCAGGCGCGTGATCGAAGTAGATGAAAGAGTCTGACAGCGGGTGTCCCGGGGCGTAAGAGAACGGCGATCGATCGTAGCGCCGGATCCGAAATGGCAGCAATGCGCTCGTCGGCTCGAGATGACACTGCATACACGTTTCGAGCTGACGTTCGCGACTGAATCCCGCTGGATTGGCGACAGCGCTACGCGCGAGATTGATATTCCCGCTCTTTGCTGCGTCGACATGCGCACCACCTGGACCGTGACATCGCTGGCAGTCGATGCCCTCAGGCGGTGCTTCCGAAAATCTCGATCCGTTTCCTTCGTCATCGAGCAGGGTACGCGGATACGCGTTGTGACACGACATGCAGTCTTCGTTGATCGTCCGCTGAAAGTCCATGTGCGCTGGGCGGTCGTAGCCGGGACTCATCGCCCAGACGCCGCCGTTCTCCGCGTACCAACTCAGCGGCAACTCCACAAGTCTGCCATCGCGATTTCGATGAAGAAATGTCCGAGCGTGATTGCCAGAACCGACCACGAAATCTGCCGTCAACTCGAGCACGTTCGTTTCTCGACCGTCAAATCCCATCTGATGGCGACGCTGATACAGAACGCCATCGCGCTGTGTAATCGTGTAAAAGCGTTGTGACGGCTCGTGGTGCAGGCGAACTGGCCCCGTAATCCAGGCCTGATTAGGCATGACTCTCGAGAACGAACGGCCCATTCCAGTGAGGTGAAACGTGCGGGCGAACTCTTCGTGGCAGGTCGCACACGTCGACGCATCGACGTACGTGTTCGCTGTTTGAGCGTGCGAGCGCTCTACTGTTGGGTTGCCACCCGCGGCTGGGCGGCGACATCCCGAAACGATCGCGACAAGCGCCGTCGCGGCAATCAGCCCGCTATTGCGGAAGCGCATACGCCACGTACGTGCGCTCGAGACGCAGCGCCATTTCCGCACCTGCGCCAGTGCTTCGTCCTCGAGGGGTGACGATGGTGGATGTGGCGTTTACCACGAAGAACTGCCGCCCGTTGACCTCGTACCCGGGATTTCCGATTTGAGCTTCAACCTCGGCGGCATGCTACACCTGTACACGCCGCTCGGAACGGACCACCACAAACGAAGACCCTGACGATGCTAGGCGATGACGGTCTCCGGCTTGACGATGACGAGAGCCGTTCGCCAGGAGGGCCACGCCCTCGGCAGCCACGCCCAGAGCCAACGGTCGGCTTTCACGAGATGCAACGTCGCTGACGTGAGCGTAGAAGCACTTGCAGTTGATGACGCAGGGCAAGTACCTCGAGGTGAAGCGCGACTCGCGACCTCGCCAGGCCTCGGAGCGTCAGTAGCATCGAAATCAAAACGGACATCATCGCAAACGAGAGCCTATCCACCGGCGCCAGGAAGTTTAACGGCGTCAACGCGTACGGAGTTTTCGGTAGCCACAGGATCATTCGTATCTGAGTGCGATCATCGGGTCGACGCGTGTCGCGCGCCGGGCAGGAAAATAGGATGCCGCCAGACCGACGATGGCCATCACCGAGACGACGAGCGCCAGCGTGAACGGATCGTGGGGCGAGATGCCCCACAGCTGATTCGCGAGGACGCGCGTGACGCTGAAGGTCGCGAGGAGCCCGATCGCCACGCCGGCCGCGACGAGTCGCAGTCCCATGCGCGCGACCATGCGGAGGACGTCGCCGCGCGCGGCGCCGAGCGCCATCCGAATGCCGATCTCGTGCGTCTGCCGCGAGACGGTATAGGCGATGACACTGTAGACGCCAACCGCCACGAGTAGCAGCCCAACGCCCGCGAAGACGCCGAGCAGCGTGAGGCTGAATCGCGGCTCGGCGTACGAGAACCGCTGAAGGTATCCGACCAGCGTGCCAGTGCTTGTCACCGCGATGTTGCGATCGAGGGACCAAATCTCGCGTCGAACGCTGTTGACCAGCGCCTCCGGCGCGCCCCGCGTCCGCAGGAGGACACCGCGTTCGAAGGCTCCGGTGATCGTGTACGGGACGAACGCCTCGGGCATCGGCGCTTCCTGAATGCCGCGGTTCTTGGCGTCCGAGATGACGCCGACGATCTCGAACACCGCGCCGGCCACCGCTCCGCTCCGCGGCTCCTCCAACGTCTTGAACCTGATCAAGCGACCAAGCGGATCCTCCGGTCCGAAAAATCGGTTGACCAGCGTCTGGTTCACGACCGCGACCTTGCGGCCGTCGTTCACCTCGGCCTCCGTCAGCAGCCGCCCCCGCAGCAGCCGGAGCCCGACGGTCGGGAAATAGCCGTCGCTCACGAGTTGCACCAGTGATCGCCATTTCTCCGTGTGCGTCTTGCCCGGCACGTCGATTTCGCTGCCAATGCCGCCGAACGGCGGCAGCGTCGTCGTTTCGGTGGCGGCGACAACGCCCGGCAGCGACTGCAACCGCTGCAGGAGCGACCGGTAGAACTGATGCTTCGCGGCCGCCGCGTCGTACGCCCCACGCGGCAGCGGCAGGCGCGCCACCAGGATGTTGTCCGGGTTCAGCCCAAGATCCTGCGACTGCAGCAGCACGAAGCTGCGCATCAGCAGGCCTGCGCCGGCGAGCAGCATCAGCGAGAGCGCGACCTCGACGATGACGAGCGTGTTGCGGAGCCGGCCGCCGCGGAAGCCACCCCCGATGCCCTTGCTCGAATCCTTTAGCGGTTCGACCATGTCGCGCCGCGCCGCCTGCAGCGCCGGGACGAGCCCGAAGAGCAGCGCGGTCGCGACTGCTGTCGCGAGGCTGAACAACAGCGCCGGTACGTTCAGCCTGATGACCGCTTCCCTCGGGATCAACCCGTCGGGAATCAGCGTGACGAGACCCTTGATGCCGCCGTATGCGAACAGACACCCGAGAGCGGCGCCGCCGAGCGCGAGCAGCAGGCTCTCGATCAGGAGCTGCTGCACGAGCCGCGCGCGCCCGGCGCCGAGCGACGTCCGGATCGCCAGCTCCTTGCTGCGTGACGCCGCTCGGGCGAGCAGCATGTTGGCGACGTTGCTGCAGGCAATCAGCAGGAGCAGGCCCACGGCGGCCGCCAGCGTGTAGAGTGTGGCGCGGAACTGCCCGACGAGACTGTCCACCCAGCTGACGACGTTCACCGAAAACTGCTTCGGGTAGTCGTCGGGGTAGAGCTGTGCGAGCCGCCGCGCGATGACCTCCACGTCCGCCGCCGCCTGCCGCAGCGTGACGCCGGGTTTCAGTTTGGCCTGAAACGTGAAGTAATTCCTATTCGTCTCGGCGTCAGCGCGATTGAGCGCCACCGGACGCCACATATCGGCAGCCAGCTTCGTGAAGCGCGCCGGCATGATGCCGACGAGCGTCCTCGGCACGCCGTTGAGGACGAAGCTGCGGCCGAGGATCTGCGGATCGCGGTTGAAGCGCCCGGCCCACGCCTTATACGCCAGCACGAAGACCGGCGGCGCGCCGGGCTTCGCATCCTCCGGGGTGAGGCCGCGCCCCAAAAGCGCCGGTACTCCGAGGAACTGAAATGTGTTTGGCGTGACGAGTCCGCCGTCGAACTGCTCGGTCCCCTCGCCGGTCGTCCAGAGCACGTCTTCGTAGCCGCCGCCGATCACCTCATTGAAGACGTGGCTCTGTTCCTGATAGTCGAGGAACTCGCGAATCTGAAATCCCGAGCGCCCGCCCGGCCGGTTGCTGCTCAAGTCATGAATCTGGATCATCGCGACGCGGTGCGCGTCGGTGTACGGGAAGGGATCGAGGAGGACGTTCTGGATGACGCTGAAGATCGTCGTCGCGCCGCCGATGCCGAGCGCGAGCGTCAGGACAGCCAGCAGCGCGAATCCGGGTTGGTTGCGCACGCCGCGGACCCCATATCGAATGTCCTGCCAGATGGTGAGCATCGACCTTCCGGGCTGACGAGCGACGCGTCCCGCGGCGGCAATAACGACCGCAGCACATTGGACACCATTCGGCGCGATTTGGTTGGTCTCGCGCGAACCTGGACCGGAACTCGGGACTTGAACCAAGAATTAAGAATATGATGATTGGAGGCAATTGGAACGGCGGGACGCTTAATCTGGGGCTCCTTTCGTCGTCCGTCGAGCGCCTTCATCTCGGCCTTGCCCTCGTCCACCGCGATCTCGCCGTTCAGCATCAGGTTCAGCAGCTTCTTGATGCGCGTGCTGATCCCCTCGCGCTTGGCGGACGTCACGCTGGCGCGCTGCTCCATCCGGAGCCGGTTCATCTCCATCGCGAACTCGCGGCAGAACTCCTCGAAGAAGTCCTTGCGCATCAACTTCTCCTGAAGCGCCCGAAGAACCCGTTGTTCGACGTCCTGCCGGAAGCGTCAGCAGGTTCGTGCAAGCGCCCCGGCCGCGTGCGCCGAAGCACCCGAGCTGCTCGCGCGAGTACGTGATGAAGCCCGCGCCGCATTCGCCGCACTTCGTTAGGCCGGAGAACAGGTACTTCGGCTGGCGGAATTGGTTGAAGTGCTTGCCCTCCTCGCCCGACCCCCATTTGTGCTGCACGCTCGCGTTCCGCGCCTGGACGCCGTTCCAGAGCTCGTCGTCAATGATGCGAAGCTCGGAGACGTCCTTCGTGATCCACTCGGACGGCGATTCATCCGCGCGATTCGTCTACCGGTAATGGGATCCTTCAGGAATCGTTGTCGATTCCAGACCAAACGACCGACGTACAGCTCGTTGTGGAGAATGCCGTTGCGTCGCCTCGGGTTGCCATGAATTGTGCTGGGGCTCCACAACCCTCCGTGCGGCCCACGCACTCCGTCGACGTTGAGGGTCTTCGCGATCTTCTTCGGCGAAGCGTCGGCGAGATAGTCCTTGAAATCCGGCTCCGCGGGGAATGGATCGGTGTATATAGTCGCTGTTCGGGGAAGCCAAAACGGAAATCCCGGCTAAACGCGTAAACGGGGTCGACCGAAGCGCCGGGACCGTCGGGAGGGCGTCACGCATCGGCTGTAGAATGGCGAGACGCTACGCCAGCGTCGACGATTTTTGCCGGCCGCAATAATGGCGAGAGACAGCCTGAACCTGGCAATCGCTTACGTGTGGCGGCTCTCGCGGGTTATTGCTGAGTGCTGCCGCTCCGCGAGCGACGAGCTGCTCGATCGTTTTTCCGACGAGTGCTTGCAACGCGTGTGGCGCGCGCAGCATTTCTCCTGGTGGATGACGTCGATACTGCACCTGACAGATACAGCAAGCCCGTTCGACCACCGACGGCAGCTTGCGGAACTTGAGTACGTGACGAGCTCGCGTGCGGCGATGACGAGCGTGTCCGAGAACTATTTCGGTCTTCCCATCACATGAAAGGACAAGAGATTCCATGCGCGTGCTGTTCTTGGTTGCGTTGCTCCATCATTCTTTCGGTGCCGAATACGACGTCAAGCAACCGATCACGCTGACAGGAACCGTCACCGCGATCGAGTGGACCAACCCGCACACGCACTTCTATCTAGATGTAAAGGACGCGAGTGGAAAGGTTGTCAGCTGGAAGTTCGAAGGCTACAACCCGAGCGTGTTGCAGCGCACTGGCTGGAAGCGCAACATGACGATGAAGGTTGGCGATGTCATCACGGTGTTCGGCTGGCGCGCGCGCGACGGCGGGAACTGGGCGCACTCACGGGAAATTACCTTACCTGACGGCAGGAAGATGTTCTTCGGACCGCCGGCCGGCACCGGCGACGGCGGTAGCCGGCCGGCCGTGGAGGTTAAGTAAGTGCGCGCGACATTCATCCTCGCGTTCGTGTGGTGCGCACACGTGTCGTGTGCGCAGGTGCCACGCTTGGGTGGGCACCCGGATCTTACCGGCGTCTGGCAGGGTGGCAGTGCGACGCCCGGCAACTGGGAGGAGGCCAACGGCGGCACCGGCGTCGGCGGCACGGGACGGAATCCGAATGCGTCGGCCGTTCTCTCGTCTAACGATCGACCCGCAGGACGCGAAGGCGCGCCGTATCAGGACTGGGCGGCCAAGAAGGTTCTCGAGTCGTACAATCGTCGCGGCATCGACGACCCCACGGCGCAGTGCCTGCCCGCCGGCGTCCCGCGCACGGTAACGCTCGGCCTCTTTCCGCAGCAATTCATTCAGACCCCGACGCAGATTGTGATGCTCTACGAATACATGCACGTCTTCCGTGTCATTCCGTTCAACGCGAAGCATCCCGATGATCTCATCCCGTCGTACATGGGCAATCCTGTCGGACAGTGGGAAGGCGAAACGCTCGTCGTCGACAGCATCGGCTTCAACGACAAAACGTGGCTTGCCGGCACGGGCACGTTTCATTCCGAGGCGCTGCACACCGTAGAGCGCTTTACGCGCATCAGCAAGGATCGGATTGACTACGAGATCGTGATGGAGGATCCGAAGGTGCTGACGAAGCCGTGGAAGCTGACGTCCTCGCTCATGCGGCGCGAAGGCACACGCCTCGAGGAGTACATCTGCGCCGAGAACAACCTAGACCCTGGACGGTATGAGAAGCTACTCAAGGACGGCGTGAAGTTTACGCGGTAATGGGGAGGCGTTGATGAGGCCTGTCGCGTCGACGTACGTCGTTTTGCTGGTGCCTTGTTTGGGGCTGCCTCTGTCATACCTCTGTTCGGCGCGACCTGTGAGAGTCTGCATGTAACTGGGATGACGGATCTTGGTCGTCATCTGTCACGGGCGGTCGTTCTTCCGCATCACGACTACGAACCAGAAGGTCGCAGGTCGTCGCATGAAGATCGCACGGAACGTTGTGTATGTCGGTGTGTATGTTCGCCGGTGGAACGACGCGGAACGGCGTCTCTGACGCGGAACGCCGTCACATGACGTGACGTATTTCCTGAGCGTTCCGCGTAGGTCGAAGCCGTCCCGCGTTTACCGGGACGCTCTGGACCACGGTATCGGGGTTCGAATCCCTGCCTCCCAGCCAACTAACTCAAGCCCACACAACAACTTACACGACACGGAGCCCAAATGCGAGGGACCACGTGGTCGGCGCCGGCGAACGGTTTCAACAACCTCCCAAGAATCACTCACTTACCAACCGAAGCTGACGTCCTTCCAAAAACCCTGAGACGCAACTGAGACAGATTGACAGCCGAACTGACCGTCGCAAGACACAATCGGGTTGAAGCGGCCTTTCAATCAGGCTATTCTGGCCAGTATGAAGAAGGCCAGTATCACTGAAGCAAAGAACAATCTCAGCGCACTCATCGACAGCGTCAAGGGCGGTTCGCCGGTGCTGATCGTGGACCGCGGACGGCCGGTGGCGCGACTTGAGCCGGTCAGCG
>Ga0075436_100002449_pt1 | contig 12784 bp, 10 predicted proteins | sample RhiMethybrSRZTD5_FD_75303 | JGI IMG/M metagenome (GOLD analysis project Ga0075436, IMG submission 75303) | Populus rhizosphere microbial communities from Tennessee, USA - Rhizosphere MetaG P. TD hybrid SRZTD5 | ecosystem: Host-associated > Plants > Roots > Rhizosphere > Soil | place: USA...
GCCCAAACTCGAGTTTGCGCGGCACGGTCCTGAGTTTGCGCGACCCAAACCGAGTTTTGAGTCACGCCATTCGAGGTTCGAGACACTCCATCCGAAGTTTGAGTGTCACGATCCGCGGTTTGAGTGTCTCCATCCGCGGTTTGAGTGTCTCCATCCGCGGTTTGAGTGTCTCTATCCGCGGTTGGAGTGTCTCTATCCGCGGTTGGAGTGTCACGATCCTCGGTTTGAGTATCTCTATCCTCGGTTGGAGTGACTCTATCCGCGGTTGGAGTGACTCGATCCTCGGTTGGAGTGTCACGATTCCAGGTTGGAGTGTCTCTATCCTCGGTTGGAGTGACTCGATCCGAGGTTCTGATGTCACAATCCTGAGTTGCAGCGCTCCGTCGCCTGGCCGGGCCCGTCCTCCAATACGATCCGCCGCCGCAACGGGAGCAACGCAAGACCCATCCCCGTCCGTCAACAGAAGCGAGCCAACCCTGGGAGGGTAACCAACCATGAAAGCTCTGCTGGCTCAGGTGCCAGGCACCTGAAATTGTCGGCCCTGCTGGGCTCAGGTGCCAGGCACCTGAAATTGTCGGCCCCGGCATCCGACGTGCCCCAGTTTCTGGCCAACTTGTGGCACTCTGTCGGTCCGAGGTAGAGTCGTAGGGACGATACGGATGGCATCCATGACCAGAACAGTGATTTCACAGACGGACCTCGAGGCCAAGGCGAGCGAAATCGTGGAGCGGGTGCGCCACGGCGAGATGGCCGTGGTCGAGAGCTCGGGAGAGGAGCAGATCGTTCTGCTGGACGCCGCCGACTTCCGCCTGCTTCAGGCGCTCGCTGCTTGCGCGACCGAGCCCCCTGAGGCGACCGAGGACGTCTCCCACGACACCCTGGTGCTTCGCAGATACCTGAATACCGAGATCAACCTCGGAAAGGCGGCGGAAGAGCTCGGTCTCTCGCGCCTTGAGCTTCAGGACCGCTTTCTCCGGCTGGGAGTTCCTCTCCGCATCGGACCATCCTCGATGGAGGAAGCTCTCCGCGAGATCGCTGCTCTCGAAACGCGTTCCTGAATCGGCTCGCCTCAATGAGGGCTGCTCTCTCCGATACGACTGTCCTCAGCAACTTCGCGCACATTGAGCGGCCGGATCTTTTACGCGCGCTCTTTTCTCCTCTGCTTGTTCCTCCCTCGGTGCTTGAAGAGCTGAAGGAAGGGGAGAGGCGTGCGCTGATCCCTAAGTGCTCTTGGGACTGGCTTGACGTGGTCGTGCCAACTGCATCCGAGAAGATGCTCGCCGAGGAGCTGCGAAAGAGCGTGGGACCAGGGGAGGCCGAGGGTCTCGCCCTAGCCAAATCACGGAATCTGCTCATCCTCACGGATGATCTCGATGCTCGCCAACTGGCGGAGTCTTTGGGGCTGGACCTCTCGGGTACTCTCGGCTGCCTCCGTGACTTGGTCAAACGCTCCGTTCTCGACGTTTCAGCCGCCGATCTCTCTTTGGCCCGAATGCGCGAGAGGGGATACCGCAGCCCGGTATGCTCTCTGAGAGACCTCCCTCTAAGCCCTGCTCGTAGAGAGAAGCTCTGACGAGCCGCCTCACCACACGAGCCGCTCCCCCAACCGGCGCAGAGCCTCGCGCTGCTCTCCGGAGTCAGCCGCCGCCAATGCTCCTTGGCCGGATGTCATATACAGCGCTTGGGATCAAACGGCTTCCGCCAACCCAACATTCAAGGCCCTGCCCAGTGTCGACTATACGGTAATGGCTCTTCTGTTGACGATGATTCTGAAGGGGGTGTAGGCTAGTGGAAGTCGAAGAGGCAGAGAGAGGAATAGCGCGATTGGAGGAGATAACTTTTGGCGATCAGGCCATCCGATGCGTTTCGCTTATGGGGAAAAGCAGGCGGCCGGTGCAGCGTCTGCCGGATTCCCCTCACCGCTATATCGTCCGAGGGCGTTCTCGGTGAGATTGCGCACATCGTCGCAAGGTCTCCGAAAGGCCCTCGTGGCGACGGCTCACTCACGGCGCAGGAAAGAGATTCGTATCACAATCTTATCCTTCTCTGCCCCAATCATCATACAGAGACTGACCTAGGGATCGACAATTGGTCCGTCTCGCGGCTTATAGAGGTCAAAGCGCGACATGAGCAGTGGGTGCAAGATCAGATAGATCGAGGCCAAGTCTCTGGTCAACCCTTGGATACTGAGCCTTTTCGTTTGGACCGACTCAAGTACTGGGCGCAGAAGCACCCCACTGCCTGGCTGCTCGCATCCCTCACTCCATTGGAACTGCGTGATCAATCGCTGAACATTGAGGCCCCGCAGTTTCGGGCCTTTCTTTCGAAACTTAGGCTCCCTAATTATTTTTGCCCAATTGCATCAACAAGCTGGTATAACATCGAGCCATCGTATAACGGCCTTGTGGTAGAAGATTTCAGTTCCTTCGGCGAAGGTAAGGGGTATCGCGTCGAGATTTTTCGCACGGGCCATATTGAGGTAGTCGTCAAACTCGATCACGCAATAAAGATAAGTACCCAGGAAGCTCATGAGCACGAACTCTTCTCTCGGAGGGCCAGCAATCATCGGCTCGAATCATGCAAACACGCGTTGTGGTATTTGGACTACGCTCAGTTGGTGGATTTCCAGGCATCTACGCTCGTTAGCTTTTGGAGTGAGTTACGCCCTCCATTTCACGACATGGTTTTTACTCTCGCGATCCTTAGCATGCCATCTCTATGTCTTGTAGTACCGCATGGAATGACCGGCGTGACCGGCAGGCCTCTTGAGGAGAGGGTTGTGTCTAACGCGATTGTAGTTGAAGCAGTCCCAGAGCCCAACTCTCTACTTGAGGCAACCCTTAGCGTCATCCTCAACGCGTTTGGTTTTGTCCTGCAGAACTTTCGAGAGGATGGGGATAAGTTTGCCGCGCCTATAACGCTAAATTCTCTTGGGGCATAGCTCGTGTTATTTTTAGAACATTGCGCTGGATTTCTATGGGAGGATGGCCAACCCGGCTCCTGCGCCCGGCTACTGACACAACCGATGAAGAGGCGGAAGCATTTAGGTTTGCTGGACACGGCCCAGGGAATTGCCGGTCGCTCGGCGAACCCAGTCGTTCGAGCGGTCGGCTGCGCCGCAGCTCATCTCCATCACCGTTGTACGCAGAAATAGGAACCGCCGTGCGAATCCTTTTCCTTGACGATAGTCTTCAAAGTCAGCAGAAGATTCTCGACCTCGAAGGATTTATCGCTGATCCCCGACGAGCCGCATGCCGGTGTGACCTCGCAGCGTGTAGTAGCATCGATTGGCTCGCCCCCGCCTTTTGCAGAGGCAAGACAACCAGCCGGTTGACCCACTCGAATGCCTCGGTTGCGGACCAGACGAGGATGAGCTCTTCAGCCGCCGCGAGGATCGGGAGATGCTGGGGAACGAGAAGCACGCCTGGGCTCAAGGAATACCCAAGGAACTCGCCAAAGTGCCGGGGCATTGTCCTCAGGTCGTGGGTGACCAGGATGCAGCCTGCTCTGGCGGCAAGATTCAGGACTTCCGGATCGCATCCGCCTGGAATCTTGGCTTCACGTCTGAGGCTGTCGTGCGTCGGCGAGCTTCTGGTAGAACATGGGGTCCGCCTCGCGGGAAGCCTGGCGGAGAGACTCGAATTCGGCGCGCCCCGCCGCGAGATAGGAGTCGATCTCCTCGCGATGAGACAAGTAGTGGGCGATCGCGCCATAAACCTGTTCGAGCCGAAGGACCGGGAATGCCTGCGCGATGCCCTCTGCTGTCTGCCCGGTCAGGAAGGCATAAACGATGGAGTCGAGGGAGACTCTGGTTCCCGCTACCCAGAAGCCGCCGTCCCCCTGCTCGACATACTCAGTTCTCATATCAGAGTAAGCATAGCACGGAGCCTTCGACAAGAACGGCGTCGGGGCCACATAGAAGGCACCTGAACTCGCAAGACCAACGGACCGGCACGTCAGCGACGTGGACCACTCGTGTCCTGCCGGCTATCGGGCTGCGTCACTTGCACTGTGCTTCGCGAGCTGGTCGACCACGCTGTCGAGATTGGGATAGCCGGCGCCAAAGCTCCGAGTCAACCAGTTTCCACCACGTTCGGCGATTCTCTTGCCGTCTGCGATCACCTCGAACTGACCGGTCTTCCCAGGCGTAGCCACGGCTTCAACGCCGAGGCGCTTCTTGATGAGGGCCACGAGACTCGTGGTCTTGGCTTTGTTGTTCTGTCACGTCGGGCAGTAAACGACCTCGATCCTCATTCGATCCTCCACTCTCTTCTCTGTAGCCACCGACTGAGCCCCACGCTCGGCTCCGGTCTGCACGCTCGATGGTACCGCATTGCGCTCAGCTCTTTTCGGGCGTGATCAGCTCGCGCACGCGCAAGCGGCCGACTTCGAGCTCGTGGATGGTGAGCCGGTCGATGGCCCCCGTCTGGAGGACCATGCGCCGCACCGCCAGCCGGCCAATCACCACGGCTCCGACCGCCAGCGCGCCGAGCCCGAGGGCTCCGACGCTGAAGGCCGCGAAGGCCGTCGCAGCACGGGCAAATGCGAGCTGAGCGCCCGACCGCGGATATCTGAAGCCCATCTCGTTCCGTCCCTTGTTCATTCTTCCGTCCTCCCGCGGTGAATCATATGCGCAGTCGGCGTGCCGTCGTCCACTGACGAACGGGTGCTACGATTCCGGGACGCGCTCAGCTCTCCCCGGAGGATCATCATGAGAGTCACCGCTCTCGCCTGCGCTGCCTTCCTCGCGGCAGCCGCCGTGTCGTCAGCCGCCGTGCCACCGGACCTCGAAGACTCGGCGCGCCAGCTCGCAGCGTTTCCCGCCACCCGCGGGCACGAGGAAGAGAGCGTCCGGCTCGCCAGGTTCTTCGACCTCTACTGGCTCACCGGGCTGCGTGCATCTCCCGAGTGGGCGACCTACGTCGGCGCCGCCGGCTTCGACGATCGGCTGAGCGACCTGTCGGCCGCCACGATCGCCCTCTCCCGGCGCCTCACGCAGCTCGAGCTGACCGCCATCTCTTCGATCGACCGCGCGCGGCTCCGGCCCCAGGACCAGCTCAACTACGACCTGGCGCTCGGACGCATCCGGGAGGAGATCGAAGGCGAGAGGTTTCCAGGGGAGCTTCTGCAGATCGGTCCGATGGGCGGCGTCCACCAGACGTTGACGAACCTCCTGCCGGCGATGCCGGCCGCCACGGCCGGCGATTTCGCGAAGATGCTGACCCGCATGCGCGCCTACCCCGTGCGGGTCGAGCAATCGATGGCGCTTCTCGCCCAAGGGCTCGCGGCGGGCGTCACGGCGCCGCGGGTCACACTGCGGGACGTCCCGGATCAGGTCGCTGCGCTCCTCACGGACGATCCCCTGCGCGGCCCGATCCTGGAGCCGTTCCAGACGATCCCCGAGAGCATCCCGGCCGCCGAGCGGGAGCGTCTGCGGCAGGAGGCGGCGCGGATCTACCGCGACCAGATCGCGCCCGCGCTCCGCAAGCTGCACACGTACCTCAGGGACGTCTACGTGCCCGGCGCCCGGGAGTCGATCGCGATGAGCGCGCTGCCGGACGGCAAGGCCTGGTACGCCTTCCAGCTCCGCAGCTACACGACCACCGACAAGTCCCCTGAGGAAATCCACCAGCTCGGCCTCTCCGAGGTGCAGCGCATCCGCCGGCAGATGGACGCGCTGATCGCGTCCACCGGCTTCAAGGGGAGCTTCGCGGAGTTCTGCACCTTCCTGCGCACCGATCCGCGCTTCTTCTACGACAAGCCGGAGGACCTGGTCGCCGGCTACCGCGACATCGCGAAGCGGATCGATCCCGGCCTCATCAAGCTGTTCGGCCGCCTGCCGCGACTGCCCTACGGCGTCAAGGCCATGGGCGATGCAGCCGCCAAGTCGGCGCCGGCCGGCTATTCCAACAGCGGCTCGCTCGCCGCCGGCAGGGCGGGCTGGTTCCTGGTCAACACCTACGATCTGAAATCCCGGCCGCGCTGGGCGATGGAAGCGCTCACCCTCCACGAGGCGGTGCCGGGCCACCAGCTTCAATACGCCCTGGTCGAGGAGCTCGGAGAGCTGCCCGCTTGGCGCAAATGGGATATCTACCCCGCCTTTTCCGAGGGTTGGGCGTTCTACGCCGAGAGCCTGGGCAACGAGATCGGCCTCTATCAGGACCCCTACTCCAAGTTCGGCGAGCTCACCAATCAGGTGTGGCGGGCCATCCGGCTGGTGGTCGACACCGGCCTCCACACGATGGGATGGACCCGCCAGCAGGCGATCGACTACTACACCGCCAACTCTGCCAAGCCCGCGCTCGAGATCACGGCCGAGGTCGACCGCATCATCGCCCATCCGGGGACGGTGCCCTCCTACAAGCTCGGCGAGCTGAAGATCCGGGAGCTGCGCGCCTTCGCCGAAAAAGAGCTGGGATCGCGGTTCGACGTCCGCGCCTTCCACGACCAGGTCCTGGCGAACGGTCAGCTGCCGCTGGATCTGCTCGACAAGAGCATCCGGGAGTGGGTGGCCGCGAGGAGGAGGTCTGGGGCCAAGAGGCTTGGTTCGGCTGGTACGTTCGGCTAGAATTGAGCCCTTGAGGGGCGTCTGCCCAGTGCGAGGTAGCGCGATGGGACTCGTGAATGGTCAATTGACACTGAAGAATCCGCGGCTTCCCGACTTGAAGCCGATTGAGGTCGAAGCCCTCGCAGACTCCGGCGCCTTGCATCTTTGCATTCCTGAGCACATCCAGATCCAACTCGAGCTGGAAGCGATCGATTCAAAGGAAGTAACTCTCGCAGATGGAACGCGGAAGCTTGTTCGGTACGTTGGCCCGATTGAGCTGAGGTTCAAGAATCGTGTTGGATTTGCCGGCGCTCTGGTGATGGGGGATCAGGTTTTGCTCGGAGCGATTCCGATGGAAGATATGGATCTCGTCACCATTCCGAGGACGCGGACTTTGGACGTAAATCCGGGCAGTCCGAACATTGGAACCTCACTTGCGAAGTGAAGGCATGACAAGCGGGCCGCCGAGACGACTCCGCCGCGGCCGCGGAGCGTTTCGCCTCGTCCCGTGAGCGCTCCGCCGTTTCCGGCGAGCCATCCGCAGCATCTCATCTTCGCCGATCCTGAATGCGTGAGACGACCAAAGACAGCCTTGGACCCTGGCGGCCGTCGCCGCTGGTCCTCGCCAGCGCCGGCCTCCACGCCGCGGGCGCCCTGGCCCTGGCCCTGGCGCCCCGCCGCTGGCCCTGGATCGCCGGCGCCCTCGTCGCCGATCACGTCGTGCTGACCGCTGCAGGCCTGTGGCCGCAGAGCCAGCTCTTCGGCCCCACGCTCTGGCGCCTGCCCGCCGCCGCCGCCCATCGTGGGGAGATCACCCTGACGTTCGACGACGGCCCGGACCCCGCGGTCACGCCGCTGGTCCTCGACCTGCTGGACCGCCGGGGAATGCGAGCTTCCTTCTTCGCGATCGGACGCCGGGCGGCGGCCTACCCGGACGTCGCAGCCGAGATCGCCCGCCGCGGACACCGGGTGGAGAACCACACCTGGTCCCATCCCGGCACCTTCTGCTGTTACTCGGCAGCCGCGCAGCGCCGGCAGATCCGGCAGGCGCAGGAAGCGATCGCCCGGGCGGCCGGCCAGGCTCCCGGCTGGTTCCGGGCGCCGGCTGGATTCCGCAATCCGCTCCTCGACCGCGAGCTCTGCGCCGCCGGGCTGCATCTCGCCGCCTGGACCCGGCGCGCCTACGACACCGTGGAGCGCGAGCCCGCCCGCGTCGCCCGCCGCCTGGTCCGCGGCCTCGCCGCGGGTGACGTCCTCCTCCTCCACGACGGCTCCGCGGCCCGCGACCGGCACGGCAGGCCGGTGGTCCTGGAGGCTCTGCCCCGGATCCTCGACGCCATCGCCGCGCGCGGGCTCCGCTCGGTGCCGCTGGCATGAAGCTCGACCGGTCGCTCCGGCTCCGCGAGCTCCTCTACCGCCTGCGCACCGAGGGGGGCTCTCCCGCCCGCGTCGCCGCCGCGGTCGGAGTGGGCGTCTTCATCGGCTGCAGCCCCTTCTGGGGCTTCCACCTGCTGATCTGCCTGGTCGTCGCCCGCATCCTCGGGCTGAACCGGATCCTCACCGCCCTGGCTTCGCACATCAGCTTTCCCGGTTTCTCTCTGATTCTGATCGGCGTCGAGGTGCAGATCGCCCGCCGGCTGCGCGGCGCGCCGCTCCTCTCGATCCACTCGTTCCGCGCCGACGACCTGTGGCGCCTGGTCTGGTGGAAGCACTTCGGCGGCGACCTGATGGTGGGGAGCCTCGTCGTCGGTCCGATCCTGGCGCTGGCCGCCGCCTGGCCCACCTACCGGATCGCCCTGCGCCGCAGCCGGGAGCCGAAGCGCAACGCCCTCATCGAGGAGGCCGCGTACCGCTATCTGGGGACCGGATTGTTGAATTGGGAGCTGGTGCGCGGCAAGCTGCGGTACGACCCGGTCTATTTCTCACTGCTGCGCGGCGGCGCCCTGCCCGACGCCGGCCGGCTGCTCGACCTCGGCTGCGGGCGCGGCATCCTGTTTTCCCTCGTCCTCGCCGCTCGCGCCCAGGCCGCGCGCGGTGTCTATCCCGCCGCCTGGCCGCCGCCTCCGCTCCATCTCACGTTCACCGGCATCGAGAGGAACGCCAAGACCGCGGAGGTGGCCCGCCAAGCCCTCGGCGCGGAGGCGCATATCGAGGTGGGCGACCTCGGCGACCTCGGCGACCTCGGCGACCTCGACATGGCCGTCCTCCCCGCCGCCGACGCCGTCGTCCTCCTCGACGTCCTTCACTACCTCCCGGCCGCCACCCAGGAGACGCTCCTCACCCGCGCCGCCGCCGTCCTCCCGCCGGGCGGCCTCCTCCTCATCCGCGACGCCGACGCCGCCGGCGGCTGGCGCTTCACAGCGACGCGCATCCAGGAGCGCCTCTCCGCTCTCGCCCGCCGGCACTGGCGCCAGCACTTCCACTACCGCAGCCGCAGCGAGTGGCGGCGGCTCCTGGAGACGCTGGGGCTCGAGGTGACGGATGCGCCGATGGCGGCAGGGACGCCCTACGCGAACGTGCTGGTGACGGGGCGGAAGTAGAATCACCTTCCCCACAGCCCAAAGGCGCCCTCACCCCCGGCCCCTCTCCCATCTCCCCCCACGCCCCCGCCGGGAGAGGGGAGACAAGAAGAAGCATCCATGTTTTTGCTTTTCTCCCCTCTCCCGGGGACAGGGCGGGGGGAGCTGGGAGAGGGGCCGGGGGTGAGGGCGCTTTGCGGCCTACGAGGTCTCTTCCGCCCCCGGCATCCCCACCGTGACCCGCAGATCCGCCGGGTGGACGTGGCGCCGGATCGCTTCTTCCACCGTCGTGCGGTCCAGGGCCAGAAGCTCGCTGCGACGCTCTTCGGGATCGTCCAGGGGGAGATCGTAGAGGGCGGCCTCGACCAGCAGGTCGGCCCACTGCCGGGCAGTCTCGCGGCGGAACGGCTCGCGGCCGATCAGATAGGCGCGTGCCTCCTCCAGCTCGGCGTCCTCGATTCCCCGGTCCACCAGGCGGGCGATCTCGTCTTTGATCCCGCTCTCGGCTTGCTCCACCGTCGCCGGTGAGGTGCCGACGTAGGCGAGGAGACGGCCGGGGTCGATCCCGGCGCCGGCCACCGTCTGCGCGTACGCGCTGTAGGCCAGGCCCTCCTGCTCGCGGATGCGCATCGGGATCCGCCCGGTGAGCCCGGCGCCCGAGCCGAGGATGACCGCCGCCACCTCCAGAGCCGTATGGTCGGGATGCCGGCGCGGCAGGGTGAGGTGGCCGACGTAGAGATGCGCCTGGTCTTCGGCCTCGGTCGCGACGGCGCCACGGCCGGGGAGGCCCCGCGGCGCGGGCGGCTCGGGCAGGCTCTCGCCGGGCGCGGGAAGAGCGGCGAAGAGCGGCTCCAGCCGGCGGCGCACGGCGTCCTCGTCCACCGTGCCGGCCACCGCGACGATCACGCCGCCCCCCAGGGCGGCGGCGTGAAAGCGGGCACAGTCGGCCGGCGTCAGGCCGAGCAGGCTCTCGACGCTGCCGTGGAGCGGCCGGCTGCGCGGGTGCGGGCTGTAGAGCTGCTCCAGGAACCCCCACGCCGTCTTGACGTCCGGCTGGTCGGCCAGGCTCTCCAGCTCCGCCGCGGCCTGCGTCGCCATCCACGAGCACCGATCCGCGGGGAACGTCGGCTCGCGGAGCATCTCCGCGGTCCATTCCAGGGCGAGCTCCCAGTCCGGCGCCAGGGCGTCGACTGTCAGCCCGTGGCACTCGAAGGTCCCGAAGCTCGACAGGATCATCCCCTTGCTCTCCGCCTCGTCGGCGATCTGCCGCCAGTCGCGGCCGCGGGTCCCTTCGGTCAGCATGCGGCCGGTGATCAGCGCCTGGCCGGGGATCAGCTCGCGGCGCGCTCCGGCGCATACCCAGACGCGCACCGCCACCACCGGCGCCCCCTCGACGCGGCGGACGCGCAGCTCGACGGTCTCCGACAGCCGGTCGGACACGGTGCCGGGCGCGATCTGCTCAGCCACGCGCCGCCTCTCCCGGCTGCGCCAGCTCGGCGATGGCGGCCACCGCCCTGTCGATCTCCTCCTCGGTGTTGTAGTAGTGGGGCGAGATGCGCACCACCGACGTCCCTTCCGCGCCCGGCGCGTTGAACGGCCCGTGGCCGCTGATCGAGGCGCTGGTGTTGATCCCGGACCCGCGCAGCCGGCGCACCAGATCCCCGGCCTGCTTCCAGCCCGGGATCTGGGCGGTGACGATGGCGCACAGGCGCGGACCGCGGTCCATGAGGCGCACGCCGGGGACCTCCGCCAGCCGCTCGCGGATACGGCCGGCGAGCTCGCCGGCACGCCGGCCGCCCGCGGCCCCCACCTCGCCGGAATAACGAGCCGCCTCGCCGAGGCCGAGGACCAGGGCGTAGGAGAACTCCCAGTTCTCGAACCGGCGGGCGCCCGCGGCGAGCGTGAACCTCTCCTCATCCACCAGTCCGGCGCCGCGCATGTCCACCCACAGCGGATAGGAGCCGCGCGCCAGCACGCGGTCGGAGACGTAGAGGAAGCCGATGCCGCGCGGTCCGCGCAGGAACTTGCGCGCCGTGGCGGCCAGGAAGTCGCAGCGCACCCGCTCCACGTCGACCGCGAGCTGGCCCACCGCCTGGCAGCCGTCCACCAGGTACGGCACCCCCGCCTCCTCGCAGATCGCGCCCACCTCCTCCGCCGGCTGCACCAGGCCGGAGTTCGTGGGCACCCAGGTGAGCGCCACCAGCCGGCAGCGCGGATGGGCCACCAGGCGCCGCACCGACTCGGGGTCCACGCCGCCGCCGGGCAGGTCGTCGGCGCGGCGCACGTCGACGCCCAGCCGGCGGGCCAGGGAGAGAACCATGAGCTGGTTCGAGGTGTAGTCGTTGTGCGTGGTCACCAGCACGTCGCCGGGATGGAAGTCGAAAGCCGAGAGGGCCTGCGCGACTGCGACGGTGGCGTTCTCCACCAGGGCGACGTTCTCGGCACGGGCGCCGAGCAGCCGGGCGACGTGCCCGTAGCTCTCCCTCACCCGCTCGGCCACCGCGTCCTCCGCCTCGTAGCCGCCGATCGCGGCCTCCAGCTCGAGGTGGGCGTGGATCGCGTCCGTCACCGGCCGCGGCATCAGGGAGGCGCCGGCATTGTTGAGATGCACCCGCCCCGCACAGCCCGGGGTGTCCAGGCGCCAGCGGCGGACCGCTTCCTCGCCCTTGCCGTGCGCTTCTGCTCCGGTCACGATTCCGCGCGCGGGAGCGACCAGCCGAGCACCGCGCCGCGCTCGGGACGGAGATAGCGCGCGCTCACCTCCAGCACGCGCTCCGGGCCGGCCGCCAAGAGCCCCGCGAGGTGGCGGTCCAGATAGTCGAGATCGAACAGGGTGGCGGCGAGACCGAGGGAGATCGCCTGCTGATGCACCTTCTCGTGGCCGAACACCCAGTCGGCGGTGGAGATCTGCCGGGCGCGCTCCACTTCCGCGGGCGACGGCGGGTTGGCGATCAGGTCGGCGAGGAGGCGCAGCACCTCCGCCTCGACGCGCTCGGGCTCGACGCCCGGCACCACCTCGGCGGCGATGCTGAGCTGGCTGGCGTCCAGGCTCTCCGACAATTCGGCCGAGACCCAGGCGCAGAGCTGCCCGCCGTCCACGAGGGCCTCGTGCAGGCGGCTGGTGCGCCCGCCGGCGAGGAGGGTCGTCACCAGGCGCAGCGGCGGATGGTCGGGGTGCGCTCCGGACGGCGCCGGCAGGGCGAGCAGCATCCGGGCCACCTCCCCCTTGCGCCGCTCGATGCGCCGGATGCCCGCCGGAGGGGAAACGGGAGGCGAGGAACCGTTGCGCCGCTCGCCGCCGGCCGGGACGCGGCCGAAGGCGGCATCGACCGCGTCGAGCACGTCCGGCCCGAAGTCGCCGGCGACCAACAGCACGCCGTTGCCGGGACGGTAGAAGCGGTCGTGGAAAGACCGCAGATCGGCCGCGCCGGTGGCCAGGAGGTCCTCGCGCGTGCCGAGCACCGGGCGCCCGTAGGGGTGAGGCATGAAGAGGCCGGCCTGCACCGCCATCTCCAGCGCGTCCCAGGGCTCGCTGTCGTACATGGCGATCTCTTCGAGGATCACCTGGCGCTCGCTCGCCACCTGTTCGGGATCGAGGGTCAGCGCCGTCATCCGGTCGGCTTCGATCGCCAGCGCCTCGGTCCAGCGGTCGGCGGCGAAGTTGAAGTAGTACCCGGTGGCGTCGTGGCTGGTGAATGCGTTGTTGCTGCCGCCCAGG
>Ga0075436_100002451_pt1 | contig 12764 bp, 12 predicted proteins | sample RhiMethybrSRZTD5_FD_75303 | JGI IMG/M metagenome (GOLD analysis project Ga0075436, IMG submission 75303) | Populus rhizosphere microbial communities from Tennessee, USA - Rhizosphere MetaG P. TD hybrid SRZTD5 | ecosystem: Host-associated > Plants > Roots > Rhizosphere > Soil | place: USA...
CAGCCCGTCCAGGATCACGGGAACGACCCGCTTTTTCCCGACGTACCCCACTATGCCGCACATATTGTGACTCCTTGCCGGGGGAGGGACCTTTATTCGAAGGTGTACCGGAACTCTTCGATGACTGGATTGGTCAGCACTTCGCGTGCGATACGTCCCACCTCAGCTTCCGCCTGCTCCCGGCTGAGGCCGCCGTCCAGGGTGATTTCAAAATATTTGCCCTGGCGCACTTCTTCCAGCCCCTGATAACCCATCTTGCGCAAAGCGCTCTGGATGGTCTTGCCCTGGGGATCGAGCACACTCTTCTTGAGGGAGACGTACACGTAGGCTTTCATCTTTTTTTCATTATACGTCAGCAAACAAGCTGTCTTGGAGACACCAGCAGCGCGCTCAGCCCTGAGGTTTGCGTCGGGCCGCGGAGTTAGCGGAGTTGCCCCAGCTTGGCGTCCAAATCAGCAAGCGCCGCCTCCAGCATCTGGCGGTGGCGGGGATTGCTGCTGGCTTCCAATTGTTGCAGGACTTGAGCACGGGCGAGTGCCAGGCCCGTTTTCTTTCGCTGGTTTTCGAGTTGTTGTGCATCCAGGCGGGGCTTGAGGTCCGCTGGTTCTTCGTTAGCCGCTTCCACCTGAGCTTCTACTGCCTTACTTTCCCAACCTCTGGCCACGATTCCATTATACGGGCGACTTGCAGGTCGCGCAGGTGCCGATGGTGATTCGGGGCGGCTTATCAGCGAGGACAGGAACTGGTGTTGGGTGGGCAATCACCAGCGACGAACGGCCAAAAACTGCCATCTACCTTCCTTTTCCCAGCTTATTGTAATCGCGCATGAACACGCGCAAGCCAAAGGCGGGCGTGGTTTTGGTGTAGCCGGCGACCAGTTGCTCCTTGTAATGAGAGAGAAAGAAGTCGAACGGGTCTTCCGGGTTCATATCAATTAGAACCATGTCGGTGTCGTCCATGGTCAGCTTGCCGAAACGCAGCCGCCCTGCGCGGTAAGTCATGTAATTTCCCGGCGGTAGTGCCGGAACCTGTTGGCCGAAATGCTCGACGATGGTGTTGCCCTGCACCTGAATCCCGGTGAGCCGCCCCTCGATCTTCGGCAGCGGCAAGATTTCCTGCGGGTTCAGCAGCAAGTCGTCTTTTTCGGTGCGCACACCGCGCACCTTATTGGTGCTGACCAGATCCGAAATATTCACTCCCAGCAGGTCCATCAGGCCCTTCACCGGCAGGTGCGCCGCTTTGACGTTTTTGGAGTGGATGCGGATTTCCCCTGTCGGAGTCAGGCTCAGCACGCCTTCTTCCTCGAAAGGAACGTCCCCCTTGGAATGCAGCTTGCCTTTGACCTTCAGGGTATTGCCGCTGGCCGTAATGGATATTTTTTTCAGCGGCGCATCGGGTGCGGCAAAAACGTGGTCGTTCAGGATGTTGCTCATGGCCTCGGTCGTGATGGCCATCCTGGCGGACGCGATGTGCAGCACGAAGGATCGGCTATCGTCAAAAATGGGGAATGCGTGCTCACCGGTAGGAGTGAGCCATCCCGAAAGTTCGAAAATACGTACTGCGATATTGCCGGTGTAGTGGTACCGGATGTTGCGCATGGTCACCGCGACCCTCTGCGGCTCAGGCTTCCCGCGCGATTGGGCGAGGGCACACGTAGCTAACAACAGGGCCGCCGCAGCTACTACCATTCGCTTGCGCATCGTCCGTCGTGCTCCTTGCCGAGTACATCTGATGCAGAAGATGACGGTAAGGAGACAACTGGGTTTTCAGGCGGGATCGAAAGGCCGCAGGGCGCCGCGAGTTCGAGGGCAAAGACCCAGGTTTCCCGATGAAGGGTTTCGCGGGCAGGCACCCCCGCGCCACAAATGACGGGTGAAGCTACAGCCGGAACAGTTCGCGCAGGCGCTTGGTCTGGGCGCGGCTGACCGGGATCTCGGTCTGCTTCTTATCGTCCATGCGCAACTGGTAGGAACTCTTGAACCAGGGCACCACTTCCTTGATGTGGTTAATGTTCACCAGGTAGGAGCGGTGAGCGCGCCAGAAAAGGTTGGGATCGAGATTGGCCAACAGCTCTTCCAAGGTACGGCAGTTGGATTGGCCTTCCATGCCGCTGAGTCCGCCGGTCACAACACTAATCACCCCATCTTCAATGGAGGCGTAACAAATGTCCTTCTGGTCCACGAGGAAGAGCCGGCCGACGGCTTTGAGCAGCAGCTTGGAAGCGTGCGGCTGCTGCGATTCCAGCATGCGCACCAGGGTGTCGAGGCGTTCGCCAGGCGCGGCGCTGGATCCCAGTTTGCTGCGCACCCGCTGCACGGATTGGGCTACCCGCTTCTTATCGAAGGGCTTGAGCAGGTAGTCAATCGCGTTCACTTCGAAGGCTTTCACCGCATACTGGTCGTAGGCGGTGGCAAAAACGATCTGCGGCAGGGGAACTTTCTTATCCAGCAGCTTCTTGAGGACGCCGAAGCCATCCAGGCCGGGCATTTGCACATCGAGGAACACCAGATCAGGGTTGTGCTCGCGGATCAGGTTGACGCCTTCCACCCCGTTCTTGCCCTGGGCCACTACCTCGACATCACCCACATTCTTCAGCAGGAAGGCGAGTTCGTCGCGGGCCAACTGCTCATCGTCCACGATCACGGCGGATAACGACATAATTGGCTCTCCTCGGGCGCTGTAAAAAGTATAACGGCGAGCTTTCCGAGGCAGCAAGGTGGCCGGGCAGGAACTCGGGCCTCAGAGCAAGACGGCTGGACCGCCTTCTGAGCAAGCTGGGCAGTCCAGGCTGGTTCGTTTATTGCTGCTGGCGCTGGCGCATCATCTGCTGCATGTCGAACTTGTGATAATCGGACGGCACTTCGAACAGGCTGGCGGCCTGCGTGCCTTCCTGGATATTACGCAATTCTCCGCCGCCTCCTTTATCATCTTGCCACTTGAGCACGAAGCGCAGCTTGGGATCGACCCAAACGAAGCCAGATCCTTTGTTGGATGTTCCCGCGTACTTGATGGCCGGGCGCCCATTAACCGTCTCCTCCCCGACCTTGTGGCAAGTTACGTTCTCGTTCGGGCTGTATTTCTTGACCAGGCTCTCGTATTGCGGGCAGGCGTTGTTCGGGTCCTCGGGACGGAACCACATCTGGCGCTCTTGCATCATTCGCGGCATGGAGTCCATGTACATTTTCTGCTGCGGCATCAGAATGATCATTTTCTGATTGGCGAAATCCATAATGGCCGCCCCGCTGTTTTCGCCGCGATCGTTGGTTTCGATGCGCATCTTATGTTGTCCAACGTAGATCTTGGATGGCGTCCTGTTTCCCTTATCTTTACCAGTATTGACAAAGTCGGCAGAGAATTCCTGGGCGAATAGGCTGACGCTGAGGAGCGGTAGCACTACTATTCCAATCCACAAAATTAGCGGGCGCCTGCGGAGCATGGTCGTTCCTCCTTGTAGGTTCGTCAGGGCCGCCGGAGGCATTGCCCGGCGGTAACGTTGGCGATGGAGGATATCAGAAGAAGCGCAGCGCGGGAAGCGGTTTAGGCGGCACTTTCTAAAGCCAGGGCCATGCCCATGCCGCCGCTGACGCAGAGGGTGGCCGCGCCCCGGTGAGCCTTGCGCTTTAGCATTTCGTGCAGCAGCGTGACCGTGATGCGCGCGCCGGTGCAGCCGATCGGGTGGCCCAGCGCGATGGCGCCGCCGTTCACGTTCAAGCGGCTGCGGTCGAAGTGCAGTTCGCGGTCGCAGGCCAGGACCTGGGCGGCGAAAGCTTCGTTCAGTTCGATGACATCGAAGTCGTTCACCCCTAAGCCGGTCTTCTCCTTCAGTTTCTGCATAGCGGGGACGGGCCCGATTCCCATGGTGCGCGGGTCCACACCCGCCGAGGTGGCCGCCACAATGCGGGCTAGGGGCTTCAGCTTGTTGCGCTTTACAAACCCTTCCGATGCCAGCACCAGCGCTGCCGCTCCATCCGTGATGCCGGAGGAATTGGCTGCCGTGATCGTGCCCGTCTTGGAGAATACCGGCGAAAGCTTAGCCATTTTGTCCAGGCTGGCATCGGGGAACAGGTGTTCGTCGCGATCGAACACTTGCGTGCCCTTTTTGCCTTCGATTGTCACCGGCACAATTTCATCGCGCAGCCGCCCGGAGCGGACGGCCGCAGCCGCCCGGGTCTGCGAGCAGAGGGCGAACTGGTCTTGTTCTTCGCGAGAAATCTTGTACTGTTCCGCCAGGACCTCGGCGGTTTCGCCCATCACCATCTTGGCCAATGGGCAGAAGAACCCGTCGCGGTACATGCCGTCCACCAAGTCGGCATTGCCCAGGCGATAGCCCCAGCGCGCCCCATCCAGGTAGTAGGGCAGGCGAGACATGGATTCAGTGCCGCCGGCCAGTACGCACTCCAGATTGCTATTGGCGATTTCCTGGTATCCGAGCGCGATGGACTTCATGCCCGAGGCGCAGGCCATATTCACCGTATAGGCGGGAACTTCCTGAGGCACGCCGCTGCGAACGGAAACTTGGCGGGCGGGATTGGGGCCGCCCCCGGCTTGGCGGGCGTTACCGAAAATAGTTTCCTGCACCTGCTCCGGGTGCACGCCGGCACGCTCCAGCGCTGCCTTGGCAGCGATCACGCCCATATCAGCAGCGGTCAACGAGGCCAATGAACCGCCGAACTTCCCGATCGGCGTGCGCACCGCGGAAACAATGAAGACGTCTGCCACGTGGCTCCTCGTATTTCAGTCTAGCATTCGATAGCAGGTCCGCTCTTTCTGCTCCTGGATCTGGAAGACCTGAGCCGGAAGGCTCGTATCAGGGCACGACTTTAGTCGTACCGACCAGCGCCTCGTCTAGCTCATGGCTTTAGCCCTGGGGTCAGCGGAATCTCACGACAACGGACGGCCAGCGGCTAAAGCCGGCATCTCTTGGTGACCTGATTCGGCATGGCTGAAGCCGTGCCTGGTACGAAGGTCCCCGGACACGGGTCCGCTGCACGCTTTACTGGAGGTCGCAGACGCAACTTCCCTCATGATTTGCGGGCAGCCGCTAGCGCTCCATCCCCGTCTATAATCACTCTGAGCGGATCTTCCATGGCGTCGCTGCGGCAGAAAATCACGACCTGGCGCTGGTTTCCGCGCAGCCTGCTGGCTCGGCTGACCCTGTACATCCTGGTCTTTGATCTCTTTCTTTATCTGTTGCAGCGGCTGCTGAAATTGGCCGGCCCGAAAGCCGGCTCCAGCCTGGCGGGCTGGATTGATTTCCTTACTTTCATCGCCGCTATCCTGCTCTTTGTCCTTTTTGTGCGCTGGCTGCGCAATGACCTGATGTGGCGCTTGCGCAATCGCCTGATTGTTACGTACGTGTTCATGGCGGTGGTGCCCATCCTGCTCCTGATTGCGATGGCGGGCATCGCCGGCTACATATTCGCTGGGCAGTTCGCCACCTTCATTGTCACGGGCGACATCCGGTCAGAACTGAAGAGCCTGGAAGCCGCAAACGGTACGCTGGCGGATGCTCTAGCTGGGCAGTTGCGGCGCGGCGAGCGGCCCAATGCCACAACCATCCTGGCGGCCGAGGGTAAGGCGACCGGACACCAGGTGGCCGCCTGGTTTCGCGGAAAGGCGATAAACGGCGCCGACCCCACCCTGCACCCCCCGCCTGCTTTCATCGCCGGAAGCTTCAGCGATCTGGCGCGAGACCGCGGCCAGCTCTATTTACGGGCGGTGGCCCGCGTGGCCGTAGGCGGAGAACAACTCACGGTTATCTCCAGCGAACCACTGGGTGAATCCCTGCTGCAAAAGATCGCCGCCGACCTGGGCGAAATCAGCTTGTATACGGGTGAGCTCAACTTAACAGAGCCGGACGCCGCTGCTCGGAAAAGCGACCAGTCCAAAGCTTCCTCAGGTTCCAATCTGAAAGTTGACACAAACGGGGTGCAAATCGGCGGCGAGAAGGTGCAGCCCACCAGCGTAGGCAAGGTACCCCCTTCCACCGGCCGCTTGGATCGTGAGGTGCACTTCTTCACCACCGTTTCTGTGGTGAATTGGGAAGGGAAAGACCGGGACTCCACGGCCATACTCGTAGTCGGCACCCGCTCCTCCCGCCTCTACGATCAGCTTTTTTCGGCGCTGGGCAAGTTTGCCGCGGGTTGGGCCACTCTGCTGGGTGCCATTGCCCTGAGCTTCATCCTGATTGAGTTGGTTGCCCTGCTCATCGGTATCCGCCTTACCCGCACCATTACCCGATCGGTGGCCCAGCTTTATGTGGCCACCCAGCACATCAATCGTCGCGACTTCAGCCACCGAATCGTCGTGAAAAGCAATGACCAGCTGGCCGCGCTGGAGGGCTCGTTCAATTCCATGACCGAATCCATCCAGCGGCTGCTGGCGGAGCAGAAGGAAAAGCAGCGCATGGAAAACGAGCTGGCCATTGCCCAGGAGGTCCAGGCGCAGCTTTTCCCTCGGCAGATCTCCCAGCTGGAATCGCTGGAACTGCATGGATTCTGCCGTCCGGCGCGGACCGTCAGCGGCGACTATTACGATTTTCTCCCCCAACCCCCGGACCGGCTGACCATCGCCGTGGGCGACGTGAGCGGCAAAGGCATTTCGGCGGCCCTGCTCATGGCGACTCTGCACGCGGCCCTGCGCGCCTACGCCCTGGAACCGGTGCCTCTGTCCGTGCCCCTGGCGGTGGGTGCGCAAGTAAATTCTTCCCGGGAGCACGCCGCGCGCGGCGGCGGCTTGCTTTCCCCCGCCACCTTGGTGAGCCTGCTGAACCGGCGGCTGTACGAGAGCACGCCGCCCGAGAAGTACGCCACCTTGTTTCTAGGGAACTACGACGGCAGCTCACGCCGGCTCACTTACACCAACGCCGGGCACCTCCCCCCGGTGCTGATCGGCACCGACGGCAGCGTGCGCCGCCTCGACTGCGGCGGTACCGTGGTCGGCCTGTTTGACGCGCTTTCTTTTGAGGAGAGCTCGGTCGAACTGCACCAGGGCGACCTCTTCCTTGCCTTCAGCGACGGTGTCACCGAGCCGGAGAATGACTTCGGCGAATTTGGCGAGGAGCGCCTGATTGAGCTGGTGCGCGACCACCGCCATCAACCACTGGCCCGCATTGCTGAACTTGTCACTGCCGCCGTGGACGACTGGATCGGCGGCCGCGAGCAGCCCGACGACATCACCCTGGTGCTGGCCCGCGCTCGGTAAGCCGAGTCCTGACTTCCCGGTCTTCCCATATCTCTCGGTCGCCATCACGCATTTCCTGCTCATGCCTCACCGCGTCTGGTGACTGCCATCACAGCGGCGTGCTTCATAAAAGGCTTGTAATCAAATCGCCGCGGAGCCCGCCGTAAGCGCCGCCGGAAGCGCGAAACGAGGTCGCCCATGCCGCCAGCTGAACCCCTGCTGCCCTGTCCGTTCTGCCAAGGTCACGGACAAATGTCGCGAACGGAAATTGTCGCTCGTTTGGAAGACCCTGATTTGCCGGAGAAGATCGTCGCCGAGCTTAATCGCTCGGAAGAAGCAGTTGCGGTGGGTGCGCCCGAAGAGAAGCCGCCCACACCGGGCGATTTCGCCAGCAAAGTGCACGGTTGGAACAAGCACGTATTGTGGCGCCGCAGTTCGAAAGAGTAGCGCTGGACACGAGTTCGGCCCCGGATCGACAAGAGGCTGCCGCTATGCCGGAAATGGAAGCCGTCAAGCCGCTACTGGCGCAGTTTGAGGACGAACGCGCCAACCTGATTCCCATCTTGCAAGAGATTCAGGCCACATTCTCTTACCTGCCCGAGGAGGCCCTGCGCCGGGTCGCCCGCAAGCTGCACGTTCCGGTCACCGACGTGTATCAGGTAGCCACGTTTTACCGCTGCTTCAGCCTGAAGCCCAGAGGCCGGCATCTGGTGCAGGTTTGCCTGGGGACCGCCTGTCACGTGCGCGGCGGCGATTTGGTTTTGGAACGCACGCAGACGGAGACCGGAGCCGGCCTAAGCGGCACCAGCCCCGATCTGGAGTTTACGGTTGAGCCGGTGCGCTGCCTGGGATGCTGCGGCCTGGCGCCCGTCATGCGGGTGGACCGCGACACCTTCGCTCACCTGGATCAGGCGAAGGTGCGGGGGATTGTCAATCGCTACCGCCCGCGCAAGAAGCCCGCCACGGTGGATACGATCGCCGCCAGCGCGGAAAAGGTGCGCTCATGATCAGCACGGCGCAGCGCCTGGTCAATCTGGAAGACTTGCACCACGCCATGCGCCAGGGCCGCGATCTGCTTTATCCCAGCCAGCCGAAGATCATGGTGGGCACGGCCACTTGCGGGCTGGCGGCCGGCGCCGAAGAAGTCCTGCATGCGGTGCGCGAAGAGGTGGCCAACAGCCAGTTGCCGTACCAGGTGACCGAAACCGGCTGCATCGGCTGGTGTTCACAGGAACCGCTGCTCGATATCTGTATTCCCGGGCGCCCGCGCGTCACCTATGGCCGGATGAAGCCCGGCCGGGCGCGGGAAATTGTGCGCGCCATCCCAGAGGTGAAGCGGGAATGGGCGCTGGCCATGATGCCGGGCGACGAGAATACGCTCAATGGCGCCCACGTCAACTACTGTGTCCCCCATAACGGCCACATGGATGGCCTCACTGCCTACAAGGATCTGCCGCTGTTCAAGCGCCAACTGCGCATTGTGCTGCGCAATTGCGGCATCATCAATCCCGACAGTTTGGAAGAGTACATCGCCCGCGGCGGTTATCACGCGCTCTGGCATGCGTTGCGCAAGCACACGCCCGAAGAAATCCTGAACGAAGTGAAGCGCAGCGGGCTGCGCGGCCGAGGAGGCGCCGGCTTCCCCACTGGCATGAAGTGGCAGGCGGTGCGCGATGCGCAGGGTGAACCCAAGTACGTCATCTGCAATGCCGACGAAGGCGATCCCGGCGCCTACATGGATCGTGGTGTGCTCGAGGGCGACCCCCACAGCGTGCTGGAAGGAATGACTATTGGCGGCTACGCCATGGGCGCGCATCAGGGCGTCATCTATGTGCGCGAGGAGTATCCGCTGGCGGTCATGCGCATGAAGCAGGCCATTCGCCAAGCGGAAGATGCCGGCCTGCTGGGCCAGAGCATCTTCGATTCCGGATTCAGTTTTGAAATACGGGTTGTCAAAGGGGCGGGCGCTTTCGTTTGCGGGGAGGAAACAGCGCTCATCCGCTCGATTGAAGGGAAAGTCGGCGAGCCGCAGCAGCGCCCGCCCTATCCCGCGCAGCACGGACTGTGGGGCAAGCCCACCTGCATCAACAACGTCGAGAGCTGGGCCAACATTGCGGTCATCGTGCAGCGCGGCGGCGACTGGTTCTCGCAGATTGGAACCGCAAAGAGCAAAGGAACGAAGGTCTTCAGCCTGGTTGGCAACATCGAGAATACCGCCCTCATTGAGGTGCCCATGGGCACCACCCTTGCGGAAATTGTTTACGAAATCGGCGGAGGCATTCCGAACGCTCGTGCCTGCAAGGCGGTGCAAACTGGCGGGCCTTCAGGGGGATGTATTCCCGCCGACAAGTTCGACCTTCCGGTGGACTACGACAGCCTCAACCAGGCCGGCTCCATCATGGGTTCCGGCGGCATGATCGTGATGGACGATCACACCTGCATGGTGGACATCGCCAGATATTTTCTCGAGTTTCTTGAAGACGAGTCCTGCGGCAAATGCTTTACCTGCCGCGTGGGAACGCAGCGCCTGAAGGAAATTGTGACCCGCATCTCCCAAGGCGAGGGCGAGGAAGAAGATCTGGACCTGCTGCAGGACCTGGGCTGGTTGGTGCGCGAAGGCTCGCTCTGCGGGCTGGGCCAGACGGCGCCCAACCCGGTGCTCTCCACGCTGCGCTATTTCCGCGGCGAGTACATGGCGCACATTCGCGACCGTCGCTGCCCGGCGCACCGCTGCCGCGAACTGATCACCTTCGAGATTGACCCGGTGCTGTGCAACGGCTGCGGCGCCTGCGTCCAGATTTGCAGCGGGAAGGCAATTCTGGGCGAGAAGAAGAAGCCGCACATCATCACCCAGGCGCAGTGCACGAAGTGCGGCGCCTGCCTGGAGATGTGTAAGTTCGACGCGGTCCTGGTGCACTGATCATGGTCCACATCACAATGAATGGGCTGGCGGTGGAAGCGGAGCGCGGAAGCTCGCTGCTGGAAGTGGCGCGCTTCTACAACTTTCCCATCCCCACCCTCTGCCATGAGGATGGCCTGAATTCCTATGGCGCGTGCCGCCTCTGCCTGGTGGAGATTGGCGAAGCCCCGAAAAGCAAGCTGGTGGCTGCGTGCGGCTACCGGGTTGAAGAAGGAATGAAGGTGCGCACCAACTCCCTGCGGGTGCAGCGCGCGCGCCGGCTTCTGTTGGAGCTTTATGTCGCCACCTGCCCGCAGTCGAAGCGCATCCAGGATCTGGCCTCCGAGTATGGCGTCCGCCAATGCCGCTACCCCGTGGACGGCCAGCCCGGGGCGCCCTGGGATCCCAAAACCAACTGCATCCAGTGCGGGCTGTGCGTGCGGATTTGCGCCGAGCAGATGATGGCCGGCGCCATCGGCTTCGCCGGCCGGGGCAAAAGCCGCCACGTTGCTCGGCCGTTCGGCATGGCCAGCGAGCAATGCCGCCAGTGCGGCGCCTGCCTCTACGCCTGCCCGGTTTGCGAGCTCCGCTGCCAGGCATCCACCGCCGAGAGCCTGCTGTGCAACGGCTGCCTTAATTTTTCGCCCGTATGTTTCCAGAGTTACAGCGATGCCATGTGCTTTCTGGAACCATGTCACGCCTGCGAGCTGAGCGGGCCATTTCGCCATGAGATCGGCATCAAGGCCCACGCGCCCCACGACGCCGGCCAGAAAGCTGCGCCATCCACAGGAGAACTGAAATGACCTATACGCGATTGAACTCATCCGCTGCCACGCTGACCAAGAACCGCACCGAAGATTCTGTCAGCCCTTTCAGCGGCATGTGCACCACTTGTGTGGACGGGTGCATTGGCATGTGCGAAATCGGCAAGTCCGCGTATCGCGGCGCGGAGATGATCTACCCGCAGCCGTTCGGCATTATCACCACGGCTTCGCAGAAGGATTACCCGGTGGACCTGTCGCATTTCACCATTCTCGGCCGGGCTACCGGCGCCTTTGGCATGGAGGCGGACTCCAACCGCGCCCTGTTCCCCAACGTGGACCTGGAAATGACGATCGGCAAACCCCCAGGCATCCGCTACAAGCTGCCCTTCACGCTAGGCGCCATGGGCTCGACCAACGTGGCCAAAAATAATTGGCCCGGCATTGCCGCGGGAGCGGCCATTACCGGCACCGTGATTGCCATCGGCGAAAACGTGGTCGGCATGGATATGGAATCGCGTTTCGATAATGGGAAGGTGATTTCCAGCACCGACCTGGAATGGCGCGTGAAATGCTTCCGCGAATGGCAGCAGGATGGCTACGGCGATGTGGCCGTGCAGAGCAATGTGGAAGACACCATGCTGGGCGTTCAGGAGTATGCCATCGCCAAGCTGGGCGTCGAAACTGTGGAACTCAAGTGGGGACAGGGGGCCAAGGATATCGGCGGAGAAGTAAAAATCCGCGATCTGGCAAAGGCGCAGGAACTGCAGAAGCGCGGCTACGTGGTGCTGCCCAACCCTTCCAACCACGTGGTGATCGAGGCTTTCAAGCGCGGCAGCTTCCATGAATTCGAGCGCCACTCCCGCGTGGGCATGGTCACCAAGGAATCGTTCCTGGCGCGCGTGGAACAGCTACGGAAACTGGGTGCCAAGCACATTTTCCTGAAGACTGGCGCCTATCGGCCCGCCGACCTGGCCCGCGCGGTGAAATTTGCCTCGCTGGCCGAACTCGACCTGCTCACGGTGGACGCCGCTGGTGGCGGCACCGGCATGAGCCCGTGGCGCATGATGAACGAATGGGGTGTGCCCGGCATCGAACTCCATTCACTGCTTCGCCAGTACCTGCAACAACTGGAAAAGAAGGGCGCTCATATACCCAGCGTGGCGGTGGCCGGTGGCTTCACCTTTGAAGACCAAATTTTCAAGGGGTTCGCCCTAGGCGCTCCCTACGTCAAGCTGATTGCTATGGCGCGCGCGCCGCTGGCTGCAGCCATGGTGGCCAAGACCATCGGCAAGTCTATGGAGCAGCAGAGCCTGCCCATTTACATCGAGCGCTTCGGCACGACCGTGGACGAAGTGTTCGTGAGCGCGCCCGAGTTGCGGCAGAAATTCGGCGATCGTTTCAGCAAGCTGCCGGTCGGCGCCATCGGCTTCTATACCTATTACCAGCGGCTGGCGCAGGGCCTGCGGCAGCTGATGGCAGGCGCACGCAAGTTCGGCATCAAGTACATTGACCGCAGCGATATCGCGGCGCTTACCCCGGAAGCCAGTGCTATCAGCGGCGTGGCCATGGTCAGCGACGTGGACCGGGAAGAAGCCGAGGCGATTCTGGCGGGGTAGCAAAACAACTCTGCCACGGAGACACGAAGAAAATCAATTTCAGATTGGTGATTGGCGATTGAGCGAACCGTCGAACCCGTACAGAAACGAGAATCGTCAGGTCGAAAACCGCCAAGCGTCAACTTCTCCGTGTCTCTGTGCTCCGTGGGGGACTTAGATTCCGGGCTGACTCCCCACTGCCAAGCCCGGCGTTGCGTCGCCGGCCACCACAGGGGGCACCGCTGGCATTTCCGCCGGTACTTGCGTGTGCTGGTACCACGCGGTCTCCCCCGCCCTCTGCCATAGCCGCGTCCCTAGCCAAAG
>Ga0075436_100002452_pt1 | contig 12764 bp, 16 predicted proteins | sample RhiMethybrSRZTD5_FD_75303 | JGI IMG/M metagenome (GOLD analysis project Ga0075436, IMG submission 75303) | Populus rhizosphere microbial communities from Tennessee, USA - Rhizosphere MetaG P. TD hybrid SRZTD5 | ecosystem: Host-associated > Plants > Roots > Rhizosphere > Soil | place: USA...
AGACAGCGTTGACGGCCTATATCAAAACTTGTATAAGCGTTGAGAGTGCGATACCGTGCCAGACAAGCCATTGCTGTGGGTCGGGACGGCGCGAGCCGACCTTCGGAAGTTCCCGGCCGCGGCTCGGCGGTTTTCAGTTGCGCCGCGTTCAGCAGGGCCTCGACCCAAACGATTGGAGGCCGATGTCGTCTGTCGGACCTGGCGTCCGGGAAATCCGAATCCGCGTCGGCGACGCGTATCGCGTCTTTTACGTCGCAACGTTCGACGAGGGCGTCTACGTCATTCACGCGTTTTCGAAGAAAGCGCGCAAGACGGCACGTCGTGATATCGATGTCGGCCGCGAACGGTTCCGTGCACTGATCGCGGCGAGGAAGCAGAAGCATGGCAAAGAAGAGCGGCATTAGAGTCACGGCGTCAACCGGCAACGTATTTCGCGACGTTGGCTTCTCACGCGAAAAGGCCGAACACCTCGTGATCCGCGCCGATCTGCTGATCGAACTCCAGAACTTGATTGCCTCGAGAGGTCTCAAGCAGGGCGAGGCCGCCAGGTTGCTCCGCGTGTCACAACCGCGCGTGAGCGACTTGCTGCGAGGTCGCATCGATTTGTTCAGCACGGATTCGCTGATCGACATGCTGGCGCGGTTGGGTGTCGGTGTACGGCTGGTTGTGAAGCCGACGCGGTCGCGCAAGGTTGCATGACATCTATTGGTTGCTGCGGAACTTACAATTCCGGACGTTGACGCGGCGCAGGTTCCGCATTCGTGCCTGCTGCGCCGCGCCGTTAGCAAACATCGAGAGGCGCCAGCGTGGGTCGAAGCACAAAACAAAAGAGCAATCCTGCGCTTGGTAGGCCGCACGAGAAGGGCGCGCAAGTCGCGGTAGTGCAGATTCTCACGCATGTGCCGCACGGAGCGGTCGCCTACTTGTGGCCGCGCCATTGGACGTATCACATTCAATGCGCTGAACGGTCCGCATCGAAGATTCTGGAAATCCACCGGCAGGTCTTAATGATCGTACCGGGCGAAAACGCGATCCGCCTGGTTGCTGACGAGACCGTGATTGAGGATGCGTACATCGCCGGCGGCACTATGGTCAGCAAGGGCGAGAAGGCGATCACGCTCTGTCAGCCAGTGACGGTCAAGCGCCGCGCGGCGGATGGCGCGGACGACGACCAGTCGGACGTCTTCACGCGGTTTGTCTACAAACCGCACTGGTTCGTCCTGGCGCAGACTGACGGCGCCGAACTGCCGGCGGCGCTCCTGCCGACGTGGGATCGTGCGCGCGCACTCGCCGCGCTAGGTATCAACGAGGAATCATTCGCGCTGATGAACGGCAACGTGCAGGGCTACGCGCGGCAGCGGACGATCGCCGTGTCGCCAGTCGCGGCGTTGCCGCACAAAACGACGTTTCACGAGGTGGCGCATGTGCTGCTCGGCCACACGGCCGAGGGCGAGCAGGCCGACACTGACATCACGCCGCGTTCGCTGCGCGAAGTCGAGGCCGAGTGCGTCGCGATGCTGTGCTGCGCCGCGCTCGACTTGCCGGGTATCGCCGAGGCGCGGGGTTACGTCCAGCATTGGAACGGAGCCGGGAACCCCATTCCCGAGCGGAGCGCGCAGAAGATCCTCAAGGTCGCTGATCAGATTCTGAAGGCAGGATCGGCTGCGCCTGCCACGGGGGTGAACGTATGAAGCCGAACGGACGGGCGATCGGCTACCTTCGCGTTTCAACCGACCAGCAGGCGGAGAGCGGGCTTGGCTTGAAAGCGCAGGAGGCAGCGATTCGCTCCGCAGCCTCTCGCCTTCGGCTCGATCTGATTCGCGTGTTCATCGATGGAGGAATGAGTGGCAAACTGGCGATCGAGCATCGTCCAGTGCTCCTGGAAGCCGTTGGCGCACTCCGCCGCGGCGACATGCTGCTGGTTGCGAAACGCGATCGACTCGGGCGCGACGTGATCGCCGTTGCGATGATCGAGCGCTTGATCGCCAAGCGTGGGGCGCGAGTGGTTTCCGCTGCTGGAGAGGGCACGGAGAACGACGATCCATCCGCGATGCTGATGCGGCGACTGATCGACAGCTTCGCCGAATACGAGCGCTTGATCATCTCGGCGCGGACGCGCGCTGCCCTTGCGGCGAAGCGGAAACGCGGTGAGCGAACGTCGCCGCTCACACAGAAGATCGTGCAGACCATCGTGAAGCGAGCGGCGAACAAGGCCGGCGTCAGGGCCGGCGTTCACATCCTGCGGCACACGTTCTGTTCGCATCTGGCGATGCGTGGCGCCGCGGCGCGCGCGATTCAGGAACTCGCGGGCCACAAGGATCTGCTCACGACGCAGCGGTATATGCACTTGAGCCCTGCGGCGATCGAAAGCGCCGTTAGCCTGCTGGACGTTCCATCGGTCCTCAGTGGTCGTGGAGACATTCTGGAGACGGTCGAACGCGAGACCGGGAAGTCTCGCGTGTAGAAGGAGATAGGTGGTGGAGGCGGCGGGAGTCGAACCTGAAATTCGCGAGATCGGTAAATTCTTGATGGCGCACGACTTCTGGCGCGAATTCATTGACAGAGCGACACTTGCTGGCTGTCGCGGCCTCCACTGACGTCCTCACGAGTCCTCGATTTTCGACCTGGTTTTTGGAGAAATAGCGGAGGCGGCGGGACACTCTTCCCGCCGCTGCTCGTTTTGGCGGCGAGAGCGGCGTCCGGCCGTTCCCGCCGCCGGTCCACGGGGTTTGGCCCGCCGCCTCCATGGCTCTCCAATATTGTGGGGCGGCGCAGATGGTGGTTGACCGCCGCCGGAGAGGCGCCTGCGGCGGGCAGTGGAGCTTGGCTCGGCTGGCGAACTTGATTATCATATATGATATGTTTGGATGAACGGACCGAATGCTGACCGTCCGCGAGTACGTCACGAGCGACGGCAGATGTCCGTTTCGAGCATGGCTGGACACGCTCGACGTGCCCGTCAGAGCGCGCATTCAGGCGCGCGTCCTTCGGTTCGAGATTGGCAATCTCGGCGACCACAGGGGCGTGGGTGCCGGTGTTTTTGAAGCGCGGTTGGATTTCGGGCCGGGCTACCGCATCTACTTCGGGAGGGACGGCCGCTCAGTGGTGGTGCTCCTTGTTGGCGGCAGCAAGGGCTCGCAGACCAAAGACATCCATCGCGCGCAAAGTTTTTGGCAGGATTACCTGGAGGCTAAGCGACATGGCCCGCCGCAGTAGAGATTGGAATATCGGACTTGCTCAAGACCTGCGCAACCAGGAATTCGCGCGCGAGTTCCTGCTCGCGTCGATTGACGAAGGCGTGCCGATTCAACTGGCGCTGGGAAAAGTCATCCGGGCGATGGGCGTGAAGGAATTTGCCGCGAAGGTGCGCATGGCGAGTCCGAACGTCCTGCGAGCGATCAGTCCCCGACACAATCCGACGCAGGCAACGCTCAACCGTCTGTTGAAACCGTTCCGCCTCAAGTTGAGCTTGGCTCCGCTGGATGCGCCGAAGGGCCGTCGCGCGGCGGCCTGATCGCGCGAATCGCGCGAAACCGGATCGCCGCGAGTGAATCCGAGCGCTCCGGAGGCGGGATTATCGAAAGAGCGAACAAGAACGCAGTCACAGTGACACCGGCGACCGGCAACGTCTTCCGCGATCTTGGCTTTTCGAACGAAGAATCCGAGCATCTGTTCCTACGCGCAGATCTTCTTATCCAGGTCCAAAAGGCCATCGGGTCGAAAGGGCTCAAGCGAGCCGAGGCGCCAAAAACGCTCCGCGTCACTCAGCCCAGAGTGAGCGACTTGCTGCGAGGACGAATCGACCGGTTCAGCAACGACACGTTGGTCGCCGTGCCGGCCAGACTCGGGTCACTTTCACGACTGCATCAGTTCGAGTCTTCGTTGCGATGAATTGGTTCGTTGGAGATCAACTCCATTCCGGCACGGAATACACGGCGAATATTCGATGAGGTCCGGGCTCCCCATCCTTGAAGGCTCCGGCCTCCAACAATTCCTTAGCACGCTCGGCAGAAGCCAACAGGCAGTGTGCATTCGTCTCAATCTCTGATGCCAACCCGTTGCATGACAACGGGGAGTGCTCAGCGCTTGTCCGCGCTGTGAACGTGACGACGTCGAAACCCTCGAGGCTCTTTTGAACGGGCACCAGGACGTCGGTTTTGAACGAAGGCTCAGGTCTGAACTCGTTCCATTGGCCTTCGTCGAACTCGAATTCATAGACTTCATAGAAGAAGAGCTTCGTTCCATCTAGGTCGATTGATTTGTCCCTCGCGAGGTCGACGATGGCTTGTGGAGAATCGAAGAACCAGTACCCGTTGTGCTTCCAGAACTCGATGTAGTCGGCAAAATCATCCGACATGTCGCCGCTGACTGAATAGATATCGACCACGCGCTCGGTCTTGAACCAATCCGAGGGTGCGCGCATGATGCGTTTTGCCATGTAGCCGGCAGGGATCAACAGGCCCCCGTGGGTTGGCGTGTGTTGTGCGAACAGCTCGATGTCACTTCAGCCATGCGGACTAGAGTCTCGCGACAGTCGCCGGGAACGCCCGGACAGCCGAGTCGATTGAAACGATCCGAGTGCGATGGGTGCCTTCACGCGTTGTTGGTCCACCAGCGTTCGCCATATTCCCCCGTCGATATCATCACCGTCATCATATCGTCGCTCGCCTCTAGGTACGAATGGCCGGACTTGGTTTCAACGAGTGCGGCCGGCTTCGCGACGGCGTCTTTCCAACTCTCAGCCGAGTGTTGCTAGGTCACGTTGACGCCGTCGATCGACCCGCCCAGATCCCGCTGCCCGCGCCTCGCGAACACACGGACTCCACTGTGACTTTCAACGAATGGCAGGTCGTGGATAGGCACGTGTCATCGCTCTTGTGGAGCTGGCGCAAGCGGTCCGCCGGCAGTCGAAGTCCTTCGGAATCGCCGTCGATCAACAGCGTGTCGGCTCCCTTGAGAAGTCCCGAAAGAAGGCCGATGCGAACAAGCGGCATTGAGTCAACATTCTCGCCCCGACGCGCGCGCTCGGCGCCGCGCGGCAGCAGTCAAATCGGCCGAACCGCCGGCGCGAATTGGTTGGAATACTGTCGCGTTGTGGCCGACGAGACACAGGACGACACCTCGGGGGCGTCTTGTCGTGACGAATCCAAGTTCGCCACCCACCCTCGCGAGCTGATGCCGTCGATGCAGCGCTGCGCGAGCGACGCTTAAGCACGCTATTCGAAGATTTTGTCGACGCGGCACGAAGCCGTCTCGAGGTCCATCGGCGGCGGTTTTTGCCGCCGGCGATTGGCGACTCGGATTGCAGCCAGGACGTGAGCGACCCCCACCTTGGACTCGGCGGGCGGCCCGCCGGCCGTCCCGGGGGTCGCTCACGTCCTGGCTGCGCGTCTGTGTGCACCATGGGCGGCAGTCTGGCGCGGTCGCACGTGAGCACCAGCGTGTACGCCTGTTCGCACCGTCGCAGCACCGCTGCTTGCATGCTGCCGACATGGCGGCCGCAAGATTGTTCTGCGACGTGGCACGCAGCCGCTCAGCGCCTGCGTGACCACGCCCTCTGTCAGGCTGCGGGACCATGCTCTGACCACGCATCTGACTGTTGAGCGTTGGCAGGCTGACAGCCCTGTACACGCTCGCGAGGGTCCCGGTGTTGGAACTGCCCGCGAGCCGGGTCGATCGACCGGCCATCACGCCGTCGATCGTGGCGCGGTGCTCGGCGCCGTCCATGCTCTCCGCTGCGCTCCGACCGCGCGTTCCGCGCGGCCTTCGGGCATGGACGGCGCCTGCGCTCCGCGGGCTCCGCGCAACGGTGCGATGGCCGGTCACGCGCTTGTCAGACACGGTCCTGGCAGACTACAAATCGGTGGCAGCCACGTCGCACTACGTTCGAGCTCACGACCGGCTTCGACGACGACAGGTCCGCTGGATCGCACGAGTTCAACTGTCACAAATCCGCCCGGGGCTGTGGACTGAAGCGCGAGACGTACAAACGCGGCTGACAAGCGTCGGCGTAAACGGTTGAACACTGAAAGAAAAGGTCTGGGTGTGGGCGCGGTGGGAAACGGCGTTCTTTGCGGTTTTCCACGGCGTCCACGCCCTCTTCGTTCGCCCGAAGGGCGCAGAACATGCATGGCCTGAAGGAGTCGCTGGAATTGATCGTGACTATCAGAAAGAAAACGGTTACCCGGTAACCGCAGGCGGCGCACTCGAGCAGACATCGCCCCAGGGCCGCGTCCTCGACTCCAGCAACACGAAAGTGTTTGAAGTTACGGTCGCGTTCGTTCGCCACCACGCGCGCGGACGCGCCCTCAACTTCAATCCACCGCCCGCCATGGATCACGACAAGCGACGCGATGAATTGTCGCGATCTGCTTTGGAAGTTCGGTTATCGATCGCGACTATCAATCGCGATCGCAATTGGCGCGAGGACACTCGCCATTTCGATGTCGGCACCGGGCCCGCATCCGCGCGAACGAGGCCAGCGCGTCGGCCACATCGCCGGCGCGCACGGCGCGCAACCCCAACACCAATCGCGCTCGCACGTCGCGAGCGACATGCTTGGAGGTTCTGCGATGAGGGCCGAACTCGCCGTTGACGCTGACGCACACGCCGATCGTCGAATCGAGAATGGCATCCGAATACCGGAGAGAACGCTTCCAGTTCTCCTGACGGTCACTGAAGCAGCCGAGCTCCTCCGCACGACGCGCGGCGCGATCTACGCGATGGTCGCGCGCCGCCAGCTCCCAGGCGTGATCCGCATTCGCCGTCGAGTCCTCCTGCGCGCTGACGACCTGCTACACTGGCTGGACCAGAAGCGCGCGCCATCGCTGAAGGAGTGAACAGCGATGAGCGTCACAATCCGACCGTACATCAACGGCGGGTGGGAAGCCGACATTCGCGTCGCGCTTCCCGACGGCACGGTCGTCCGTGAGCGGAAGAAAACACCGGCGTCGAGCAAGTCGGCTGCAGAGCGTTGGGCCGAGTCTCGAGAACGCGTGTTGGCCGCGCATGGGAAGCCGAAGCCAGTCACCAGGGAGGAGGTGCTGGACAAATCCACGCTGAAGGACTTCGCGCCGCGTTTCCTGGAGCGGTACGCGAAGGCGAACCGGCTGAAACCAAGCGGGATTGCCGCGAAGCGAACCATCATCAACGTGCACCTTTTGCCGGCGTTCGGCGACAAGCCGTTGGACTCGATCACCACCGAAGCAGTGCAGCAGATGAAGGCGGCACTGACGGAGCGATCGCCGAAGACGGTCAACAACGTGCTGACCACGTTGAGCGTTGTCCTGAAGACCGCAGTGAGGTGGGCGTGATCGAGCGGGTGCCGTGCTCGATTCGGCTGCTCCGCACGCCGAAGAGTGCGGCGAGCTTCTACGATTTCGATGAATACGAACGGCTCGTCGAAACGGCGCGAACGGAACCACAGACGTACCTCGCCGTGCTCCTTGGCGGCGACGCTGGCTTGCGATGCGGCGAGATCATGGCGCTCGAGTGGACCGACGTCGATCTCCACAAGCGGCAACTCTGCGTGTCACGTTCCGAATGGAAGGGTCACGTGACGATGCCGAAGGGCGGTCGGCTGCGGTACGTGCCGATGACGAAGCGGCTGACGGACGCGCTTCGCGACAGCCGTCACCTCCGCGGCGCGCGCGTACTGTGCGACGCGGAGGGGAAGCCGCTCACGCAGAAGGTCGTTCAAGTGATGCTGCGGCGGGCCGCACGCCGCGCGAACGTGAAGCCGGGCGTTCACATCCTGCGGCACACGTTCTGTTCGCATCTGGCGATGCGTGGAGCACCCGTACGAGCCATCCAGGAACTCGCCGGCCACCAGGATCTCGGGACGACGCAGCGCTACATGCATCTGAGTCCCGCGGCGATCGAAGCGGCGATTCGATTACTCGAGCCGACCGTGGAGACGATGGAGGCGGCGCGATCAAAATGAGCGACGTCGTTGCCAAAACGCGAATTTTGGAGACGATGTCTGCGGATCGGCGTTTTGCCAGTGGAGAAATAGTGGACGCGGCGGGAAAATGAGGCCAAATCCTCAAATTCCCTAGGAAAAATGGTGGAGGCGGCGGGAGTCGAACCTGAAATTCGCGGGATGGATAAATTCCTGATGGCGCACGACTTCTGGCGCGAATTCGTTGACACGCCGACACTTGCCGCCCGTTGCGGCCTCCACTGACGTCCTCACGAGTCCTCGGTTTTCGACCTGGTTTTTGGAGGAATAACGGAGGCGGCGGGACACGCTTCCCGCCGCTTCGCATTTTGGCAGCGAGAACGGCGTCCGACCGCTCCCGCCGCCGGTCCACGGGGTTTGTCCCGCCGCCTCCACAACTGTCCAGCTGCGAAGGTCGGATCCGTACGGACCGATACTGGAGACGACGGCCTTTCGAGCCGCAGGACCAATCCAAGTGCCCGTGCATACCCAACAACGCGTCCACCGGCGACCGGTCTCAGGTCTCTGCCGCACAACGACGTTTATGGTCGCCCTTCTTGTCGCCGGCGTTGCGGGGACGGCGTGCTCGGGATCGATATCGGAGCCTGGAACCCCGCCGCAGGATCCAAGTCCGCTCTTCGGTGGATTTAAGAGTTACGAAACTCTCGACGAGGCGAAGCGCGCCCTCCCGGAGCGCGCATCGTGGCATGTCGTGTTCGATTCCAACAGTTCACAACGCGCAAACTGTCCACGATTTGACGAATTCACATTCGACGTACGCGCTGAGGATTTCGGCCAAAGCGGTACCTTGCGCCTGGTTTTTATCAACCAGCGTCTCCAGACGACCTCTTTCATGCCGCAGGATTTTTCGCAATACGTGGCCGCCCTCGTCCGAAACGGTTTGGTCGGTGAATCAGGAGAAGGTCGAATTCCTCCGGCCACGGATGTCTGGCTCTCTGACGCGAAGCCGGGTACGCAACGGTTTGTCGGCTGGGAAGATCACCGGTTTTCCGCCCAAGTGAGAGCGTTTGTTTTCAGATGTAGTTAGTGTTGTCCTTCGGGCCCGGTGTCGCGTCAGCCACCACGGCCTGTTACGCATGACACGCGCGAGATTGAGCCGGGGTCAACCCGGGTCTGCGAGCGAACAGATCCTCAACGGCTCGCGAGAGCGATAAACCGCGAGTTGACGTTCAATACAAAAACTTGTATATCTGAGTGCGATCGACACCGTGGCCGACAAGCCGCTTCTGTGGCTCGGAGTGTCCAGGACCGACGTCAGCCGCCGCTCGTCGCCTCGCTGGCTTTCAGTTGCGCCGCGTTCAGCAGGGCCTCGACCCGAACGACTGGAAACCAATGTCGGCCGTCGGCGCTGGGTCCGGGAAATCCGAATCCGCGTCGGCGACGCGTTTCGCGTCTTCTACGTCGCAACGTTCGACGAGGGCGTCTACGTCATTCACGCGTTTGCGAAGAAAGCGCGCAAGACCGCACGTCGTGACATCGAGATCTGCCGCGAACGATTTCGCGCGCTGATCGCAACGAGGAAGCAGCAGCATGGCAAAGAACGGCCGCGTTAGAGTCACGGCGTCGACCGGCAACGTGTTCCGGGACATCGGCTTCTCGCGGGAAGAGGCCGAACACCTGGTGGTTCGCGCCGACTTGCTGATCCAGCTCCAGAAGCTGATCGCCTCCAGAGGTCTCACGCAGTCCGCGGTCGCGAGGTTGCTCCGCGTGACACAACCGCGCGTGAGCGACTTGCTGCGAGGCCGCATCGATTTGTTCAGCACCGATTCGCTGATCGACATGCTGGCGCGATTGGGTATCGGTGTGCGGCTCGTTGTGAAGCCGATGCGATCGCGCAAAGTCGCGTAGGCAACCCGCATGGGTCGCCGGGCTGGCGCGACGTTCGGCCGCTACGCGTAACCAGTGACGGTCCACTCTGTTTGCGTGTAGAGGGACAGCTTCGTTAGTCGAACTTGAGACATGGGCCGCCAGTGCACGCGACGACACAGCCAGGCGCGATCCGCGGCGTGCGCAGATTTTGCAGCCGTCGGTCAGTGACCTCGACAGCTGCGCCGGCAAGCGTCAGTGCAGAACGTAGCGCGTCGCTGCCGTGCTCGGCCGCGTACCCCGCCTGATCGCCGACAATGCGGTGTACATGCTGCGGTCCAAAATCGTCCGCTCTTTTTGTGCTGCTGGAATCGTGATCCCCGTCGTACAAATGCTCGCGGCCGGATTCGCGAAGCGGTGCTGTGGGTACCTTGCGGGACCAGAGTTCTTGATTCTATGGCCGACCTCTATTTTTCTGATGGCGGCTGAGGGCCAGGGATGGTGGAGGGGAATGCTTGTCGTTGCCATCGCGATCCTGATGAACGTCCCGATCTATTACCTTGCAGGTTGCGCGGTCGCGTTTGTTGCGCGACGCCGATAGTCACGAATTCACAAACCAGGTGATGGTATCAATCTTCCGAAGTCGAACTGTGAATCGTGGATCCTTGCCAGAGACGGGAACGTTATCGAGCCGATAATTGGAGAGGTGCAATCAATGGCCCTGACGGCGAAGATACACGGGTTCGTCGTGCCTATTCACGTCGCAAGTACTCGTTAAACGTGAGCGGCAGTTTGGCCTTCGTGTCGATGTCCTCGAAGGAAAGGCGGCTCGCCATCTGCTCAAGATAATCGGCTATGTCGAGCAGGTGTTGCCGGCCATCCGACTTTTCTCCGTGCTGTTCCCGCTTCCGCCGCAGTCCCTCCTCGTGATCTCGGAACTTCTTGTAGTACTCGAAGGACAGCAATTCGGCGAGGAGGTTGAGGATGTGCATGTACAACCATGCCTGATTTGACGCTTTGTCGAGATCGCCGCCGGCGGGTTCGACCTCGCGCGCGGCCTTTGCAGCGTCGCGGAGCAGTCCGCGCACGACGTCGACGCGCTGCCGCTCCGCGTGCGTGACGGGATGTGGGATGGGAAGTTTTTCATCAAGCAGCTGTTCGACGAGCATGTCGTGCAGCTTCCCACCCACCTTGTTCTCGATGTAATCGACGTGTTCCTCAAGCCGGTTCCACGCTCTGCGGTCCGAGGTCGTTGCCTCCAGCTTCTGGACACGCCGCATAATGACGATGAAGCCCGCGACGAGGAGGGCGACGACGAGACCGGGAAACGCCCAATCGATCCAGAGGCCACCCGGTACGATCGGGCGCATGAACGTGAAGGCCGCGCGAAGTCCGCCGAGGATGACTGCCAACGAGCCAACCATCAGGCCGCCCGCGAGCAGCCAGATCAACACTGTCATCAGTGGCTTGCCGAGGCGCGCCTCGAACGCGGCGACAGTATCGCGGTTCGGCAGCAGATCCACGGGACGATTCTAGATCGGGGAAACCGAATGGATCGCGAGTACAGCCTGCGTCGGCTGCGTGAAACACTCGTACGCGGACTCGAAGAAGTGGAGTCGGCGCGTCATTTTGCGCTCGGGTTTCACATGAAACCGGACGCAAGTTTTCTACGGGCCGGCGTCGAACGAGTAAAGTCGGGTTGACTCGTGCCATCGGATCGTTGGTCTGGTTTCGTGCGTCTCGCTCTCCGGGCGATTGACTCGTCCCGCCGGCGAATGCGCCTTGCTCAGTAACCGACGATGCGATATGAATAGCCGAGGGTCCTCGACGTCGTCACGTCATCCGACGTGGCGCTGACGCGGGCGCGACGCCTCTAAGGCATCGCGCCGCACCAGCACTGACCTACCTCGACGCCCGATTCAGTATCAGGCGTCTCGAGCGAGCGTTCTCCTCCCGCGCACATCCGCCGGAGTCACCAACAACACCCGTCAGCACCGCGTTCGAGCGGAAAGGGGGACGTATGTTCGACAGCTCCGATCCGAGGTGGGGTGACGATCCACGCGATCCGTACGAAGCCGATCCGCGCGATGGCGACAACGCTCGCTCACCCATCGATGACACGGACCTCCGCGAGCGCGGCGACCGCTACGAACGTGAGATCGAGCGCGACCACAGGTGGGACGTTCGGGATCGCGATCCGGAGGATCCGCGCGACGTGCTGCTCGAGCACCTGAATCTGCCTCGCGGCCTCGAGCGGGAGATCGTCTGGGATCACGACCGGACGTACGAGTTAAACGGCGAGGACAGCCGGAATCTGGCCACCGTCGGCGCGTTTCGTGTCGTCGCTGAGGGTGATCTGCGCGACGGCGAGCTCGACCCGCGCTCCAACAGCCTGGAGCACCTCCGGGACGAAGGTTTGGTGGCCAGTATCCCGCTGGACGAGCGCGACCGCGGCGTCGTGCTCACCGAGCGAGGGCGCGAGCTCCTGGAGCTCCACGTGCGCGACCGCGACGACGACAGCCGCGAGCGGTTTGGGGACGGCGTCAACCGGCGTGAGCTGACGCATGACGCCAGCGTCTACGACGCGTACCGGCAGGCCGTCGACGAGCTCCGAAGCCGCGATGCCGACGTGCGCGACGTCGTCCCGGAACGCGAGCTGAAGCGCGAGTACCAGTGTTTCCTTCACGAGCGGAATCGTGAGCGCGCGGACTGTGATGGGCGGCCCGATCGCGACGCGCGCGAGATCGAGCAGTGGGCCCGCGAACATGACCTGCCGTACTTCGACGACCGCGTCCATTTCCCCGACCTGCGCATCGAGTACGACCTGAATGGCCACCACCATCATCTCGACATTGAGGTTGTCACGCCGCACTACCGAGGCGCGCACGCGGCCTCGCGCGGAAGCTGTGGCTTCAGTTGCTACGCCAGTCGCGGCGGGCGTGGTGGCGGGCGGACGGTTCGGCTCGCGGAGGAGTTCCTATGACGCTGCCTCCTGAAC
>Ga0075436_100002453_pt1 | contig 12763 bp, 8 predicted proteins | sample RhiMethybrSRZTD5_FD_75303 | JGI IMG/M metagenome (GOLD analysis project Ga0075436, IMG submission 75303) | Populus rhizosphere microbial communities from Tennessee, USA - Rhizosphere MetaG P. TD hybrid SRZTD5 | ecosystem: Host-associated > Plants > Roots > Rhizosphere > Soil | place: USA...
TGCCAGATGTCGTCGTAGAGCCCCGCCTCCCGGATGCCCTCGAGGTAAATCGCATCCGCCTTACGGAGCACGTCGAGCTTGTCGCGCGTGACGTCGCTCAAGATGCGAATCGCGAGGCCCGGCCCCGGGAAGGGGTGCCGCCCGACCATCTCTTCGGGCAGGCCTAACTCCCGGCCCACCTGGCGCACCTCATCCTTGAACAGCTCGCGCAGCGGTTCGATCAGCTTGAACGACATGCCCGGCTTGAGCCCGCCCACGTTGTGGTGCGTCTTGATGGTCACCGACGGCCCACCGCGCGGCGAGATCGACTCGATCACATCCGGATAAAGCGTGCCCTGCACGAGGAACTCGACGCCGGTGCCCACCTGCGCCGCTGCATCCTCGAACACGTCGATGAACGTGTGGCCGATGCGGCGGCGCTTCTCTTCCGGATCTTCCACGCCCGCGAGTTCCGTTAGGAATCTGTCGGCGGCATCCACGGTCACGAGGTCGATCCCCAGGTTCGCGCGGAACGTGCGCTCGACCTGCTCGCGCTCGTGCAGGCGCAGCAAGCCGTGATCGACGAAAATGCACGTGAGCCGGTCGCCGATCGCACGGTGGACGAGCGCCGCGGCCACGGACGAATCCACGCCGCCCGAGAGGCCGCAGATCGCGCGCGCTGAGCCGACGCGCTCGCGGATCCGCGCCACTTCTTCCTCGATGAACGCGCCCGTGGTCCAGCCGGGCTCGGCTTTGCACTCATTGAACAGGAAGTTGGCGATGATCTCGCCGCCGCGCGGCGTGTGCTGCACCTCGGGGTGAAACAGGACGCCCGAGATGGGCCGCGACCGGTGCCGGATACCGGCAATCGGCGCATTGGCGCTGCGCGCCACCACGTCGAAATCGGGCGGCGGCGTCTCGACGTAGTCGCCGTGGCTGGCCCAGACGGTAATGCACTCGCCGGGCGTGAACCCGGTGAACACGCCCTCCGCCTTCACTACCTCGAGCTCGGCACGGCCGTACTCGCGGCGTCCGGCGCGCGATACGGCGCCGCCCTCGAGTTGGGCGATCAGCATCATGCCGTAGCAGATGCCTAACACCGGGGCGATGTCGAGCAGCGCGCGGTCGGCCGTCGGGACGTCCTCGCCGTACACCGACGCCGGGCCGCCGCTCAAGATGATCCCGGTCGGGTGCCAGTCGCGGATCCATTGCAGCGTCCGCGTGGGCGGGTGGATCTCGCAGTACACCCGCGCCTCGCGGATGCGGCGCGCGATCAGCTGTGTGAACTGCGACCCGTAGTCGAGAATCAGGATGCGCGAAGCGCCGGGCTGCGTCATGGCCTAACGGAACGGGTTACCACCGCCACTGCTCGCCCTCGAGCGTGATGAACGTGACGTCCTTGGTGTCCAGATCGAGGAGCGCCGCGCCCGGCGTACCGTACAACCATCCACAGGCTTCGCCGGGGTTCAACAGCAGCGTATCGCCGGTGACGTCGCGGCGGCATTTGTGGGTGTAGCCGTGGATCACCACCGAGTGGCCGGTCACCGAGCGGTCGCTCACGTCGCCGATGTCGTGCACGAGAAGAATCCGGGACCCGTTCACGTCCACGCTGTGCGGTCCCTCGTACAACTCGGTGCCCATGCCCTTCGCGGCTTCGGCGCGCAACCCTTCGCGGTCGCCGTCGTTGCGGCCGTACACGCCGGCCAGCGCCAGATTCGCCGCGATGATGGGACGGAGCGACCACGACGCGCAGAAGTCGCCGGCGTGGAGGACGAGGCCCACGCCGGCCTCACGGAACCGCTTGGTGAATTCGGCGATCGCCGGCAGGCGATCGTGCGTGTCCGCCAGCACGCCGACGAGCATCAGGCTGTCCTCCACGAAGGGTGGGCCGTCTCGTGCCGAACCAGGTCTTCGTATTGCTCGCGCGCCGTGACCACCGCGAACCGATCGCCGTCGACCAGCACCTCGGCCGCGCGCGGCCGCGCGTTGTAGTTGGACGACATCGCGAATCCGTACGCACCGGCGGAGCGAATCGCCAGCAGGTCGCCGGGCCGCACGTCATCCACGTCGCGGCCCAACGCAAAGAAGTCGCCGCTCTCGCACACGGGACCCACGATGTCGGCCCGGATACGCCCGCCGCGCTGCCTAACGGAGTCGATCCGGTGGTACGCGTTGTAGTGCGACGGGCGCAGCAGGTCGTTCATCCCCGCGTCGGTGATCACGAACTCGCGTCCCCCGCCCTCCTTGCGATACAGAACCCGCGTGAGCAGCACACCGGCGTTGCCGACCAGATACCGCCCGGGCTCGACGAGCAGCTTGAGCCCGGACGCGGCCGCGTGCGGGAGCACCGTGGCCGCATACGACTCGAGATCGATGGGATCCTCGCTGTCGTACGTGACGGCGAGGCCGCCGCCGATGTCGAGGTAGCGCAGGTCCGGCGCGCCCACGGCGCGCAGATCGTCGATCAGCTCGAGGAGTCGCAACATGCCGTCGCGATACGGATCCACGCTCGACACCTGCGAACCGATGTGCATGTCGAGACCGAGCAGCCGCGTGTGCGGCAGCGAGAACGCGAGACGCCCAACGGCGAGCGCGTCGCCGTACGGCACGCCGAACTTGTCGCCGCGCTCGCCCGTGCGCGTGTAGTGGTGCGGCGTATCCACGGAGACCTCGGGATTCACGCGTAGCGCGACGGGCGCCGTAAGGCGCATCTCGCCGGCGACCCGGTCGAGCAGCCGGAGCTCGCCTTCGGACTCCACGTTGAACAACAGGATCCCGGCGGCGAGGGCCTCGCGCAGCTCGCGCTCGGTCTTGCCGACGCCGCTGAACACGATGTCGGGTCCCGTGAGGCCGGCCAAGCGCGCGCGGTATAGCTCGCCGCCCGAGACGATGTCGACGCCCGCGCCTAACGAATGGAGGAGCGCGAGTACGGCCAGGTTCGCGTTCGCCTTCACGCTGTAGTGCAGCCGGTGCGGCACCGGCGCGAGCGCGCGGTCGAGCCGCGCGTACGCGTCGCGAATGGCGCCGGCGCTGTACACGAACACCGGCGTCCCCGCTTCGCGCGCGATGGTCTCGAGCGAGACGCCCTCGCACGCCAGTACCCCGTCGGCGGGCGCGAATCCGGTGGTCAATACGCTCTCGCCCACACGGCCTCGCTGGTCGAGGGACGTCCACACTTGAGACATGTGCGCGGTGCGTCGGGCGATCGAAACTCCTCGTCGGGTAGCACGCGAATCGTGGCCTTCGTCTCTTCCTTGATCGCCGCCTCGCACGCGCCGTCGCCGCACCAGCCGGCGTACACGAACGCCCCCTCGCCCTCCATGATCTCGCGGAACCTGTCGTACGTGATGCCACCGCGGATGCTGTGCTCCTCGCGCCGCGCGCGCGCGGCGGCGAGCATGTCATCCTGGATCGTGCCCAACAACGTCGTGAGCTCGGCCGCGAGATGGTCCAACGCGACGGGTTGTTTGGCGCGCGTATCGCGTCGCACGACCACGGCCTGCGATTTGTCCAGATCGCGGGGGCCGAGCTCGATGCGCAACGGCACGCCGCGCAGCTCCCATTCGTAGTATTTGGCGCCGGGCTTCATCGTATCGCGCGCGTCGACGTGCACGCGCACGCGGCCGCCGAGTTCTTTCCGTAAGGCATCGGCGGCGCTAAGAACACGCGACTTTTCATCGTCCGTCCGCCAGATCGGGACGACAACGGCTTCCGTGGGCGCCAGCCGCGGGGGCACGCGCAGGCCCGAGTCGTCGCCGTGCGTCATCACGAGGCCGCCGACGAGTCGCGTCGACGCACCCCAGCTCGTGTTCCACGCGAAGTCGGTACCGCCGCTCTCGGTCTGGAACTTGAGATCGAACACCTTGGCGAAGTTCTGGCCGAGGTTGTGCGAGGTGCCGGCTTGCAGGGCTTTGTTGTCCTGCATCATCGCCTCACACGAGTACGTGCGCAGCGCGCCCGCGAAGCGCTCGGCGTCGGTCTTTCTGCCGGTGACGACGGGCATGGCCATGAACGATTCCATGAACGTCCGATACACGCCGAGCATCTGGCGGGCTTCCGCTTCCGCTTCATCGTGCGTGGCGTGCGCGGTGTGGCCCTCCTGCCAGAGGAACTCGAGCGTGCGCAGGAAGAGACGCGTGCGCATTTCCCAGCGCACGACGTTGGCCCACTGGTTGATGAGCAGCGGCAGGTCGCGATAGCTCTGCACCCACTTGGCGAACATCGCGTAGATGATCGTCTCGGAAGTTGGGCGAACGACCAACGGCTCCTCGAGCTCCTTGCCGCCGCCGCGCGTGACCACCGCTGTCTCGGGCGCGAAGCCCTCGACGTGTTGGGCTTCGCGACGAAGAAAGCTCTCGGGGATGAACAGCGGGAAGTACGCGTTGCGGTGGCCGGTGGCCTTGAACATGTCATCGAGGGCGCGCTGCATACGCTCCCAGATGCCGTAGCCTTCGGGGCGGATGACCATGCAGCCGCGCACCGGCGAGTAGTCGGCGAGCTCGGCCCGAAGGACGACGTCGTTGTACCAGGCGCTGAAGTCTTGCGCGCGGGGCGTGAGCTTTTTGTCGTCGGACATTTACGAGGGTGTAGATGAACGGGCCGCGGCGGCGGTCCCGGCTTCGTCGATCCAGTCATCGAGCCGCACGCGGCGCTCGTGGCCGTCGTCCAACCGCCGGACGGTCGCCTCAGGCGGCGTTCCGTTAGGCGGGCCCAGGATCACCGCTTCGCGCGCGCCCGCCGCGGCGGCCGCTTTGAGCTGGCGCGACAGCTGCTGCCCGCCTAACGCGTACTCCACGCTGCGGCCGCGCGCCCGTAAGCGCGACGCGACCCGCATGGCGTCGTCCAAGGCCGCTCCGTCGCCGAACGCCACCCACACGTCCACGCCGGCCGCCGCGACGGGCATCTGCCCGCGTGCGCGCAGCAGCTCGCCCAACACGACGTCGCCCATGCCGAAGCCTAACGCTGGCAGGTCGGGGCCGCCGCTCTGCGCGAGCAGCGTGTCGTACCGGCCGCCCCCGCAAATCGCGCGCAGCTCGCCCTTCGCATCGAACAGCTCGAACACGATGCCGGTATAGTAGGCGAGTCCGCGCACGATCGAGAGATCGGGCTGCAGGTAGTCGCCCCCGCCCAACGCGTTGACGTACTTGGCAAAGCGCGAGAAATCGTCCACTACACGCTCGCTGCGCGTCTCGACGAGCGCCTCGATCGCATCGAGACTCCGGTGATCGGGAATATCCAAGACTGCACGCACGGCCTTCTGATGCAAGCCGAGCGCGACGAGCTTCTCTTCGGACACTGCACGCGGCTGCCGGTCGACCTTGTCAATCACCGCAAGCACGCCTTGCATCGCCTCGTCTGGCACGCCCGCCGTCTGCAAGTAGCCGTGCAGGATGCGACGGTCGCTCACCCGCGCGCGCACGTCGTCCGGACCCAGGCCCAACAGACGCACGATGTCGATCGCCGCCGCGAGCAGCTCCGCGTCGGCGGTCACATCGGACTCACCCACGATGTCCATGTTGAGCTGAAAGTGTTCGCGCAGCCGGCCGCGCTGCTGTCGCTCGTAGCGAAACAACTGCGGAATCGAAAACCAACGCACCGGCTTCCGGAGCGCGTTCGCGCGCGCGGCCACCATGCGCGCGAGCGTCGGCGTCATCTCCGGACGCAGCGCCACGTCGCGGTCGCCTTTGTCCTTGAAGTTGTACAGCTGCCCCACGATTTCGTCGCCGCTCTTCTTCGTGTACAGCTCGAGGGGCTCGAGCGGCGGACCATCGTACTCGACGAACCCGAACCGGCGCGCGACCTCACGCCACGTGGCGAAGATGTGCGATCGCTCCGCGAGCTCGGCGGGATAAAAGTCGCGGAATCCGGGCAGTGCGCCTGAGGGCATCCATGCAATTTATCCAGCGAACGGAGACACCTGCAAGCGCGACATCGCGTCGCCCACTGTGTGGAACGAGCCCGTGATCAGCGTCGTCGATGCGTCCGAGCACGCGATGTCGAGTGCACGATCGAAGTCGGGATCCGCCGCTGCCGACCAATTGTGTGCGCGTGCGAACTCGACGGCCTCGGACAACACCCACGCGCGATCCGACGGGACACTCGGCGGCGCCGTCAACACGAATCGGTCGACGTGCGCGGCGAGCGTCGTCATCATCGCGCGCCAATCCTTGTCGCGCAGCACCGTGAGCAGGCACACGAGCGGCCGCGGTGGACGAAGCGCCGAGAGCGTGTCGCACAATACTGCGCTGCCGGCCGGATTGTGTGCGACATCGAAGATCACGTTGCCGCACCACTGAAAGCGCCCGGGAATCGCGACGCGCGCGAGTGTCGTGTCCGCTCGAGCCGCAGCTTCGGCGTAGCGGCCGCCCGCCAACTCGAGCATCGCGATGGCAGTCGCTGTGTTGGACGCCTGATATCGCCCAACGAGCGGCGTGTGCAACCGTCGCCGCTTTCCGTGCGCGCCGAGCGTGAACGACGTACCGCCGGCGTCGACCTCGATATCGTCGAGTGTCCATTCGTCATGGATGACCAACACGCGAGGCGATCCGGCCGCCCTGGCGAGCGACGCCAATTGCTCGCGAATTTCCGCATCGGGCTCGCCGATCACCGACGGCACGCCGCGCTTGAAGATGCCGGCTTTTTCGACCGCGATGGCCGCCGTCGTGTCGCCTAAATACTGCTGGTGATCGAGACCAATCGACGTGACCGCGGCCGCATCCGGCATCACCACGTTAGTCGCGTCGAGCCGGCCGCCGAGACCGACCTCGAGGACAGCGACGTCGACGTTGGCGCGAGCAAAGTGTTCGAGCGCCATGCAGGTCGTGGCTTCGAAGAACGTGGCGCCCAACCGTTCGACCTCGGGCGTCCAACGCGCGATGAAATCGACCACCGCGTCTTCGCCGATCGGCACGCCGTCGACGACGATGCGCTCGCGAAAGTCCACGAGATGCGGGGAAGTGTATCGGCCGACCTTGAGTCCCTGCGCGCGCAGGAGCGCGTCGAGTGTGGAGACGACGCTTCCCTTCCCGTTCGTTCCACCAACGTGCAACACGCGCAGGCCGTCCTGCGGGTCGCCGAGGGAAGCGAGGAGCGCGCGTGTCGTGTCGAGGCCGAGTTTCCACCCGCCGCTAACGCGGGCGAAGAGCGTGTCGAGTGCCTCGCGATACGTCGCCGGATGCGTCAGGCCGATGTCCACCCTGCCGCCGCCGGCTGACCGCTCATGTGGCGCAGCAGCTGGCCGACCGTGCTCTTCAAGTCGCGCCGGTGCGCCACGACGTCGAGCATCCCGTGCTCGAGAAGAAAATCGGCTGTCTGGAATCCCTCAGGCAGGTCTTGTCCGATGGTCTGTTTGATCACGCGCGGACCGGCGAACCCGATCACCGCACCGGGCTCCGCAATGATGGCGTCGCCCAACATCGCAAAGCTGGCGCTCACGCCGCCCATCGTCGGATTCGTGAGAATCGAGACGTATGGAATGCGGCGCTCGGCGAGTTGCGCGAGGAGCGCCGACGTTTTTGCCATCTGCACGAGCGACAGGATGCCCTCCTGCATGCGCGCACCACCCGAAGCGGACACGAGCACGAGCGGATACTTGCGCTCGAGCGACCGTTGACCGAGACGCGCGATCTTCTCGCCGACCACAGAGCCCATGGAGCCGCCCATGAACGCGAAGTCGAGCACGCCGAGGCTGATGGGCATCTCGCCCAGGGTGCCGGCCACCGTCACGATGGCGTCGCCGTCGCCCGCCTTGGCGAGCGCTTTCTTGAGACGGGCGGGATAGTCGGGGAACGCCAGCGGGTCGACCGAACGCAGATCGACGTCCAACTCCTCCCAGGACCCGTCATCCATGAGGATGTTCACGTAGTCGCTGGCGCGGATGCTCCGGTGGTAGTCGCATTGCGGGCACACGTTGAGGTTGCGGACGAACTTCTCCCGCAAGTCGGTGTGACCGCATGCTTCGCACTTTTCCCACGCATCGGCCGGGATTTCGAGCTTTTCCCGCCGCGGCTGCCGGGGTTTGCGCTCCTTTCTGAACCAGACCATTTGGGTAATGTGCGCGGGTGGGGTCCGGTACGGAAGGCGGACGCGGTCTTCCCTCTATTCTGGCGCCCTGGCACCTTTGCCAGCGTTCTCCGTGTCCGACTTCCGCTGTCTTCTTCGGGGCTCCTCACATGGACTGGCTGCTTCGCGACCTGCGATACGGCGCGCGCGGATTCGTCCGGCGACCGGTATTCACCCTCATCGTCGTCGCCACGATAGCCCTCGGCGTGGGAGCGAACGCCGCGATTTTCAGTGTCGTGAGCGGCATTCTGCTGCGGCCGCTGCCGTACCCGCACGCCGAGCAGGTCTTCTCGTTCGGGCACGAGGCGCCGGAATGGCTCACGTCGGAGCCCGACTATCTCGATTATCGGCGCGAGATGCCGTCGATCGACGGGCTCTCGGCGTACACGCGCACCGAAGCGACGCTGACCAACGGAGACAATCCACAGCGCGTCCGCCTGGTGCGTGCGAGCGACGGCTTCTTTCGTGTGTTAGGCGTACCCGCGAGGCTCGGCCGGACGTTTCAGGCCGATGAGCACGTGCCGCGTCCGGCGCAGGTTGCGGTATTGAGCAACGCGCTCTGGCGGCGGAGCTTCGGCGCCGACCCGGCCATCGTCGGCCGGACGATCCGCGTGGATGGCGTGCCTCGGGTGATCGTGGGCGTGATGCCGGCGCAGTTCGACTATCCGGAAGCGCGTACCGACCTGTGGCTGCCGTTGCCTAACTTCAATCCCGACAGCCTGGGCGATCGCAGCAACTATTATCTGTTCATGGTCGGGCGGCTCAAACCGGGCGTCACGTTGGCCCACGCGACGGTGGAGGCAGCGGCGATTGCGCACCGCATCATGCGCGACAACCCCCAGAACTTCGATCCATCACGTCCGCTCGTGCCGCACCTCTCGGCGGTGTCCGACGATCTCGTGGGCAAGACCCGGCCGTATCTCTTCGCGCTGCTCGGCGCGGTGAGCTTCGTGCTGATGATCGCGTGTGCGAACGTCGTCAACCTGCTGCTCGTGCGCGGCGAAGGGCGCCAGAAGGAGATGGCGCTGCGGAGCGCGATCGGCGCCTCGCGGACTCGGCTCACGTGGCAACTCCTCGCCGAGAGCAGCCTCCTGGCGCTGGGCGGCGCTGCGTTAGGCCTCGCGCTTGCCTGGGCCGGCGGACGGAGCCTGCGTGCGCTCGCGCCATCGTCGATCCCGCGGCTCGACGCGATCGGCATCGACTGGCGGGTCGTGGCGTTCACGGGTTTCGTCGCGTGCTTCACGGCGCTCGTCACCGGCGTGCTGCCGGCGTGGCGCGCGTCCCGCGTGCCCGCGGGCGAGGTGCTCAAGGACGCCGGCCGCGTCGTGGGTGCGCACGCAGGCGGACGGTCCGTTAGGCGCGCCCTGGTGATGGCCGAGGTCGCCCTCGCGGTGGTGGCCGTGGGCGGCGCGGGCATGCTCCTACGCAGTTTATGGAACCTCCAGTCGCATCGGCTCGGCTTCGACCCGCACGACGTACTCACGGCCGGCGTGTCCATTGCGCGCACCGACTACGATGACGCGCACGCGGCGGTGTTCTTCGATCAACTCGTGACCCGCATCCGGGCAGTGCCGGGCGTGCGCGCCGTCGGCGCCGTCGGGTGGCTGCCCGTCGTCGATGCCGGCGGCCTCTGGGGCTATCGCGCGGAAGGCATGGACTACACCACCACGCGCTGGCCGGATGCCGTGCCGCAGCAAATCACACCGGGAGCGCTCGCCGCGATGGGCATTCCGGTGCTCGCCGGGCGCGCGTTCACCGACGCCGACCGGCCGGGGTCGCCGCTGGTCGCGATCGTGACCCGCAAATTCGCGGAGGCGAGCTGGCCGGGACAGGATCCGTTAGGCAAGCGCTTCCGCCTCGGCGGCGACTCGCCCTTCATGACGGTGGTGGGCGTGGTGGGCGACTTCCGGTCGCGCGGCTTCGACGATACGCCCGAAGCGACGATGTTCTTCCCGTATGCGCAGAGCGGCATCAGCGCCTACGGCGAGCCCCGGCAGATGAAGCTCGTAATACGCGTCGACCACGACCCCGGCGCCAAGGCACCGGCGGTTCGCGCGATCCTTCACTCGCTCGACGCGAACGCACCGCTCTCCGAGGTGCGCACGCTCGACGAGGTCGTCGGGACGTCCGTGTCGAACCGGCAGTTCACGACCGCGCTGCTCGCCGGCTTCGCCGTGCTCGCGTTAGCGCTCGCCGGCATCGGGACGTACGGCGTCGTCTCGTACGGCGTCGAGCAACGCGCCTTCGAGATCGGCGTGCGCAAAGCGCTCGGCGCGGGCGATGAGGCGGTGATGGCGTTGATCATGGCGGACGCCATGCGTGTGGCCGTGGTGGGGATCGCCGTCGGGCTCATCGCGACGGCCGGCGTTGGGCGTGCCATTCGCTCGATGCTCGTGGACGTGCCCGCGGTGGATCCCGTGACGCTCGCTGGCACGGCCCTGCTGCTGGCGCTGGTAGCGGCGGTCGCCGCGATGCTGCCGGCGAAGCGAGCGCTCGACGTGAGCGCCGCGGCAGCAATGAAGGCGTAGGGCGAGTGCCACTCGGCCACGCATGCGTTAGGCTTCTTCGTTCGTAAGAAGCGGACACAGAACGGACACACCGGACAACGCACGGACCGCTCGGCTGCCGGGGAAGGAACGCGCTGGCGCGAGGTCGCTTCCTCGTCTGTATTTTTCAAAAACAATCGCTGTAGCTTGCCTCTTGCAGCAGGAGCTTTCCCCGGCAGCCGAGCGATCCGTGCGTTGTCCGCCGTGTCCGCTCTGTGTCCGTTAGTTCATGAGCGTGGAGGCCAGCCACCCACGGACGAGCCTCCGTTAGATCGCGAGCTCTCCCACCCTCGCGCCCCGTCCCTCGCTCGAGATCCGCGACAGGAGGCCGATCGCCAGCCAGCACGCCAGCATGAACGAGCCGCCGTAGGAGAAGAACGGCAGCGGGATGCCGGTGATCGGCATCAGGTTGAGCGTCATGCCGACGTTCACGATGATGTGCACCAGCCAGCTCGACGCGAGTCCCATCGCGACGAGGCTGCTGAACGAGTCGTTGGCGCGCTCGGCGACGCGCACCGCGCGGAGCAGCAGGAACAGGAACAACATCAGCGCCACCGTCACGCCGATGAAGCCCAGTTCTTCGCCCAACACGGCGAAGATGAAGTCGGTGTGCTGCTCGGGCAGGAACGCGAGCCGCTTCTGTGTGCCCATCAAGAAGCCCTTACCTAACCAACCGCCGGATCCGATGGCCACCTGCGATTGGATCACGTGCCAACCGGAGCGGCGGGGATCAATGGACGGGTCGAGGAACACCAGCAGCCGGTGCCGCTGGTACGGCGCCATTCGCTCCCACAACACGGGCGCGACGACGCCCATCACCACGTTGGCCAACATCAGGCCCACGCCCTCGAGCATGAACGGCTTGTACCACAGGACCAGCGCCAACAGGAGCAGGAACCACGCGCCCCACAGGCTCGTGTTGAACGCGAGGATCAGGCTCACCGCCGGCGACGCCACCAGCACGAGCAGCGGAAACGGCACGCCGGACCAGTAGAGCATCGAGAAGAAAATCCCGATGAACACGAGCCCGGTACCGAGGTCCGGCTGCATCATGATCAGGGCCCAGGGCAGGAAGGCGACTAACGCCGGCTGCCAGAGATCGAGCAGCGACTTGGGCGGTTCACGCCGCGCGGCGAGCACACGCGCGAGCATGAGCACCACGGTCACTTTGGCCAGCTCCGACGGCTGGCCTAACCGAATGCCGCCGATGCCGATCCAGCTCTTGTGGCTCGCCGCGGTGCCGGCGCCCGTGCCGATCACCAGCAGCAGCGCCAAGAGCGCGAGCGACATCAAGTACACCGGCAGCGCGGCCCACTCGAAGAACCGCACCGACGCCCGGCTCACGGCGTACGCGCCCACCAACCCGAAAATGAGCCAGCGAATCTGCGATGCCCACGCGTGCGTCGCCGAAGTCGGCACGTCGGTCTGACCCGCCGAATACACCATCGCGATGCCGTACGCCGACAAGAGCAGCGCCGTCAAGACGAGCGGAACGTCCACGACCACACGGCGCGACGACATCATCCCTCGGTGTTGATGTGCTGGGTCGGCGCGACCTTGAGATACGACTGAATGATCTCCGATGCGATGCGCGCCGCGCGTGCGCCGTGTCCGCCGAATTCGATCAGCACGGCCACTACGATCTTCGGGTCATCGGCGGGCGCGAAACCCACGAACCACGCATGGTCGTGCGCACGGTCCTGCGAGTTCTGCGCGCTGCCCGTTTTCCCGGCGAGGACGGTGCCGCTGATCTGTGCGCTGCGCGCTGTACCCGATGCCACCACGCCGGCGAGCGCCGCGCGCAGCCCCGCGAGCTGGTCCTCGCTCAGCGTGAAGACGCGCGTGCGGTCAGGCTTGTGGCGGGCAATCTCGGGCCGCGACTCGGTGCCGTCGGTGGCCAGCGCGGTGTAAAAGCGGGCCATGTTCGCCACCGTCTGCGCGTTCTCGCCCTGGCCGATGGCCAGGTTGAGCAGCACCGCCTGGCTCCAGCCGCGCTTGCCGTACTTGCGGTCGTAATACTCCGACGCGTCGGCATAGGGAAACAGGGGACGCGATTCGTCGGGCAAGTCGATGCCGGAGCGGTCGCGTCCGCCGAAGCGGATGCCGCCGGCCACGAGCCTCGTTAGGCCGACCTTCAGGCCTAACTGATAGAAGTAGACGTCGCACGACTGCTCGAT
>Ga0075436_100002457_pt1 | contig 12747 bp, 4 predicted proteins | sample RhiMethybrSRZTD5_FD_75303 | JGI IMG/M metagenome (GOLD analysis project Ga0075436, IMG submission 75303) | Populus rhizosphere microbial communities from Tennessee, USA - Rhizosphere MetaG P. TD hybrid SRZTD5 | ecosystem: Host-associated > Plants > Roots > Rhizosphere > Soil | place: USA...
GCCGGTGGCGATCGGCGTCTCCGGCGAGCTGCACGTCGGCGGAGCGCGCCTCGCGCGCGGGTATCTGGGAAGGCCGCGGCTGACGGCGGAGCGCTTCGTGCCCGACCCGTTCGCCGAGGAGGCCGGAGCGCGCCTCTACCGCTCCGGCGACCTGGTGCGCTACCGGCCGGACGGCGACCTGGAGCACCTGGGCCGCATCGATCACCAGGTCAAGATCCGGGGCTACCGGATCGAGCTGGGGGAGATCGAGGCGGTGCTCGCCGCCCACCCTGCGGTGGCCCAGGCGGTCGTCGTGGCGAGGCAGGAAGCGGGAGAGCGCCGCCTGGCGGCCTTCATCGTCCCCGCGGGCGACCTCGCTCCCGCCGAGCTGCGCGAATTCGCCCGCCGCGGCCTCCCGGAGCCGATGATCCCGGCCGCTTTCGTCCTCCTCGACGCCCTGCCGATGAGCCCCACCGGCAAAGTCGACCGCGGCGCCCTGGCCGCACGGCCTGCCGACCGCCAGGCCGCCGCCTCCCGGCCCCCCGCCGACGAGATGGAGAGCCGGATCGCCGTCCTCTGGCAGGAGGTCCTGGGTCTGGAGCAGGTGGGGGTCGAGGACAACTTCTTCGATCTCGGCGGGCACTCCCTGGCGCTCGTCCAGCTCCAGAAGAAGCTCAAGGACCGCCTCGGCCGGGACGTCACCATCGTCGAGCTCTTCCGGGCTCCCACGGTCGCCTCGCTGGCCAGGTCCTTGGATGAGGCGGCTCCCCCTCCGGAAGAGACGGCCGCCGCCGGCGCGGCGCGCGAGGGGGACGAGCGGGCCGAGGCGCGGCGCGCCTGGCGCGACCGCCGCCGGCATGCTCCGCCAGTCGCCGACGAAGCCCTGGCGCCCGCGGCGAGGGAATCATGACCGCGCAGGCCAAGGGACGGGAGCTGGACCAGATCGCCGTGGTCGGCATGGCCGGCCGGTTTCCGCGCGCCGAGACCCTCGCGGCCTTCTGGAAGAACCTGTGCGACGGGGTCGAATCGATCTCCCCCCTTTCCGCCGAGGAGCTGCTCGCGGCCGGCGTGCCGCAAGCCTTCCTGGACGACCCCAACTACGTGCGCGCGCAGTCCATGCTCGAAGGTTTCGATCGCTTCGACGCGCGCTTCTTCGGCTTCAGCCCGCGCGAGGCCGAGATCACGAACCCACAGCACCGCCTGTTCCTGGAGTGCAGTTGGCAGGCCCTGGAGGACGCCGGCGTCGATCCGGCGTCCGGAGGCACGATCGGGGTCTTCGCCAGCGCCAGCTCCAACACCTACATCCTCGACCTCTTCTCGCGCCGGGATCTGATCCGCAACCTCGGCGGGCTGCGCGTCCAGATCGCCAACGAGAAGGAGTTCCTGCCCACCTGGGTCTCCTACAAGCTCGACCTGCGCGGGCCCAGTGTCAACGTGCAGACCGCGTGCTCCTCGTCGCTGGTCGTCGTCCACCTGGCCTGCCAGAGCCTCTTGAACGGCGAGTGCGATCTGGCCCTGGCCGGCGGCGTCTCGGTGCGCAGCCTGGAACGCCGCGGCTATTTCCATACGGAGGGGAGCATCGTCTCCCTCGACGGCCACTGCCGCGCCTTCGACGCCGCGGCCGGTGGGACGGTCGACGGCGACGGCATCGGGGTGGTGGTGCTGAAGCGGCTGGTGGAGGCACGCGAGAACGGCGACAACGTCCAGGCGGTGATCTTGGGCTCCGCGATCAACAACGACGGCGCCCTGAAGATGGGCTTCACCGCTCCCTCGGAGGAAGGGCAGACGCGGGTGATCGCCGAGGCCCTGTCGATCGCCGGCATCGACGCCGAGAGCCTGGGCTACGTCGAGGCCCACGGCACGGGCACGCGCCTGGGAGATCCCATCGAGATCGCCGCTCTGACCGCCGCCCTGGGAACGCGCACCGCGGCGCGTGGCTTCTGTGCCCTCGGCTCGGTGAAGACGAACCTCGGCCACCTCGACGCGGCAGCCGGCGTCGCCGGGCTGATCAAGACCGTGCTCTGCCTCAAGAACCGGCAGTTGCCGCCCAGCCTCCACTTCCGGACGGCGAATCCGGAGATCGACTTCGCGGCGAGCCCCCTGGTGGTCAACACCGCCCTGAAACCCTGGGAGGGAAAGGGCGGTCCGCGCCGCGCCGGAGTCAGCTCGTTCGGCATCGGCGGCACGAACGCCCACGTCGTCCTCGAAGAAGCGCCGGAGATGGAGTCCGGCCCCTCCCGGGAGTGGCAGCTCCTCGTGTGGAGCGCGAAGACCGAGACCGCGCTCGACGCCGCCACCGAAAACCTGGCAGGCACGCTTCCCCCTTCGCTGCCCGATGCCGCCTATACGCTGCTCACCGGGCGCCGGGCCTTCGACCATCGCCGCGCGCTGGTCTGCCGCGAGGCGGGCGAGGCCACCAAGGCGCTTGCGGACCCCAGCTCGGCGCGGATTCTCCGCTGGCACGGGGCGGCGGCCGGCGCGCGGCCGGTGGCCTTCCTCTTCCCGGGGCAGGGAGCGCAACGAGCGGGGGTGACCCGCGAGATCTACCGCGGCGAGGCGGTCTTCCGCACCGCGGTGGACCACTGCGCCGAGATCCTGCAACCCCATCTCGGCGCCGATCTCCGGGATCTCCTGTACCCGCCGGAAGGGAGCGACGGAGAGCAGCACCGGCTGGAGGAGACCGCCTGGGCGCAGCCGGCGCTCTTCGTCACCGGCTATGCGCTGGCCCGGTTGTGGACCTCCTGGGGAGTGCGGCCGCAGGCCTTCCTCGGGCACAGCCTCGGCGAGTACGTCGCCGCCTGCCTGGCCGGCGTCTTCCGTCTCGAAGATGCGCTGGCGCTGGTGGCGCTGCGCGGCAAGCTGATGCAGGACCTGCCGCAGGGGGGGATGCTGGCGATCCCGCTGGGAGAAGCCGAGGCCGCGGACCTCCTGCAACCGGGCCTCTCCTTGGCCGCGGTCAACGGGCCGGGGCGGACCGTGATCTCCGGTCCCTGGCCGGCGATCGAGGACCTGGAGCGCAGGCTGGCCGTGCGCGGCGTCGCCGGCAAGCGGTTGCGGACCTCGCACGCCTTCCACTCCGCGATGATGGAGCCCATGCTGCCGGCCTTCGCCGAGCGGCTGCGGGCCGTGCCTCTGGCGGCGCCGCGCATCCCCTACGTCTCCAACCTGACCGGCGACTGGGTCACCGACCAGCAGGCGACCGATCCCGGCTTCTGGCTGCGCCAGCTCCGCGAGCCCGTGCGCTTCGCCGACGGCGCAGGCTGTCTCCTGCGGCAGCGGCACTGGGCGCTTCTGGAGGTCGGGCCCGGCCATGTCTTGACCTCGCTGGTGAAGCAGCATCCCGATCTCCAGTCCGAGCACCAGGCCGTGGCCTCCCTCCCCGGCTCGCCGCACGCCGACTCGGAAGTGGCCTCTCTCCTCGCCGCGCTCGGCAGCCTCTGGGTCTCCGGCGTCGAGGTGGACGGGCCGGGCCTCTACCGCGGTGAGCGCCGGCGCCGGATCTCACTCCCCACCTATCCGTTCGAGCGGCAACGGTTCTTCGTGGCACGTCCGGCAGGCGCCGGCGCCGCGCCGTGGACCGAGCTGGCGGCGCGAGAGGAGGAGGTAAGGATTGTGAATGTGCAGAGCGACACCGCGGGGCACGACGCGATCGTGAGCCTGTTGAAGGAAACCGTCCAGGACATCACGGGCATGGCGCCCGAGAAGCTCGACCCCCACGCCACCTTTCTGGAGATCGGCGTCGACTCCCTGCTGCTGATCCAGGCCGCACAACGGCTGCGGGAGCGCCTCGGAGTGCAGCTCACGGTCGTCCAGCTCCTCGAAGAGCTGACGACGCTGGACCGCGTCGCGACCTACATCGAGCGCGAGGTGCAGGCGGAGAGGCTGGCGGACCTCACCCCCCGACCCCCTCTCCCATCGCCCTCCCTTCCCCCGGGAGAGGGGGCGCCGCCGCCCGAGGCACCACAACGGAATCCTGAAGTAGTGGGAGGGGGTTCCCCCTCTCCCGGTCGGAGGGGGGGCGATGGGAGAGGGGGCCAGGGGGTGAGGCCCTCGGAGCTGACCCAGCTCTTCGCGCAGCAGCTCCAAGTCGTCTCCCAAGTCGTCGCCCAGCAGCTCCAGGTCCTCCAGGCAGGCGGGCTGGTCCCGATCCAGGCTGCGGAGCCGCCACCGCCGCCAGTCCCCTCCCCCGCCCCCTACCCACCCCTCGGTCCCTTCCAGCCCATCGAAAAGCGGCCGCCGGACGCCCTGCTGCCCGCGCAGAAGGCGTACCTCGACCGCTTCATCCGGCGCTACACGAAGCGGACGGCGAAGTCGAAGGCGCTGACGGAGTCCTACCGGCCGGTGCTGGCGGACGGCCGCGCCACCGTCGCGTTCCGGCGCCTGTGGAAAGAGATCGTCTACCCGATCCACAGCCAGCGCTCGCAAGGCTCGCGCATCTGGGACGCCGACGGCAACGACTACGTCGACATCAATATGGGCTTCGGGCTGCACTTCTTCGGCCACTCTCCGGACTTCCTCGTCGAAGCGCTGGAGCGCCAGATCCGGCAGGGGCTCGAAGTCGGTCCGCAGTCGCCTCTCGCCGGACAAGTAGCCGAGCTGATCCACGGCTTGACCGGCATGGACCGCGCGATCTTCTGCACCTCCGGCACCGAGGCGATCCTCGGCGCCCTGCGCGTGGCCCGCACGTTCACCGGGCGCAGCAAGATCGCTCTCTTTGGCGGCTCCTTCCACGGCTGGTCGGACACCACGTTCGTGCGCACGCCGCCCGGCGGCCGTCTGGGAGCGCTGCCCGGCGCGCCCGGGGTGTCGGCGAAGACGCTGGAGGACGTGGTCGTCCTCGACTACGCAAGCCCGCAGGCGATCGAGCAGCTCGCGACGCTCGGCGGGGAGCTGGCGGCGGTGCTCGTCGAGCCGGTGCGCAGCCGGTCCCCCGAGCTGCAGCCGCGCGAGTTCCTCCACGCCTTGCGCGAGGTCACCGCCAGGACCGGGGCGCTTCTCATCTTCGACGAGATGATCACCGGCTTCCGGCTCCACCCGGGCGGAGCGCAGGCCTGGTTCGGCGTCGACGCGGATCTCGCCACCTACGGCAAGCTGGTCGGCGGCGGGCTCCCGATCGGCGTCATCGCGGGCCGCTCGGCCATCATGGACGCGCTCGACGGCGGCGCGTGGCGCTTCGGCGACGACTCGTACCCGCAAGCCGAAAAGACGCTCTTCACCGGCACCTACTTCAAGCACCCGCTGACCCTGGCCGCGGCCCACGCGGTGCTCGACCGCATGCGGCGCCTGGGCCCGAGCCTTCAGGAGGGGCTCAACGCGCGCACGGCGCAGCTCGCGGCCGATCTCAACGCCTTCTTCCAGGACGGCTCCGTGCCCATGGAAGTCGTGCACTGCGGATCGCTGTTCCGCTTCCGGCCACGGCCGGAGATGCAGTACCCGGAGCTGTTCTACTTCCACCTGGTCGATCACGGCGTCTACTTCACCCAGGAGTCCGGCAACTGCTTCCTCACCACCGCCCACAGCGACGAAGACGTCGCGCGCATCGAGCAGGCGGTGCGGCGCAGCGTGGATGACCTCCGCGAAGGCGGCTTCCTGCCCGCCGGCCCCTCGGTGCCGGTGTCGGAGTCACGCGAGCCGGTCCCCGTGGGCACGGCCACGCCCAGCGCGCCGCCGCTCGACCTGCCGGTGACCGACAACCAGCGCATCCTGTGGATCGCCACCCTCATGGGTCCGGACGCCAACCGGTCGTACAACGAGCCGCTGGCCTTGCGCCTGCGCGGTCCACTCGACTTCCCCGCCCTGCTCTTCGCCGCGCAGGGCATCGCCGATCGCCACCAGGCCCTGCGCGCCACGTTCAGCGCCGACGGCACGCGGCAGACGATCGCTCCCGCCGTCGTGGTCGAGATCGCGATCTACGACTTCTCGGGCCTCGCCGAGCCGCGGCGGATCGCCGCGGTGGATCTGTGCCTCAAGAAGCTGGCCGGCGAGCCGTTCGACCTGGAGCGCGGGCCGCTCCTCCGCGTGGCGCTGGTGCGGCGCGACGCCGAAGACCACTCCCTGTCGCTCACCGCCCACCACCTCGTCATCGACGGCGGCTCGGCCGCCGTCATGGTGCGCGAGATGAGCGCGCTCTACTCGGCGGCACACAAATCGGAAGCGAGCCCGCTGGGGCCTCCCGGCTCCTTCGCCGACTACGTGATCCGGGTCGTCTCCCGCGCGGAGACCGATCCCGACCAGGTGGCGGCCGAGGCCTATTGGCGGAAGCTCTTCGCGCGTCCGGTCGCCCTGATCGATCTGCCGCACGATCGCCCGCGCCCGCGCCACATCCCCTTCCATGGGGACCGCCGCAAGCTCCGCCTCGACGAGAGCCTGATGAACGAAGTCCGGCGCCTGAGCACCGGGCTGCGGACGACCCCGTACGCCACCGTCCTCACCGTCTGGGGCGCGCTCCTCCATCACCTCACCCGGCAGGACGACATCATCGTCGGCGTTCCGTCGCGCGATCCCTCGGTCACCGGCTCCATGGTGGGCTACTTCATCAACCTGTTGCCCGTCCGCATGCAGCGCCAAGCGGGCGAAGGCTTCTCGACGTATCTGGCCCGGGGCCGGCAGGCACTCTTCGAAGTGCAGGAGCACCAGAGCTTCCCGCTCAACCGCCTGCTCGACAAGCTCGGCCTGGCCGGCGGCCTCGACGGATTCCTGATCGGCACCACCTTCAACCTGGAGCGCATCGAGGCGCAGCCGCGGCTCGCCGGCCTCGACGCCGAGTTCGACTGGGTGTTCCACGACGCGGCGCGCATCGACCTCCACGTCAACGTCATCGAGGAGGGCGGGAGCGGCGGCCTGTTGGAGATGGCCCACCGGACTGCGCTGTGGGACCCGGCGACCATCGACCGCTGGATGCTCGCGCTCGCCTCCGTCCTCCGCGAGATCGCCGCGGACCCCGAGCGCCGGCTCGACAGCCTGACCGTCCTGTCGCCGTCCGAGCGCCATCAAGTCGTCTGGGAGTGGAACGACACACCGGCCGGCCGCCTCTCCTCCCTCTGCCTGCACGAGCTGTTCGGCCGGCAGTCGGTCCTCCGGCCCAGGGCCGCGGCCGTCGCCCTCGCTGCGGCCGAGCTCTCCTACGCCGACCTCGACCGGCTGTCGACCCGTCTGGCGGGCAGCCTGGCCGCGATGGGAGTGGGACCGGAAGTCCGCGTCGGGCTCTGCCTCGAGCGCTCGTTCGAGCTCATCATCAGCCTGCTCGCCGTCCTCAAGGCGGGAGGCGCCTACGTTCCCCTCGATCCGGGGCAGCCCAGCGACCGGTTGCTGTTCCTGCTCGGCGATGCAGGTGCGCCGCTCCTTCTCACTCGCCGGCGGGTGATCGACAAGCTCGGAGCCGGGCTTGCCGAGATCGGCACGAGCGCCATCGATCTCGACGAAGGCTGGCCGGACCCGGCGCCCGCCCTGCCGGCCCGGACCGCCGCCGAGGCCGGGGCCGACAGCCTGGCGTACGTGCTCTACACCTCCGGCTCGACGGGAAAGCCGAACGGCGTCCTGGTCAGCCACCGCGCCGCGGTCAACGTGATTCGGGAGGCGCGTGACCTCTACCGGGTGGGGCCGGACAGCCGGGTGGCGCAGGCCGCCTTTCTCGGCTTCGACGCCTCGGTGCTGGAGATCTTCCTCGCTCTCGCGCACGGCGGCTGCCTCTGCCTGATCCCCGAGGAGGAGCGGACCAACCCCTTCCTGCTCGCGGAGAGACTGGCACAGCATCGGGTGACGACGACCTTCTTCACGCCGTCGACCCTCGCCGTCCTGCCGGAGCCTCAGCTCGCCTCCGTCAGCACACTTAGCATCGGCGGCGAAGCCTGCTCGAACGACCTTGTCGAGCGGTGGTCCCGCGGCCGCCGCCTTCCCAACATCTATGGTCCGACCGAGGCCACCGTCTTCGCGACCCTGGAGATCTTCGCCGACTACGAGCCGACGTCGAAGCCGCCGGCGATCGGCCGCCTTCCGGTCGGCAACGTCGAGATCTACCTCGTCGATCCCGAGATGCGGCCGGTCCCCATCGGCGTCGTCGGGGAGATCGCCATCGGCGGCGCCGGGCTGGCGCGCGGCTACCTCAAGCGCCCCGAGAAGACCGCACAGAAATTCGTGCCGGACCCCTTTGCCGCGCGCCGTGGGGAGAGAGGCGCCCGCCTCTACCTGACCGGCGACCTGGCGCGCCGGCGGGACGATGGGCGCATCGAATTCCGCGGTCGAGCCGACGGCCAGGTGAAGCTGCGCGGCATCCGCATCGAGCTCGGGGAGATCGAGGCCGTGGCGTCCGCCCATCCTGGAGTCCGCGAGGCCGCCGTGGTCGTGAAAGGTGAAGGGGCCAACCAGATGCTGGTCGGCTATCTGGTGTGGGAGGACGAAAACGCACGGGACCTTCCGGGGTTGCGGCGGCGCGTCGAGGCCCAGCTCCCGGAGTCCATGGTGCCGGCTTCCTGGATCGAGATCAAAACGCTGCCGCGCAACGCCAACGGCAAGGTCGACCGCCTGGCCCTACGGGCACAGCAGGAAGACCGCGGCGACCGGGACCGCCACGTCGAGCCGCGGACGCCGCTGGAGCACTTCCTGGCCGACCTCTTCCGCGAGGTTCTGCGGGTCGACCACCTGAGCATCCACGACAATTTCCTGGAGCTGGGTGGCAACTCGATCAGCGGCGCCATGCTCGCCTACCGCCTCCAGGAGGCCCTCGGCGAGCAGATGCACGCTATCGTGCTCTTCGACGCCCCCACCGTCGCGGATCTGGCCCACTTCGTCGCCGAGCGCTACCCGGAGACCGTGCTCCGCATCTGGGGCGAGGAGAGCCTGCCGGAGAGCGTCAGCCAGGCAATCCTGGAGCTGGTGGAAGAGCTGGGGCAGGAAGAGGAGGTAGGGGTCGGAGGCGCCGAGCGCGAGGTGAGCGAGGTCCAGCGAGGCACCACCACCTAGTTTAGTTAGCGGCTACACGCCGCGGCAGCCCGCCCGCTTTCGGATATTCTTGAACCCAGCCATGCCCGATCCCCAGATCCTCGCCGAGGCTCTCGTCCTCCTCCTGGCGAAGGCCCTTCCGACTCTCCTCTCGGCGGGAGAGAAGGTGGGCGGTGAAGCCGTCAAAGAGGTGGGCAAGCAGGCGGGCGCGGCCGTCTCCGGCAAGGTCAAGGAACTCTGGGACCACCTCCGCGGGAAGGTTGAGGAGAAGGAGGCCGCGAGGGAAGCCGTAGAAGATCTGGCGCTGGCGCCGGCCGACAAGGACCTCCAGGTCGTCCTTCGCAACCAGCTCAGCAAGATCCTCACAGCCGATCAGGATCTCGCCGCTCTTCTGGAGCCGCTGGTCGAGGCCGCTCGCACCGAGGTCAACGTGACCCAGGTGCGGGCCGGAGATCAGGCGGTCGCTGTGGGGCGCGACGTTTACGGCAACATCAACATTCATAATGCCGTCCCCTCTACCCCTACCGACCGTACCGACCCTGCCGCCCTCCGCCGGGCCTACCTTACGCGGCTCATGGAGCAGGTGGGCGTGCTTTCCCTGGCCGGCATCGATCCAGCGGCAGCGCGTGGCGAAGCGGAGGCCCGGTTGAGCCTGGATGCAGTGTACACGGCCCTGCGGACTCGAACCCCAGAAGGCGAGCGGCGGTGTGTGGAGCACGGGAGGCAACAGTGGCAGGTGGAGGACCCTCACGGGGGGCGCCTCCTATCCGCCCTAGAGCTGCTCAACCGCCACCCGCGCCTTGTGCTCCTGGGAGATCCAGGCAGCGGCAAGAGCTCATTCGTCCATTTCGTAGCGCTCTGCCATGCGGGCGCGGCTCTCGACCATCCCCAGGTCAACCTCGACCTCTTGCGAGCGCCCCTGCCGCAGGAGGACCCTCGACATCCTCGCAAGAACCCGGAGCCCCAACCATGGGTTCACGGGGCTCTGATGCCGGTGCGGGTGGTGCTGCGCGACTTCGCCGCGTGGGGTTTGCCACCACCAGGCAAGAGGTTGACGGCGCGGCATCTGGGGTCCTTCTTGGAGAAGGAACTCAAGGGCGCATTTCTGGGCGAGTACACCCCAATCCTCTTCAAAGATCTGCGGGAGAACGGCGGCCTCCTTCTGCTCGACGGCCTGGACGAGGTCCCGGAAGCGGAGAGCTGCCGCGACCGGCTCCGGCAGGCGGTGGAGGCCTTCGTCCTGAGCTTCGGGAAGTGCCGTGTTCTCCTTACGAGCCGGACCTACGCCTATCGCAGCCAGGGGTGGCGGCTCGACGGTTTCGCGGAGGCGGAGCTAGCGCCGTTCGACGCGGCGCAGATCCGGAGCTTCGTGGAGCGCTGGTACGGCCAGGTGGCGGCATCCGGCCGTCTCGGCGTCAAAGAGGCCAAGGGGCGGGCTCTGCTCCTCTTGCAAGCTGTGCTGGGCAATGACCGCCTCCAGGGGCTCGCGGAGCGTCCATTGCTGCTGACGCTGATGGCGAGCCTGCATGCGTGGCGCGGCGGGAGCCTGCCAGAGAGACGGGAGCAGCTCTACGCCGATGCGGTGGAGCTGCTGTTAAATCTATGGGAGAGCCAGCGGGTGGTCCGCGATCCGGATGGCACGGCGCGGCTGATCCAACCGAGCCTGGCCCAGTATCTGGACGCCGGCAAGGATCAGGTGCGCCAAGCGCTGGAGGAGCTGGCGTTCGAGGTGCATGCGCGCGGGGAATTGGCGGGAACAGCCGACGTCGCGGAGGGGGAGTTGGTGACGCGGCTGATGCGGCTGGGGCGCAAGCCGGGGACCAACCATACGGAACTCGTGGAGTATCTCAGCCAGCGGGCGGGCCTGCTCGTGCCGCATGGTGTGGGGGTCTACACCTTCCCCCACCGAACGTTCCAGGAGTACCTGGCGGCCTGCCATCTGACGGACCATGGGTTTCCGGAGACGCTGGCCGACCTCGGGCGCCGGGACCCGGACCGTTGGAGGGAGGTGGTCCTTCTCGCCGGGGCCAAGGCGGCGCGAGGGTCGTCGTTCTCCGCTTGGTCGTTGGCGGACTGCCTGTGTCCTCGAAATCCCTGTCGGAAAGGTGCTCGCGAGGACGCCTGGGGCGCCCACTTGGCCGGCCAGGTGATCGCCGAGTCCGCGGATCTCAAGAAGGTCGGCGAGGCCCATCAGGAGAAGCTGAAGAGGCTGCGCCGCTGGCACGTCCGCCTGTTGAGGGCCGATCACCTGCCGGCGAGGGAACGGGCCCTGGCGGGCAAGACGCTGGCCCGGTTGGGGGACCCGCGGTTCGATCCGGAGCGAGGGTTTCTGTTGAGAGAGCCCCTTCTAGGATTCATTGAGGTGCCGGCGGGGAGGTTCGTGATGGGGAGTGATGGTATTGATAAGGCTGAATCCCCCCAGCACGAGGTGGAGCTGCCTGCTTACTTCATGTCCCGCTATCCGGTGACCACTGCCCAGTACCGCGCCTTCGTAGAGAGCACGGGCTACGATGCGGAGCTGACGAGCCTCGCCGGGGTTGCGAATCACCCAGTCAGGTATATGTCCTTTCATGACGCCCTAGCGTATTGCGAGTGGCTGCAGGAGCGGCTGGGGGCATGGGGCTGGAAGGAGGGGAGATGGAAGGTGACATTGCCCTCGGAGGCGGAATGGGAGAAGGCTGCGCGTGGTGAGGATGGCCGAGAATACCCGTGGGGGGAGACTGCCGATTCGGAGAAGGCGAACGATAAGGAATCGGGGATTTCGGAGCCGAGTTCTGTCGGCTGTTTCGTCCGTGGAGCGAGCCCCTACGGCTGCGAGGAGATGAGCGGGAATGTGTGGGAGTGGACGCGGAGCCTTTGGGGAAAAGATGAGATCAAGGCCTCCTACGAGTATCCCTACGTGGCAAGCGATGGCAGGGAGGATCTTGCAGCATCAAAAAAAATCCTTCGTGTGTTGCGCGGCGGCTCCTGCTTCGATTTCTCCAGGCGCGCTCGGTGTGCCTATCGCTTCTGGGGCGACCCGGTCTTCCGGGACTTCCATCTCAGTTTCCGGGTGGTGTTGCTACCATTCTCCTCTGATCTCTGATTTCTCTGACCTCTGAAACTTTGGACTCTTTGCTGTGTAAGGGGGGAGCCCCGAAGGGGCTTTGCCCCCCTCGGAGCGTGCCGCTGACTCTTGTTGGCGCCTTGGCGGAGCTCCAGCACCGTGAGCACGCTCACGGCCACCGTCGCCCTGCCTGCCACCTCCAGGCGCCTCAACACCTTCGGCGGCCGGTTCTTCAGGGCGTAGACGCAGATGTTGCTGTCGAGCAGGTATCTCATCCGTCCAGGGCCTCACGCTCCTGCCGAACCTGCGGCGGACGCACGAAGTCCTCGGTCACTCCCCCGAAGGCGCGCCAGAAGGACTCCGGCCACTCCACGCTTTGCACCAGCTCGAGGACAATCCGATCGCCTACCCGATGAGCTTCGACCTCCTCGATGTCTGAGGAAAACTGAAGCTCCTCCGGGAGCCGGACCACCTGGCTATTTCCACTCCGGAAGACTTTGGCGATGGCCATTGATCCTCCTCCTCCTGGGGAAGTATATCCCTGACGCGCCCAGGCACAACCGCTTCATCCCGAAGGGCATCCGGAGCGGCAGAGGGGACCCTCACAGGCGCTGGCTGACCGCCAGAATATTTCCCTCGGTGTCCTTGAACCAGGCGGTCTTCGCGCCGCCGCCGGTCGCAATGGAGTTTTTCATCGTGAGCCCTGGCATGTCGTACTCCTCGAACGTCACGCCGCGCGCCTTGAGCTCGGCCACCTCGGCTTCCACGTCGTCGACTTGCCAGAA
>Ga0075436_100002458_pt1 | contig 12746 bp, 15 predicted proteins | sample RhiMethybrSRZTD5_FD_75303 | JGI IMG/M metagenome (GOLD analysis project Ga0075436, IMG submission 75303) | Populus rhizosphere microbial communities from Tennessee, USA - Rhizosphere MetaG P. TD hybrid SRZTD5 | ecosystem: Host-associated > Plants > Roots > Rhizosphere > Soil | place: USA...
ATCCAGGGCCGGCTCGCGCCGTTCTTCGAACCGATCGAGATCGGGATGGGCGAGAAGCTGGTCATGGCCGCGATCGCGCAGGCATCGGGGCGGCCGCAGCAAGAGGTGACCACGCTGTACGACCAGCTCGGGGATCTCGGCGTCGTGGCGGAAAAGGTCTCGACCAGCTCGGGAGCCAGAGCGCCGTCGATCATCGAGGCGCATGCGCGGCTCCTCGAGATCGCCGCGGCCGCCGGTCAGGGCTCCGTCGAGAAGAAGCGCGGAATCTTTGCCTCGCTGCTGCAGGAGCTTGATGCGGCATCCGCCAAACACCTGGTGAGGATTGCGCTGGGCCGTCTGCGCCTCGGCATCGGTGACCCCACCGTGCTCGAAGCGCTGTCCTTTGCGAAAAAGGGCGATCGATCCCTCCGGCCTGTCCTGGAGGGCGCTTACAACCGGACGTCAGACCTGGGCATGATCGCCCACACGTTCTGGGTCCAGGGAGAGAGGGGCGTCGAGCGCCTGAAGATCGCGGTCGGGCGGCCGCTGCGACCGCAGCTGGCCGAAAGGCTTCCGAACCCGGAGGCGGTCATCAACAAGCTCGGACCGGTGGCCGTCCAGCCCAAGTACGACGGCGTGCGCGTGCAGATCCACAAGGACGGGAGCGACGTGCGCGTGTTCTCGAGAAACCTCGAGGACTACAGCGCTATGTTCATCGAGATCGTCAGCGCCGCGAAAAAGCTCAAAGACCGCACCCTCATCCTCGATGGCGAGGCGATCAGCTACAGCGCCGAGGCGGAGGAGTACCTCGCCTTCCACCAGACCGCATCGCGCCGTCGCAAGCATGGGATCGAGGAGGCCGCCACCAGCACGCCGCTCGTCGCGTTCGTCTTCGACGTCCTCTTCCGCAACGGCAAGGACCTGACCCCTCTTCCTTATCAGGAGAGGTATGGGCTGCTCGGCGAGGTTCTCGGCGACTCGAAGATCCTCCTGCCTACAGATCTGTCGCGCGCGGACTCCGCAGAAGCCTTGACGGCCACGCTGCTGGACAGCATCAGCAAGGGGCTGGAAGGCGTGGTCGTCAAGCGCATGGACTCGCCGTACCAGGCGGGAGCTCGGAACTTCAACTGGGTGAAGCTGAAACGGACCACGAGCGGACAGCTCAACGACACCGTCGACCTGGTGCTGCTCGGCTACTACTTCGGCAAGGGCAAGAGAACCGAGTTCGGCCTGGGCGCGCTCCTGGCCGGCGTGTATGACTCGGAGCACGATCGGTTCGAGACGATCACGAAGATCGGGACCGGATTGTCGGACGCGGGTTGGCGCGAGATCCACGAGCGTGCGGACAAGCTGCAGGTGCCGGAGCGGCCGGCGCGGGTCCGCTCACTGCTCACGCCGGACGTGTGGCTCAAGCCAGAGGTCGTCGTCGAAGTTCTTGCGGACGAGATCACTCCAGGCACGAATCACACCGCCGGCAAGGTCGGCGACGAAGCGGGTTATGCCCTGCGGTTTCCGCGCATCGTGTCCTTCCGCTCGGGAGACAAGCGGCCCGAAGACGCGACGACGGTGAAGGAGATCATCGAGATGTACCAGCAGCAGGGGCGGCGCAAGCTGCCGGCCTAGAAAGGGACGGCGCCGGCACGTCAGGTCCGCTCTGAAGCTTCCGGCATTATCGGCCCAGGCCGTTGCTGGAGCCAGTGGACAATGGCGGCTACAGCGGCGCCCGCAAGCGGGCCGACGATGTAGATGAAGAGGTCGGACAGCGAATCGTGGCCAAACGCGGCGCCCGCAAACGTGGCGCCGATGCCGACCGCGGGATTGAAGGCGCCGCCTGAGATCGGGCCGGCAATGAATGCGCCGGCTGCAACCGTCGCCCCGATCGCGAGCCCGTAGTAGGAGTTGCCGGCGGTCTCCTTGGTCGCCGCCACGTTCAGCACGACCAGGACGAGCGCGGTGGTGAACACGACCTCGGCTCCGACCGCAGATAGGACGCCGACCGAGGTGCCCGGGTGGATGCCGCCGTGCTTGCCGGCGATCAGGTACCCGAGCGTGAACGCCAGGACGCCGGCGACGATCTGGACCGCCCAGTAGAGGCCCATCGTGGAAGCAGGGATTACCTGACGCAGCCACAGGCCGAAGGAGACGGCCGGGTTGTAGTGCGCGCCAGAAACGTGACCGCCCATGTAGACCATGGCCATCAGGGCCATGCCAATCGCTAGCGGGGCGAACGCGCCCGCGGTTCCGCTGAGCGCGATGACGGTCAGGAAAATGAAGGTCCCAACGAATTCGGTCAGCAGCTTCGGGATCACGCCCTCAGGAGGTTAATCGTTCCTGCAACTGCAGGCGGCGATCAGCTAGCAGACGTAGTCGTGGTCGTACGAGCTCGTGTACTGAACAAGCCAGATCGGGGCGCCCGTGAACCCTGCACCACCGCAGCGCGAGGCGGCACGGCGTTGGGTGCTGCGGCCGGTCGCCAGCCAGTCGGCGTCGACAGCCGGCTGGTAGGCGCCCGCGATGGCGGCCCACTGGGCGGCGGTTGAGTAAATCCCGATCGGCACTGAAAGCGACGTTCGAAGCGTCGACACAAGACCTTCGATCGTGTACTGATTGAGGGTCAGGTCCGAGGTCGACCAGCTGTTGGTCGTTTCGACGTCGAGCCACCACGATGTCGCCCCGGTCGCCGACTGGTTCGATGCATACGCGAGATCTCGCTGCGCCTCGCTGCAGCCGACCGCCCACGCTGCCTGCCGCGATGAATCGGCAGGGATCGACTGCGATTCGGTCGCACACTCCTGCGTCGTGTGACGGCCGTCCACCGCGGTGAACGAGGGGTCGTAGCCCGTGTTCACGTAGAGCGCGCCGTTTCCTGTTTGCGCGGCGGCTGCGAACTCGCTCGCCAGGCAGCTGTTGTAGTACGTGAACGGGTAGCCGCCGTTGACGGCGATGATGCCGAAGCTCGCTCGGGGCGCGCTCGACCCGCACTGCAGGTACGAGTAGTCGTAGCCCGACGTGCCACTGGCATACGGCTCAAATCCAGCGGCGCCCGTGATGTTCAGAAGCGTCAGCAGCGTGCCGGCGCCGACGCTTGCCAGCAGGAATTTCTTGGCCACTTCCCTTCGACGATAGGTTCGCAATCGGAGGGCGGCAGTAAAGAGACGTAAAACGGCCACTTCCGGGCCTGCGACGAAGGGGAAAGCGCTACTTCGCGCCGGTGATCCCGCGCATCGCATCGAGCTCGGTCTCGTAGATGTGCGCCGACTTCACTGTCATCGTCAGCGTCCCGATCGCGGCATCGAGCTCGTTTGCCACGTGAGATTGCAGCGCCGCGAGCTCCACGAGATTGGCGTAGCCCTTGGTTCCGAAGTCGATCGAGTGCGCGTAGACCTCGAGCTGCATCTCGCCATTGCGGAGCCAGAAGTCGAGCAGGCTCACACAGGGAATGTATGTGCTGTCGGTCAGGGGCTGGAACGTGGTGATTGTCGCGTCACGGGTTGAAGGATTGGCGGCGATCCGGTCGATCACCCACCGGATCTGGTCCCGCCCGGTGCGTCCGTAGTCAAAGAGGCGAGTGGCATAGCTGTCCGAGTCACCCAGGGCTGCCACACGCGCGTGCTCGGTGAAGTTCGCATGCATCCAGGCCAGCCGTTCGGGGTCGCCGTGCTCCGTGATGATCGGATCGTCCATCCTCGGCGAACGGACGTCGATGGTCGCCCGAAACAGCTCGAGGATGGGGAGCCCCTCCCAGTCGCCGGCTACACCATGTTTCAAGATCGCCGAGGCGATCGCGACCCAGGCTTCACCCAGAGTCGTCGCCTCGATGCGCGTGGCGCCATTCTCGATCGTCACTGGCGCCAGCGTAGGGATATCGGAGCGACGCGACGTTGCCACTAGAGAATGGCCTTCGACCCCAACGCTCGACTCGACCCGTCGGAAGTAAGGGACGTTCGCGGCTCCGGTTTCGGCATCGGAGGACGCGGACTCGCCATCGGTGGCGGCGGCGGCATTGGCGTCGTGCTGCTGATCGTCTACCTCCTGCTTGGCGGCAACCCGGCCATTCTGGGCGGCGGATCAGGCTCCCCAGCCGTTGGCACCGGCACCTACGAAGGCGGCACGAACATCTCGCAGCAGTGCGTCAGCGGCGCCGATGCGAACAAGCGGGACGACTGCCGCGTCGTCGGTTATGTGGACAGCGTCCAGAAGTACTGGACGAGCGAGTTCAGCCAGAGTGGCCGGCAGTACCAGCCGGCGCAAACGGTGCTCTTCACCGATCAGATCGACACGGGCTGCGGCACCGCCACGACCGAGGTCGGCCCCTTCTACTGCCCCGAGGACAAATACGTGTACCTCGACCTCGGGTTCTTCGATGAGCTCAAGACCAAGTTCGGCGCGCAGGGCGGACCGCTGGCCGAGGGCTACGTCGTCGCCCATGAGTACGGTCACCACGTCCAGGATCTGATGGGCAACCTGTCCTCCAGCTCATCTCAGCAGGGCGCGACGGGACAGTCGGTGCGCACGGAGCTGCAGGCGGACTGCTACGCGGGCGTTTGGGCGAACCACGCCGCGTCCACCGGATTCCTGGAGCCCCTGACCCAGACCGATATCAACCAGGCGCTCGACGCCGCCGCGGCCGTCGGCGACGACCGCATCCAGAAGGAGTTCCAGGGACGCGTCACGCCGGAAACGTGGACGCACGGATCATCGGCTCAGCGGCAGAGGTGGTTTACGACCGGCTACCAGACCGGCGACCCGTCAGCCTGCGACACCTTCCACGCGGCGTCCCTCTGAGGCTGGAGCCGGTTAAGTCTCGACCTGCTCGACCTTGACGCCATGCCAGAAGGCGATCCGACCCTTGATCTTTTCGGCTGCCGCGCTGGGGTCGGGGTAGAACCAGGCGGCGTCTCCGTTGACCTTGCCGTCCACGACCACGTCGTAGTAGCTTGCGAGGCCCTTCCAGTGACAGGTCGTGTGAGTGTCGCTCGGCCGCAGGAGGTCCTGCTTCACGTCGGCGATTGGAAAGTACTGATTTCCCTCCACGACGATGGTGTGCTCGCTGTCTGCGAGAACAACGCCGTTCCAGGTCGCCTGGTACTTTTTGCGGGCCGCCACCGCCATTGATACAAGGTTAGTCGCATGGGCTGGCCGCAGTGCGACTCAGCGGTCCTGAGCCTCCCTGTCGCACTATGGGATTCATGAAGACCACTGAAAACGAATTGACAAGAACGCAGGTGAACCCGTGGACGTGGCAGGACAAGCGCGGCTTTTCTCAAGCCTGGCAGCTCGAGGGCGCACGCTCCCTCATCGTGGTGTCCGGTCAGGTCGCGCTCGACGCTGACGGGAAACCGGTCGGCACAGAGCCGGCCGACTTCGAGGTGCAAGCGCGGAAAGTGTTCGAGAACCTCAGCACGGTGCTCGAGGCAGGGGGCGCGTCTCTCAATGACATCGTCAAGCTCAACGTGTTCCTGACGGACATGTCGAAGGTCGGCGACTACGGACGGATCAAGGCGGAGTACATCAAGGGTCCGCAGCCCGCGTCGACCGCCGTGGGCGTCACCGCCCTCGCAATGCCTGGGCTCATGATCGAGGTGGAGGCCCTGGCCGCGACCTAGGAGACCCCGCCTTCGTCCGCACGCGGTCGCTGCTCCTTGGCGCCAGCGGAAGCTGCAGAGTGAAGCAGGAGCCAACGCCTGGCTCGGTTCGCTCGAGGGTCAGCGTTCCGTTGTTGACTTCGGCGAGCTTCTGGCTGGCGTAGAGGCCGAGGCCGACTCCCGGGACGTGCGTGAACTCCGGATCGCGCGTGCGCTCGAAAGGCTCGAACACCCGCCGACTCTCGGCTTCCGTCAGTCCGACACCGTTGTCAATCACGCGAACGACCGCCCACTCGCCGTCCACGTCTGCCTCCAGCCGGATGCGTGGAGGCTTCGTCGCGTACGTGAGGCTGTTGTGCACGAGGTTGTCGAGGATGCGGGCGATCTGGCGTGTATCAGCGTCGACGGGTATCGAGTCGGGACCGTACGTGGCTGAGATCTCGGCGCCGCTGACTTCGGCTCGGGTGCCCGCGCGATTTGCCGCATCCTGGACCGCCTTGCGGAGGTCGAGATGGGCGCGGTCCGCCGCGTCCGGCTCGGCCTCGATGCGCGCCGCCTCCACGAGCTCGTCGATGAGTCGGTTCACCTGCCAAGCCTTGTCCGCCATCACGCTGAGGATCGCCCTCCACTGGTCCGGCGGAGGCCCGAGGTTGCCGCTGGAGAGGACCTCTATGTAACTGGTTAGCTGCGCGATCGGAGGACCGATCTCGGCAAGTGCCACGTCGATCACGCGGTCCTTCGCCGCCAGCGCATGGCTGGCTGAGAAGTACAGACGCGACAGGTTCTCGCTGCGCTGGCGTGTGTCGGCATACGCGGCGAGCACGAACGATGAGAGGCTGAGGCTGATGTTGAAGGCCTGCAGCGTCACCATCTTGTCGACGAGCGTTTCGGACGCGAACGGGCCCACTCCGCGGACCGCCGCCGTTGCCGCGATCACCGATGCAACCAGTGCAGCCGGCGCGGCACCCGCCAGGCGGAACCTCCACGCCGCCAGCGCGATGAGCGGCAGGACGAGGTACTCGATGCGGTACGGGCCGTTGAGCAGCAGGTAGGTCACGACGCCGACCGCGCACAGCAGCAGCGCCAGCTCCACGCTTCGCCCCCATCCGAACGGCCGCATCCCGGGCCGGCGCGCAAAGGCCAGCAGCATCGGCGCGACCAGCAGCACACCCATCGCATCGCCCGCCCACCACACTGCCCAGGTCGCGGCGAAGCTCGACATGGGAACCGCCCCGGAAAGCGTCAATACCGAGGTCCCGACGGTGGCGCTGACCGTCATCCCGACCAGCGCGCCCAGGAACACGATCGCGATCGCGTCACGCAGGCGGTCGAGCTGGTTGCGGAAGCCCGCGCGCCGAAGCAGCCACGCGGAGGCGAGCGGCGCCAACGTGTTTCCGCCCGCGATCAGCACCGCGCCGGCGGGCGACGGGCCGAGCGGCAGGTTGACAGCCAGGGCGCCGATCGCGATCGCCGGCCACATGCGGTAGCCCAGTGCAAGGAAGGTGACGAGGGCGATGCCTGTCGGCGGCCAGATCGGAGTCACCTGTCCGCGGACCAGCGCCAGATCGAGGCTGAGGCGCGCGGCGCCCCAGTACACGAGCGCCACCAGCGCAACCTGCCCGATATAGAGGATGGGTCGGAAGCCGCCTACGCGGTTAGGCGCCTCCACCGACGGTGTCGGCATTGGCGAAACCCCCGTATAGAGTGCAACGGGGGATTCTGGCCGAACTTGCCCCTTCAGGCCATGGCGCCGGCGAGGTCAGACGCGGGCGAGCTCTCTTTCCAGCTTCATCGTCGCGCCGAACCGCTGCCCGGCGCTGACAAAGCAGATGAACGCCACCAGCTCCGATATCTGCGCGTCCGTGAACTCTTCCTTGAGGACCTTGAACGCGCTGTCATCGATCGCCTTGTGGTCCTGGAGGAACATGTCGGTGAAGGCGAGGGCGAGCGAGATCTTGGGGTCGGGTTGCTCGCCGCTCGGGCGGGTGCCGAAGGCCTGGCAGTATTCGCAGCCGTTGCCGAAGGCCAGCGCCGACCGAACCTGTTCTTTCAGCTCGGGGCTCAGCGTGCCGGCCCGATACACGGTCCGCTCGAGCTCACGCCACGCCTTTAGGATCTCGGGATTGTGGCCAAGAAGCTGGCCGAACGCTGATTCTTCGACATCCGAGAAGCTGATCCGGGGCATCAGGCCGCCCTCCAAACAACGATTTTCAGCGCGCCTAGACGAACAAGCGCTCGTCCGCGATCATACGCCAGCCTGCTCATAATCTTGGGCGCGATGCGCCCGGGAATTGACCGAGTCCTGGACCGCGCTCGGCGCCGCATCAAGCGTGTGACCGCGGAGGTCGCCGCAGCCGAGATGCAGCGCGGCGCCCTGCTCGTGGACACCCGCACCGAGTCGCAGCGTGCGGCGCAGGGTGAGATCCCCGGGGCACTCCCCATCGAGCGAAACGTGCTGGAGTGGCGGCTCGATCCCAGCTCGCCGTCGCGAATACCCGAGATAACCAGTCCTGACGTTCGCGTCATCGTGCTCTGCGCCCAGGGCTACTCGAGCACACTCGCCGCGCTTTCGCTGCTGGAGGTTGGCCTGACCAACGCGGCCGATGTCATCGGTGGATTCGACGCGTGGAAGGCCGCCGGACTGCCGGTCCGCTAGACGGACTAGTCAAATGCGCTCGCGTGGTCCGCGACCCACTGGTGAAAAGTTCGCGGCGGCGAACCAAGGATGTCGCTCACCGTGGAAGTGATGTAGGCCGGCGTTCCAACCGTCGCGCCCCAGGCGGCCAGGAGCATGTCCACGGCCGGGCGCGGCCAGGTCGCCTCGGTCTCACGTCGAAATTCGTCCGGCGTCACCTCCTCAAACGCGATCGGACGTCCAAGGACCTCCCCGATGATGCGCACCTGGTTAGCCTGATTGATTGACTCGGGTCCCGTGAGTACGTAATCGCCACCGGCATGACCGTCTTCACAGAGGGCTCGAGCGGCGACGGCCGCGACGTCGCGATCATCGACGGGCGCAGTCTCGGCGGCCGCGTAAGGCCACCGGACGACTCTGCCGGCGCGAATCGCCGGCGCCCACCAGTAAAGCGCGTTCGACGCGAACATCCCCGGCCGCACAATCGTCGACTCCAGCCCAGATTCCGAGATGAGCCGCTCGATCTCCGCGAAGAGCGCCGCCATTGGATTCGGTTGCTGGAAGAAGGGATGCCGAATCTGGTGCGGAGCGGAGAGAAAGACGACGCGCCTCGCGTGGGTTGCGACCCTCTCGATGACAGCCGCGGCGGTTGCAGGCGGAGCGGTCCAGACCAGGAAGACGGCGTCGACGCCACGCAGCGCGTCATCGAGCGATTCGGGCAGAGTGAGGTCGCCGCTGACCACCTCGACGTTTGCCGGCAGCGTCTCCCCCGCCTCGGAGCGCCTCGTGAGCGCGCGGACTGGGACTCCCTGGTCCATCAAAGCGTCGATCACCGAACGCCCGACCCTCCCCGTGGCTCCGGTGACGAGTGTCCTCAGCGTCCCGCCTGCCGCTCGAATTCGGCCGTTGCCTCCTGCCGAGGAATCGGATGCACCAGCGATTCTGAAAAGAACTCGTCCAGCTCAGGCATGCCGGACGCCCTCATCCGATCGATGGCCTCCTGGGTGTCGTACGGGGTGCGCCTGAGCTCCATCGATCTGTCGATCCTGAGCCAGAAGGCGCCGGCCTCGCCCTCGTAAGGCAAACCGACACTGCCGGCGTTGATGACGCGAACACCGTCAACGGTGCGATCGAACTGCTGATGGGTGTGGCCCGCCACGATGACGGCGGCACCTGTGCCGGCCATCGCGGCGCGCACGACCGGGTCCGGAGAGGCCTGGGTGACGATCTCCTCGTCGCTCCTCGGAGTGGCATGGCAGAAGACCACCCGCCCCAGGCTTTCGAAGTCGAGCTGAAGGCCGGCCGGCCAGCTCGCCACCGAACTGCGGATCTCCTCCGAGAGCTGCCGCTTGCACCATGCGTGAAGCTCGCCCTCTCCGGCCAGGACGAGCCGTTCCTGGTTTCCCTTCAAGAACCGCGCATCGCGGTCGCGGAGGAGGGCGTAACACTCGGCCTGAAATGGCCCCAGCAGGAGGTCACCACCGCAGACGATTGCTTCGGTGTCTTCCTCATCGACCGCCCGCAGCACAGCTTCGAGCGCCGGGAGATTGCCGTGGACGTCGTACAGGATCGCCGCTGTCCTGATCACTGGCTCGGCTACGAAAGATAGACGCGCGCGCGAGCCTGACGCTCGGCCGGTCAGACGCTATCAGCAGTCGAACGCACGCCAGCAGATGTCGTTGCGCAAGCGCTGGTCATCCATGACGAGCTCTCGGATTGCATCGGGGAGCTGCTCACGCTGCCACCGGCATTCGAGCCGGCCTGCTTTCTCGCCGTCGCCTTCAGGAGCAGCTGCACGCGCCGCCTTGATCGCGTAGGCGGCCGCTCCGAGCTCGTGGGCCGCGACGTGCGCGACCGCCGCGGCCTGGGCGCAGGCGTAAGCGGCATTGCGGGGCGCGCCGGCCAGGTATCGAGCTGCCGCGTTGGCGTGGCCGGCTGATTCGCGCGACTGCATCATCGTGACCTCACCGCGCACCCACGCCCGCGCCTGCGCGATGGCGTGGCGAGGCCTTGGGTCCGTGGGCTGCGAGGACTCGAACAGGTGCAGGACGTGTTCCGCACACGTCGCGGCCCACAGGGCCAGCAGGTGATGGTCGGAGTCGGTGAGCTTGCCCCCGCGGCGGATTGTGATGAAGCGAGGGTCACGGACCTTCGGGAGGATCAGGTCGGCAGCCTGGGCAGCTGCTGCAGCAGGTCGAACAGGTTCGCGTCAGTGAAGGCTGACTTGTAAGGCGAATAACTGGCGCTCTGCCAAACACTGCGACAACCGCTTGCGTCAATTCGCAGGCTGCTGGAATGGACGCCGTTTTCGTAGACAAAGTTGAGACCGAACCAGGCACCGCTGTCAGCCGGCTGCTGGTCGATGACGTAGCAGTTGTCCTGGAAACGTGGCAGGCCGTTGACCTCGGCGGCAATCGCGTCTGCCTGTCGCTGATCGACCTGCGCGACCCAGCCGCCCGTCCGCTCGATGGTTCCCCAACCACTGGGAGAGAAGATGACCTCGAGCGACCGGGCGTGCAGTGGAATTTGGTAGCCATAGTCCGGAGCGGCCAGGTTGTCCGGCGGGCCCTGGCCGCATGCGGTCAGGCCGAGCAGCACAGCCGCGATCACCGCCGCGGAGGCCCCGAGCCGTCCGAACCGGACGTTTCGCCGAGTCCGTGAGGGCATCGTTTCTGGACCCGACTATAGACTCGGCGCCGTTCCCAAGGGAACGACGGATCGCCGGCATCAAGTAACCGGGCCCGCCGAGGGGTTCCGCAAGTAACGGACGAGCTCGCCGCGCCACGAGCAGGTGGCCAGAGCCCAAAGCAAATGCAGATTCTCTTGGTGGAAGACGACGCCGCGATTGCCGAGATGTATCGGACTCAGCTCGCGGCCGATGGCTTCGATGTGAGCGTCGCGCCAGACGGCAAACAAGCCCTCGAGCTCATCCGCGAATCACCACCTGAGCTCGTGCTGCTGGACATGGAGCTGCCCCACCTCGACGGGATAGGCGTACTCCACCATCTGCGTGGTGACCCGATGAGCAAGGACGTCCCGGTGGTGGTGGTCTCGAACACCCCAGGATCGACTCGGATGGAGGAGGCCTACACCCTTGGAATTCGTGCCTGGCTGGTGAAGAGTGCGACGACACCCTCCCAGCTTTCGGGGATCGTCGAGGTGATGCTGCGGAAGAGCGACAACTGATAGGCCGCGCCGTCGAGCGTTTCAGTAAGCCTCCTGCAGGCCCCCATTTCGGGCGCGGCTTTCAAGCCATCTGAAGAGCGCATAGCCGATGGCCGCGTAGACGACGCCGATCGTGAGCTCGCCGGCGAGCAGACCCGAGACATCGCTGAACGACGCACCCGCCGCCGCCATCCGTGCAGCCTCGACACCTCGCGTCAATGGAAGGCTGTACGCGATCACCTGCATCGCGAGCGGCAGTCGATCCACGGGGAAGTTGATACCGCAGAAGACGAGAAGCAGGTAATAGACCACGTTGGCGATGACGATCGCGTCGCGCATGACCAGGCCGATGCTTCCAAAGAGCAGTCCGAGGCCCGCGGTCGTCATCGACACGATCAAGACGCACAGGCCAAGCAGCGGTAGGTTCGCCTGGTTCAGGTTCAGGCCGAAGATCACGACGACCAGCGCGAGGGCAACGATCACCGACGAGATGCCGTCAATCGTGTTCACGACGGCGCGACTGAGAAACGTCACCAGCCTATTGGCGGGCGATGCAAGAAGCATCGGCAGAGTCCCGTACTGCCGCTCGTTTGCGACCGTCGCGATCACGCCGAAGATGCCGGCATTCGCCGTGATCTGCATCGCGTTGCCGATCGCGAAATACAGGGCGTTCTGGCGGCCGGTGGCGTACACGCCGAGCTCGACGAAGAAGAGGATCTGCGTGATCGGCAAGATCAGCTTGTAGCCCACGTAACCACGCAGGGTGGCCCACTGGAAAAGGGCCAGGTATTGCAGCCAAGTCGACCGGAGAAAGATCTGGGTGTACCCGGCAAAGGTCGTCATGCCATGGCCAGATCGCCCGAGACTCGCGCGCGGCGGTCAACCAGCCGGTAAAGCAGCGACGCCAGGAACAGGTACACGACGCTCAAGGCAATCGTCGCCAGCCACCACGTGGCGAAGTCGTGAGGGCCCTGCGTGGTGGTCGACGCGTAGATCGCCGTGGTGGCCCAGCTCGGCGCCATGGCCGCCGACAACAGCTGCGCCCATGACGGAAGGATCGTTACGGGAAAGATGAAGCCGCAGAGGGTGTAGAAGCCGAGCTCGAATCCGTTGATGACGGGAACGGACCATCGCCACAGCGCGAACAGCGGCGCGAACCCGAATGCCACACAGAAGAACGAGAAGCTCAGCACGGCGAACGAGACGACGAACGGCGCCGGGTCGAGATGCGGCAGAAGGGCGTGGAACCCGAAGTACGCGAGGGCGAGGGTCGGAATGAAGGACAGCATTCCCCACAGGATGCTGCCGACGGTCTTTCCCACCAGGATGATCCAGAAGGGTGCCGGCGCCGCGAAGACCTGCTCCAGCGTTCCATTCCAGCG
>Ga0075436_100002459_pt1 | contig 12742 bp, 12 predicted proteins | sample RhiMethybrSRZTD5_FD_75303 | JGI IMG/M metagenome (GOLD analysis project Ga0075436, IMG submission 75303) | Populus rhizosphere microbial communities from Tennessee, USA - Rhizosphere MetaG P. TD hybrid SRZTD5 | ecosystem: Host-associated > Plants > Roots > Rhizosphere > Soil | place: USA...
CCAAGATCGCGCCCGAGATGGTGAGCATCGCCACCGGCTTGCCGATCGCAGCGCCGGAAACGGCAAATCCCTGCCGGCGCGCAAAGAAGGCAAGCAGGCTCAAGTTGATCCACGCGCCCACGCTGGTCGCTAGCGCCAAGCCGACCTGAGCGAGATGCCCCATGAGCAGGACTTTGAGGATGATGTTGATGCTTGCGGCAAGCAGCGCCGCCTTGACCGGAGTTGCAGTGTCGCCGCGCGCATAAAACGGTGCGGTGAAGCTCCTCAGCAGAACGAACGGCAGAAGGCCAAAGGAGTAGGCGGCAAGCGTCGCTCCTGCAGCCGCCGCATTCTCGACGGTGAAGGCGCCGCGTGCGAACAGCGCGCGCATGATGAGGTCCGGAATGACGATGGCGCTGACTGCGCAAGGAATTGTGAGGAGGAGCGCCAGCTGGATACCGCGCGCTTGCGCGGAGGCAGCGCCCCTCTCGTCTCCGGCGGCAAGCCGGCGCGACATCTCGGGCAGAAGCACCGTGCCGACGGCGATGCCAACGACACCAATTGGAAGCTGATTGATACGGTCAGCGTAATAGAGCGCCGACAGCGCGCCGGTCGGCAGATATGAGGCGATCAGCGTGTCGGCGAACAGCGCGAGCTGCACGCCGCCGGCGCCGATGATGGCAGGTCCGAGCGCCTTGAGAAATTTGCGCGTCGGTTCGTCGAGGCGCGGCATGCGGAACCTGATACCGACGCCGTGTGCCTCCGCGTCACCGCCTACGACGAGCACAATCGCGACGCCGGCAAGCAGCACGCCCCAAGCCGCGGCGTGGCCGGCGTCCTGAAAGAAGGGCGTCAGCAAAAGCGTCGCGATGATCGACAGATTGAGCAGAATTGGCGCGCCTGCCGCGGCGGCGAATCTATTGTTGGCGTTCAGGATGCCGGCGAACAGCGTCTCGATCGACACGAGCGCGAGATAAGGAAAGGTGATGCGGGTGAGCGCCACGGCGAGATCGAAGCGCGCAGGGTCGAGGCCGGGAGCAAGCACGCTGACCACTTCGGGCGTGAAGATCATCGCGAGCGCGAGCAGCACGAGATTGATGGTTATGAGTGCAGCGCCGATCTGATCGGCGAACAGCTTGGCGGCGGGAAGCCCTGCTTGCTGAAGCGTGCGCGCGTAAGCCGGCACGAAAGCTGCGGCGAAGGCGCCTTCGGCGAAGATGGCGCGGAAGTGGTTGGGAAGCCTGAATGCGACGAAAAAGGCGTCGGCCAGAGGACCTGCGCCGAGCACCGCGGCCATGACGACGTCGCGCAGGAAACCGGTTAGGCGCGAGACGAGTGTGAGCCCGCCGACCGTGGCAATGCGTCTGATCATGCAGGATTAGCGGGCTGGCAGACGCAGTTATGTGGCACGCAAATCCCTCCCCCGGCCCCTGCCCTGGCGAGCAAGCTCCTAGCCCAGGGGCGAGGCTCTGTCCATGCGGCAGCCTAGTAGTCGACTTTCACAAGATAAAGGCCGCAAGCAGGCGCTACAGGACCGCAGGCGTTGCGGTCGCGCGCTTCAAGGGCTTGCTTGAGATCACGCTTCGTCCAACCGCCCTCCCCCACGAGCTTCAACGAACCAACCATCGAGCGCACCTGGTTGTGCAGAAAGGACCGCGCGGAGGTCTCGATGCGAATGACCTCGGCATGGCGTGAGACATCGAGCCGGTCGAGCGTCTTTACCGGCGATTTGGCCTGGCATTCGGTCGAACGGAAGGTGGTGAAGTCGTGGTTGCCGATGAGAGTTTGCGCGGCCTCGTGCATCGTCTCGGCATCGAGGGGGCGGAACACGCCCCAGGCCCGATTGCGCTCGAGCGCAAGCGGCGCGCGACGGTCGACGATGCGATAGAGATAATGCCTGGCTTTTGCCGAGAAGCGGGCATCGAAGTCTTCGGGAGCGCCCTCGCAAGCCAGCACGCTGATCGGGTCGGGCCGGAGTTGCGCGTTGAGTGCGTCGCGCACTTTGCCAGGCTCCCAATCCTTGGCGAGATCGAAATGGGCGACCTGGGCAAGGGCGTGCACGCCTGCGTCGGTGCGTCCGGCCCCGCGCGGTATCACCTCCTCGCCCGAGAACGCCCTGACGGCCTCGATGAGGCGCTCTTGCACCGAAGGGCCGTTCTCCTGCATCTGCCAGCCAACGAACGGGGTCCCGTCATATTCGAGGGTAAGCTTGTAGCGGGGCATCGGCGCTAACCGAGTACCGTGCCATGCGCGATCGTCGCGCCGCGCAGGAAGTCATCCGCGCTCATCGGACGCTTGGCGGCGCGCTGCACTTCGACGAGGCGGACCGCGCCTTCTCCGCAGGCAATCGTGAGTTTGTTATCGAGAGCAAGGCCAGGAGCGCCGCTGCCGTTGGCGAGCGTCGAGCGCAACGCCTTTATACGTTCAGGCTTGCCATTGAGATCAAACTCGAACCAAGCGCCTGGATATGGCGACAGCCCACGGATCAGATTGTGCACCTCGCGTGCGGGCCGCGACCAGTCGATACGAGTCTCTGCCGGATCGATCTTCTCGGCATAAGTGACGCCGCCCTCTGCCTGCGGACGGCAATCGAGCCCTCCCCCCTCAAGTGCAGAGAGCGCGTGCACCATTAGCCTCGCGCCGCGAGTTGCAAGCGCGTCGTGCAGCTCGCCAGCAGTTTCGTCGGCGCCGATGGGCGCGCGCGCTTCGAGACAGACCGGGCCGGCATCCAGTCCTTCGGTGATGCGCATCACCGCGACGCCAGTCTCGGTATCACCTGCCATGATGGCACGGTTGATTGGCGCCGCGCCGCGCCAGCGCGGAAGCAGCGAGGCGTGCAGATTTAGCGCACCATATTTCGGTGCATCAAGGATTGGCTTTGGCAGAATCAGCCCGTAGGCCACGACCACCGCGACGTCGGGAGTTAATGAGGCGAAACGAGCCGATTCCTCGGCGCTCTTCAGCCGCTCTGGCGTCAACACGGCTAGACCGGTTTCCTCAGCGGCTTGTTGCACCGGCGATTTCCGCAAAGCCATGCCGCGGCCTGCCGCACGTGGCGGCTGGCTATACACCGCGACCACTTCATGCCCCGCCTCGAGGATCGCGCGAAGCGTCGGCACAGCAAAGTCCGGCGTACCCATGAAGATGATGCGGAGACGCATAGGCCCTTATGTCACCGCCGCCGCACCCGCGGCAATCAGGGCTTTTCCTTGTACAGGCCCCATACGGCATAGAGCGCGCTCGCGCTCGCCAAGAGGAAGAGCACAGACAGGATGCCTCCCTCGGCATGCCAGCCGAGCAAACGGCCGAGGTCATAAAGGACATAGACCGCAAAGGTGAAGGCGAGGCCGTAAAGGTGAGGCCGGCCCTTCAACGCCGCGAGCACCGCTATGACGGCAACAGCGACTTCAATGGCAATAGAGAGGGTGAGGAGCACCACAACTAAAGCGCCTTTTCGGTCCGCTTCTGCTTGGTGAATTTCCGGACCACCATTTCGCGTTTGAGCCGCGACAGATAATCGATGAACAGGACACCGTTCAAATGATCGATCTCGTGCTGCACCAGCGTCGACCAGATGCCCTCGAGCTCGGCTTCCCGTTTCTTTCCTTCTCGATCGATGTAGCTCACGCGTGTCCTGGCAGGACGCTCGATCTCGGCGGTGAAGTCCGGAATCGAGAGACACCCCTCCTCGTGGGTGCGCATCTCCTCCGAACGCTCGAGGATCTCGGGATTGATCATGACAAGGGGGGACTTTGGCGCCTCGTCCTTGGCGGGGTCCATGACGACCAGCCGCCGCAAAACGCCGACCTGCGGCGCGGCGAGCCCAATGCCGGGCGCGTCGTACATGGTGGCCAGCATGTCGTCCATGAGCCGGCGAAGCTCAGCATCAATCCGCTCGACGGGTTTTGCCTTCTTGCGCAGGACAGGATCGGGAAGCGTGAGGATGGGAAGAACAGCCATTTGAGCCGCTGACATAAGGTTGCGGACAGGCAGGGTCAACATGTTCCTGTTTTGGTCTAGGGCTCCGAATCGGTCTATTTTGGCCAGATGGTCATGGAGCCCATTCAGGTCGGGAGCGTCATCCTCAATCCCGTTTTTGTGTTGCTTTCGTTAGCCGGCCTCGCCGTCCTCGCGCTGATTGCGCTCGCTATTACGCTCGCCGTGCATATGGGGCGGCGGCGGGAAGAGGCGTCCGCGAATGAGGCGCAGCTCTCCGAGCTGAAAATCCGCCTGCAGACGCTCGCCGAGATCAGCGTCACGCGTCATGGCGAGCTTGCCCGCGCCGTCAACGAGCGGCTCGATCGCATGACGCACCGCGTCGGCTCAGACTTGAACGAGACGGCGCGCAAGACCAACGATTCGATCGCCAAGCTCAATGAGCGGCTGGCAGTGATCGACACGGCGCAGAAGAACCTCACCGAGCTTTCGACCAACATGGTCTCGCTCCAGGAGATCCTCGCCAACAAGCAGGCGCGCGGCGCCTTCGGCCAGATGCGCATGGAGACCATCGTCACGGACGGGCTGCCCAAGGGCGCCTACACGTTCCAGGCCACACTCTCCAATGGCAAGCGGCCCGACTGCCTGCTTCATATGCCGAATGCGAGCGCGTCAGTCGTGATCGACGCCAAATTCCCGCTCGAAGGTTTCGAGGCGTTTCGCACCGCGCGGCGCGAGGAGGAAAAGAAGGAGGCGGCACGGCGCGTGCGTATCGACGTTGTCCGGCACGTCGAGGCGATGGCTGAGCGCTACTTCATTCCGGGCGAGACGCAGGACACCGCCATCTTGTTCGTGCCGTCAGAGGCGATCTACGCCGAACTTCATGAGAGTTTCGAGGACTTGGTGCAAAAGGCGTATCGAGCCCGCATCGTGCTCACGTCGCCCAACATGCTGATGCTCGCCGTGCAGACCATGCAGGCGATCCTGAAGGACGTGAAGATGCGCGAGCAGGCGCATCTCATCCAGCGCGAGGTGGTTCATCTCATGGAGGATACCGGGCGCTTGCGTGAGCGCGTGCTCGACCTTCAGCGCCATTTCGGCCAAGCCAACGCCGACATCGAGAAGATCATCACCTCGTCGGAGCGCATCGCGGCGCGCGGGCGCAAGATTGAAGGCTTGGAATTCGAGGATGCCGCACCGGCGGCGGAAATCGAGCACTACGCTAATGGCGGCGCTGCCCCCTTACCCGGCTCGCCGTCTCCTGCAAGGGAAAAAGCAGGCGAGCGGCAGAAAAACGGGGGAGCTCGCATCGTGCGGCAGCCTGACCTGCTCGCGCGCGAGTGAGGGGGACGTTTTATCCCCGCTTCTTCCGCGCTGATGGGGTCCTCTTCTTTGCCGCAGCGGAGCGCTTCTTAGCGGCACGTTTCTTCGCGGCTTGCTCGTGGCGCTCGCCCCAGCGCATGCCTTCGAGCTTCACGCCGTCGGGGTCGAGGAAAAACACGGCATAATAGTCGTCGTAATACTCGCCAGCCGGATCGACGATGGTAGCGCCGTTCTCCTCGAGATAAGCCTGAAGCGCGTCGACGTCCTTCCGATTGCGCAAGCGGAACGCGTAATGGTGAAACCCGATATCGCCCTTGCGGTATTTGTGTTTCTTGCCCTCTTCGTCGGCGGCGGCGATCCAGAACAGCGTCTTGCCGTTGGCCCAGCCCATCATGCTTTCGTACTCGGCCTCGACGCCGAAACCGAGGAATTCCATCAGGGGGGCGTAGAACTTCTTCGATTTCTCGAAATCGCCGACGCTGACGACGAGATGGTCCACTCCAACGACCTCGACCATGGCTTTCTCCTCTGACTGAACTGCCCTAACGCGTTCGTCAGCCAACTGTTCGCTCACTGCGTCAGTGTCGCTTTGATCTGGGCGACGGCACGAGGGCTCAGCGCCGCAATGGTGAGCGTTGGATTGGCCGTAGCGGACGTTGGAAACACAGCCGAGCCGAGGATGAAAAGATTGGGATGATCGTGGCTGCGAAGGTCGCGATCGACTACCGACTGTTTCGGATCGCCGCCCATGCGGGCCGTGCCCATGATGTGGCCCGCGCCCTCGGCATCGTCCCGATGCTGGATCTCGGTGGCGCCCATCGCAGTAAAGATCTTGTCATGGGCAGCGCAAGCCGCGGAAAGCCCCGCTTGGATGTATTCGCCCAGCCGGTAGGCGATGCGCGGCAGCGGCACGCCGTACATGTCGGAGACGTCAGGATCGAGCGTCACGCGATTTTCAGGCTTAGGCAATTGCTCCAGTAGCGAGGTGAGGCGAAGATGACGCGAGGCTTGGTCACGCAATGCGGAGTTGAGCGCGGCGTGGCGCAAACCGAGCCGCGCAAGATCTGCCGCCGTGGTTGTGGGCGCACCTTTGGGCCACGACCAACCGTCATTGCCCAGCTCGATGCGGAAGGCAGGCCGGTCTTTGCGGAATGCCCGGTCTGCCGGTACCAATAGTCAGGATCATTACTGAGAGGATGCTCGGCCTGTGGACTCAGCGGATAGGGGCACTCCGGCACTCTGATGGCCACGTTCCAGAAGCGCCGCCTCGCCACTGCACGGTCGACTCTTGCGCCGGCCTCGAGGATCGCAACCTTCACGCCTGCTTGTGCCAGCTTCGCGGCCAACAGCGCCCCGGAAACGCCAGACCCGACGATGATCACGTCCGCTTCGATCTCGGCCATGGCGATGCGTCAGGCCTGAGGCGCATCGGCCCAATAGCCAGTCGGGCCGCCGCACAGCCCAGGAGGCTGGGTGTAATCGAGAACGTCCCACACGAGAGCGTCGGGAAGGTTAAATTCCGCGAGCCCCGCAGCCGTCTGGTAGGCGCCCGAATACCAGGCGGCAACGATGTCGTTGGCGAGAGCTCCGCTCGTCGCCCCGCTCGTGATGAGGTCGGCCAGTTCGGCTCCGCGTCCCATCGACATGAAGCCGTCGAGCAGCTTGGCAGCCGTGGTCGGATCGAGATCGGACAGCCCGGCCCCAGTCAGCCGTAACGACAAGTTGCGGAACTGCGCAACCGTAATGCTCTTCTCCGCGGCGGAGCGAGGCGGAAACGCCACCGCGAGCGCCGCTGCACTTACTCCGCCCAACATTACGCTGCGACGACTTATTCTCCGCACGTGCAAGATCCTCCTCGATGATTATGCACGACAATTCGTTTGGCCGCGCGGCGCTTTTAGGGGAGCATCCAAGTTCTCAGCCTGCTATGTAGCAGAACCATGACGGCGGCAGAGGGAGCACAAAAGCCAAGCCTTGGCCAGCGGTGGGCGCGCACGGCCGCCGTCTTCCTAGACCCGCGCGTGCTCATCATCCTTCTGCTCGGCTTTTCGTCGGGCCTGCCGCTCGCGCTGTCCGGCTCCACCCTGCTCTTGTGGATGAAGGATGTCGGCGTCGATCTCGGCACGATCGGTCTGTTTGCCCTGGTCGGCGTTCCCTACACTATCAAGTTTTTATGGGCACCGATCGTCGATGCCTTCGAGGTGCCGATCCTCGGGCGCCTGCTCGGGCACAGGCGCGGCTGGCTCGTGTTCTCGCAGCTCCTGCTCATGGCGGCAATCCTCCTGCTCGGCCTCCAGGATCCTCTGCAATCGCCGTGGATGGTGGCACTCGCCGCCGTCATCGTCGCGACGGCTTCGGCAACGCAGGACATCGTCATCGACGCATTCCGCGTCGAATATCTCCCGACCGAGAATCAGGCCGCGGGCATGGCCTATTTCGTGGCGGCCTACCGCATCGGTATGCTGGTCTCGACGGCGGGCGCCGTGGCACTCGTCGCCTATTTCGAATATCTCGGCATCGATAGAAGTCTGGTGTGGACCTACGGCTATGCCGTCATGGCCGCGCTCATCGTGATCGGCCTGATTGCCGCGCTGCTCGCCAAGGAGCCGCGCGAGAAGGAGCGCGAGGCCGAAGCGGCGGCCTTGGGTGAGCGGCAGGGCAACCCGCTGCTGCGCTTCTACCGCGCGGCTTACGCGGCCTTTGCCGACTTCTTCTCCAAGCGCGACGCGCTCCTGATCCTATTGTTCGTCGTCCTCTACAAGCTCACCGACACCTTCGCCGGCGTCATGACCGGCCCCTTCGTGCTCGATATCGGCTTCGACAAGGCGAGCTACGCCGCGATCGTGAAAGGCGTTGGGCTCATCGCGTCGCTAGCAGGTGGTTTCGCCGGCGGACTGCTCGCCCGCGCGATGCCGCTGTCGCGCGCGCTGCTGGTCGCTGGCGTGCTCCAGGCGATCGCGAATTTCACCTTCTCCTGGCTTGCCTGGCTCGGCGTCAATCACACCGCTCTCGCCATTGCCATCTCGACGGAGAATTTCACGAGCGCCATCGGCACGGTGGTATTCGTCGCTTATCTCTCGGCGCTATGCACCAGCCCGGCGCACACCGCCACGCAATTTGCGCTGCTCACGGCGCTCGCCTCGTTCGGCCGCACCACGCTCGCCTCGGTCACGGGCTACATCGCGGAGGCGACCGGCTGGGTGTTGTTCTTCACTCTATGCGCGGCTGCCGCCATTCCGGGTCTCGCGCTCCTCTGGGTGCTGATCAAGCGGGGCGACTTCGTCGCGATCGAGAAGAAAGAACGCCTTCGACCGGTCTGACCAAGCAGCTGACAACAGAGGCGCGGCGCGGCCCGCTTTGTCGCATCTCGTTGAGCAATAAAGTTAGCTAGTAGAGCCAGCGGCAAGGCACCCAGCCATAACCTGGCGCCCAGGCGGGCCCCAACCCCCGCCCCAGCCGCCCCAGCCCCAACCGCGCCCGCCATGCCAATGGCCATGACCGCCGTGCCAATGGCCGTGACCGCCGTGACCGTGGCCATGGCCGCCATGGCCATGACCCGCCGACGCGGCGACCGGAACTAGGGCGACGGCGCCGAGCGCCGCTGCCCCCAGACTCAGCATCAGGACTCCTCTCATCTCTTGTCTCCTTGGCGCGTCCCCGGCTGCCGACCTGAGAATGTGCAGCACTTAGGCTTGGTTCCTTGCAGTCGACCGGCGGGAAGACGCTAAGCGCCAGAGCTATATGGACTTGCGGGCTTTGACGGCAGCGGCGAGAGTCCCTTCGTCGAGGTAGTCGAGCTCGCCACCGATCGGCACACCATGCGCGAGCCGCGAGACCGCAACGTTGCATCCGGCGAGCAGGTCCATCAGGTAATGCGCGGTCGATTGTCCCTCGACCGTGGCATTCAGCGCGAGCAGCACTTCCTTGACGCTAGGGTCTCGGGCGCGCTGGATCAGCTTGGCGATGGAGAGATCATCTGGGCCGACGCCGTCGAGCGGCGACAGCGTGCCGCCCAATACGTGATAGAGCCCGTTGAGCACGCTCGCGCGCTCGAGTGCCCAGAGATCGCCTACCTCCTCAACCACGCAAATCAGAGAGCGCTCGCGGGCCGGATCGCGGCAGAGCGTGCACGGGCTTTGCGTATCGATATTGCCGCAAGTCTCGCAGGTGAGGATGGCGTCGCGGGTCTCGGCAAGCGCCGCGGCGAGCGGATCGAGCAGCTGCTCCTTCTTCTTGATGAGGGCAAGCGCCGCGCGACGCGCAGAGCGGGGACCTAACCCCGGTAGCCGCGCAAGCAACTGGATCAGCCGCTCGATCTCGGGGCCTGCCGCAACCTTAGCCATGAGCACTGGAAGCCATCAAAACAGCTTGAGGCCGGGAGGAAGGGGAAGGCCGCCGGTGAGCGATTTCATCTTTTCCTTCATCGCCTCCTCGACCTTGTTCTTGGCATCGTTATGCGCGGCGACGATGAGATCTTCGAGAATCTCGGACTCCTCGGGCTTGAACAGCGACGGATCGATCTTGACGCCGGCCATGTCGCCCTTGCCGGTGAGCGTCACCACCACCATGCCGCCGCCGGATCGGCCTTCGATGCGCGTGCGCTCCATCTCTGCCTGCATCTCGGCCATGCGGCCCTGCAACTCCTGCGCCTGCTTCATCATTTGCCCGAAATTCTTCATCGCGTGGTCCCGTCCTCTTTGAGCTCGTCAGGTTCGTCGGGCACGTCGGCTTCCGCCTCGGGCTGCGGTGTGGGTCGTACAGCTGCGATGCGCGCACCAGGGAAATGCTGCATCACCTCTTTCACCGCAGGATGCTCGCGGATCGTCTCGATCTCGCGCGCCTCCTTCGCGCGGCGCTGCACGCCAAGGGGGTCTGAGCCTGTCTCGTCACTCACCGCCACGATCCACACGCGGCCTGTCCACATTTTGAGCTTGCGCATGAGCTCCTGAGTGAGGTCGCGGGGCGCTTGAGGCAGAGGATTGACCTCGATCGTGCCCGGCTTGAACTGAACGAGCCGCACCTGCTCGAGCAGCGCGTGCTTGAGCTTCAAGTCGCGCTTCGTCTCGGCAAGCGCAACCACGTCCTCGAAGCTCTTGAGTTGAGGGGCAACGTCGCGAGATTCAGGGTTTTCATCGTCCGCACTGTCAAACACAGCGGGCGGGGCTTCAGACTCGGCATGGACGGGTTTGCGCGAAGGTTTCGGCGTGCCGCCGGCAGAGGCGGGAGCGGCGGTCATCCCCGCGCCATCCTGCAAGCGGCGGGCAAGATCGGCCGGCGACGGCAGGTCTGCCGTGTAAGCGAGTCTGACCAGGACCATGTCGGCGGCGGCGTGCGGGCGGGAGCTCTCCCGCACCTCCTCATGGCCCTTCAACAGCATTTGCCAGGCACGAGCGAGAGCCGGCATCGGCAAACGCTCCGCGAGGCTCACGGCGCGCTCGCGCTCGGCCTCGCTTGCGGCGGGATCGGCGCTGTCCTTTCCAGCGGCCTTGACCAGCGTTACGGCATGCACGGCATCGGCGAGATCGGCGATGATCTGGCCTGGCTCGGCGCCGTCCCTAGTGAGCCCGGAAAGCGCGCGGAGCGCACCGCCGGCATCGCCGGACAGAACAGTCTCGAGCAGGTCGAAGACGCGTGAGCGATCGGCAAGGCCGAGTAGACCGCGCACGGCATCGGTCTCGACCTGTCCTCCGCCGAATGCAATGGCGCGATCCAAGATCGACAGCGCATCGCGCACCGAGCCTTCGCTGGCGCGAGCGATCAGGGCGAGTGCAGCGGGATCTGCCTTGGCCCCCTCTTGCTCCACGACCTGGGCGAGATGCTGCGCGAGCTGATCGATCTCGATCCGCCTGAGATCGAAACGCTGGCAACGCGATATCACCGTCACCGGCACTTTACGAACTTCGGTCGTGGCGAAGATGAACTTCACATGCTCAGGAGGCTCCTCCAGTGTCTTGAGCAGGCCGTTGAAGGCCTGCTTCGACAGCATGTGGACCTCGTCGATGATGTAGACCTTGTAGCGGGCGGTGTTCGGCTTGTAGTGCGCGCTGTCGATCAGCTCGCGGATGTCGTCGATACCGGTGTGGGAGGCCGCATCCATCTCGACCACGTCGAGGTGCCGGCTCTCGAGGATGGCGCGGCAGTGCACGCCCTCCTCGGCCATATCGAGAGTTGGCACTTTCGCGCTGGGCGTCTCGTAGTTCAGCGCACGCGCGATGAGCCGCGCAGTCGTGGTCTTGCCGACGCCGCGCACGCCGGTGAGCATATAGGCTTGCGCAATCCGCCCCGAGGCGAAGGCATTACGCAGCGTTCGCACCATGGCGTCCTGGCCGATCAGCTCGGCGAAGACCTTAGGCCGGTATTTGCGGGCGAGTGCCGCGTGGCTTGCCGCGGCAGGCTCGGAGGCTTGCGCGGCAGGGCCATCAGCCTTGCCCTTGCCGGCAGGCTTCGGCGCGCTCTTCTCTCGATCTTCGACTTCGGCCACGAGCGGACTTTCACGCGAAGGCTATGTGCAGCGGGCGCCAAGGCGAGGCGCCCGGTACGCACTATAACGCTTTAAGGCGAGGTGGGAGGCTGGACGAGCAACCCGCGAAACGCTCGTTAGGGCTGCTTCCTTCCGGACCTGACCCGGTTGGCGAGGGACGCGCCTGCCGCCAACCTCCCTCTTAAGTATATCGGGAATAGCTGGCCGTGTGGCAACCCAATGCTTGCAACCTGCTGTACGGCGGGATCCACCAAGCTCTTGTTACCCGCAACAGCGTTCGTTTCGCGGGTGCGGCGGGAAAATGCATTCCAAAGCGCTCAAACGGCGAAGGCCGCCGCATGTTTGGCCGCTTGGACCGTGCAAGCAGTCCGCGCGCTTAGGCCGCGGGCCCAAAGCGGAACCATACCCTGATCGGGAGCTATGCTTTGGCAATCGTTCTAGAGTGGCCAAGCAAAGGCTTTGCCGGACGTGAACAGCGGCATCTTCGGGAAAGCGAGCAGGCTGGCGCACCTCATAGCGAGGGCTGGCGCGAGACGAGTTCTATCCTTGCTCAAATGGTTACCGGCGGAGCAGCGCGCAGACCTAATCGATCTTCTCCTCAGCGAACCTGCCGTCGTCGACACACCACACGGCAAAATACGGTTTTTGAATCACAGCGGCGCCGGCTACTGGCGGGCGCGCGCGATCATGACCAAAGAGCCGGGTTCCCTCGAGTGGATCGACTCAATGGTGCCCGGTTTCGGTATTTGGGGACATCGGCGCCAATATCGGTGTGTTGACGCTATATGCTGCAATGCGCGGTGACCTGGAGGTCTGGGCCTTCGAGCCAGCGGCGGTCAACTACTACAATCTAGTGGCCAACTGCGAATTGAACGGTTTGGAGAGACGCGTCCGATGTCTGCAGCTTGGTTTCACGACACGTCGGGAATCATGGACTTGCACGTTTCGCAATTAATGTCGGCGCGCTCCTTCACCTTCAAAGAAAGCAAGAAGCTGGATCCAAAACGGGAGAGTTTCCCATCA
>Ga0075436_100002460_pt1 | contig 12741 bp, 14 predicted proteins | sample RhiMethybrSRZTD5_FD_75303 | JGI IMG/M metagenome (GOLD analysis project Ga0075436, IMG submission 75303) | Populus rhizosphere microbial communities from Tennessee, USA - Rhizosphere MetaG P. TD hybrid SRZTD5 | ecosystem: Host-associated > Plants > Roots > Rhizosphere > Soil | place: USA...
GTCCTCGAGATCCGCAAGGTTCTAGGTGACCGCTCCGCGGAACCGGTGTTCATCGAAACGTCACCCAAGCGGGGATACCGGTTTGTCGCGCCCGTGAGCGACGAGAGCGCCGCCGCGCCATCGGAACCTGGAACGGACCCAGGTCAGAAGATGGTGGGCCGCGAAGCGTCCCTGGCCAAACTGGACGGTAATCTCCAGAAGGCATTGCTCGGCCAGCGGCAAGTGATCTTTGTCACGGGAGAGGCAGGCATCGGCAAGACGATGCTTGTTGACGTATTCCAGGAGCGGGTCGCCCGGCAGGCGAACCTTCGGATTCTGCGCGGACAATGCGTCGAAGGCTTCGGCGGAAAAGAAGCCTATTACCCTATCCTCGAAGCGTTCGGGAATATAATTCGGGACGCAGACAGTGGTCCTGTCGTGCGGGCCTTGGCCAATCGAGCGCCCACCTGGCTGATTCAGTTTCCTTCGCTTGTAAAGCCCGAACAGAAAGAAGCGCTCCAACGGGAAATCTTCGGCACGACGCGCGAGCGAATGGTACGCGAAGTCTGCGAAGCCCTGGAGGCTCTGACGGCGGAGACTCCCGTGGTTCTCATCCTCGAGGACCTCCACTGGGTCGATCCGTCCACGCTCGATGTCATCTCTGCCCTTGCTCGCCGCCGCGGGCCGGCCAAGCTAGTAATCCTGGGTACTTATCGGCCTGCAGACGTCGTCATTTCCCAAACTCCTTTGAAAGGCCTCAAGCAAGACTTGCTGGTGCATCAGCTTTGTGATGAGATCGCCCTCGAGCGCCTGGAAGAACCGGATATAGCCGAGTACCTGACGACTGTATTTGCGGGCGGCGGATCACCGTCGGGTCTCGCCAACCTGATTTACCGCCACTCGGGTGGCAATGCTCTGTTCATGGTCACGCTCGTGCAGGACATGATCAAGAGAGCTTTGCTTGCGGAGGAGCACGGACAGTGGAAATTAACGGTGCCTCTAGCGGACCTCGATCCTGGTGTGCCCGACACACTGCAGCAAATACTCCAGGCCCAATTCGAACAGTTGAGTGAGCCGGAGCAGCGCATCCTCAAAAGCGGCAGCGTAGTCGGTGAGCGCTTTTCCGTTTGGGACATCACTCCTACGGTGAATATCGAACCTGATAATATCGAACACCTCTGTGAAGCACTTGCTGAGCGGCAGCAGTTCGTCCGGCGGGTGGCGGATCACGAAATCCCCAATTCGGACGGTTCCGCGCATTACAATTTCAGGCACTCCCTGTATCGGCAAGGCATCTATCGCCGGCTCTCTGCCGTGAATCGATCTAAGCTGCACCGGATGGTGGGAGAGCGCCTTGCAACTTCGGCCACGCCCTCGAGGAATGAGCTGGCATCGCAAATTGCTTTGCATTTCGAAGAAGGAGGCGAATATCAGCAGGCCATCGATTACCTCGTGCTCACCGCGGAGAACGCGGCCCGGCGATTTGCACACCGGGACTCGATTCAGGTGCTCCAACACGCTCTCCAACTCTCTCCCAAAGTGGGAGCGAGCCAAATCGACCTGGAGCTTCGAATTCTCGAGCGCATCGGCGATACCTATTACGCTCAGGGCGCGATGTCGGAATCCGCTGGGGCATACGAAAAGGCGGCGGCCAGTGCATCACAGGCGAGTCTGAAAACGGCCCAGATCAATGCCTTGAGCTGTCTCGCAGTTCCCGCGTGCTACATCGATCCCGAGCGCGGCATCCATGTCTGGGACCAGGCGCTCCAAGTGAGCCGGCGCCATGGCGAGCCTTTGCTACTGGCACAAACGCAGTTAGCGGCGTCCAGTTCCCGTCTCCTATACGATGCCTGGCGAAAGGAAGATGTAGATACATGCGAGTCCGCCCATGACATGGTCCGGCGTCTCGGCGGCGCCGCCGTCCCGGAGTTTGGGTTTTATCTGTATGTCCAGGCGCTTCAGGGGCACTATCAGGAAGCCTTGAAACAGGCAGAGGAGCTTCAGCGAATCACGCAAACCAGCAGTCCGGCGACTTACATCCTTGCGCTCGGTGCAAAGACATTGGCCCTTATTCAGTTGGGCCGTTTCGGGGAGGCACTTGAAATCGTTCGGACCGGACGGAAAATTGCCGAAAAGAACGGGGACGACCCTTGGGTGCTCGTTTTCCGAGAAGCTTGGCTGCGCACGCTCTGCTTCGATTTCGAAGGAGTCCGCCGCCTGAGCAAAATCATCATGCGTCTCAACCCGGAACAGCACGCGCTTCAGCCCAGGACGATCGCCAAGCTCGCCTCGGGTTATGCGGAACTCGATCGGCAAAAATACGATGAGGCGCTCGACTACTTCGCTCAGGTGCGCGACCGCAAGATAACGCCGAATTTCTTTCTTCACTGGTATTGGCGAATGCACGCTCAACTCGGGTCGGCTAGAGTCTGGCTGAGAGCCGGAAATCTAGCCAATGCTGTTCTAGAAGCCGAGGGATTTCTCGATGCCGCGCTCTCCACGGATGCGCCGAATCTGCAGGCGATCGCTTGGGGGACCAAGGCCCGAGTTGCCATCGCACAGACGAAATGGGTTGACGCGGACGAGTGCCTTCAACGGGCGTTCGCGGTTGTGGAGAAATTCGAGGTTCCCGTAGCAGCCTGGCAAGTCCACGCCACGGCGTGGCGTTTGTACTGCCACACGCGAGACGAACAGGCAGCCGAAGAACATCGTACGCATGCGCGCACGCTCCTCCTCACACTCGCCAATTCGTTTCCTCCCGACGAGCCGCTTCGCCAATCATTCCTCACTGCACCAGCCATTCGCCGAATTCTGGCCGCATAAGCACCAGCCGCCTTCGCAGTTTGCCGAGCCACGCGGCAAGATCGTTCAAATTCCCCTCATGGCATCGGGAGTCACACCGGGTTTCTGTGCGGGCTGGTTCTGGCGGTTGACCCAACATGTTCGAATACCCGAACGCCTTCGCTCCCGCCGCGTCCCAACCCGCGAAGGCGGAGAATGCGTTCTCATTTCGCTGAAGTTGAAAGGCATCGATTGCCATTTGATACGCGCGTGGATCGAGTTTGTAGGCTCTGACCAGGTCGGTGCTCAATACGTAATCGAAGAGGCCATCCAGTCCGGAGTTGAGGATCACGGCTTTGGAGCATCTTCGGTGTCATATTGGATAGGAATGGCAGACGCAATCCCATGTTCTTCAGGGCACGGAGTCCGTCTGGTACTTCCGGCCAGCACTTGAGCGCGAGATACGCATCAATGAGGTGTACGCATCTTTCACGTGTAAGGTCGAGCCTGAGTGTTTCGCGGCGAAGACCAGGGCGTCCTCTGTTATCCGCCAAAAATCGCAGTATTGCTGCGCCAAAAGTCTCCGAGCTCAGCACCCTTCTGGGGATACAGTTGTTCCACAAGAGCAAATACAGGCCGTGGATCAAGAATCGGAAAAGCGTCGAAAGCGACAGCCTTGATCCCTTGTCTTAGTAAGGCCGGCCGCTTATGCGCCACAGTTAACATTCCTGACGTCTTGAGGCAGTTCACAAATTCGCGACGGGTCGGAAGCATAGCATCTGTCTCATTGCCTGTGTCTAAGTTCACTCCCAATGAGTTGGGTAATAGCTGCGATCGAGGCGCGGAGTTGAGACGCGATCACCGGGTCCCCTGCCATGTCGGCAGCTTCCAGCTTTGGATTAGTCAATGCTAGCGTGATGGAAGCCTCCGGGACGATGACAGCCATCATGATTCTCAGCGTCTCAGCCAAGGACGCATAGGCATGTGTTGCACGCGTCGAGGCGTTGATGAGAGCTATCGGCTTATTCACAAACTCTCCGCTGCTCACCAACCAGTCCAGCGCGTTCTTGAGCACGCCGGAAACGCCATGCGCATACTCCGGACTGCACATGATGACAGCATCAGCGGCGCGCACCAGCGCGCGAAAGGTCAGCACCGCAGGCGGTCCCGGCTCTGTGTCGAGGTCCGGATTAAAGTGCGGCAGATCGTTCAAACACTGGTAAAGAGTCACCAAGACGCTCTCGGGCGCCACGAGAGCGGCGGCTCGGAGGACGGCTGTATTCGACGATTTCTCGCGCAGACTTCCAGAAACCGCCAGCAGGTTCATCTTTGTTGGATGTCCTCCTCCCCCAGGAGGCTCGTATCGAGCAGTCATTTTTTACTTTCGTATCCGATGCTCTCGCACTTTGAAAGCCCCGCGCTTTTACGATCTTTTGACATTTCCTGCACAGCCGCCGGGGAAATCGCCGCGTCTCATCAGCATGCGAACCTCACGCTCCTCGCTGCGGAGAGACAGCCTGCTCGGATTGCTGGCAATCTTCCCCGTCGCGCTGGCGGTAACAAGTGGAAATTCAACGAGCGCGAGGAGCACTTCCGCGGCCGGGAAATCTCTATTGGCCGGCTCACAGGTACCCGCGCCGGTACGCTCGGTCCTCGAGCGCGCATGCCAGGACTGCCATTCCGAAAATACGACGTGGCCTTGGTACTCTGGCCTTCCGCCGCTCTCCTGGACGATTCACGACGACGTGGCGCGGGGCCGCGCATTCATGAACCTGTCGAAGTGGAACGAATACACGGAAGGGGAACACCGCGGCTTTGTACTGTCAATCAGTGCTGCAACCGCAACCCACATCATGCCGCCTCCCAGATACGTCTTGATGCATAGCAATGCCAGACTGTCGGCCGCCGAGTTGGAGTTACTGAAAGAATGGGCGCTCCACACGGCAGCCCACGCCCGGCAAATGTCAGGCCATAAGTGAGCGAAACTGCCCATGCCAAGCAGCGTCCCCGGGCGGGGATCACCAAATCGTCACCATTTCCCCACCTGCACATCACAACTGACCGCCGGTTTGACCCTAATCTGTACATTGACCGCGGGGATCCGACGCCGCCGGTTAGACGAAGCGAAAGGAGTCACGCCATGACTACGAACAACAGTATAGAGACCATCCTTCGAAGCGCATTACAATTCTGTTACCAAGACGCGCACCTTGACATCAATCTTGCGGATAAAATCGCCTTCCTCGATTCGCGGCGTTTGACGTTGAGGCGCAAGGAATACGACCTGCTATTGCTATTGGTCGAGAACGCTGGAGAAGTAGTGGCACGAGAAGTCCTATTGATGCGTGTTTGGGGATACGGTAGCGGCATTCGGACTCGTACGCTCGATGTACATATCAGCAGGTTGCGGAAACAGCTGGGCTCGTACAGCGGGCAATACATAGAGACCATCTTCGGGATCGGCTACAGGTTTCAGCCGTTCCGTACGAGCCGTTTCCATTCGGTTGCGCCCGTTTCTGAAATCGCCCTGACCGCGTGAATTTACCACCCAGGCATGTAGGGTCGCACACGCCCCGACCCGAATGTCTTGACACACCCGTTGATGAGGGGAAAATCGAATGCTCACCATATCTAAAGCCGCAAACCTGGATGCATCGTGCATCCCAATAGTTGAAGCGCGCAGAACGCAAACAAAGGCTACTACGCATCCCCGAACGGGATCGGCACCTGCTGCTGTTGCGAGAACTCGAGGACTACTCGATCGCCCAGCTCGCCGAGGCAACCGGCCTGAATGAGAACACGATCAAGGTGCGCCTGTTTCGGAGACGGCAGCGACTTATCGCCGCTGCAGCTCGGCGGGGGCGTCAAAGTCCAGGTCTCGGCAGACCGAGTCGTTTCTGAGTTTTCACGCCATACAGAATGATCGGATTCAGTTTGTTTCGCCATCCTCCCTTTTGGCGAGCCGGTCCCTTGCAATAGCACGGCCGTTACTTGTGAAGTTTCTTTGCTCGCATGTATGCAATGAGCTCTGCCGGGTAATCAGTCTGAATGCCGGTGGCACTCTGATCGATGGCGTCCGGCCACTCTCGTGGCGGAATTGTTGCAACAGCGTTGAATCGTACAGCGGTGTGGCGAGTGGTTCTGTTACGGTGCTGGTTGAGACCGAGCAGACTGCCGTGGCGGCGTCGTGGAAGGAACCGTGAAGGGCATATCTGCGTCGCATGTCGAGTCAAGAAATCTGCATTGCTGTTAACCGCTTGCATCGTTTTCGGAGTCGCCGATGGGAAGCTAATATTCCGCCGCGAGGAACCGCCGGGCGTGTTGAAGAGTGTCGTTTTCGAATCGGCGGCCTCGGAGTGTGGAGAGGGCGGCGTCGTTTCGAAGAGCGGCGTCTCCTGGATAATCGTGCCGTCCGCCTGGCGCACACAGAAGCTGATGCTCTTTTTGTGTATGTCCAGGCCAATGTAATTCATACTGTTCATAGGTCCTCCTGGGTTCGATTCTGAAGCAGGCCTTCGGGCCGGCGTTCAGCTTTTTTCACTAGGAGGACCTCGCCGCCGACTTATACATTTAAACTCGAACGTTTCTACCCCTGTATAGTTTACAGGGCCAGCAGCTCGAAAAAGATGTTCACGAATCCAACTGTGCTTTCCTTGCGCGCAGAGCGATGCTCTGCGGAGTACTACCGTAGCGCCGATGGAGCGTGGCGAACGATTCAAGCAACGAGATTCAGCACATGATCCGGAAACGCCAAGTGAGGTAGTTGCCGAAAGCGGATGTACTTAGACAAATTCAGTTCATCCGGGAAACTCTCGGATTTAAAAGCTGAGCCATCAATAGCAGGACGTTGGTGCACGTCACGAAAACGCTACCGACAAGTCACGCGCTCGCCTGGTCCGTGCGTGCATTCTGATATTGACGGACCGGTTTGTGTCATTCGTCCGGTTCTCGTCGATTTTTCTCACAAGGATACCTGAACGGAAAACACATCTATGCAAAAGAAAAGGAATACATCTATGCAGAAACTATTCAAACTCGGGCAAGCAGTGCTGGCGCTGGCCATGCTGCTTGCCCCAACCCTCATTTACGGTCAGACGCAAGGTGGCACGCTCGACCCCACCTTCGGGACAGGTGGTAAAGTGACCACTGATTTCGCAGGCGCTGGTGATGCGGCCGCTGCCATTGCCATTCAGACTGACGGCAAACTGGTCGCGGCGGGAAACACTTTTAATAATCGTGCCTCAAACTTCAACTTCGCGGTGGCACGCTACAACAGCAATGGCACGCTCGACGCCAGCTTCGGCACAGGCGGCAAAGCTACGTTCGATGTCGGGGGCAGCTTTGCGTTTGCCTATGCGGTTGCCCTGCAGGCTGACGGGAAGATTGTCGTGGCGGGAGGTACCGTCAACGGCCTCTTCAACGACTTCGCACTGGTGCGATTCAACAGCAATGGCACCATCGATACCAGCTTCGGGACAGGTGGGAAAGTGCTTACCGACTTCGGGGTCAGTGCCCAGGCTGATTCCGTTGCCGTACAGGCGGATGGGACGATTCTCGTCGGGGGATTTGCCAATATCGACGGTGGTTACAACTTCGAGTTGGTGCGATACAACAGCAATGGCACGCTCGACACCAGCTTCGGCATTGGTGGGAAAGTGACCACTGATTTCGGCCTCTCAACCCAGGGATTTTCGTTTGCCCAGGCGAATTCCCTTGCCCTACAGCAGGACGGGAAGATTCTGCTGGCAGGGACGGCCTTTCTCAACAGCGTCCGCAACTTCGCGCTGGTGCGCTATAACGGTAATGGCACGCTCGACACCAGCTTTGGCACTGGTGGAAAAGAGACGACCGCTTTCGCGACTCCGAACCCGTCTTCTGATAACTCCTCGGCGGAAGCCGTTGCCATCCAGCCGGACGGGAAGGTCGTCGCTGCCGGTCTTGCAGCATTCGACATCGCGCTGGCACGTTATAACAGTAACGGCACGCTCGACGCCACCTTCGGCACAGGCGGTAAAGTGATCACAAGTATCTAGCCCTCCTATGACAGCGCGTCTTCGGTTGCCATCCAGCAGGACGGAAAGATTGTCGTGGCGGGACGGACCTTTACCTTTAGCGACGGAAATGTCCACTCCGCACTGGCGCGCTACAACAGCAATGGCGTGCTCGACACCACTTTCGGCACAAGCGGTAGCGTGACCAACATTTTCGGAGTCGCCAATGAAGCAGTATCTTCGATTGCCATACAGCTGGACGGGAAAATTGTCGCGGCCGGAGGAGCCAATTTCACGGGGAACAGCGATTTCGCACTGGCTCGCTTCAACACTGCGCTAACCGGCGACCCAGCGCCAACACTGAGTTCCGCAGTGGTAAATCCATCGACTGTCACCAGTGGAGCACGCAGCACCGGCACGGTGACGCTTAGTGCAGCAGCTCCGGCAGGCGGAGCGGTCGTCTCGCTCACCAGCAGCAATGCCAGCGCAGCCGCAGTTCCGGTCTCCGTTACGGTGGCCGCCGGCGCTAGCAGCGCGACTTTCGCCATCACGACCAGCCCCGTCACGACCGGCACGGTCGTCACCATTACCGCCACTTACAACGGTGCTTCCAAGGCGGCCACCATTCGGGTGAATCCGATCCTGGCGTCCCTCGTGCTCAATCCATCGACCGTCACCGGTGGCGCGGGCAGCACCGGCACCGTGACGCTCGCCACAGCGGCGCCGGCAGGCGGCGCACTCGTTTCGCTCACCAGCCGCGTCACGACCGGCACGGTCGTCTCTATTACCGCCAGCTCCAACGGTGCTTCCAAGGCGGCGACCATTCGGGTGAATCCGATCCTGGCGTCCCTCGTGCTCAATCCATAAAAGCCAATCATCGAGCCGCCAATGCGCGGTAGAAAGCGATTGTGCAAACCGAAAGGCTCGGATCAGCGCGGGGCACGTTGTGTGGTGTTGATCGGCATAGGGGCGGCGGTCACCCACCGACCCCTGCCACACCACCGTGCATACGGGTCGCGTACACGGCGATTCGAGCGGAAGAATAGACCGGCTCCAGAACCGTGCCGGCTGGGCCTACTTTGCCGCCTGGCCGGACACGGCAAAGGATTTCGAAGAGATGGCCAAAACGAAGTTAACGATGCCCGTTCTGTCCATCGCCGGAGAAAAAGCCAGCTCCGCAATTCTAGTCCCGCAGATGAAGCTCGTGGCGACGAACGTCACCGCAGTCGATTTGAAGGATACTGGGCATTGGCTCATGGAAGAGCGGCCCGAGCAGACTATGCAGGCATTGATTTCATTCTTGTAGGGATCTAGGCGCTCCGGCCGAGGAAGCCTCAGCGGTTGCCCGGCGCGAGGTGGTAAGGTGCATGGTTGATAACGGATTGATATTGGTAACCGGGGCGGCCGGCCAAGTGGGGTCGGTCGGACGCACCGTCGTCGGCTTGCTACTCGATCGAGGCCTTCCAGTGCGCGCGATGGTGCGGCGCGACGACGAACGGGCAGCGTCGCTACGAGCTGCCGGCGCCCAAGTCGTAGTCGGCGACCTGCTCGAACCGGGTGATGTTTATAGCGTCGTCAGCGGCTGCAGCCGGGTCTACTTCAGCATGTCCCCGTCTGCCGGGTACCTCGAAGCCACCGTGACCATGGCGGCCGTGGCACGGAAAGCCGGAGTGAACGCGTTGGTCAACATGTCCCAGATGACAGTCTCCGAGATGAGCATCCAGAACACCACGCCGAGCCATCAGCAGCGCCAGCACTGGTTGGGCGAGCAGGCGCTCGCGTGGTCGGGCCTGCCAGTCGTAACGATCCGGCCGACAATGTTCCTGGAAAGCTTTTTCCAGTTAGCCGGTCAGAGCGTCCGCGACCGAGACCGCATCGAACTGCCGTTCGGGCGGGGCAAGACCTCACCGGTTGCAGGGGCTGATGTCGCGGAGGTAGTCGCTGCCGTTCTCGCCGACCCTACACCGCACCTGGGCCAGATCTACGAACTCACCGGTCCGCAGTCGCAGGACATGGATGGGATCGCCCGCGAATTCTCGGCGGCGCTGAACCGGGAGATCACGTACTCGGACACTAGCCCTGAGAAGTGGGAGCAGGGGCTGAAGATGTACAAGTTACCGGAGCATTTGATGGGGCACCTTTTGACGATGGGCGAGTTGCACCGGGCGGGTCGTTATGACAGGCAGGTGGACGGCGTCCAACGACTGACCGGTCGGCCGGCGATGGGCGTTCGGGAATTTGTGTCGCTTCATGCCGCGGAGTTCGGCGGACGTCGCTCCTAAAAGGTACAGCGCGCCAAGAGCACGACTGCAAGCCTTCTCGGAGATCTCTTCCGAATGGCCCGTGACCCAGCAGCGATTATCACGAACTGCAATCGTTTCAACCCCAGCATTGAACCTTACTTACCGATGTTGCTGTTCATGTACACCTTTCAAGCGGCCGGTAAATTCAAATGCGGCTCTAGGCCTTGGCCCTGTCGCCGTTTGAGGATGAGCCGAAACCAAACACGGAAGCGTATGTCGGGCGCCGTCAAATAGAGAACCCGTGGAACCATCCCCTCGGGTGTACCAAATCGTTTGGGATGAGTAAGGACCTTAGATATCGATCTCATTTCTTGGCTTCCGCTGCAAGTGCATGCCCCTCAGGGCCTTGGCGGTTGCCCAAAGGGAACCTGGATTTACGCGGTTCGGATGCAATGCCAGCATCTTCTCGTAGAGATCCATGGCGGTCGATGTACTCGCCGCGACCTTGTTGAAGTCACGGATATAACCGCGCGTTTCCTCGATGTGATGGGGAGAGCTATCGGGATCAAGCACGCCATGACCGGCTATCACTGTTTTCGAATGCAGAGCCTCGATTTTATCGAGCGCCCGAAGCCACTCGTTCCGGTTTTTTTCATCGCACTCGGCGAGATACGGATGCGTGTTGTTGTAGACAGCATCGCCCGACACGACCAGCCCAATAGACGGAACGTACAGCGCAGTTGAATTTGCCGTGTCGGTATGGCCAAGATCGATGATCCGCAGCTCTTCTCCTTCGAGATAGAGCGTGGCGCCTTCGAGGATCTCCGGCGCCACCAACTGCGACGGGACCTGGCCAGGAAAACGCGGCTCCCAGAAGGATTTTATAAAGTCGGGGTCTATCTGCTTTTGCATTCCGGCAACACTTGCAGCGGTAGCAACCGCCCTTGTATTTGGGAATCTGTCCAGCAGAGGTTTCAGACCGAAGAAATGGTCGCCGTGCGCATGGGTGACGTAAATAGCGATGAGGTTCTTGCCGCTTTCCGCGACCCAATCTATCAGCTCCTTCGAATGCTGCGCGGACAAAAAAGTATCGACGAGGACCGCGTCACGTTCGCCGTAAATGAGCGTGACGGTATTGGTAACCCAGGCGAGATCTTCCTTGCCGGGAGGTAAGCCTTGGGTAGAGCTTTCGCGCTTCTTGGTCAGCAGCTTCCAGTTCAGCTTCGGCATAAGCATTCTCCTTCTGAATATTGCATTCTTTCGCGGCTGAAATACCAGATCGCATTCCAGTCATGCCATCGTACCGGCGCCGCCGAGCCGTTAAACGCAGAGATCTTGACTGCCGCTCCGGGCCGCCTGCTCGATTCTGAGAGCGAAGCGACGGGTGCAAACAAACGAGCTTCCTCGGGCGTCAAATATTATATGATCTCCTGAGCGAAAGGTCAGGTCCCCCAATATCCGAGAACATGGAGAACAATTTATGCGGGCAATGAGAGCGAGAGGATTCAAAGGTTACGGAGATTTGGAGCTGGCTAATCTTCCGAAGCCAGAGGTTTCGGACGGGAAGGTGCTGGTCAGGATGACTGCCGCAGGCGTGACGCCGCTGGACCACACGATCTTGTCCGGCCAATACTACAAGGCGAAGGCGCCGCTGGTTCTGGGGAACGAAGGAGCGGGCGTCGTGGAGGAAGGAGGCGGAATGGAGTTCCCGGCGGGTTCACGTGTGATGTTCACCGGATTGTACGGCGTTTTGGAAGACGGGACCTACAGTGAATATGTTGCCGTCCAAAAGCAGCACCTTTGCCTCATACCCGAAAGTGTCGACGACGTGAACGCCGCTGGGATTCCGGTCGCCTATCTTACGGCGCAGATGGCCCTCAGTCTGGCGGGATTTCAGGCCGGCAAGACTGTCCTGGCCCAGGCAATCGGAGGATCGGTCGGGAACGCGGCGACACAACTGGCCCGTGCTTTGGGCGCGAAGCACGCCATCTCGAGCACCACGAGCCACAAAAAGGCCGAGCGGGCGAAGGCGCTCGGTTTCGATGAGGTGATCGATCTCACTGGAGAGACTTTGAGTGCTGGAGTGCGGCGTATCACCGACGGATACGGTGCGGATATCGTGATCGACGCCATTGGAGGTGAGACGTTAAGTGAGGCACTCTCGGTGCTTGCAATGGGCGGCACTTACACCACGCTCGGCTATTCAGCAGGCCGCAAGGCTACGATCGACGTCACCGATCTGATCTGGAAGCGGGCCACGATGAGAAGCTTCGCGTTGTTGGCTCAGCCGCCAGCGGCTTGGGAGGAAGCCTGGAGCACCATCGTCCCGTTGCTGCAATCCGGTGGAGTCAAGCCAATCGTGGCCAAGACCTTCGCGCTGGCCGAGGCGTCCGAAGCTCTGCGCTATCTTATCGAGGACCGTCCATTCGGCAGGGTCGTCCTGACCATCGCGCGTGCAAATTGAAACGCGCGCTTCCGCGCAATTGGCGGCTGCAGGAACGAGTGCGTCAGATTGAGAACGACCACGCCTTAAGTGATGTGACCCAGCTATCTCTGGGTATAATGACTGACGCGTAGAAGAGGATCGCCATGAAGATCATCGCTATATCGGTACCGGGCCCGACACCAGACCCAAAGAAGATGGGCGAGCTCGCGGGCGAGGAAGCCTAGGCGGGAAATTCCAGTCCGACAAGTTTCAGAAGCGAGCTGCCTAGCCTTGGATTGCCCCGGCACATCCAATTCAGGTT
>Ga0075436_100002461_pt1 | contig 12739 bp, 15 predicted proteins | sample RhiMethybrSRZTD5_FD_75303 | JGI IMG/M metagenome (GOLD analysis project Ga0075436, IMG submission 75303) | Populus rhizosphere microbial communities from Tennessee, USA - Rhizosphere MetaG P. TD hybrid SRZTD5 | ecosystem: Host-associated > Plants > Roots > Rhizosphere > Soil | place: USA...
GCGGAAGTCCCGAGGGAGAAACGACATGGCGGCCGCGGGCGAGCCTTTCGACAAGCGCCAAGGGGTCATCTGGTACGACGGCAAGCTGGTGCCGTGGGAGAGCGCGAACCTGCACGTGCTCTCGCACGGCCTACATTATGCGAGCTGCGTGTTCGAGGGCGAGCGCGCCTATGGCGGCGAAATCTTCAAATGCACCGAGCATTCGGAGCGGCTGAGACGCTCGGCCGAACTGCTCGACTTCGAAATTCCGTTCTCGGCCGCCGAAATCGACGCCGCCAAGCGCTTGGTTTTGGAAAAGAACGGCCAGAAGGACGCCTATGTCCGCCCGGTCGCCTGGCGCGGCTCGGAGATGATGGGCGTCTCGGCGCAGATGAACAAAATTCACCTCGCCGTCGCGACCTGGGAGTGGCCGAGCTATTTCGACCCGGCCGAACGCCTGAAGGGCATCCGGCTCGATCTCGCCGAATATCGCCGGCCCGATCCGGCGACGATCCCGTGCAAGGCGAAGGCCGCCGGCCTCTACATGATCTGCACGGTCTCCAAGCACAGAGCCGAGCGCAAGGGCTACGCCGACGCGTTGATGCTCGACTGGCGCGGCCTCGTCGCCGAGTGCACCGGCGCCAACATCTTCTTCATCAAGGACGGCAAGATTCATACGCCGACGCCCGATTGCTTTCTCGACGGAATCACGCGGCGCACCGCGATCGAGCTGGCGAAGAAACGCGGCATCGAGGTGATCGAGCGTGCGATCAAGCCGGAAGAGCTCGACGGGTTCGGCGAGTGCTTCATCACCGGCACGGCGGCGGAAGTGACGCCGGTCTCGGAGATCGCGAAATGGCGGTTCACGCCGGGCGCGATCACGAAGCAGCTGATGGACGACTACACCGCCACGGTGCAGCCGAAAGAGCGCTCCGCGGCGGCCTGATCCGTTTCGTTTTGCGAGATCGAAAGCCGCCCGCGGGCGGCTTTTTTCGTCTGCGACTTACTCGGCGGCCTCGCGGCCGGGCTTCTTCCAGCGCGCGGCCGCGGCGTCGTCGGTCTTCCGCGCCGCCACCCAATGCGTGCCGTCGGCGCGCTCGACCTTTTTCCAGAACGGCGCGCGGGTCTTGAGATAATCCATCAAGAACTCGGCGGCGGCGAAGGCGGCTCGGCGATGGGCGGAGGCGGCGGCGACGAAGACGATGGTTTCGCCCGGTGCGATGCGGCCGACCCGGTGCGCGATCCGCACGCTTGAGAGCGGCCAGCGCTTTTTCGCGTCCTCGACGTGGCGCCTGATCTCGTCTTCGGCCATTTCGGGATAGTGTTCGAGCACGAGCGCCGCGATCGGCGCGCCTTCTTCCTCGCCGCGGCAGATGCCGGTGAAGGTGACGAGCGCGCCGGCATCGCTCCGCCCGCGCGAAAGGGCCGCGGTTTCAGCCGCGACGTCGATCGGCGCCTCGGTGATGCGAACGCTCATGAGCGCATCCTACTCCGAATCTGGAAATGAATATAGAATGTTGATGCCGCCAGCGTCATTTCGTGTTCGGCTCGACAATAGGCTGAGCAAGAATCCAAAGGCTCAGCATTGTGTAGCTGACCATCAGGACGAGCATTGGGTATTGGCTTCGGCCTGCAGCACGGATATCGCCGAATACCGCGGACGCCGTGACATGTCCGACCCACACCGCGACGATGTGGCCCGTCACAATAGCAACGACCGAGAGATACCAGATCGACTTCGCATCGACGACGCCGATGTCGATCCGGTAGAGCATCGTGCCGAACAAATCCCATCCGTAACCGAAAGGGTCGGACGCGAGTGGGATGATGAACTGACCCGCGACCGCGAACAGCGAAAAATAGTGTGAAAGGTGATACGCGATGGCAATGGGAATGAGAGAGAGGACGAACAGCCCCGACAAATTCGCCAGGTTCGAGCGCGAGATCCGCACCATCAAAGCGATAACAACGAGGTAAAGTCCCGCCAACAGCAGCGGACCGGCGATGAGCAGGGCGGTCTGCACCGCCATGAACAGCCACGGATTGGCGTCAATGCTTCCGTGGCCGGCAAATATCCACGCAACGACCGCTGCCCATAACGGAGTTTCCATAAATCCATCGACCGTCACCGTGCCCAGCAACAGCAGGCTGAATGCCGTCATTGATGGCTCGAGTGGCGTGCGCGTCAGCAGCCCGGCGGCGAATGGACGGAGACTGACGCGCCAGCGGCCGTCATTGGTGAAATCCAGCGGCGCAAACCGGCCGAACAGGCCGAAGGCAACGGCAAAGACCTCGCCGTTCTTGAGCCAAGTGTCGCGCCCGAACATGACGAACCCGGTCCACGTGAACGCGGAATAGGTCAAGATCGCGATGGCGATATTGCGCGGCACGTCGCGGCCGGGTGCGACGAGCTCTAGCCACGCGAACAGCAAAAAGAGGGCGCAGCTCGGCCAAACGCCGAGCCATCGCGGATAACGTGCGCGGAATGAAAGTCCGCTGGCCCATGGCCGCGCTAGTCTCTCGGCAAAACCAAAGGCAGAGCTCCAAGGATTGATCAGCGGCCAGATATTGCCGATGAAAGCCGTCACAAAACCAAACCCGACCCACCAAATTACCCAGACGGCGACCGGCGTGATGTTCTTGAAGGTGCCGGGATTGCCGAACAAGCCCGCCACGACCAGTAAGGTCATTGCGAGAACGGCCAGAAGCTGCGAGCTTGTTACGACCAGGTCGGGGACGGTGCCGCGCAGGATCGTATAGTCGCGCGCTTCGATGGGCTCGTCGCTGTGCCGCCAAAATAGTGCGAGGATTACGAACGTCATGGCGACCACCGCACCCGAGGCAGCGAGAAAATAGCCGAGGGGCAGCGGCAGGTCGTAACGCTGTGCAAGCGCGTGGGCGAGCGCGTCGTCTCCGAGCGCCGGCAGCGCAATCAATGCGGCTGCAAAAGGCGTCGCGGCCCGCTTCATGAGCGGTTACCGCGGATGCACTTCGATGTAGAGCAGGACCGCGTAACGGCCCCCATGAATCTCGACCGGGAAACGTCCGGTCGCGCGCGCCCGAAACGCCATGATTTGTGTCTCTCCGGGATTGACCGTGACTTCGATGTCGTAGCCGTGCAGGTGAAGAGCGGTGCGGCGGTCGGCGGACCAGACGAGTTCGACAAATTCGTCTCGCTGGACCTGGACAGTCTTCACATTGCCCGCAATCCGCTCGTTCTCGATGCGCAGCTCAAAGCGGCGTGCATCGACGACGCCGCTTTGCGCCAGACAAGCGTTTGTACTGCCAATGAAAGTTGCAGCCACCATGACAGCCATTATGACCAATGGAGCTGCGTGATTCCGTGGCGCACAACGACGGCTCATTTGCTCTCTCGCGTTTGCCGGTTATCACGAGTATCCTACTCGGATACCACATCCAAGGGAGGGTCCGATGAAAAGGTTCTGCGTAATTGCTGTGACCGCAGTTGCTGGTTTTTCGTGGCCTTGCGTCGGCAATGCGGAAATTCTTGCGCTGCTCAACTACGAGAGCAAACCGGCGGACGCGCTCAAGGCTTACAAGACCCCGGTGCCCGGCCAGACGCGACAGGAAGGCATTGCGGTTGTCGACGTGAATCCCGCCTCGGCAGCCTACGGTAAGATCGTCGAGACCATCCCGCTGCCGGCCGATCTTGTCGCGCATCACATCTTCTACAATCGTGATTCCTCGAAAGCTTACGTCACCGCGCTCGGCAAAGGCGAGCTGCGTGTGATCGACATGGCGAAGCGTCCGTTCAACGTGCAGACAATATCCGTGCCGGATTGCCAAGTCGGCGAGGACGTTGTTTTCTCCCAGGATAACAAGACTTGGTATCTCACCTGCATGGGCTCGGCCAAACTCATCGTTGGTGATGCTGTAAGCGACAAACCGATCAAGACGATTTCCCTGCCCAAGCCATATCCACATGGGATCGCCGTTCACAACGGCATTGACCGCCTGCTCCTCACCAGCACTGTCCGGGCAACCGATCTTGGAGACGCCGGCGAAACCATTACCGCGATCGAGGCCAGCACCGGGAACGTGCTGTCGACATACAAGGTGTCAAACAAACCTTCCCCGGCTGGCGAAGCACCGGTCGAAATCCTGTTCGTACCGGGCTCCAATCCGCCGGTCGCCTATGTCACCAACATGTTCGGCGGAACTTTGTGGACTGCCACATGGAATCCGCAGAAAAAGGACTTCGACGTAGCGCAGGTATTCGACTTTGCAACCGTGAAGGCGGGTGTTCCTCTTGAAATCTACTTTAACGGAAAGGCAGACCGGCTTTATGTGACAACTGCAAAGCCTGGGCATCTCCACGTCTTCGACGTCAGCAAAAATCCTGGGAAGCCGGAGCTGCTCAAATCCATCCCGGCCGCCGAAGGCGCACACCATGTGGCCGTCACGAAGGACGAAAAGCTCGCTTTCGTGCAGAACTCATTGCTCAATTTGCCGGGCATGAGCGATGGCTCCATCACCGTCGTCGATCTAGCGAAGGGCGAAGTGATCGGCAGCGTTAATGCCCTCAAGGATCAGGGCTTCAACCCAAATTCGATCGTTCTGCTACCGCAGTGGAACCATCCAGCCGGGCATTAATTGTTGCTCGCTTTTCCCGAAGTGGGCCGGCTGCGCCGCTGGTCCACTTCGGGCCCAAAGCGGCCGATCCTCGTTATGGCCCGATAGCCGATATGGGCGGGCTCCGACGGAGCCTTCGGACGGCCAATCATCCGGCCATCAGCAAGCTTAAATCTACTCGACTGAAGCGGCGCATTTATCAGTCTGCGCCCTAGCCGCCGGTCATCGGCGGGAAAAATGCGATCTCGCGCGCATGGGCGATTTTTGCGGCGGGCTGCACATGCACCTTGTCGATCGCGGCGCGGACGGCCTTCGGATTGTCGAAGGCATAGGCGTATTCTTCGCCGCGTTTTTTCAGCCAATCCATCAGATCGCCGACGGTGACGATCGAGGCCGGCAACTCGACGTCTTCTTCCGGCTTTCCGATCCGCTCGCGTATCCAGGCAAAATACAAAACTTTCATCGGCCGTTTCTCACCAGATGGCGGGCGCCGGCGCGGAAATAATCGAAGCCGGTATAAAGCGTAAGCAGCGCCGAGAGCCAAAGCAGCGTAAGGCCGATCTGGGTCGTCAGCGGAAGAACCTTGTCGCCCGCCTCGCCCGCCAGCAGAAAGCCGATGGCGAGAAGCTGCATGAACGTCTTCCACTTGCCGAGTTGAGAGACCGGCAGGCTCACGCGCAATCCGGCGAGATATTCGCGCAGGCCGGAGACAAGGATCTCCCGGCACAGAATAATGAGCGCGGCCCATAACGACCAGCCCCTGATGGTGTCGTCGGCGGCGAGCATGAGCAAACAGGCGCCGACCAGGAGCTTGTCGGCGATCGGATCGAGCATGCGGCCGAGCGTCGTCCACTGGCCGAACCTGCGCGCATACCAGCCGTCGAGCATGTCGGTTAGCGCCGCCAGAAAGAAGATCGTGAGCGCGACCCAGCGCAGCCAAAGGCCGGCGCCGAAAACCGAGACGCCGAAAAGACAGGCGGCGATCAGGGGCACGGCGGCAATGCGCGCATAGGTCAGCAGATTCGGAACGGCGAACGTCCGATCATCGGCGCCTGCCGCGCCGCGCTGCGTCGCCGCCCTGCTCCACTGATCCATCATCATGGCCTCGCTCACCCGCATACTACACGAAGCCGACACCATTGCGACGCGCAAAATGGCGGATCAACCATTCGCGTGGAAAAAATCGTAGATCGCGCGCGCGGTGGCGGCGTTGATTCCCGGCACCTTTTCCAGGTCGGAGACGGCGGCGCGCTCGACCGCACCGAGCGTCCCAAAATGCCGCAGCAGGGCGCGCTTGCGGGTCGGGCCGACGCCCGGAATTTCCTGCAGGCCGGCGCCGGCGATATCTTTCTTGCGGCGGACGCGATGCGAGCCGACGGCGAAACGATGCGCCTCGTCGCGCAACCGCTCGACGAAATAAAGCACGGGGTCGCGCGGCGGCAGGCGGAAGGGTTCAAAGCCCTGGCGGTGGAACGTTTCGCGCCCGGCGTCGCGATCGAGGCCCTTGGCGACGGCGATGACCGGCACGTCGTGAACACCCGTCGCGGCAAGCGTCTCCAGCGCGGCGGTGAGCTGTCCTTGGCCGCCGTCGAGGATCACGAGATCGGGCCAAGGGGATTCGGCGTCGTCCGCGGCACGCGGCGATTCGTCCTTCAGACGGGCAAAGCGGCGGCTGAGCACCTCGCGCATCATGCCGGTATCGTCGCCGCGCGCGGTGTCTTCGGACTTGATGTTGAACTTGCGGTACTGATTTTTCGCGAATCCCTCGGGGCCGGCGACGATCATGACGCCGACCGGGTTGGCGCCCTGGATGTGGCTGTTGTCGTAGACCTCGATGCGCCGCGGCGGGCGCGGCAGGCCGAAGGTTTCGGCGAGCGCCTTCAGGAGGCGCGCCTGCGAGGAGGATTCCGCCAGGCGCCGGCCGAGGGCCGAGCGCGCATTCAGCAGCGCGTGCTCGACGAGTTCCCGCTTCTCGCCGCGCTGCGGCACCACAACCTCGACCCGGTGATCGGCGCGGATCGAAAGCGCTTCGGCCAACAGTTCGCGATCCTCGATTTCGTGCGACAGCAGCACGCAGCGCGGCGCCGTTCGGCTTTCGTAGAACTGCGGGAGAAAGCTTTCCAGCACCTCGCTGCAATCGAGGGAGCGGTCGGCGCGCGGATAATAGGCGCGGTCGCCCCAATTCTGGAAGTTGCGGATGAAGAACACCTCGATGCAGGTGACGCCGCCCTCCTGGTGGCAAGCGAAGATGTCGGCGTTGTCGGTGCTGCGCGGATGCACGCCCTGATGCGATTGGATGGTCGAGAGCGCCTCCAGCCGGTCGCGCAGGGCGGCGGCGCGCTCGAAATCGAGCGCCGCCGATGCTTTTTCCATCTCCTCCGCCAGCATGTCCTTCACCGCCGAGCTCTTGCCGGAAAGAAATTGGCGCGCTTCCTCGACGAGCTTGTTGTAGTCCGCGAGCGCGATTTCGCCGGTGCAGGGCGCGCTGCAGCGTTTGATCTGATAGAGCAAGCAAGGCCGCGTGCGGCTCTGGTAAAAGGCATCGGAGCAGGAGCGCAACAAAAAGGCGCGCTCGAGCGCGGTCAGCGTGCGGTTCACCGCGCCCGCGGCTGCGAACGGGCCGAAATAGTCGCCCGGCCGATTGCGCGCGCCGCGGTGCTTCACGATTTGCGGCGCCGCCGGGTCGCGCGTGATCAAGATGTAGGGAAACGACTTGTCGTCGCGCAACAGCACGTTGAAGCGCGGCGCGAAGCGCTTGATCAGGTTCGCCTCGAGCAGCAGCGCCTCCGTTTCGGTCGCGGTGGAGACGAATTCCATGCTCGCCGTCGCGGCGATCATACGCGCGATGCGGTTGGTGTGCCCGGTGCCGCGGGTATAGGCGCCGACGCGTTTGGCGATGTTCTTCGCCTTGCCGACATAGAGCACGTCTCCGCGCCCGTTCAGCATCCGGTAGACGCCGGGCGTCGTCGGCGCGAGCTTGGCGAAATTCTGGATCGCCGCGAGCCCGGTGGCGACGGCCTCGGCGGCGGGCTCCTCTTCCGGCAGATTCTCGGCCGCGAGTTCGATCGGCGCCTCGGTCTCCGGGCTTTCGTCGGAGTCGGCGGCGAGTTCGGTTTCCGGATCGACGTCTAGACGTTTTCGTTCCATCTCAGGCACTGCTCAGCGGCGCAACTTTTCTTCCGGCGAAATTTTCTTCGCAACCGGCGCGAAGTCGAGCCAAAAAATCGCCCTCGTTTGGCCCGTTTCGGGTCAAGCCGAAGCCGTTTGTAAACGCTTTGTTAGTCATGACTCGAAAGAGAAGCGCGTTTTTACCCGCCAAGACAAGACGCAATTATCCTAAAAGTTTAAATTGTTCGCCGTGGGGTCGATCGACAAGATCGAGACGAGGAGGCCAGCATGAAGAAGCTGCTTCTGGCGGCGTGCGCCGCTGCTGCAGCCGCGTCGCCTGCGCTTGCGGGCGATCTGCCGCTGGAACGGCGGTCCACTTACGTGCCGCCCGAAGTTGCGAACAGGCTGTTCAATTGGACCGGTTTCTATGCCGGCGTCCACGGGGGTTATGCCTGGGGCGAGGCGGCGGGGCTCAGCCCCAACGGATTCGTAGGCGGCGTGCAGGCGGGCTACAATTTTCAAGTTTCGCCGTCGGGCGTCTTGGGCTTCGAAACCGATATTTCGGCGACCTCGATCGACGACAAGTCGGGCGGGATGAAATTCGGCATCGATTATCTCGGCACCATCCGCGCGCGCGCGGGCTACACAATGGACCGCGTGATGTTCTACGCCACCGGCGGCGCCGCCTATGGCCGCGGCGATCTGGAGATCGCGGGCCTTTCCAACAATCAGTTCCACTGGGGATGGACGCTCGGCGGCGGCGTCGAGGCGATGGTCACGCCGAACGTGTCGGCGCGTCTCGAATATCTCTATGTGGATCTCGCCAAGGAAACGTATCAGTCGGTCGTGGGGCCGACGAGCGTCGGCTACAAAACCAACATCGTTCGCGGCGGTCTCAACTATCGGTTTTGATTCTCGTTCGTTCGGCGGAGGACGATTTTCGTGATTCGAAAACAAAAGCAAAAGACACATTAGCGCCATGTTTTATCGGCGACTCGATGGAACTTTGAAGCAAATCGCGGCCGAAATCCTTGTGCCGCCAAGGGCCGTGATTTGTTTGGCGGTGTTGCCGATTTATCACCGCTGTCGCGTGAGTTCGCACTAGGAAGACGCATCAACCTACTTTCAAACACCAAGTGGAGTTCATCCATGAAAAAGAGGCTACTGCTTTCAGGTATCGCGCTCGCGGCGCTCGCGATCGCCGCGCCTGCGTCGGCCGCCGACGTGCCGGGGCGCGGACCGATCTACAAGGCCGCGCCCGCGCCGCTGTTCAACTGGACCGGCTTCTATATCGGCGGCCACGGCGGCTATGGCTGGGCCGATGCCGATAACCTGAACCCCAAGGGTTGGTTCGGCGGCGGTCAGGTCGGCTACAATTGGCAGTACGCGCCGAACTGGGTGTTTGGCGTCGAGGCCGATATTTCCGGCTCGGACATCAGCGAAACAAACCTCGCCGGTGCGCCGCTGGTGAGTTCGAAGATCAACTACTTCGGCACCGCGCGCGGTCGTCTCGGCTACACCGTCGATCGCGTGATGGTGTACGGCACCGGCGGTCTCGCTTGGGCCCACAATCGCGCCAATGACGGCCTGGTGCAGGCCGATGCGACCCAGGTCGGTTGGACCGGGGGCGCCGGCCTCGAATACGCCTTCGCGCCGAACTGGTCGACCAAGGTCGAGTGGCTCCATGCCGATTACGGCAACAAGACCTACCCGCTCACCGCGCCCACGCGCGTCGACCTGACCGACAATACGGTCAAGCTCGGCGTCAACTATCGCTTCGGCGGCGGCCCGGTCTATTCGCGCTATTGATCGCAACGATCCTGAACGAGAAAAGCCCCGGGTTTCGGCTCGGGGCTTTTTTCTTGTTCGGGCGCGCGTTCAGTGCGGCACGGTGTCGGCGAAGGCGGGCACCTTGCGCGCGAACTCGTCGAGCCATTTCACCAGCTTCGGATGGGTCTTGCGCCAGTCCGTGCCGAACCGGAAATCGAGATAGCCGAGCGCGCAGGCGAGCGTGATGTGGCCGACGTGCAGCATCGGCGTGAGCGCGGGCGGCGCTTTTTCGAGCGCCGCGAGCGCGCGGCTCATCTTGCCGGATTGATGATCGATCCATTTCGGCTCGTGTTTTTCCGTCGGCCGGAAACGGCCTTCGTACACGCGCAGGATTCCGGCGTCCAAGATGCCGTCGGCGAGCGCCTGCAGGCGGAGCGCGTCGAAGCGCGCCGCGCCCGGCGGCGGAAGAATCCGCCCGCCGCCGGCCCGGCCGTCGAGATATTCGAGAATCACGCGCGAATCGAACAGCGTGCCGCCGTCATCGAGGATGAGCGTCGGAATCTTGCCGAGCGGATTTTGCTGCCGGACGCTGTCGTCGGGATCGAGCGTATCGGCGCTGTCGATCCGAATCTCGTCCTCAAGGCCGAGGATCGAGATCGCAATTCTGATCTTCCGCGCGAACGGCGAGGTCGTGGACGAGCGCAAGACGAGCATCGGCTATCCCCCGGTTTATTATCGACATGGTTTTTGGAATTCAGCCCTGCGGCGTGAGGTTGACCGCCTTCGGTCCCTTGCCGCGATTGTCGTCCTCGACGTCGAAAGAAACTTTCTGACCTTCGTTCAATGTGCCGAGCCCCGAGCGCGTCACCGCCGAAACATGCACGAACACGTCGCGGCTTCCGTCGTCGGGGGTGATAAATCCATAGCCTTTGTCGCTATTGAAGAACTTCACGGTGCCGCTAATCGGCATAGCCTCCACTCCTTCGCTCTGTCTACGCTCGCTTGCGCGCCCCATCACGGCAGCGCGAGGCTCGCTTTCCTAGGACAGTCGCGCCGACATGAAAAGCGGTTTTGTTGGCGCGCGCTTTTGCCGGCATGTTCACCGTTCCGCAACGAGCCGGTCGAGGCGATAGCGACCGGAGCCGTCGCGGCCGAGGCGCGCGGCAAGCGCCGGCAAAATCACTTTCAGTTCTTGTTCCAGCGTCCATGGCGGGTTCACGACGATCATGCCGCAGGCGCCGAGCGGCCCTTCCGCCCGCGGTTTGTCGATGGCGAATTCGATGCGTAAAATTTTCGCAATTTCGAGCCGGGCGAGACGGCGCTCGAACAGGCGGACCTCGCGCTCGTTCTTGATCGGATACCAGAGCACGAAGATGCCGGAGGACCACCGCCGGACGCCCTCGGCGAGCCCGTCGCGGAGCCTTTCGAATTCGCCCGGCGCTTCGAAAGGCGGATCGATCAGCACCAAGCCGCGCCGTTCTTTCGGCGGCAAATAGGCCTTGAGCGCGGCCCAGCCGTCGATCTCGACCGCCTTCGCGCGCCGGTCTCGCTTGAGATTGCACTCGAGTGCGGCGTATTCCTCGGCATGCAATTCGCAGAAAATCATGCGGTCGCGCTCGCGACAGAAGGCGCGCGCGAGCAAGGGCGAGCCGGGATAGAGGTCGAGCATCCCCGGCCGGCTCGTGGCTCGAACCAACGCAAGGTAAGGCTCGAGCAATGGGCCGGCTTCGCCCGCGAGCGGCTGTTCGATCAGACGTCCGATGCCTTGCCGCCATTCCTGCGTGCGGCTCGCCGCCTCGCCCGTCAGATCGTAGGCGCCGGCGCCGGCGTGGGTTTCGATGACGCGAAACGGGTTTTTCTTGGCGACGAGATGCGCGAGCAGCCCGCAAAGCACCGCGTGCTTGACGACATCGGCGAAATTTCCGGCGTGAAAGGCGTGGCGATAGTTCATCAACCGCCGCGTACCGGCGGCATCGCGACCCGCGGGTTGCGGCAGGCGCGCCGGTCGGTTTCGGGGCAGGCGCGAAAGGCCAAATCCTTGCTCAGGCAGATGCGGACTTCGCTGAGGTAGCGGCCGCTGCAGGTGACCGCGATCATGTCGTGCGCGAGCCCCGGATTGGCGGCGATGAAGGCGTCTTCCACCTCCTCGGGCGCCACCATCGTGTAGTCGTTGAGGCGCACGAACCGCTCCGGGATCTTCACCTTCTCGCGCGCGCTGCGCACGGTGGCGAAAAAGCGCTCGGCCTCCAAGCCCGAGCAGGTGCCGTGCGCGCGCCATTCGTGAATGACGAGCTGGCGTGCGGGCATGAGATCCAGCATCGAGCGGATCAAACTGCTTTCGATCCAGGGAGCGGGCTCGATGCAATTTTGCGGAAAGCCGCGCTCATATTGCGGCCACAGCCCATGCACGACGAAGGCATAGGGCCGCTCGCGGCCGCATTGCTCGTTATTGCCGCGGCGCCCGCCGCCGCTTTCGCAAAAGGACGGCGACCAGCTGAGCGACAGAACGTAGAAATCGAATACGCCCGGCGTGCCCTGATGCGCGCCGGGCCCGCGCTCGGAGCCCTGGTAGGAATCGCGGTGGGAATTGGGCTGGCGGAAATCCTGCGCCAGAGCCGGCGCGAGAGTCAGCGCGGCGATCGCGGCGCAAACGACGGGGCGAATCCTGTTCATGCGCCTGATCCCAAGCTTTTCCTGATTGCGGGCCCGCGCGGCGGATGTCTGTTATGGCTGCGCCATCTTGCAGCGCGGCGCATAGGCCAAATTGCGGTCGGCGCCGACCACGCACCATTCCACGCCCCAGGTGGCGCCGGCAAAGCCGAGGTCTTCGCCGATGGCGTAATAGGTCACGGTTTCCGTGCCGTCCGAAAGCAGCGTCTTGGCGACGCAGAAGCGGCGGGGAATGGCGTGGTCTCCCCACGGCCGATAGGCGATCTCGCGCGTCTCGCCGAAGCGGCTGATGAAGAGACTCGGATTCCAGAAGCGGATTTCCTTGATCGCGAAGTGGATGTCGATCTTGGCGAGGGCGAGCGGATTGTCGCAGGCCGGCAGCCAAGCGTCGTAGCGAGGACCGCCGAACAAATAGAAATTCATCTCGAGCCAGCTCGCGGCCCGCGCCGGCGCCATAACGGCGAGCGCGACCGCGGCGCTCAACGTGATGCTCAAAACGCCGCCGTTTTTTCGCATGCCCCGCTCCTGTCCCGGGCACGACGATGCGGCGGAGCCGGGCAGGGGTCAAGAGCGTTCGGCGGCGGCCATGGCCGGCGAAGACAATCGTCCCGGGCCGAAG
>Ga0075436_100002465_pt1 | contig 12738 bp, 11 predicted proteins | sample RhiMethybrSRZTD5_FD_75303 | JGI IMG/M metagenome (GOLD analysis project Ga0075436, IMG submission 75303) | Populus rhizosphere microbial communities from Tennessee, USA - Rhizosphere MetaG P. TD hybrid SRZTD5 | ecosystem: Host-associated > Plants > Roots > Rhizosphere > Soil | place: USA...
TCTTGCTGGTGCCGGGCAGGGATCGCGGGCGGAACATCATGGCCCCCGTAGGTTGGTTTGTGTGTGCCGCGGCTTCTCGAACTGCCTATCGCCGCAGCTATGCGGGACGATAGTAAAGTCGATGAACAGCGTCAAGAATGAATCGATTCGCCTTCGGTTACTTGATCACCGCCCGGCTTTTTATAAGCGAGCCGCCGCAGGTTTTGACGAGCTTGTCATTGGCAGTCAAATCCCGCAGAATGCGCATGGGCCGTTCGCTTGAACGGCCGGAGCATTCCTTGGGAATTCCACTACGTCAAAGCCTCGCCATCCTGCGCTACGTTCTGAAGCAGCGGCTTCGCGGCGTCGAGCGCTATCCGATGGTGCTCATGCTCGAGCCGCTGTTTCGCTGCAATCTCGCCTGCGCCGGCTGCGGCAAGATCGACTACCCCGAAGAGATCCTCGACCGGCGCCTGAGCCCCGCGGAATGCATGGCGGCGATCGACGAGTGCGGCGCGCCCGTGGTGTCGATCGCCGGCGGCGAGCCGCTGATCCATAAGGAGATGCCGGAGATCGTCCGCGGCTTCGTCGAAAAAAAGAAGTTCGTTTATCTCTGCACCAACGCGATTCTGCTGGGGCGGCACATGGACGACTATACGCCGTCGCCGTACCTGACGTTCTCGGTCCATCTCGACGGGAGCCGCGACCGGCACGACGCGTCGGTCTGCCGGACGGGGGTCTTCGATCAGGCGGTGGAGGCGATCCGGCAGGCGCTCGCGCGACGCTTTCGCGTTACGATCAACTGTACGCTCTTTCAGGGCGAATCGGCGGAGGAAGTCGCGAAGTTTCTCGACGACGTGACCGCGCTCGGCGCCGAGGGAGTCACCATGTCGCCGGGCTTCAGCTACGAGCACGCGCCGCGCCAGGATTTTTTCATCCAGCGCAGCGCGAGTAAACAGCTCTTCCGGAATATTTTCCGCCTCGGCAGGGGGCGCGGCTGGCGTCTCAACCACTCGAGCCTGTTTCTCGATTTTCTCGCGGGCAACGAGACCTATCACTGCACGCCGTGGGGCAACCCGACGCGCAACGTGCTCGGCTGGCAGCGGCCGTGTTACTTGCTCGTCGACGAGGGATACGCGCCGAGCTTCAAAGCGCTGCTCGAAGAGACCGATTGGAGCGCGTACGGCACGGGCAACAATCCGAAATGCGCGAACTGCATGGCGCATTGCGGCTACGAGGCGACGGCCGTGAACGACACGATCGATCACCCGCTGAAGGCGCTGCGCGTTTTTCTCCGCGGGCCCAAGACCGAAGGCGCGTTCGCGCCGGAGGTGCCGGTCAAATACGCCGCCAGAGAATAGTTTCGGGTTTCGAGTTCCGCGTTCGAGTCAAAAAAGGGAAACTCCGAAGCACCCGAACCCGAGACCCGCAACCCGAAACTATTCGTCACTTTAAATATCCATGCGCGCGGAACCATTCGATCGCGTCGCGGAGCGCGTCGACCGCGGGCCGCGGCCGATAGCCGAGCGCGCGCTCGGCCTTTTCGCTGGAGAAGTACATCAGCTTGCGCGCCATGCGGGCGGAGTCCACGGTGATCATCGGCTCGCCGCCGCCGGTCACCCGCGCAAAGCCTTCGACGATATGCGCGACGGGCGTGATAAGCCAATGGGGCAGTCGAATGCGCGGGGCCGGCCTTCCCGTGAGCTCGGCGATGATTTCCAGAATGCGCCTGAGCGTCAAGTTCTCTCCGCCGAGAATGTAGCTCTCGCCTATGCCGCCTTGGTCGAAAGCGAGCAGGTGCCCGCCGGCCACGTCGTCCACGTGAACGACGTTGAGGCCGGTATCGACGTAGGCGGGCATTCGCCCCGATGCGGCTTCGACGACCAGCCTCCCCGTCGGCGTCGGTTTCACGTCGCGCGGGCCGAAGGGCGCGCTCGGTTTGACGATCACGACCGGGCAGCGCTCTGCGCGGATTAAGCGCATCACCTCGCGCTCGGCGAGAAATTTCGATTGCTTGTAGGCGCCGATCATGTCGGACAGCTCGGCTTCCGATTGCTCATCGGCCGGGAGGCCGTCGCCGCGCAGCCGCAGCGTCGCGACGCTCGACGTGTAGACGATCCGCGCCGCGCCGGCCTCCGCCGCGGCGCGGATCAATTCGACCGTTCCCTGGACATTGACGCGGCTCATGCGCTCGGGGTCGGGGACCCACAGACGATAATCCGCGGCGGCGTGAAAAACCGCGTCGCAGCCGCGCACGGCGCGACGGATCGATTCCGGATCGGCGAGGTCGCCGACGGCGATCTCGCAGTCGATACCGGAGATATTGCTGCGGTCGCCGTTCGGTCGGACGAAGGCGCGAACATGGTGGCCGGCCGCGACCAGACGGCGCAGCACCGCGGCGCCGACGAAACCGGTCGCGCCGGTTAAGAGAGTTTTCATGGCCATCCGGCTTTGGTCGCTCTTGTTTTCGGTACGTTTCTCTATATTAAACTTGTGCGAATGAAAAAAGAGGTCGCAATGTGAAAGCCCCGATGAACTTTTTTCTATTGTGTCTCGCCTTGCCGTTCCTCGCGGCGTGCTCCGGCCACACGGTGCGCGGCCGCGTCGACGAACAGGCGATCGAGACGCGGGTCGATTCGGAAGTGGCGCGCTATTATCTGGAAAATTATCTCGCGGGCAAGCGCGTCGACGCGGGCCTCGACGAGCGCATCGATCGGGTTTATCAGAGCGCCAACGGCGCCTTGCCGGACCGCGACGAGCTCAAGCGCTTGAGCGACGAGTTTTCCATCGACTTCGCCGCGTTGTATTTCGCCGACCGCATCGGTCGGATTCCAGCCAACCGAAGCTTCCGCAAGATTTTCGATCAAATTTACGCATCCACCCGCACGGCGCTTCCCGAGGGGCGCGCCCGCTTGCCCGCCGCCGCGGCGAAGTACGAAGCGCTGGTCGTACCGAGCTATCTGTACAAGCGCAATCTTGCGAACGGCGCCGCCTTGGCGGCTCCGCGCGAAGCGCTGGGGAAAGTGGGACTCCCCTGTTATTTCGTGGAGACGCAAGACGACGGCTCGGTCGAAGCGAACGCCGAGCTCGTCATGTCCGCCATACGCGCACGCGGGCGCGACGGGCGCCGGCTGATCGTCATCAGCGCGAGTAAATCGAGCCCCGAGGTGGCCCTCGCGCTCACCAAGCTCGGCGCCGCCGGGACGCGCCACGTCGCGGCGTGGATCAACGCCGTCGGCGCGCTCAAAGGCACGCCGCTGATCGACGACAATGTGCTGCCTGAGTTGGAATGGGTAGTAGGCAAAGTAGACCCGGCGGGCACGGCGAGCATGACGACCGCGGCGGGCAGGCGCCGGTTTAAATCCTTTCAAGTCCCTGAACAGGTCTTCGTGGTGAACCTGATCGGCATTCCGCTAAGCGGCAGCGTCGGATTCCGCGCCGGCCGGGGCTATTTTCCCATGCGAAAGCACGGACCGAACGACGGCATGGTCCTGCTGGCGGATACGGTCTATCCCGGGGGCGTGACGCTCGCCCAGGTGGGCAGCGATCACTTTCTGATGTACAGCCTGGACGTCACGACCGTGGCTCTGGTGAGCACGATGATCGACTGGCTGGAAAATCTGCGCGACGTGGCATTTTCGCCTCGGTGACTCGATGACAGTTTCCCAACCGCTTAGTCCGCGCGCGCCTCGGATATTTGCGGCGAGTTCAATCCCGGCTCGAAGACTACCTTGAGCGCGCGCGACCGCCGCTTGTTCCGCGCCGCCAGGAACGCGTCGGCGTAGCGCTCGAGCGGGTAGCGGTGCGTGATCAACCCGGAGACATCGAGCCGATTGCGCGCGAGCAGATCGAGATAAATCTCGATGCAATTAGCGCGCTTTCCCTCCACCGTCTCCAGCCCGTACGCGTTCGAGCCCAGCAGCGAAAGCTCCTTGAAATAAATCAGCGTCCATTCGAATCGTCTCGGCGGCGCCACGCCGACGATCACGATGGAAGCGCGCGGGCTCGCAACGCGGACGCCGATCTCCAGCGTTTCGCTCGATCCGACTGTGTCGTAAACGCGCTCGACTCCCGACTGGAGCCACGGCGGACCGAACAGCGGCTTCCTGAGCGGCGCCTTTAGAAATTCGCCGATCTCGCCGACGAGCGCGCGCCCGCGCGAGGTGAACAACCGCTCGCTGCCGAGCCGCTCGATGACCGGCTTCTGCCGGGCGTCGCGGCTGACGGCGATAACGCGCGTGGCGGGAAACAGCGCGCGCAGCACGAGGATCGTCATCAGCCCCAGCGAGCCGCATCCGTAAACGAGCGCCGTCTGGCCCGGCTCGGGCGGAGCGCGGAGCACCGCGTGCAGCGACACCGCGAATGGATCGGCGAGCACGGCGGCGTCGAAGCCGACCGATTCGGGGAGCGGAAAGAGCATCGATTCGTGCACCGCCATCGCCTCGGCGAAACCGCCGCCGACGTCGCTGCACGCGCCCGCGAGCATCCCCTTGGCGAGCGCGCCTTCGAAGAATCGCTGGCATAAAGGGTAGTCGCCGCGCCGGCAGGCGTCGCACGGCGGGAGCCCGCGCGGGGCGCAGGAGAGCATCGGCGAAAGCGCGACGCGATCGCCTTTCTTGACGCGGTTGACGGCCGGACCCGTCTCGATCACCGTGCCCACGACCTCGTGTCCCATGATGTGCGGCGCCGACACGAGCGCCGAGAGCGGGTTGTCGAAACCCGCCTTGATGAAGACCTGCATGACGTCGCTGCCGCAAATCCCGGCGAGACGCGGCGCGACGAGCGCCCATTCGCCGCCGCGGATCTCGGGGTCCGGCACCGACCGGCAGCGCACCGGGCCGGAACTCGAAACGAAGGCCCGCGGTGAAGCGGCGCCGAGAATCTTGGCGGCGGCGATCCGCGGCATCGAGAGATCGAAAACGATCGCCTTCATCGAAGGGCGCTCGCGAGCCCGGCTGGGATAAACGTTTTCATCAGGCGGCGAGCCGGCGGGAAAGTATCATCAGAATGATGCCGGCCGGAATGAAAAAACCGATCTCTATCGCCAGTCCCGACGACCAGGGCAGATGCTGGAGGCCGAGCTGGACCAATGGATCGACGATGCTCATGGCGAGGAAAAAAATCGCGATCGCGAACAGCAGCGCCCCGAGCATTCGCCGGCGCGACAAACCGCGGACCCACGGCGGCAGAATTCCCGAAGCGCGAATAGCCTTCCAGACGATGAGCGTAAGCGCCGCCCAGGCGAGCATCTCGTACTGCTTGTGGTATTGCAGCATGAGCGAGCCTTTCCACCAGAGCACGAACGCGAAAACAGCGGCGCACACCGACCAGAAAACAGCGCGCGCCGGCGGTCCGGCCTGCGCGAGAAAATCGCGGTCTATGAGCCGGCAGAGCAGAGGCAGCAGAAAGATACCGGCGAAGTACGATTGGGAATAAACGACCCAAGGGTCCGCGCGGGTATCCCACTGCGGATCGAGCCACAGCGGAAACCAGAAGCGGAGCCGGTGCGTGAGCGATGAAACGACCACGAGATCGATGGCGACGACAACCAGGAAAGTCATCAGCAGACGGGCGATGTCGGCGGCGAAGGGATCGGCCTCGACCCTTTCGCCGGCCGCCGTGGAGGCGCTCGCGATAAGCGGACCGCCGGGATTCATAAGCTGCTCCTGTGTTACTGGATGCGTCCCGGCGGGTCAACGGCCGGTCGGATTGCGCCGCGGGCGCCGCCGTGATTTGGATGTTAGCCTCAGGAATGGAACCGCTCTGGATATCGATCGCCGCGCTGGCGGCCGCCGCGTGGCTGGTTTTCGCGCTCTCTCCGTGGGGCTTCTGGCGCAACCGGGAAGTGCTCGACTCCGCGCAGCCGGACGAAGACGGCGTGCCGGCCGAAATCACGGCGTTGATCCCCGCGCGCAACGAAGCGGCGGTGATCCGGGAAACGCTGCGAGCGTTGCTCGATCAGGGATACGGGCTGAAGATCATCGTGATCGACGACGGCTCGGACGACGGAACGGCGGAAGCCGCGCGGCAGGCATCGACTGAAGTCCGCGTCATAGCAAGCGCGCCGCTGCCGCCCGGATGGAGCGGCAAGCTCTGGGCGCTCGAACAAGGCCGGCGCTTGGCCGCGACGCCGTATACGCTTCTCCTCGACGCCGACATCAAGCTCGAGCCCGGCGTGCTCGCGGCGCTCGGCGCGAAAATGCGTTGGGAGAAGATTTCCTTCATCTCTCTTATGGCCGAGCCGCACATGGCGGCCGGATGGGAAAAGCTCCTGATGCCGGCTTTTGTCTATTACTTCAGAATTCTTTACCCGTTTCACGCCGTCAATTCCGAGCGCGCGCGTATGGCGGCGGCCGCGGGCGGATGCGTTCTCGTCGAGAGCCACGTGCTGGAGCGGATCGGCGGCTTCGGGGCGATCAAAGGCGCGGTCATCGACGATTGCGCGCTGGCCGACAGAGTCAAATCCCAGGGGTATAAAATCTGGCTCGGCCTGACGCATTCCGCGAAAAGCGCGCGCGGCTATCGCACCCTGGAAGAACTCTGGGACATGGTCGCGCGCTCGGCGTTCTTCCAGCTCCGGTATTCCACCGGGCGGCTGGCTCTGTGTACGCTCGCCTTGCTGCTGGTGTACGTGAGCCCGCTCCTGCTCGCCGCGTCTTCCAATAGTGTCGCGCGCCGCCTCGCGCTCGCCGCGCTCGCGATCATGTTCCTCACCTATATTCCGATCCTCAGATTCTACCGCCGCTCGGCGGCTTGGGCCCTTTGCCTGCCACTCATCGCGGCGCTATTCCTCGCGATGACGTGGACCTCCGCCGTCCGCTACTGGCGCGGCGAGCGGACGCGATGGAAAGGAAGGGTCTATCCGCGCGAGCGCGTCGAGCTTTCAAAGGGCGACTCAGACGGGTGAGCTTTCGAGCGCGAAGCGCCTCGCTCTCTTTAGCGTTCTTTGAGCGGCGCGAAACTGACAGGCGAGCCGAGCCATTTTGATCCAATCCGCCGGACTGCGGCATGCGCCGAGAACTTTCGCGATGTCGACGCCGCCGTGCGCGTCGCGCGCCTGCAAAACGGCTTCGGGAAGCTCCGTCGATGCGGTATCGAGAATCGACCGGACCGCCACATACGGCAGCCCGCGGTCCGTGGCGGCGCGCGCGTGCGCCGCGCTCTCCATATCGGCGGCCGCCGCTTTGGTGCGCTCGGCCAAGTCGCGCTTTTCCGCCGCAGTCGCGACGAGGGCCGCGCTCTCGACCAGGGCGCCGGTCCAGACCGGAAATTTGAACGCCGACGCGAGATAGAGGCGCTCATGCCACTCGGCGGCGACGGCATAGCTTTCGCCGCCGGCGTCGATGACGCGCTCCGGAAGCACCAGGCATCCGGCGCTCAACCGCTCGTCGAGGGCGGCCGCGTAGCCCCAGCTTATGAGCGCGGTCGCGCCCTGCGCGATCAGGAGCGCAGCGGCGTCGCGGGCGCGCTCTGCGCCCATGCCGGAAAGAGCCGCCAGCGTCCCCGGCGCGATCAATTTCGGCGAACCCGGCGCGATCTTCTCGCGCGTCAGGCTTTTCAGCTCCCATGGAAGTGCGACGACGATGCCGAGCATGATTATTCCAGGCACGTCAAATTCCGATAGCGCGCGAGCGCGAGCAGAGGAAAGTATTTGTCGTATCCGTGATATTTCAGATAGAAAACGCGCGGGAAGCCCGGCGCGTTGAACTCGGGATCGCTCCACAGACCACTTGGACGCTGCGTCCGGAGAAGAAAGTCGACGCCTCGCCGGACCGCCTCGGAGCGCGCCTCGCCCGCGCTCAGGAGCCCCAGCAGCGCCCACGCAGTGTGGAAAGACGTGCTGCGCTCGCCGCGTCCGCGCTTCGACGCATCGAAATAGGTATCGCATCCTTCGGCCCAGCCGCCGTCGTCGCGCTGCACGCTTTTCAGCCAGGCGGCGGCGCGCCGCACGCGGTCATGTTCCTTGCCGATGGCGGTCTCTTCGAGTCCCATCAGGACGGACCAGGTGCCGTAAATGTAGTTCGTTCCCCAGCGGCCGAACCAGGAGCCGTCCGCTCCCTGGGTGCGGAAGAGATAGTCGAGACACTTTCTTTTCACAGCCTCAAATTGCTGTCCGAGGGGCGCCAGCAGCATCACGCAGCGCGCGCTCACGTCCTCGGTCGGCGGATCGAGCAGCGCGCCGTGGTCGGCGAAAGGAATTTCGTTCAAGTAGGTGTGATCGTTGTCCGCGTCGAAGGCGGCGAATCCGCCGTTGGCGGACTGCATGCCGGCGATCCATTCGGCGGCGCGCTCGACGGCGCGCGCATAACGACCGTCCCCGCTCTTGTGCATCGCGTAGGCGACCGCCGCCGTATCGTCCAGATCCGGATAGTGGGAATTTTCGAACTGAAACGGCCAGCCGCCGCTTCGCACCGATGGCCGCGCAGCGCGCCAATCCTGCGGCCCGTCCCATAGCTGTCGCGCGGCGAGCCATTCGAGCGCTTTCCCCGCGGCGGCGCGGCGCGGCTCGCCGCCGACCTGCTGCAGCGCGAGCGCCGCCCAGGCCGTATCCCAGACCGGCGACACGCACGGCTGGCAGTAGGCGCTGTCCTGTCCGATAACGAGCAGATCGTCGATCGCGCGCCGCTGCCCGGCGCGCAGCGGATCTTCCGCGGGATAGCCGAGCAACTCCAGAGCTTCGTAAGCGTTGACCATCGCCGGGAAGATGGCGCCGAGACCGCCGTCGCCGTTGCGGCGCTCCAAAATCCACGCTTCGGCTTGTTTCAGCGCGCGGCGGCGCCAAGCCTGCGGCGCTCGCGGATAGAGCTTGAGGCCGAGGCGGTCCAGCATGAGCAGCGCGCGTCCTAACGCCGAGCGCGTGCGAAAGTAGCGCGTCTCACGCCACGGATCGGTGACGAACAGCTCGCGAACGGATACGGCTTTGGGATTTTTCGCGCGGGCTTTGAAAGTATAAAGAATGAAGAGCGGCACCATGACGGTGCGCGACCAGTAAGACACTTTGAAGAGATGAAAGGGAAACCAGCGCGGCAGCAGCATGATCTCCACCGGCACAAACGGCACCGCGCGCCAGGGAAGCTGGGCGAAGATCGCCAGCATGATGCGCGTGAAGACGTTCGCACGCGCGGCGCCGCCGAGCCTGAGGATCGCCTCGCGCCCCCGCGTCATATGCGGCAAGTCGGGATCGTCGCCGGCAAGCTTCAGGGCATAGTAGGCTTTGACCGAGCAGCTGATCTCGGCGGGGCCGCCGTAGTAGAGCGGCCAGCCGCCGTCCCCGCCTTGGTGCGCGCGGAGATACGCCGCGAGTTTCTTCTCCAGCTTCTCGTCGGATTCGCCGAGATAGTGGAGCATCAGGATATATTCGGCCGGGATCGTGCAATCGGCCTCGAGCTCGAAAGACCAGCAGCCGTCCGCGCGCTGTAAGCCGATGAGCGCGGCGGCGGCGCGGCGGATCGCTTGCTCCACTTCGAGCGGCTCTCTAAAGCTCACTTTTCGTTCCCTGGAATCCGCCACGCTTGGAAGCCGCGCGGCGCCGTGTATCGTCGGGTATCTTAATACATTCCGGCCCGGCAGTCGCTTGCCGATGCCGGAGTCTGGAGAGTGGAGGCGGGCGGCGGAGGCAGGCCTCGCGCCGCGAGCGAGAAAAGCAGCGTGAGCAGCCCGTCGTTTTGCAGCGTCAAGCCGGTGGCGAGGATCGTCCCTTTGACGCTGAGCCGCGATATCTTGACCTGGCTGCCGTTCGTGTAGTCGAGATGATGATTGATCTTGCGCAGCGTCAAGACGGCGAGACCGACGGCCCAGAGACAGAATTTACGAATGCCGGTCTCCTGCCTCGGTATGAGAAGAGAATACGCGACGGCGTTTCTCAAATGCGCCTGTGAAATGCCGATCAGCCGGCGCACGCCGCGCTCGAAGCCCGTCCGGTTTCGCGCTGCCGGCAGATCCGCGAGGTCGCAGCCTTCCTCGGCGAAGACCTCGCGCGGCAGCCAGCAGGCGCCGGCATCGTAGTCTTCCCAGACGTCCTTCAGGATATTGGTCATTTGCAGCCCCTGGCCGAAGGAGACCGCCAGCGGCATCAGGGCTTCGCGGCGCCTCGCGATTTCCGGCGAATGGAGACAAAACAGGCGCGTCAACATTTGCCCCACGACTCCGGCGACGAAGTAGCAGTATCGATCGAGCTCCTGCATGCTTTTGAGCCCGTGATGCGCGCCGTTCAGCTGAAATTCCGCCATGCCTCTGGCCATGGTGCGGACGCACTGATGGAGGACTTCGCGCTGCGGCTCCGAAAAGCTTTGCGTGATTTGAACGACGCGCGGAACGTTGCGGATCAGTTCGTGCTCGGCGGGCAGTGTTCGGTCGGAGAGCGCCGCGCCGAGCTGCCCGGCAAAAGTCTCCGCGCCGCCGCGCTCGTCGAAAGCGCGCAAAAATTGGCGGCAGAAATAGTCCTTGCCGGCGGCGCTTATCTCCGGCTCGTCCTCGATCGTGTCGACGATGCGGCAGAGCAAATAGGCGTTGGACACCACGCGCGAGAGATCCGCCGGAAGCTGCGGGATGGTCAGCGCGAACGTCCGAGACACGCCCTGCAGCATCGCGGATTGAAAGTCATCGTCGCCTTGCGCGAGCGTCGGCGGCGGGAGTCGCGTCGAATCCGGGGCGGGCGCCGGTGTTTTAGGCATGCTGCGGCCTTTGCTGAAAGTCGTCGGTCTCATGGGTGACGTCGATGCGGCACGCCCTCGAGCCGCTGCGCGCCGTCGAAGCCGCTTGCCGGAGCGAGGCTGTTTCTTTCCTCGCCGGCGCCGTCGTCCGTTCTCAGAGCGACGAAGCGGGCAAGCTCCCGCAGCGCCTCGGCGGCGCTGCCGTAGGGCCGCATCTCCCGCAGACAATCGTTTAATAGACCCTGAACACGCTCCCGAGCTCTCGCCGGCTCCATCACGGATAAATAATTGACGATGCCCTTGCCGTTGTCACTCGTGACTTCGTGACTATCCAAAATATCGTCCGTGATCTGAAACGCCAGCCCCAAAGCTTGCGCATAGCGCGTCACGCGGTCGAGGTCTTTGTTCCCCGCTCCGCCGATCATCGCGCCGACCCGCGCCGCGGTGGTGATCAACGCCCCGGTTTTCAAGCGATCGAGATTTTCGAGAACCGCCGGTGTTACCTTGCGGCCGTCTAACTCGAGCTCCGTCGTTTGTCCGCCGATCATTCCGCGGATACCGGCGGCTTCCGATACCTCGCGGACCAGCTTTGAAATCAGAGGACCGCTTAAGGATCGGGCGGCACTCGGGTCCGACATGATGAAGAAGGCTTCGGTGAGCAGCGCATCTCCCGCCAACAGGGCTATGGCTTCGCCGAACCGTTTGTGGCAGGAGGGTTTTCCCCGGCGCAAATCGTCGTTATCCATCGCCGGAAGATCGTCGTGGATGAGCGAATAGCAATGAATCAGCTCGATGGCGCAGGCAAACGGCAGCAGCGCGCGGCGTTTCGCGCCGAATAGCTGGCCGACCGCGAGCGTTAATGTAGGCCGAAACCTTTTTCCCCCGTCCAACACGCTGTAGCAGATCGCTTGATGAAGCAGCGACGAGCGGTCGCCGGTTTTTTTCAGGTAACGATCCAGGGCGTCGTCGATCGACGATCGGCAATCGTGCAGATATCGTTCCATTTTGAACTCCACACCGGTCACCCTGCTCCTAATACCATGCAATCGCGTCTTTGCCAGACCTCTCCGGGTGGCTTCCGCCGCCACCTTACTAATTAATTTGCAAGTAATTCAACAGAATACAACAGAGCATGTTCCGATGAGACCGGCGCTTCGGCGGTCGCGCACGTAAATGCACGCCCATGAAAGGCTACTGATAGATCTTTTTCGGCGTCTGCGGCGGATTGTTTTTCGGCGATAGACCCGGCGACGGCGCGCCGCGCAGCTCGCGCAGGAAATCCTCCTTGGACTTGAATGTCCGGCCGGCGAACTGGCCGCTGTGGCAATGATAGCTGATCCTGTCCGGTCCGCGGTGGCAGCCGTATCCGTCCACGATGCCGGAGTGCGCGCCGGCGGATGCGGCGAGCGCCACAGCGATCAGGAAACCTGCAAAGAACCGTAGGATAGCCAAAATTGTCCCTTTGGGCACGGCCTTCTCGGCCACCCGTCTAAATAACAAAACACGATCACGGCATTGTATTGGACTTTGGTCCAACAGGGGAGGAATACGCCGCCCACCGCGCTCAAGGCAGAAAGCTCAAATCGACGATCTGTCCTACGGCCAAGCCCTTGGCTTTCGGCTCCTCGCGCGCGAAGTCGGCCAAAACCATCTCCAGCCCCTTCAGCGTCGGCCGTCCATCGTCGGGCAGCGAGCGCATATAATTGTTAAACGCCTGCTCGGCCGTGGCGCGGTCGTCCGACTTGGCGAGCGCCATGATCTTGCGGATAGCTTCGTCGCGTGATTTTTTGAAATAGCGCACCGCTTCGAGATAGCCGGCCATGAAGCGGCGCACGAGCGGCGCCTGCGTCTGCAGGCTGTCTTCGCGCGCAACCACGCTCACGTGCGGAAACTCGACGCCCTTGGCGATGAAGTCGAGCAGCGTGACCATGCCCATCTTCTGCGCCGCGATTCCTTCTTCCGGCGTCAGGACCGTCGCCTGGATCGCCCCCGAGCGCAGCGCCACAAGCCGCGCCTGCGATCCGCCGATCTGGAGCACGGAAACGTCCGGCGGATTGAGGCCCAGAATCCCGAGGGCCAGCTTCACGACGAAATCCGTGTTGCTGCC
>Ga0075436_100002466_pt1 | contig 12737 bp, 13 predicted proteins | sample RhiMethybrSRZTD5_FD_75303 | JGI IMG/M metagenome (GOLD analysis project Ga0075436, IMG submission 75303) | Populus rhizosphere microbial communities from Tennessee, USA - Rhizosphere MetaG P. TD hybrid SRZTD5 | ecosystem: Host-associated > Plants > Roots > Rhizosphere > Soil | place: USA...
GGAATATCCACTCCGTCTTCCAGGCGCTGCTCCAAGATGCCGGTCAACACCTCGGCTGCATTGAAGGCGCTCTCTTCAGGCGTTGCGCCCTCCGTGAAGGCTTCCTCGACATCCACGAATTGGACGACAAAGCCACCACCCTCCTGCGGCTCCAATCTGTAGGGGTATTCCAGCTTCATGTCAGCTTCACTCCGGTCTGTTTCTCGATCCTGCGGATCAGGCCTATACCCAGGTCGCGCCTTCCGTGCACGGGAACCGGAACCGATTTGCCGTCTTTCTGCAGGATGTGGTGACTGCCACTGATGCGGACTTCCTTCCAACCGACGGCCTGCAGCGCCTTGACGACCTCTCTCCCGTCCACCAGAGAAGTGTATCACAAAAGATATATCGCCGCGGCGGCTGCCGCGCATCTCGAACGCATCCCGGACCGGCCGGACATCCTCGCCGAGATCCTCCGTCCGCGGGCTGGCCTGCCGGGCCACTAGGTCGACGGGAGTACGCTAGAATAGGCCAAGCGACGGAGACCCATGAAGAGGCTCAGGATCTACCCAGACACTTCTGTGATCGGCGGCTACTTCGACCATGAGTTCGCGCCATGGTCAAAGACCCTCATCGAGGACTTCTTGGCTCGGAGCTTCATTCCCGTGCTCTCCCAACTGACCGCCTTGGAGATCGGTCAGGCTCCTGAACGAGTTCGCGCCAAGTACGCGGAGCTCCGCAACCTGGGTGAGGAATTTGTGGAAATCGGGAGTGAGTCACTCCAACTCGCCCAGGCGTACGAGCAGCATGGAGTACTTGCATCCTCTCTTCGCAACGACATGCTGCACATCGCGCTCGCAACCGTCGCAGAGGTCGACGTAGTCGTGAGTTGGAACTTCAAGCACATCGTTCGTCTGGACAAGATCCGAATCTTCAACGCAGTCAATCTCGAGCTTGGCTACAAAGCTTTACAGATCTACTCACCTAGGGAGGTAACACTCCATGGCAGAGACCGAGATCAAGGTTCTTGAGCTGGTCCGTCGCATCCGCGACGAGCAGTACGAAAGGACGAAGAACATGTCATTGGATGAGCTTCTGCAGTACTACCGTCGCGAAGCCGACGTTGCGGATGCGGAAGCGCTGGGCCTTCTCGTGAAGCGACCAACGGCGACCGCCCGATGAGAGCGAATCCGGATCGGCGTCAGAGTCCGCGGTGATAGCATCGCACCATGGCCGAGCTTCCCTGCGAATTCGAAGCTCTTCCGGGAGGCGACCTGGTCTGCGAGGGGCTCGCCGACCTCCGCCGCGGCATCGAGTCCATCCCCGCCCTTCTCGTGCTCAGCGGTGGCCCTCGGCTGCGCCGCCTGGCCATCGACGTCCCCACCGTCGAGCCTTCGGCGCCTCTCCCTGAGCATCGTCTTTACGAACTCCTCGCCGCGACCTACGGGAATGCCGCCCACAGCCATTACAACGCGTTGCAGCGCCGGCTGGTGAGCTTCGCGCGGGCGGCTCAATGCGTGCGCTAGCGGACGCCGACCGAATCCGGCGCTTCATGGCGGCCGAAGAAAAGCTCCTCAGCGTGCGCGGCCACGTCTACACCGCGGGCAGTCACGGCGGGCCCTGACGCAGAAAGAAGGCCGAGATCCTGACGACCAAGCTGGAGGCCCAAATTCTGGATGCCATAAAGCACGCTCTCAGCGACCACCCGAACTCTTTCTAGCTCGACTTAACCATCTGCTCAGAAAACCTAGTGATCCTTGCCTCTGTGTCCTTCCACTCCGAGTAGGACCAGAAACCCAAGAAACAGACACAGATTCCCAGGACGACATCACTGCCGACTCGGAAATAAACACGCCAATAATACTCCCATTCTTCAAAGGCCAAGCGCTGCCATCGCGACAAGTGAATCCCGTAGAGATCAAAAAGATCGCTCGCCACGAACAAAGCAGATGTGATCGGCAGCGCGAGGGGAAGTAGCCTTCCCAGGCCTCGCGTAAATCTGTCAGAACGCGAGCCAACGAGGCCGAAGTTTAGTTCCAATAAAGATTTCGGCACTCCCCAACCACCCATACCCTCCAGCCGTTGAAGACAAGCGTTGAGTCGTTTCTGATTGAATATCAACCATAATAGCACAGCAACACCGACAATCTGCGCCGCGATGGGAAAATCATTGACATCTACTTCAATGCCCACGAGAGGAAGCTCGAATGTTGCCTCACTTCTCTTCTTCTCCAACTCAGAAATCTCCCCCTCAAGCCGCTTTAGCATAGCTTCATCATGCGCTTGGTCATCTAGGATATGGCGCCGCGCTTTGTTTGCCATCTCTATTTTAGCCATCACTACGCGTCGGCCCGCGATCCGAGCCAGATCCCAAGAGGCGTACCACATATAAACATGAAAAATACTGACGCACACCAATACGATCAGCACGACAAGCGTCCTTCGGGTTCGGCGTATAGACTCTATAGTTGCATCAAAGACCAGTCGCCAGCTCTCTGACTTCGTTATATCGTCCACTCAATCCTCCGCGCCAAAGCGTCTGAGAACTTCTTGTATGTCCTTTATGATTGAACCCTCGGCAAGAGCCTTAAGCCTTGCTTTGGCAGAATCAGCCGCGCTCTCCAAACGAATGAGCTCTATATTGGCCAAGACTCTGTCCAAGATTTCAGGAGTAAAGCCTTCGCCTCCAAACCATTTGCAGTAGGCGCGCAATCCTCTCTCCGAAATCAAGCGCAGCATCTTCAGTTCCCGTAGTGCAAGATACTCGAGCAGGACTCCAACATTGTGAATGTGCTCGGCGAAACTACTAGGCAACGAGATGAGGCGCCGCTCGAAGTCACTATACATATCTACATCGGCCGATATACAAGAGAGGTAGTCGCGGTGGAAGACAAATTCCTGCACGATAAAATCACCCAGGCTCGTCACACTAATAGCTCCGGAGGAGGTGACCTCGATCCATTCCTTGCTAGCTAGCCACCTTATCTCTTTTTTGACGAGAGCATTGTCAAGCAGCAAAACGCCGGCCAATTCACGCGCGCAATCGCCTTCCGAAACCTCATCGGCCGCGAGAGCACGCAAGAAACGGACAATCTGAAGCCTTAAGAAAGGTCCAATGTGTGTGTTAGAAGTGTTGCTGCCAAATATATTTTTTACCCAGGCGATTTCCTCATCATAAACTCTAGAGGTTCGAAGTAGCATAGATCTGACCGCGATGTGATTTGGAATCGAGTCGCGCCAAAGGTCGCGAATAACTTGGCCAGCAGGAGAAAGTCTCGCTACAATTCGCTTTGCGTCCAGATAAGGCGAACCGTAGATGGCCAGAGAAATTCGCAAACCTTGCCGTACCGAACCGTTTGAAACTCCTTCAATAATGCGCTGCAAGCCATCGGCGGATAATCCCTTAACAAGGAGGTTTACGAACTCAGGACAGTCGCGAACCTTGAACTGCAAGGCGCCTTCTCCGAGCTTTGCGTTTTGCGCGTCGTGATGCTGAACTGCAACAGCCACTCGTCTTCGAAGAACTTCGACCAGGGAGGGATGCTGCACGGGAGTACGAATGAATTGAGAAAAGAGATCTCGGTCGCTATAGGAAAGGCTGGCCTCAGCCTTTTTGCGAATGGCAACAATACTCTTGATCTTGGACGAGACTGCCAGCGCCAGGACCTGCCGGACAGCCTCCGCTTGAACTTCCGGACCCAAGGGATCAAGATTGTCAAGAACCAGGACTGCTTTCCCAACTGCCACCGAACGTGAAAAGTAACGAAGCGTTGCCTCGAGGTTGACGCTTTGTTTTTGCTCTAGGTGTCGCTTGACAATTTTGAGCTTTTCCTCCACAGGAGCATCTGACTCGAGAAATCGCTCCGTCGCTAGGCCTATGTCTTGCTCAAAGATGTCCAGTAGAAAGTCCTTCTTCGTTAAGCCTCGGTGCTGAAGAAATGAGTCCAAGCTCTTGAAGCAAACAGCCAGAAGACACGGAATGAGCTGCGAGATGTCGTTCGCAAGCCTGGCGCGATGCTCGTTTCCGTCAAGATGAATCCATGCCCATGCATGGGCTGCCGGAGCGATTGTAACATGATAGTAGTGGTGAACAAGAGAACTTTTTCCAACACCGGGCGGACCGACGAGCAGCAAACAGCGTGGCTCATTCGGCATGGCCAGATACTTCTCAATCTCCTCGGACTGTACGTGGCCCTCCGAGAGAGGAACATCTATGTAAAACTGATTGTCGTATTCTTCCTTCTGAATTGCTGGGATTAGTATATTTTGCGCCTGAGTCCAGAACGAGTTTTCTGGATAAAGCTTCCTTAGTGAGCCGTCAAGGGTGCGGGTCCGTCGGCTGAGCTGCTGCTCTCGCTTGGCTTTGCCACCTTCAGGGTTCTTGCTTTCTGACACTTAGAAATCTCCTTGGCCTTGTCGCTCCGCCACACTTGGCCGTCTGTTGGAAGAAACAGACTATATCGACATCTGCCACCAAGCGGCGGCTCGCCCTTTTCTCATTTATCATGACGGCCGACGACTTGAAACACGAACGCAGCATATTCATCAGTCCTCCAGTGCTGAGGCCTATGCAGGTCGGGCCACCTTCTTGTTGCCGGGCTCTATGTGACGCCCCTCTCTCTTGGAGGCGAAGCCCGCCCCCCAAGAGAAATGGGAGGAACTGGGCACGATGGGTAGCTGTGCCCAGCGACCTATCTTTGCGAGCGTGACGTTCTTCATTAGTCTGGTCGTTTTGATCTTGAGATGATGCTATCAGTATCTTCGCCTAGCAGTCAAGCGAAGATAGCTCTGATTGCCACCCCAAAGAGGTTGCGACTGCGGCTAGGGTGCCCGGTGCCTGGAGAGGGTCCATAGAAGCGTAGACACTAGTCAACGTGTTTTGTTGAGATATGCCATGCTGTCGGCCCTCTGAAGGAGCGCGGCCGAGCCCCGGCCCCTTCGAGCCGGCGACACGGCCCGGCCCTCCCGCGAGAGGTCCATGACCGAACCGGTTCGTTGAGACAAACGTCCTGGTCTACTCGTTTGACCGGCTGGAGCCCGAGCACGGCCGGTCTCTGGACGGCCTACGGGTTGTCGATCCCGTCCAGCTCTCTCCCGAAGCCCCGGGTCGTGCCTCAGGCGGCACTCGAGCCGGGCCATCCGCGAGTTGATGTGGATGAGCCGGAACTCTCGCAGGTCACCCAGGACTTTTCTCGAATGGGCCACGATTTTTCCCGGCTCGCTCGCGACTGTTCTCGGGTGGGCCGGGACTCGGCCCGGGTGAGCGGGGGCACGAGCCGGGTCAGTCAGGATTTTTCCTGCGTGCCTCGGGATTGAGCCGGGTCTCCCGAGAATCGACCTGGGTGACCCGCGAGCTGGCCTGGGTGAACCTTTGGAGGGGCGGGTTCGCCAGAGGGGAAGGTCGCGGAGCGGCCACCTACCCTCGGCGCCCCGCGAGCCCAGGACGAGCGATCTCTCAGCAGGTACAGGATGCCGGACAGTTTGAGAAGTCCCCCGTACAGAAATGCGTGCACCTCAGCGTAGCCCCCCCTACCGCCTCCGCCAGCCGATCAGCATCGAGCCGGAGGAGCGACTCTTTGTGGAGCTCGAGCTTCATTCCGTTTGTGAAGCTTATGAACGAGAGTCTATTGTACTCGAGAACCCCTCGCGGCGCGCTCCGCCTCCGATGCTCGGCTGCGGCGGTCTTGACCGCACCGGACCATTAAATTTTTTTGGCGATCCAAAATTCCTGGCATTCTCGGACTCCGCTCGTGCACAATAGCGCCCGGCGTCACTGATGGCGCCAAACTACTCGACGAAAGGAGTAGAAGAAGATGTCGCAGGAGACCACGTATGCAGGGATTCGAGGAGAGTGGCAGGCGATCATCGCGCCGCTCGCCGCGAAGCCCCCAGGGCTCGAGCATCTGGAGCCGTTCCGAGCCAAGCTCGAAACGGCCCTCAACCGAGCCGTGGACATCACCAAGCAGCAGGCCGCGCTGGCGTCCAGCAAGCAGGAGCTCACCAAGGAGCTCAAAGTCTTGATGGCGGACGGCCAGCGAGTGGCCGCGGTGCTGCGCAAGGCCCTCAAACAGCAATTGGGACCCAAGTCGGAAGTGCTCACGGCCTTCCAAGTGCAACCCTTCCGCGGCCGGAAGGTGAAGAACGACGTCGCGAAGCCCGCTCCGGGGCCGGAGCCATCAGCTCCTCCGGCCGAGCAGCCCGCTCACTGAATCAAAATCTCGTAGCACCGGTGCGGGGGGCGCGGCGGCCGCGCCCCCTTTTTTGATTGTCTTCCCGCTCTACCTCAACGGATCGCCGTGGCTCGACAGCGAGCCGTCGCAGCTCCACAACGGCGCTTCGAAGCTCCAGGTTGAGCCATCGCAGTACGAGGAAGCCTCGCCGTGGTGCTCCAATGAAGCATCACGGTTCTACAACGCAGTTTCGCTTCGCCGCAGAGAGGCGCCGCGGTCCTTCAAGGAGCCGCTCGACGACTCGAACACGGCGTCATGATGATCCAGCACGCTGTTGCGGTTCCGTGACGAGGCTCCAGAGCACAAGGATGCTTCGCGGGATTTCTCCAAAAAGCCGTCGGAGTCTTCTGATACCACGTCGTCGTGGTCGAACGAGCCGTTGTGCTGCCACGCCGAGGCTCTGGAGCCCTTCAACAAGCCATCGACGTGTTTGGACGAAGTGTGCTCGTGCTCGAATGAGCCGTCACAGTCCTCCAACGGAGCCTCGTGGAGCTACGGCAAGGCTCTTCAGCTCAGCGCCTATGGACTTCGGCGAACCTACAGCAAATCCACCGACGGGCAGTCCGCGATCCCGCGGGCTGTCAGCGCCATCTCCCGATCGAAGGTCACAAGCTGGATAGCGGCCCGACTCGAGGCCAGATGGAGGGCGTCCGCGAAGTCCATTCCCTGCGCGTACCAGGAAAGGGCTCGGGCCACCGCTGCGCGATCCTCGACTTCGAGGCGGCGGAAGCCCAGAAGCTTGCGCAAGCCGAGCGCGATGGCGTCGCGGCTCAACCGATACCGGTAGCGCAACACCCACTCGGTCTCCAAGACGACGGTCTTGCAGAGCCAAAGGTGCTCCGCTTGCATCACGCGGGCGGCGATCCCCGCCTGCTTGGGATCATCGTTGACCAACACCCGGACGATGACGCTGGTATCGAGCGCGATCACCGTCGTGTCCGGGCGGCCTCGGCAATCGCTGCATTCATCTCCTCGACGGTGTAGGCGGGGCCTTCATACCCGACACATCCGATCAGCTCCTCGAGACCCGTCTCCGGAAAGTCCTCTGCGGCCAAACGCACCTCGATGTGGTCTCCGCGATCCTCGATCTCCAGCTCGATGCCGGGCTCCCATCGGTGCCGTTCACGGATTTCCTTCGGGATGACCAATTGCCCTTTCGTCGAAAGCCGTGTCGTCAAGGCTCACCTCCCCGGTAAGACCGACGTAAGACTGGAAGCATGCTAGGTTGTAGGCTGGGTCTTGTCAAGCTCGCGGCCGCCGCACCACGACGCCCCCACGCATGACGAATTGGACGTCCTTAAGGGCCGTGATGTCGCTCGTGGGATCGCCTGCGACTGCCACGAGGTCCGCGAGGAATCCGGGACGGATCTGCCCGAGGCGGTCTTGCCAGCCGAGGATACGGGCGTCGACGGCGGTGGCGGCCAGCAGAGCCTCCGCGGGCTTCATGCCGGCGCGGACCATCCAGTCGAGCTCGCGCCAGCTCGTGCCGTGGGCGAAGACGCCGACATCGCTGCCACAGCCGATGGTCACTCCGGCCTTGCGCGCCAGCTCGAAGGCGTGCCAGGCTCTTTTCATGCCCTCGGTGGGCGGGGTCTTGCCCGGGACGTAGCCGTCGAAGTACTGCGCGTAGGCGGCCTCGGCGGCGAGGGTGGGGAGGAAGGCGACGTGATGGGCGGCCATCAGGCGAAAGACCTCTTCGGTGCCGCCGTAGCCGTGCTCGATGGTGTCGACGCCGGCGAGGGTGGCGCGCCGCATGCCCTCGGCGGTGGTGGCGTGGGCGGAGACTCTGCGGCCCAGGGTGTGCGCGGCCTCGACGAGGACGTTCAGCTCGTCCTGGGTGAAGGTCGGCACCTCGGAAGCGCCCGGCCCGCAGCGGTAGTCGGCGTAGACCTTGATCCAGTCCGCTCCGTGCCCGGCCTGCTCGCGTACGGCGGCGAGGATTTCCGGCGCACCGCTCGCCTCCTGGGCTCCTTTCGGCAGGTCGAGGTCCGGACGGAATCCCCTTGGACCGGGACCGTAGCAGCCGGTGGCGACGATGGCCCGCGTCGCCACCTCCAGGCGGGGTCCCGGGATGAGCCCCTCGTCGATGGCCCTCTTGACCGACAGATCGGCGTAGCCCGCGCCCTCTGTGCCAAGGTCGCGCAGGGTGGTGAAGCCGCTCTGGAGAGTGTCCTCGGCGTGGCGCACGGCCGCGATGGTGCGATAGTCGACCGGCTCCTTGAGCACCTGGTCGTTCCACAGGGTCTCGTCGTAGGGGTGGAGGAAGAGGTGGGAGTGGAGGTCCATGAGGCCCGGGAGGAGGGTGGCTCCGGGCAGGTCGATCGTCTCGGCGCCGGCCGGCGCCTTGATCGTCGCGGCCGGACCGACGGCGGTGATCCGCTCGCCCTCGACGACGACGATCCAGCCGGCATGAACCGTCGCATCCTCCGCCGTGAACACCCGCGCCGGCCGCAGGACGAAGGCGCCGTGGGGCACGGCAGGCGCCGGAGCGACGGCGCCCAGCAGAAACGCAGCCAAAAGGACTCCGCAAGCGGTTTCGGATCTTCCCCAGCGAAACATCGTGGGCTCCTCCTCCAGGTCTTGACCTCGAAGAGTAGCCGATCCGTGCCCCGGAGTGAGGGAAACGCGCCTCTAGAACCGCACCTCCCACACGCCCCGACCGTAGGTGGCGATGCGCAGGAAGCTGCCGTCCGGCGGCATGTAGAGGTCGGTGACGACGACGTTCGGCAAGCCGTTGCCGAACTTCTGCCAGCTTGCGCCGGCGTTGGTGCTGCGGTACACGCCGAGATAGGTCGCCGCATAGAGGGTGGTGGCGCTGCGCGGATCCACCTGGATCTTCTGCACCGGCACCCTGGGCAAGCCGCTGTCTGCAGCGGCCCAGGTCAGTCCGCCGTCGATCGACTTGACGACTTTCACCCCGGAGGCGGCGGGGTTCTCGCTCGTGACGTAGACGACCTCGTTGTTGGCGAAGGCCACGTTCGCGGTGAAGCTGGCGAACCCGGGCACGAGGGCGTTCAGGGAAGCCGTCGTCCACGACGCTCCGCCGTCGCGGGTGAGGAAGACACGGCCGCCGGTGCCCGCGAGGCCGATGCGATTGCCGTCCACCGGGCTCACGCCCAGACCGTGCACCACGTCGCGGAAGAACGCGCTCGCCGGCAAGCCGCCCTGGCCGGCCAGACCGATCTGCTGCCAACTGAGGGCGCCGTTGGTCGTCTTGTAGACCTTGTGGTGGGTGAAGGTGTAGAAGATCACACCCCCGGGATCGACTGTGGCGGTGGGCGTCGTCACGGGCGTGAAGAAGCTCGCGTCGTTCTGGTCGATGCCGATGAAGCCCACGTCCCATTTGAACTGGGTGTTCGGGGGGTTCTTGTCGTTGCGGAGGATGAACCCGAAGTAGACGCTCGCCAGGCTGACTCCGTCGGTCGCCTGACTCCAGCCGGTGCCGAAACCGTCGCCGCCGAGCATCTGGCTGTAGCTCGTCGAGTTGGGATGCCGGTAGCGGGAGCCATTGTCCTGCAGGCCGATCACGGTGCGGTCGCTCTGCTTGGGGTTCGAGCTCAAGGCGTAGATGAGGTGCGTGACCAGGCCCTCATTCTTGCCGTCGTTCCAGCGCGTGCCGTCGTCGGTGCTGACGAACAGGCCGCCGTCGGTGCCGAAGAAGAGGGTCGCCGTGCCGCCGAAGCGGGAATATGCCGCGGCGTGGAAGTCGGCGTGGACGTAGGGCAGCCCGGAAGTTCCCAGCCAGTCGCTGAGCAGGGTCCAGGTGGCGCCGCCGTCCCGGGTGCGCGCGGAGGCGAGCTGGCCGCCCAGGTAGACGGTGTTCCGCGCCGGATCGGAGGGGTTCACGAGGACCATGTGGTTGTAGAAAGCCTGTCCGCCCATCAGGTTCATGTCCGGCTGATAGAAGCTGGGGTTGGTCGGCGTCTTGCCGGTGATGTTGAGGGCGGTCCAGTCGAGGCCGCCGTCGGTGGAACGGAACAGGTCGAGCTGGACGTTGTCGCCGGTGTCGGCGGCGAAGGCGTAGACGACGGCGTCACCGCCGACGGCCACCCCGAGGGTGGTGCGCCCGGCCCCTGCGTAGGCGTTCCCCGCATTGGGAATCGCCGACCAGGTCGCGCCTTTGTCGGTCGAGACGAACAGAGCGCCCTGCCCGGTCAGGAAGTTTTCGGCGGCGGCCAGCCAGCCGGCGCTCGTCTTCGCCAGGCTCCAGACGATGCTGTTCTCGAAGGGCTTGTTTGGACCGCTCGCCACGCGCGCATAGGTCGATCCGCCGTCCGCGGACCGGAACAGCCCGAAGTCCGTGCCGACCAGGACGACCTCCTTCGTCCCGCTGGCGTCCACCTTGACGTCGGTGATGATGGTCGCGCCGAGGAGATCCTGCCCCGCGCTCCACGTGGTCCCGCCGTCGCTCGTCTTGTACATCACTCCCTTGATGCTGGTTGGGAAGTCGAAAGGATCGCCGAGCCCGAGGTAGAGCGTGCTCGCGCTGCCGCCGAACGCCACCGAGCCGCCGGAGGTGCTGAACAGGCCATCGGTCAACGGCCGCCAGGTCGGCCCGGGCTGGGTGAAGTTGTCCGCCCGCCACAGCCCGCCGCCGCTGGAGAGGAAATAGACGATGTCCGGATTGGTCGGATGCGGCAGGATGGTCCGCGCGCGTCCGCTGTCGATGGCGGGGACGACGACGCCGTTCTGCAGCCAGTTGGCCCGCGTGGGGCCGATGCTCACCCAGGTCGGCATCCCCGCCGCCCCGGCCGCGCCCGCTCCCTGCAAGGGATAGCGGGCCTGCTCCTGCTTCGCCTGCTGCAGCAATCCTTCCTTGAAGTCCGCCCCGAGGTCGCCGCCCATGCGCTGCCGCATCCACTCGCGGCGCACCTTGGCGGAATCGCCGTCGGGCTCGGTCTGGCTGGTGCCGGCCCGGAACCTGTCCTCTTCCGGCGTCCGCTTGGCCTGATACGCCTGGTCGGACCGGTTGTCGACAGGCGGCGCTGCGCGAAGCGGAACCGGCGTCGTGGCCAATAAAGCGGCGACCGCAATCGTCCAAGAGCTGACTCTCATAGGCCCTCCTGTCGACCTGAAATTCTGGTTATTGTCTACTGTTGTACTGCTTTTGGCCCAGGCCGTCAAGCGAACCACCGGCCGGGCGGTCTACGCGGCTGACCGGAAGTACGCTTCGGCCTGGGGGTCGGCGAGGACCACGAAGGTGTAGATCCCGAGGGCTGTGCCGACGGGGATATTGAAGACGTGGAGAGCCCCGACGATGATCCCGAAAATCCTCGCCCAGGGCCGGCGCTGGAGAAGCCCATAGCCGGCGATCAGCCCCGGGAGGCCGAGCACGACGAGGAAGAGTCCCACCGCAGTGCCGACGATGGGGAGCACGGCCCGCGCCTCGTGATCGTGGACCGCCAGGCTGACGCCGCCGAGCAGCAGGAAGACGAAGATTCCGATCAGGATCACGAGGATGGCGCCGACGAGGTGCAGCCAGCCCAGGATCATGACGTGTTGGCGCAACTGCGCTTGGTCCATACGGTCTCCTTTCCGGACTAGGATACCCCGCGAACCTTTTCCCGCGGTCTCTCGTCTTAGAGGGAGAGAGACTGATGCCGGCACCGTCCCAGACCTGCCCGACGCCTGACCTGCTCTTGGCCCGCCGTGCCGCGGCCGGCCAGGCCGCAGCGTGGGATGAGATCCTCGAACGCTATGGGGAACGGCTCTACAACCTGGCTTTCCATTTCGCTGGCTCGGCACAGGAGGCGGAGGATCTGACGCAGGAGATTTTTCTGCGTCTCTACCAGAGCCTCCGCCGCTACCGCGGCGACGCGCCATTGGTGGCCTGGGCGCTCCGCCTGTCGCGCAATCTCTGTATCGACCACTACCGCCGGATGCGGCAGGAGAGGCGTTCGGTCGCGGTCTCCGCCGAAATCCTCCAGCACATGAGGGCCACGGACGACCCGCAGGCGGAAGCGCAGGTCCGGCAGGAGGTCGCCGCCGTCTATCGCGCGCTCGAGGAGATGCCGGAGGCGCTCGCCGAGGTGGTGCTGCTGCGCGACCTCCAGGGATGGAGCCTCGAGGAGACGGCGGCGGCCCTCGCTGTACCGGTGGGAACGGTCAAGTCGCGCTTGCACCGCGCCCGCCTCGAAGTGGCGGCCCGCGTGACCGAGCGCTTCCGAGCCCGCTGGACGGCGGAGGCGGCGCCAGCCCCTGTCCTGGGGGTGTCGCCGTGTTGAGATCCGCCTGCCGCCGGTTCCGTGCCGGCTTCTCGGAGACGGCGAGCCCTCATCGCCACCTCTGCCCTGCATGCGCGGCTTGGGCGTCGGCGATGGAGCGCGCAGCGGTCCGTTTGCCCCTGCCCGCCAGTCTGCGCCGCGAGCTGCGGTCGATCCCGGCAGCCGCCGCCGGCCTCGATGCGCCCCGCTTTCTCCTCCCCCGCCGACCGCTGCCCGCGCCGCTGCACAGCCGGTTGCGGAGCCTCGCCGGCACCGGAGCGCCGGCCCGAACGCCGCTGCCCGGCTGGCTGCGCAGCCCGCGCTA
>Ga0075436_100002467_pt1 | contig 12730 bp, 14 predicted proteins | sample RhiMethybrSRZTD5_FD_75303 | JGI IMG/M metagenome (GOLD analysis project Ga0075436, IMG submission 75303) | Populus rhizosphere microbial communities from Tennessee, USA - Rhizosphere MetaG P. TD hybrid SRZTD5 | ecosystem: Host-associated > Plants > Roots > Rhizosphere > Soil | place: USA...
CACGCGATCGAGGACTTCGTCGACGAGCTCCACAAGAACTACCACCGCGTCGACGGGTATCCGCTCAAAGAGAAGCTGGCGAAAGCACGTGAGCGCGCAGAGACTGCTTGAGCTCGCCGACGACGAGCTGATCCTCGGTTGGCGCAACTCCGAGTGGACTGGGATCGCACCGATGCTCGAGGAGGACGTCGCCTTCTCGTCGATCGCGCAGAACGAGATCGGCCACGCGCGGGCGCTCTACGAGCTCGCCGCGCGCGAGCTCGGTACGACGGCCGACGAGCTCGCTTTCGACCGCTCCCCGGACGAGTACCGCTGCTCGAAGCTCGTCCAGCTCCAGCTCGTGCCGGACTGGGCGCGGACGATCGCCCGGCACGTCGTCTACGAGCGCGCCGACCAGCAGCGGCTCGAGGCGCTGAAGGGCTCAGACGAAGCCGAGCTCGCCGGCCTCGCGGCGAAGATCGACCGCGAGGAGGCCTACCACCGTATGCATGCGCAGATGTGGGCCGAGCGCCTGGCGGACGAGCCTCGCTTCAACGAGGCGCTCGCCGAGCTCGAGCCTCTGGTCGACGCCCGCGACGAGCACCTGCCCGAGCTCGGCGAGCTCTGGGAGGAGATGACGATGGTGCGCCGCTCGGTTGCGGGGGCGACTTGGTAACGGCCGAGCAGGTCTGGGACGCGTTGGCGGAGATCCCGGATCCCGAGATCCCGGTGATCTCGCTCGTCGACCTGGGCGTGATCAGGTCCGTCGACGTGGCCGGCGAGCAGGTCAGAGTCGAGTTCACGCCGACGTTCCTCGGCTGCCCGGCGCTCGAGGTGATGCGAGACGCGATGACCGATCGCATCGCCGCGCTCGGGGCCGAGCCGGAGGTACGGGTGATCACCGACGACTCATGGTCGACCGACCGGATCACGCCCGAGGGCCGCGAGAAGCTCCGCGCGAGCGGCTTCGCGCCGCCCGCTCCTAGAGAGAACGGAGGCCCGCAGCTCGTCCAGCTGCAGTCGAAGGCATTCCGCTGTCCCTACTGCGGCTCGCGCGACACGGCGCTCGAGAACATCTTCGGCCCAACTCCCTGCCGCTCGGTCCGCTACTGCCGGAGCTGCCGACAGCCGTTCGAGCAGTTCAAGACGATCTAGAGCTGTTAGCTCGCCGGCGCGACCGTGACCGCGGCGCGGATCGCCGTCAGGAGCTCGTCGAACGAGCAGCCCTTGATCACGTAGGCCGTCGCGCCGGCGGCGCGGGCTCTCAGCGAGACCTCGAGGTCGTTGATCCCGGTCAGCATCACGACGCGCGTCGTCTCGAGCGTGCCGGTTATCTCCCGCGTAGCCTCGATGCCGTCGCAGCAGGGCATGCTCACGTCCATCACGACGACGTCGGGACGCAGCCGTGATGCGAGCGCGACCGCCTCCGCGCCGTCGGCGGCGCGACCGACGACGTCGAGGCCCTCGCCGGCGAGGAGCTCCGCCAGGCTCGCCGCGAAGAGGTCGTGGTCGTCGGCGATCAGGACGCTGAGGTTCTGTCCGCGGGAGGTCACTCGTCGACGGAGACGTTGAAGCTCGGGTAGCGGCCGGTCAGCAGGAGCGTGTAGCCCGCGGTCTGCTGCTCGAAGCGGAGCGCGAATGCGGCGACGTTACGGAGGCCTTCGGGGACACTCCCGAGGACCAGCGCCACGAACCAGCTGAACAGCGCGAGGATTCGGTTCAGGTAGCCGAAGATCCCCGCGATGATGAACGCCGGGATCGCAAGGACGATCCGAAAGCCGACCGTCCAGCGGTTTTGCGGCTGCGGCGGGTCGACCTCGATCTCGACGGGGTAGCCCGGCTTACCGCCGAAGCCCGGGAAGGGATCCGCGATCAGCAGGATGTACGCGTACACCTGGGTCATGTAGCGCAGGTACGTCGCGAGGAAGTTGTGCAGGCCCTCCGGAGACTCGCCCCTGACGAGCGTCGCGAACCAGTTTGCGATCGCCGCGAGCGTCGCCACGATCCCCCAGAGGAAGAGCCAGATCAAATGCGGAATCGCGAGGATCAGCCGGAAGAAGACGGTCAGCCGGTTCCGCTGCAGGTCGTCGGTGACGACGAGACGGATCGGATGTTGCACCCGTTCCGTCGCGGCCGCCGGCGCGTGCTCCACGCGACGATCCTAGAACAGGATCAGCGGCCTTGGAAGTCCGGCGCGCGTTTTTCCAGGAAGGCGTCGACGCCCTCGCGGAAGTCATCCGTCTGCGTCGCGGCTGCCTGCAGCTGGGCCTCCCATTCGAGCTGCTCGTCCAGGGTCGAGGTAGGCGCTCGGTCGAGCAGCCGCTTTGTCATCCCGATCGCGCGCGTCGGCAGCGCGGCGAGCTCGCCGGCCACCTCGGCGGCGCGCGTCTCGAGAACGGTGGGTTCGAGGACCTCGGACACGAGTCCCCACTCGAGCGCCTCCTCCGCGCTGAGTCGGCGGCCCGAGCCGAGCCACTCGAGAGCGCGCGACTGGCCGATCAACCGGGTGATGAAGAACGTGCCGCCCGAGTCGGGGATCAGCCCGATGTTGATGAACGCCGGCACGAAGGTCGCCTCGTCCGAGGCGATGCGCAGGTCGCAGGCGCACGCGAGCGAGAGCCCTGCGCCGGCCGCGGCGCCGTTCACCGCCGCGATCACCGGCTTGTCGAGCCCGCGGATCGCCCTGATCGACGGGTGGTAGGTGGCGCGTAGCCGGCCGCCGATGTCGCCTGCGCTGTCGCGGAACTCGTTCAGGTCCTGCCCGACGCAGAAGCCTCGCCCCGCGCCGGTGATCACCACCGCGCGCACGTCGTCGCTCCGCGCTTCCTTGAGTGCCTCCCCGAGCGCCTCGTGCATCGCGGCGTTGAGCGCGTTGAGAACGTCCGGGCGATTCAAGGTAATCGTCAGGACCGCAGCTGCCCGAGCCGTCTCGACCTCGGCCATTACCACCAGCCTAGAGCTTTTCGGTGAGCCTGTGTGGCGTTGCTAGCTTGGCGCGATGGCGGAGTTGACGTTCATCGCATCGACGTACGACACACCGGACGACGACGAGGCACTCGACGCCTACTCGCGTTCGGTAATCGCTGTCGCCGAGCGGCTGACGCCGTCGGTCGCGAATCTGCGGGTCTCGCGCCGCGTCCGAGGCGGTCGGCAGCTCGCCGGCGGCGGCAGCGCGGTCGTGATCACCCCGGACGGATTCATGCTCACCTCCGCCCACGTGATCGAGCGGACGGAGGGCGGCCGCGCCTCGTTCGTCGACGGCCGGGAGCTCGACTTCGAGGTCGTCGGCTCGGACCCCCTGTCCGACCTCGCCCTCCTGCGGGCGAGCGCCAGCGACCTGCGTCCGGCCGAGCTCGGCGACGCCGAGCACCTGAAAGTGGGGCAGCTGGTCGTTGCGATCGGCAATCCGAACGGGTTCGCAGGCTCGGTCACGGCCGGGGTCGTCTCCGCCGTCGGTCGCTCGCTGCCGACCCGCGGCGGCCGGGTCGTCGACAACGTGATCCAGACGGACGCGGCTCTCAATCCGGGCAACTCAGGCGGCGCGCTCGCCGACGGCCGAGGGCGCGTGATCGGCATCAACACGGCCGTGGCGGGTGTCGGCCTCGGCCTCGCCGTTCCGATCAACGAGGCGACGCGCACGATCGTGGGCGCCTTGATGACGGAGGGGCGTTTCCGGCGCGCGTACCTGGGTATCGCGGGCGGCTCGCGGCCTCTCCCGCCGCGCGTCGCTGCACTGCTGGGCCGCGAGAGCGGCGTCGAGGTCGTGGAGGTCGTCGAGGAGAGCCCCGCCGCCCGCGCGGGCCTCAGGCCCGAAGACCTGATCGTCGAGCTGAACGGCGCCCCGGTGCAGACGGTGGACGACATCCAGAAGCTGATGGTCGGCGAGCTGATCGGCGCCCAGGTACACGCACGCGTACTGCGCGAAGGGTCCGAGCGCGAGCTCGACCTCGTGCCCGTCGAGCTCGTCGGCTGACAAAACAGCCTGCAACCGTCGGACGCACGCGGTACCTTCCCGCGTAACAGTTTTTGCAAGCGGGTACTCCCGCGCCCGGAGCTCAGTGAAAAAGCGCATCGTTGTCATCGGCCTCGCCGTCGTCCTGCTCGTCCTGGCAGCAGGCGCCGGCGCCCTCTACGCCTACGACTCGTCGCGCTCGGACGTGATCGCGCAGGGAGTCACGGCCGGCGGCGTCGACGTCGGCGGGCTCAGCGCCGCGCGGGCGCGGGACGTGCTCCGCCGCAGCCTCGGCCCGAAGCTCGACTCCGAGGTCGTTCTGATCTCGCATGACCGCCGGTGGAAGTTGTCGCCGGCGTCGATCGACGCGAGGCTCGGCGTCGACCGAATGGTCCGCGAGGCGCTCGCGAAGAGCCGCCGGGGGAACTTCTTCGGCCGCGCGATGCGCGACCTGCGCGGCGAAAAGGTCGACGCCTCGGTTCCGCTTCGAATCGCTCATTCGCGCGAGAAGCTGTACGGCTTCGTCGGCGTCATCGCGAAGCAGATCGACCGGCCGGCCGTGGACGCGACGATCGAGCCCAGCGGGCTCGCTCTCGATTGGACGCCCTCCCACGACGGAATCGCGGTGCAGCGGCGTTTCCTCGCGGCGCGGATCCTGCGGATGCTTCGCGACCCGAACGCGCGTCACGTGGCGCTGGTTCCGACGCGGGTTCTTCGCCCTCACGTCAGCACGGCGCGGCTCGCCTACAAGTACCAGACGTACATCACGATCGACCGCGCGCACTTCAGGCTGCGGCTCTGGAAGAACCTGCGTCTCGCCAGGACGTACACGATCGCGGTCGGCCGACAGGGGCTCGAGACACCGGCGGGGCAGTACGAGATCAACGACCGGCAGGTGAACCCGTCCTGGCACGTTCCGAACAGCGCTTGGGCAGGTGACCTCGCCGGCCGGGTGATCCCACCGGGTCCCGACGACCCGATCAAGGCGCGTTGGCTCGGTTTCTACAACGGCGCCGGGATCCACGGCACCGACGAGATCTCGTCGCTCGGAACGGCGGCGTCGCACGGCTGCATCCGGATGTCGATCCCGGACGTCGAGCAGCTCTATCCGCTCGTGCCGCTCCACACGCCGATTTACGTCGGCTAGCCCCGCAAAGTCCGGCTCGCGCTGCGCGCGAGCCATTGACTTGGCTCAGCGGCCTTCGAAGTTCGGCTTGCGCTTCTCGGTGAACGAGGTCAGGCCCTCCTTCGCGTCTTCTGACGCGAAGGCGAGATAGAGCGCGCGGCGCTCGGCTTCCAGGCCCGCCTGCAGCATCGTCTCGTACGCGCGGTCGACGGACTCCTTTGCCAGCCGCGTTGCGACCGGGCCCTTCGCGGCGATGTCGCGGGCGACGCGCTTCGCCTCCTCCAGCCACGACTCGCGGGCGACGACCCGCGCAACGAGACCGGCCCGAAGCGCCTCATCGGCGTTGAGCCGCCGGCCGCTCAGGATCACGTCCATCGCAAGCGCCTTGCCGACCGCGCGCGTCAGCCGCTGCGTGCCGCCGGCGCCCGGGATGATCCCGAGCGAGGTCTCGGGTTGGCCGAACTGCGCCGTCTCCGAGGCGACGATCAAGTCGCACGACATCGCGAGCTCGCAGCCGCCGCCGAGGCAGAAGCCGGAGACGGCGGCGACCAGCGGCGTCCAGAGCCCGCGGATCGCGTCCCAGCGCTCGACCCGACGCTGGTAGTAGAGGTCGATCGCGGAGGAGCTCGCGAGCTCGCCGATGTCCGCTCCGGCCGCGAACGCTCGCTCGTTGCCGCCGAGCACGATGCAGCGCACCGCTTCCTCGCGGTCGAGCTCACCGAGCCGCGCCACGAGCTGGTCCATCAGCTCGTCCGAGAGCGCGTTCAGCGACTCGGGCCGGTTCAATAGGACGACCGCGATGGGGTCGCCACGCTCGACGAGGACGAGCGACATCGGCGGGATCTTGACAAGTTGCCCGCGGGGGAGGGGCGACCCTCCCCCGCGAGTCGAATCGCTACGGCGTCAGCGTCGAGTAGAACGCGTCGCTCGGATCGGTCGCCTGGTTCACGGCCTGGTTGTAAAACGGCCCGAAAACATTGCCGATCGTGACCATGCCCTCGTAGTCGCCGAGGAAGTACCCGCGTGCATACGCGGCCTGCTCCTCGTCGAAGGGCCCGGCGACGTGGGTCTCGCCCCAGTTCGCCGGATCGGTGCAGGTCGCATGGCAGTGCACGAACCAGTAGTCGGTCGTCAGACCCGCAGCCGCCGTGTTGTTGCGGAAGTCGTAGTACGTCACGCCGACCGTGCCGTCTGCGGCAACCTTCACCGTCGGGGTGAACGCCGACTGGTCAAGAGTCGGGATGTTCGTAGGCGTCTTGTTGATCTTCACCGGGTCGCTCCAGGTGAGGCCGCCGTCCGATGACTGGGAGAAGTAGACCTTGTCGACGCCGTCGGGAAGATCGTCGTCCCAGACGGCGTAAAGCTTCCCGCTCACCCGGTCGACCGCGAAGTCGGGCAGCTCACCGCCACGGATGATCAGATTGGGATGGTCCGGGTCGGTGGGGCCCGGGAAGCTCGGATCGACCGGCGCGATCAGCGTCGCCTTCTTCGACCAGGTGGCCCCGAGGTCCGTTGAGCGAACGTCCGCTACGTAGGCGCCGCGGATCGTGCGCTTGTGGTCGCCGAAGACGACGAACCCATCGACGAGCGTCCTGTCAGGCAGGACGTTGATGATGCTGCCGATGGTGCCTGCGTGGGTACCTGGGTTGTAGAGGACCTGCGCCGGCCCCCAGCTCACGCCACCGTTCGTCGAACGTGAGAAGAACGCCTGCTGCACGTACGACTGGGCGTGGAAGCGGCCCTGATCCGAGGGCGGGAAGCCCGGCGGCGACAGGAAGCGGTCCCACGCGGCGTAGACGTAGTTCGAGTCGAACGGGTCGGCGGTGATCGACTGCTTGTCGAGCCCGTTCGTGTTGTCCTCCGCGACCGGGATCGGCGCTCCCCACGACTCGCCCCCGTTCGTCGACTTGGAGACGAGGATCCCGTTGTGCGTGTCGAAGGCGTCGAAGGTCAACGAGATCGCGTAGAGGTCGCCGTTCGGCGCGAACGAGACCCACGGGTCGGAGGCGCGGTCGAAGTCGCCGTTGGAGCACCTCGTGATCCCGGGGATGACGACCGGATGCCAGGTCGCTCCGCCATTCTTCGACCAGCTGGCGACGAGTCCGCGGCCCCCGCCGTCGTTCCAGCGGTCCTGCTGGTAGGCGCCGACGATGTTGGCCGGGTTCGTGGGGTTGACGTCGGCCCGAGGCTCGGGCTCGGAATTCGGATACAACGTGCTGCCGGCCGCGATCTGGTCGGCTGCGTGGTCGGCCGTGCAGCCCGTGAACGGGCTTGGCCCGGAGGCCAGGGCGGTCGACGCGAGCGTGTAGGGGCCGGCGGACGCGGTGCTCGCGAGCACGAGCGCGACCACGCCGGCGGCCGCGAGGGTCGCAAAGCGCATGATGTCCTCCCTCCGTGAGTTAGGCGGACTCTAGGCCGAACCCGGTTACTTGCGCTCCAGGAAGCCGCGAACCGCGTTCTTGGCTTCGTCTCCCAGCATCGACATCGCTAGCCAGTCGCGGGCGTGGCCGACGGTCTCGTGCCACGAGATGTCACGCCACCAGTTCAGCTGCTGCTTGGTGTAGCGGAGCGTCTGCGGCAGCTTGACCGCGAGGCGCTCGACGTAGTAGTCGACGGCCGAGTCGAGCTCCGCCTCCGGTACAGCGCGGTTGACGAGCCCCCACTCCTCGGCCTGCCCGGCCGGGATCTCGTCGCAGAGGAGCAGGATCTCGCGCGCACGGCGGTCGCCGACGAAGATCGGCAACCACTGCGTCGCGCCTCCGGCAGGGACCGAGCCGTGCTCCGGTCCCACGTGCCGGATGAAGGCGTCGTCCACCATCACCGCCAGGTCGCAGGCCATCTGTAGCTCGTTGCCGCCGCCGACCGCGATTCCCTGGACGCGCGCGACCGTCGGCTTGCCGAGCTCGCGCAACCGGTCGTGCATGTCCTTGAAGGCGCCGAACCACTTCCAGTACTCGCGCGGGTTGTCGAGCAGGTCGGCGCCCCACGACTTGAGATCGGCGCCGACGCAGAAGGCGCGGCCCGTGCCGGTGACGACCACGACGCGGATCTCGTCGTCCCAGCTCGCGTCCTCGCAAGCGCGCGCGATCTCGCGCAGCATGCGGAAGTCGAACGCGTTCAGCACCTCGGGGCGGTTCAGCCTGATCGTCGCCCGAGGCGGCGTCTTCTCGTAGATGATTCGCTCGAAGCCGAGCTCGTCGGGCGGAACAGGCGTCGGCGCGTCCGGCTCGGTCACGGGCGCGAGACTAGCTCAGGCTCAGCAATTAGCATCGCCGGCGTGTCGGGAGGGAACGCGATCGCGGTGACGTTCAGTCTCGTCGCCGGGGTCGCCGGCACGGTGCAGATCGCGGTGATGGGTCGGCTGGGCGATCGGATCGGGGTCGTCGCGGCGTTCGCCTTCGCGGCTGTCGTCGCAGCAGGGATCGGCGTCGCCGTGCTGCTCGTCGCGCAGCGGTCGCTGGTCGGCTTCGAACACGCTGTCGAGCAGCCGGCGTGGATGTGGATCGGCGGGCTGATGGGTGCGATCGTCGTCCTGACGATCACCTACGCGGGCCCGCGGATCGGGCCGACGGCGACCGTGGCGGTGTTCCTCGTCGGCCAGTTCGCGGCCGCGATCGTCGTCGACCAGTACGGCCTGTTCGGGCTCGAACGGATCGCGATCAGCTGGCCCCGGCTCGTCGGGTTGGCGCTGCTTGCAGCGGGAACGGCTCTGGTTCTCAGGCGCTAGTCGATCTCGGCGAAGTAGACGCGGAACGGAGTGCCGAGTCCTTGCGCATCCTCCGCCGCGCGCATCATCCCGTCCTGGGCGGCCTTCCAGGTCTCGCGGTCCGGGAACTCGTACTCGAAGTAGTAGGCGACGTCCGAGTCGCCCTGCGGCGTGCCCAGGACCCGGCCGTGGCGGATCGTCGCAGACGGCACCTCGCGGCGATTGACCTCGACGTGCTCGGCGTACCGCTCCGGGTCGGGCGCTTCCGAGTACAGGACGAAGACGCGGATCACGCCGTCGGAGACTAGCGGGACGAGCGTTGGGCAAGGCGTCGTTATGACCAGGGTGAGCCACCGTGCGCAGGTATGGGTCGCCCTCTGGACCGTGTACATCGTCTGGGGCTCGACCTACCTCGGGATCGAGCTGGCCGGGGAGACGATCCCGGGCGTCCTCGGCGCGGGGGTGCGCTTCGCCATCGTCGGGCTGATCATGTTCGGGATCGTCGTCGCAAGGCTAGGGCGAAACGCTCTGCGCATCAGCCGCGCCGAGCTTGCGTCCGCAGCGCTGGTCGGGTTGCTGTTGCCCGGCGCCAACTCGATCCTCTTCGTCACCGAGCAAAAGGTTCCGATCGGGCTGACCTCGCTGATCATCGCCTCGGTGCCGCTCTGGGTGCTGCTGCTGCGGCTGTCGGTCGGGGAAAGGCCGGACCGAGTCGCCTCGCTCGGACTGCTGGTCGGCTTCGCGGGGATCATCGTGCTCGTCCGGCCCGGCGGCGGCTCGGGACCGCTCGGCTACCTGCTGCTGACGGTCCTCGCCGCGGTCGCCTGGGCGGTCGGCTCGTTCCTCTCGCCGCGCATCCCGGTGCCGCGGGATGCGCTGGTGGCCAGCGGCTACGAGACGCTCATCGGCGGGGTGGTTCTGCTCGCGATCGGCCTGGCGACGACGTCGCCGTCCGATCTCGATCCCTCGTCGTGGTCGGCCCGCTCGGTCCTCGGCCTCATCTACCTGATCCTTGTCGGCTCGGTCGTCGGCTACACCGCCTATGCCTGGCTGCTCGCGAACGCCCCGCTCGGACAGGTCTCGACGTATGCCTACGTGAACCCGGTCGTCGCGATCGCGCTCGGCGTGATCGTCCTGAACGAAAAGCTGACGCTCCGCGTCGTGCTCGGGGCGCTCTTGATCCTCGTCGCGGTGGCGATCGTGGTCAGGCGTGAGTCGCTCGTCGCACTAGAGCCCAGCGAGGTCGTCGGGCCGGACCGGGACGCGCGCGAGCTCGCGGCCGCTGGCGGCTCGGAGCGCTGAGACGACCGCAGCAGTAGAGACGACCGTTGGTGGCTCGCCGACACCCTTGACGCCGTAAGGCGCGTCAGGCTCGGGCTCCTCTACGAGCACCGCGTCGACCGGGGGCATGTCCAGCGTCGTGGGGATCAGGTAGTCGGTGAAGCTCGCGTTCGTGATCAGGCCGTCACGGGTCTGGATCTCCTCCATGAGGGCCAGCCCGAGCCCCTGTGCGGTGCCTCCCTCGATCTGACCGTAGACGGCCTGCGGGTTGACGGCCTTGCCGACGTCCTGGGCGGTGCCGATCCACACCACACGGGTGAGCCCGAGCTCAACGTCGACCTCCGCGACGACGCGCATCGCTGCGCAGATGTATGCAACGTGCGCGCCGCTCTCACCGGTGACCTGACCGGTCTCGGGGTCCAGCGGGACGGTCGGGCGGTGGTGGTAGGTGCGCTCGATGTCGATCGTCTCGCCAGGTGCGAGACCGCCGCGCCGTGCAAGCTCCTCCTTCGCCGCCCGGCAGGCGAGCTGGACGGCCCCGGCGGCCATCCAGGTCATCCGCGAGGCGGAAGCCGAGCCGGCCGAGCCGACGGACGCCGTCCCGGCGGGAACGAGGACGACGTCGTCGAGCTCGAGCTCGGTGCGCGCCGTCTGGAGGATCACGCTCACGACCCCCTGGCCCACCTCCGCGGCGGCGCAGTGGATCTCGGCGGAGCCGTCGCTGAGCCGGACTCGCGCCGCGGTCGAGTCGTCGAAGCCCTCCGAGTAGCAGACGTTCTTGAATCCGACGGCGAAGCCGACGCCGCGCTTGACGCCTTCGCCGCGGGTGGTGTTCCCGGAGCCGCCCGGCAGGCGCAGCGGGTCGCGCGGAAGCTCCTCCGGCTCGGGGATCGGCAGCGCGGCGGCGCAGCGGATCACCTCCGCGGCTGGGAACGAGCCGGTGATCCTCTGGCCGGTCGGGAGCGAGCCGCCGGGCCCGAGCGCGTTGAGGAGGCGGAGCTCGACCGGATCGATCCGGAGCTCGGCGGCGAGCTTGTCCATCTGGGCCTCGTGCGCGAAGCAGCTCTGGACCGCGCCGAAGCCGCGCATCGCGCCGCACGGCGGGTTGTTCGTGTAGACGCAGGTGCACTCGATCAGCGCGTTGTCGACCGCGTAGGGCCCGCACGCAAACGAGGAGGCGTTCGCCGTGACCGCCGCCGAGCTGGACGCGTAGGCGCCGCCGTCGAGCAGAATCCTTGCGCGGACGTTGACGAGCTTGCCGTCGCGGTTCGCCCGGTGCTCCATCCAGATCTTCGCCGGATGGCGGTGGATGTGACCGACGAAGGACTCCTCGCGGTTGTAGACCATCTTCACCGGCCGGTTCGTGTGCAGGGCGAGCATCGACGCGTGGATCTGCATGGAGAGGTCCTCGCGGCCGCCGAAAGCGCCGCCGACCCCGGCGAGATGGATCCGCACCTGCTCCGGCTCCAGCCCGAGGCAGGGCGCGACCTGGTCGCGGTCGACATGCAGCCACTGCGTCGCGACGTAGACGTCGACGCCGCCCTCCGCGTCCGGGATCGCCAGCCCGGACTCGGGGCCGAGGAACGCCTGATCCTGGATGCCGAGCTCGTAGACGCCCGAGACGGAGACGTCGGCCTCCGCGTCCGGGTCGCCGTGGCGGATCACGATCGTCCGCACGACGTTCGGGCGGGGGTCGTCGCGGAAACCGTGGCCAGCCGTCGGCCGGCCGTCGTGGATCGGCTCCTGCTCGGTCGCCAGTTCGGGGTCGACGACGGGCTCGAGCGGTTCGTAGGCGACCTTGATCCGCTCGGCGGCCCGCCGCGCCTGTTCGGGGTGCTCGGCTGCGACGATCGCGACCGGCTCCCCGAAGTAGCGGACACGGTCGATCGCGAGCACCGGCTGGTCGGAAAATTCGAGGCCGTAAGTCTTGGCGCCCGGGACGTCGGCATGGGTCAGGACGGCGTGCACGCCTGGCATCGAGACCGCCTCGGCGATGTCGATCTCGCGGATGAGCGCGTGCGCGTGCGGGCTCCGCAGCGTCTGGCCCCAGAGCATCCCGGCGGCGAAAAGGTCGCTGGAGTACGCGAACTCGCCGGTCGCCTTCGGGATCGCGTCGTCGCGCTGGACGCTCTCGCCGATGCGACCGTGCCGGAGCTTCCGGGCCGTAATGGTCATGCGGGACCTGTCCCGGTGCCTGGCACGAGGGACCGCTTCTTCTGGACAAGACGCGAGGCCGCAACGGCGCACCGCTCCACGCTCATGCCTGGCACCGGGCCACGTCTCGCGAGGACCATCACCCCGCCGCCAGCCTGACCGCGTCGAAGATCTTCGCGTAGCCGGTGCAGCGGCAGAGGTTCCCCGAGAGCGCCTCGCGGATCTCGTCGTCGTTCGGGCTCGGGTTGCGCGCCAGCAGGTCCGCGGTCGCGACAACGAGCCCCGGCGTGCAGAAGCCGCACTGCACCGCGCCTGTCTCTGCGAAGGCCGCCTGCACGGGGTGCAGATCGCCGTCTCCGCCCAGGCCCTCGACCGTGACGACCTCGTGGCCGTCCGCCTGCGCGGCCAGCACCAGGCAGGCGCACACGAGCTTCCCGTCGAAGAGCACTGAGCAGGAGCCGCACTCACCCTGCTCGCACGCGTTCTTCGAGCCCGGCAGGCCCAGCCGCTCGCGGAGGACGTAGAGGAGGCT
>Ga0075436_100002468_pt1 | contig 12728 bp, 12 predicted proteins | sample RhiMethybrSRZTD5_FD_75303 | JGI IMG/M metagenome (GOLD analysis project Ga0075436, IMG submission 75303) | Populus rhizosphere microbial communities from Tennessee, USA - Rhizosphere MetaG P. TD hybrid SRZTD5 | ecosystem: Host-associated > Plants > Roots > Rhizosphere > Soil | place: USA...
CCCTTCTTCCCCCTTCGCTTCAGGGAGCACCGTCTGCATCAGGCGGTAAATACCCACCACGCTCAGCACATATCCAAATAGTGACGGGATCGAGCCCCCAATTCCTGTTTGCCACATCTTTCTTGAGATCAGGAATGGCAGCATCAGCAAATGCGGCAGCGGCAACCACACGGTCCCAAGCTGTAACAGTCCGGGCGTGCGGGAGTCGAAAACTCGGCGAGCGATATTGATGTGGGCGACGGCATCGCCGTACAGCAGAACATTGCCGTTCTGCAGATGATAAAAAAACGAAATTACCGAAATTGCTGCTGCCAGCTGCGCGACCAGAAAGACGTCGCCTTGAGAATTTGCATGCCGCTTCATTCGAGGTGGGTGAGCTCGCGGAACATTTGAAATCGCGCCTCAATATCGTTGCGGGTCAATGACTGTAGCCGCTCCGTCCCGAAGCGCTCGACCGCGAACGACCCCATAACGCCGCCGTAAAACAGCGCGCGCTTGATGACTTCGCGGCTCAGCTCATGCTGCGAAGCGATATAGCCCATGAATCCACCGGCAAACGAGTCTCCTGCTCCCGTCGGATCCTTTACTTCTTCAATCGGCAGCGCGGGCGCGCGAAAGGGATGACTGCCAATTCCAAATGCGCCTTCACGAAAGAAAATTGTTGCCCCGTACTCGCCATGTTTTATTACCAGCGCCTGCGGCCCCATGGCCAGCACTTTACGCGCAGCCCGTGGCAGGCTGTTTTCCTTCGCCAGCATCTTAGCTTCGCCATCATTGATGAGCAGGATATTGACGAACTTCAGCGTCTCGCGCAACTCCTGGTTCGCCCCCTGGATCCAGAAGTTCATGGTATCGCCGCCGGTAAGTTTCACGTTCGAGAGTTCCAGCCGGACCGCGGCTTGCAGCGTGGGATGAATGTTCCCAAGAAACAGGAATTGCGAGTCTTTGTACTCCGGGGGAATTCGCGGCTGGAACTTTTCAAAAACGTTCAGTTCAGTGAAATCTGTCTTCGCCTCATTCAGGTTGTCCAGATATTGGCCGCCCCACCGAAACGTCTTCCCTTTTGCATGGTCGATTCCGCGCGTGTCGACGCCGCGTTTTCTCAGCACGTCTTCATGCTCGGCAGCGAAATCTTCGCCCACCACCGCCACCACGCGGACGTCCGTGAAGTGGCTGGCTGCCAGCGAAAAGTAAGTTGCCGAGCCGCCAAGTACATTTTCGGCGCGGCCGGAAGGAGTTGCGATGTTGTCGAAAGCGACAGAACCAACGGCGAGTATGCTCATGGCAAGGGGTACATCTATCTTGCCCTCAGACTAACAGGAAGGCACGACTCAAGAACTCCGCGCGGCGGCAAACGCCACATTCCACTCATCTCCAGGCTTTCACTTTTCCAAATACTTTCCCAGAATCAGTTTCAAACGCTCTCTTGTTTCCTGTGGAATCTTGTCGCGATCTGTAAGGATCGCGTGTGCCAGCGTCGAGCCGCACTTGCACGAACGCTCTTTCGGCATGGCTGCAACCGTCTCGCGCACGACGTTGCATGCGTTCTCTGCGTTCTTCACCAGCACGGCGACGATCTGATTTACCGTCACCGAGTCATGATGCGGATGCCAGCAGTCGTAATCCGTGACCATTGCAATGGTGACATAACAAATCTCCGCCTCGCGAGCCAGCTTGGCTTCCTGCAGATTTGTCATGCCAATCACGTCCATGCCCCAAGATCGGTAAAGATTCGACTCAGCCTTGGTCGAGAACTGTGGACCCTCCATGCACAAATAAGTTCCTCCGCGTTTCCCAACCACGCCGGCCTTCTTGCAGGCCACTCCTACTGCGCCCGCCAACTGCGGGCACACCGGATCCGCAAATGCTATGTGCGCCACCACTCCGTTGCCAAAAAACGTGTCCACCCGATGACGCGTCCGGTCGACGAACTGATCGACAACTACGAATTCCCCTGGCCTGTGCTCTTCTTTTAATGATCCAACCGCGGAAACCGAAACAATTCTCTCCACGCCAATCTGCTTAAATCCGTAAATATTCGCACGGAAATTCAGTTCACTGGGAAGGATGCGATGGCCGCGCCCGTGTCGCGAGAGGAATGCGACTTTCTTGCCGGCCAAAGTGCCCAGAACATAAACGTCCGAGGGCAGGCCGAATGGTGTCTGCTGCGCCAGTTCCTGCACATCCGTCAGCCCGTGCATGGAATAAAGGCCGCTGCCCCCGATGATCCCAATCTCTGCTTGTGCCAAATTTTGCCTCGTGAGAACTGCAAATGCGGAACCGTGATTATACAAAACATGCTGCGGATGTGGTCCGCACGACTAGACCCTTGGCTCTCTCCCTGCGACCTCGTGCTACGATGTAGGCCGCCCGCAGGCATTAGATTCGCCCGGATCGGGCGTTTACCGGAGACTCATGAAAAACATTTCAATCCTGCTCGTGGCCGCAGCGTTGCTCACCGTTCATCTTGCAGCGCAGAACAAAGACAAAGCAGCATCCGCGCAATCAACCGTCGCAGCGAAATGGATAGCCGCCTGGAATTCTCATGACCCCGAGAAACTAATTCCCATATTCACTCCGGATGTGACCTATGAGGACGTCGCATTCGGGCAAGTAAGCCATGGATCGGACGAGCTGCGCAAATTCGCCGCCTCGGAGTTTGAGTCCTCGCCGGACATGAAACTTGAGTTGGTCAGCAGCTCCATCCAGGGTGGACACGGATTTCTCCAATGGGTTTTCAGCGGCACTGACAAGGGAGTGTTCAAGACCGGGAAGAAATTCAGCGTTCGCGGCGTGAGCATTCTGGAACTGCGGGACGGGAAAATTTCTCGCAGTCAGGATTATTATGACGTCGCTACCGTGATGCGGCAGGTCGGGCTGTTGCCTGCCGACCACTAGATACGCGCTGCCGGTTAGGGCTTCTGCCCAAGCACAGACTGCCGGAACTGGTTCGTAATCGCCGGATCTAAGCTCTCGGTCACCAGCACGGTGTCTCCTTTGACGTCAATCACCACCGCGCCTTCATCCGTTTTCCAGCTGTGGTCTCCGCCCAGGCTTTGCAATTTTTTGAGGTCGGTTGGCAGATCACTGTTTGCGGGCCCTTCGAGGTTTTTGTATCGTTGCTGGACCCCGCGAGCATAAATCGCCGCAAACTCTTCCGCCCATCGCGCACTTGCCCATTTCGAGACGAACACCAAACCCAGCGCTCCCCAAGAATTACCCTTGATGTGCACGGAATAGTAATACCCGCCACGCCAGTTGGGATAAATGCGATGAGCCGTTTCCAGCCCGGCGTACTGTTCTGCGAGCACATCCACATCGAACTCACCAATCGCGCCTACATCGAAGCGGTCATAGTCCTTAAAAATCTTCTTGAAGTCAGGCAGCGGCAGCGGCGCCAGATGTTCCCCCGAAAGATACGTTTTCGGCTCCATGATCTCGCGACTGGTTCGCGGCGGGTTACGAAACGGTTCCGCAAACGCTTTCTCTTTGCCTTGCGCCCGCAGCACCTCCGCCTCAAACTCCATCCCGTAACGATAGGGAAACGTCAGCGACTCTTTCAGAAAAATCGGCGCATTGCGAAATTGCACCGAATCCGGCGTGCCATTAGCCATGTCTGCATTCAACGTCTCCACAATTTCCGGAGCATCGGCGACGGTGCGGTGCATCGGAGCAAGCATGTAATCGAGCAGCACTACCATCGCCTGTCCCTCGACAACTGCCTGCCGCGCCTCACTGTCTTCGTCTTTGGTGAAATCCTCGGGCTTTAGAGTTCGTTTTGTATCAAGATCTTCCGAACCTTTCTTCAACCACTTATCCAACCCGAACGACTGGTCCTGCAGCGCGTGCGTCAACTCATGCGCCAGCACCGGACGTTGCAGGTCCGGCGCCACCCAGTCCAGCAGGTTCACCGTCTTGGTTTTCGCGTCGTAGTAACCCGCCACCTGCTCCTCGAGCAGGCTGACAAGAAAAGTTTGCAGGTCAAAATCCTTCGGCAACAACCCAAATTTTTTCAGCACCAGCTCGGTGCGCCGCAACCGCTGCACGTCCTTGTCCTCAGCCATGTTTTTCTTGAGATAGCTGACGACTTCGTCGCGAGTGCCAAGCAGCCGTTTGACGTCACGCTTCTTGGGAAGTCCGCTATCTTTGCTGGCGAAATCGAGGATCGTATCCACGTCGCGGAAAAGCTCCTCGGCTTGCTGCGGCGTGATTTTGGTTTCAGTCTCTTTGCCCGATTGAGCATCGGACTTTGAATTCGGCGCGGGCTTAGCGCTGTTCGGCTCGGATGGCGCTGGCGGCTTTTCGTCCTCGGTTTGCTGCGACGCAGGCGGCGCTTGTGGCGGCGGGGCCTGCGCACTCGAATTGGAGCCAGCCAGCAACAGCCCAAGCGTGAAGAAAAGAAAAAGCCTTGCTAAATGTACGCCGCAAGCACGGGACATTCCTCAACAATACTGGGGATTCCAGGAATGAACAAGGTTACTTCACTCCCTTGTCCGGGTTCCAACTTCCCTGCTCCTTGCGCACATAAATGATCTGTCCAATGTGATACGCGTTATGCGCTCCTATGTGCGCTACGTCGGAATACCAGTCCTTCAGCTTGGTCTCGTCCGCAGCCTCGACTGCTTTTTCCCAATCCGTCATGACGTCGTCGAGTTGCTTCACCGCAGTCGCCCACTGTTTTGCATCGAAGCTGTTGAAAGTCTCGTCGTTGTTTCCGCTGAATTTGTCTTGCTGCTCGCCCTTGAATTTCTGCAACTCCCGCCTGTCCCAAAAAACCAGATGATTCACCAGTTGCCCTACCGAATGGTTCCCTTTTCCATCGGTCCAGCTGGCTTGCTCGGCCGTCAAGCCCTCAACCGCAGTGTTTGCCGGCACAAACCACTCCGCCTTGTTATGCGTCGATCGTAGCTGTTCCAGCAAAATGCTCTTTAACGTCGGCGCGGTCTTTTGCTCCTGCGACAGTCCAGACGCCAACAACGCAAAAACCAGCCATATATGCACCACTCTCATACAGTGTCTCCCCTCGCTGACTCTTACAACCAAGTTCCCCACTTTCTTCATCTCTGGAAGTATATTGAAGGACCCCAGGCATTTGCGATATCGGACCCTAATGGCAAAGCGCATCCTTTCGATTTCCTATGACCGGGCGCTGTTATGGACGCGGCAGATGCTGCTCGAGCAACTGGGATACGATGTCGTCTCCGCCGAAGGTTTCTCTCAAGCCTGGGAAGCCGCCGAAAAAGGAGAAGGTCCCTTCGATCTGATTATCCTCGGACATTCCATTCCGCCGACCGATAAGAAAGCCATGGTGAACCACATGCGCCATAGTTGTGCTTGTCCGATCCTGGCGTTGTTAAGACCGCACGAGGCGCCCGTGGCTGAAGCTGCTGCATCCATTGATGCCGGCGATCCGCATGCCTTTCTCAGCGCCGTTCGCGCAATGTTGCAGAAGTCGTGAACCGCGCGCCGTGCGAGGTCGTGCGATTCGAGTTACAATACGCCCTTGAGGAAAAGCATGCTGAAACGCGTATTGATGCTGGGTTTTGTGCTCTTGCTCACCATGTCATTCTCCACACCATGGGCGACTTCTCAGCAGGATCAGGACCGCGTTCCGGCTTTCCACCAGGCTCCCCCGCCCCCGAGTGACAAGCTCGCCCCCATACTGGGCAAGGAACAGCTCTGGGGAGGCAACGATCAGTTCCCTTTTCAAGCGCGCTCCTATGAAGTTGCCGGGAAAATCTCCAGCATTCTCTATCAGCAGCCGTGTTATTGCTACTGCGACCGTATGGGACATAAGAGCCTGCGTAGTTGTTTCGAATCCACTCATGGCGCGCAGTGCTCAACCTGCATGAAGGAAGTTTTCTATAGCTACCAGATGTCCAAGCAGCACAAGAGCGCGAGTCAAATCCGCAAGGGCATCATTGCAGGAGAGTGGAAAAACATCGATTTGGAGTCGGCCCCCTCGGTTAATTGAATTCAATGCCTCAAGTAGGAAAAATCCTTCACATGGCACAGAAACCTACAGCCAAGCACACCCTGGTGAGCGACCCGCAGCTCACGCAACTTCTACAGTCCTATGAAGCCGGACTGCGCGCGATGCAGGAACATAAGTACGACAAGGCCAAGACGCTGCTGCAAAAGGTCGCCTGCGGGAACAACCGCGAACTCGGCGATCGCGCCAGTGTTCACATCAATGCCTGCACCCTGCAAATGGAGCGTGGCTCCACCCAGTTCAAATCTGCAGAAGAGCATTATGACTACGCTGTCTCACTGATCAATTTGGGAGATTACGTCAGCGCCCGCGAGCATCTCGATAAGCTGTCGAAGCAGTCTCCGAAAGCCGACTATGTTGCCTACGGCTTGGCCGCGCTCGACTGCCTCACCGGCCACGTGGAAGATGCGCTGCGCAATTTGTCGCGTGCTGTGAGCCTGAATCCCTCGCTGCGTTTCCAGGCCCGCAACGACTCAGATTTTCAAAATCTTTCTGAAGACCCGCGCTTCACCGAATTGCTCTATCCCGATCCCGGAGGCGAACTACCCCTTCCTCCCGAAGAGAGTGTGGAGGAGATCGGCTAAATTCACATGCAGCAATCCAGTTCACGGCTGCGTTCTGCCGTTGCCCGCGACCTGCACGTGGTGGCAATTGGCGGCGGCACCGGCCTGTCAACCGTTCTCAAAGGATTGAAGCAGCATGTCTGCGACGTAGCATCCGCTCCAACCAACCGCCCCCGCATCTCGCATCTCTGCGCTGTCGTGACCGTCAGCGATGACGGCGGCTCCAGCGGCCGGCTTCGCAAAGAGTTCAACATGCTTCCTCCCGGGGACGTCCGCAACTGCATCGTCGCCCTTTCGGAAGATGAGGCCCTGCTTTCCCGTCTCTTCCGGCATCGTTTTGAGAAAGGCACCGGCCTTGAGGGGCACAGCTTCGGCAACCTGTTTCTTGCCGCACTGACGTCGCTGACCAACGACTTCAGTGAAGCCGTCCGCCTCTCCTCTGAAATCCTCGCCACCCGCGGCCACATTTTTCCGGCAACGACGGCAAACATCGAACTCGAGGCCCTGATGCAAGACGGTTCGCGCGTTCGTGGCGAAACCAACATCACCGCCAGCAAGGGCCGCATCCGCGAACTGTTTCTCGTGCCGCCGAATCCCGATCCGCTTCCCCAAACCCTCGAAGCCATCGCCCGCGCGGATGTAATCACAATCGGTCCCGGCTCCCTGTTCACCAGTCTCATCCCCAACCTGCTGGTGCGTGGCATTTCCGAAGCTATTCGCGAATCTCCAGCCATCAAGGTTTATGTGTGCAATCTGATGACGCAGGCTAATGAGAGCCTCGGGCTCACCGCCTCAGATCATTTGCGCGCGCTCAACAACCACGCGGGGGGACAGATCTTCGATTACGCCCTCATCAACCGCTCGCCAATTTCGCATGACCTGAAAGCAAAGTACGCGCTTGAGGGCGCATCACAAATTATTGCCGACCTCGAAGCCATTGAGGGGCTTGGCGTCTGTCCGGTCCTTGGAGATTACTTATTTGAAGACGCCGTCGCGCGACACAACACCGACCGTCTGGCGAAAGATCTGCTCGACCTGGCGATCCAGGCGCCATCGGAAAAGCTTCGTTCCGTGTCGTCCTGATAGAGTTTAAAACCGGTTATCACCAACACATGGAGAGTTCATGAAAGCGTTTCCCAGCTTCCGCATAGGAATACGGCTCTTCGCCGCCACCGCACTCACCGTATTTGCCGCCCAAGCCCAGCAGCCGCACACCCAACCGGTGCACGGCATAGTCGCGGCCGACATGGATCCCGCGGTCAAGCCGGGTGACGATTTTTATCAGTATTGCGTCGGCAACTGGGTAAAGCGGGCAGAGATTCCTCCCGATCGCGGCAGTATAGGCGTTTTTGCGACCCTCGACGACCAAAGCAAAAAGCGTACCGCGGCCTTGATTGAGGAGGTCGCAAAGTCAAACTCAGGCTCTGCCGGCGCCCACAAGATCGCCGATCTCTACAACTCGTACATGAACGAAGCGGCCATTGAGTCCAACGGCCTTGTTCAACTCAAGCCGCATCTCGATGCTATCGCCGCGATAAAAGACAAACGCGAACTGGCGCGGGCTCTGGGCGAGACTCTTCGAGCCGATGAAGATGCCCTCAACAACACCAACTTTCACAGCCCGAACTTGTTCGGCTTATGGGTGGCGCCCGACTTCAGCGGCTCAGAGCATTACACCGCATATCTGCTGCAAGGCGGAATCGGGCTGTCGGATCGCGAGTATTACCTCAGCGACAATGAAAATATGCGCAGCCTGCGCATCCAATACCAGGCGCACGTTGCCGCCATGCTCAAGCTCGCAGGGTTTTCCGATCCCGAAGCCCGCGCCAAACGTATCTTCGATCTCGAGCACGCCATAGCAGAAAAGCACTGGAGCCTGGCCGATGATCAGGATGTACGCAAGGCGAACAATCACTGGAAACAATCTGACTTTCGCATGAAGGCGCCCGGCCTCGATTGGAACGAATATTTCAAAGCCGCCGGACTAACTCGCCAGGCCGATTTCATCGTCTGGCAGCCCAGCGCGTTCACCGGAGAGTCCGCACTCGTGGCCTCTGCGCCACTCGAAGCCTGGAAGGATTGGCTGGCCTATCACTTGATTGAAGACTTCTCCGGCACGCTAGCTAAGGGCGGCTTTTCAGGCGCTTACGCCGGTGCTCTGCCCAAGGCCTTTTCTGAAGAGCAGTTCGCGTTCTTTGGAAAGACCTTGCAGGGTGTCCCGCAGCGCACTCCTCGCTGGAAGCAGGCTGTGGGCCTGGTAAACGATACTTTGGGCGATGAAGTAGGCAGGCTCTATGCCGAGCGTTATTTCCCGCCGGAGGCCAAACTCCGCGCGCAAAAAATGGTCACCAACATCGTTGACGCTTTTCACAAGCGTATTGACGCCCTTACCTGGATGACGCCAGCCACCAAGAAGGAAGCTCAGGACAAGCTCACCGCACTCTACGTCGGCATTGGATATCCCGAGACCTGGGAAGACTACTCCGGCCTGGAAATAAAGCCGGACGATCTTTTCGGCAACTTGTGGCGCAGCAGCTTGTTCGAGTACCACCGGCAAATTGCGCGTCTGGGAAAACCGATTGACCGTCGTGAATGGTCGATGACGCCGCAGACCGTGAATGCCGTCAACCTGCCGCTGCAAAATGCGCTGAATTTCCCCGCCGCCATTCTCGAACCACCATTTTTCGACGCCGAAGCGCCTGACGCGCTCAACTACGGTGCCATCGGTTCGATCATCGGTCACGAAATCAGCCACACCTTCGATTCAGAAGGCAGCGCTTTCGACGCCCATGGGGGCCTGCGAAACTGGTGGACCGCCGCGGATCTCGAGCACTTCAACGCAGCCACCGCAAAGTTGGTGGCGCAGTACGATTCCTACCGCCCCTTTCCCGACCTCTCCCTTAATGGAAAGCAGACTCTGGGGGAAAACATCGCTGATCTCGGCGGACTGGCCGCATCTTTCGATGGCTACCACGTTGCGCTAGGCAATAACCCTGCGCCCGCTGAAGAAGGCTTTACCGGAGACCAGCAGTTCTTTATCGCCTACGGCCAGGCGCACCGGTCAAAGATTCGCGACGCGAGCTTGCGCCGGCAGGTTATGACCGACGAGCACTCCCCCGGCGAATATCGCACCGACATGGTTCGCAATATTGACGCATGGTACGACGGGTTTCGCGTCCAACCGGGAGAGAAGCTTTACCTTAGCCCCGATGACAGAGTTCGAATCTGGTAAGCCGCCGCTTCTGTTTTACGGCAGCGCGTTCACGTAACAGGGGCCACTGGTCGGCTGCGCTGGCGGTGTCGGCGGACTCATATTCGGTGCTCCCCCGAAATCAAAGAAGAAGCTGATATCAGGCTGTGCCGCGTCGCGGTTGGTGAGGGCCCCTACCTTAAACCGTTTCTCGATAAACGTCAGAATTGATGTGGTATCCATGGGAGTATGGTCCACATAGTGTGCCTTCGCGAAAGGCGAAACTACGATATTCGGCAGCCGGAAACCGGTATAGCCGAAGCTGCACATCGGCGCCGTCGGGTCCGCTGAACAGGTGTCATTAGAATCCACCATCGGAGCTATATCGTCCGGCGGCACGGTCGCAATTGGCGGCACATGGTCGTAAAAGCCACCGCCTTCGTCGTACGTCAGGAAAAACACCGAGTCCTTCCACGAACTGCTGTTCATAAGCGGAATGACGATTTTGTTCTCAACGTAAGCCGCCCCTTTCTGTACGCTGATCCCCGTGCCCGGGTGTTCGTCCAATCCGTCTTTTGAGTCGCGCTCGATAAAGGCTACTTGCGGCAGCGTCCCCGCGTTGAGATCGTCGGCGTACTGCGAAAACGGCACAATGTTCGTGCCCACGTACTTGGTAAACGCCGGAAACGGCTTTAGCGAGCTTCCGTTGGGATAGTCTTGAACGTAATCCTTCCAAGTGACATTGGCTGCCTGTAGCTCATCAAAAATCGTTTTGATATTGATCTGCGTCAGAGGCTTGTTAATTATGCCGCGCGACGTCGCCGCCATCGCGTACAACCGGCTCGCGGGCGTATTGGTCATAACCGGCGCAAACCAGTGGTCCGACATGGCGAACTGCGTTGCCATAAAGTAGTAAAAGGGCAGGTCGTTGTCGTCGTAATAACCCATCACCCGCTGGCCGTTTATGTCAAAGCCACCCGTGGCCCGCGAATTGTTTCCCGCTGAGTTCGCGAATCCATCCATCATCGCGGTCGCCGAAGTCGGATCCTCGTGGTTCCAGTCATTATGGCTTTCATTCCAGTATGAGCTCAGCTCCTCAGCGCACATAGACTGCATGTGAAATGGCGTGAAAAAAGTCGAACCGTCAAATGCGAGTTGTGACGCAGTGGGAGGGGTAACCTCCACGTCAGCCCCTAGCCCCTGTGCCTGCCGATACACATTCAGCTGACCGAAGTAGCGGTCGAAGCTCTGGTTCTCCTGCATCATGAAAATGATGTGGTTGACTGCCGTCAAATCCGCCGGTGTAGAAGGTGGCGGCGGAGGAGGTGGAGGGGCGCTGTTTGGATCGGCAGACGTGTTTCCAGCCATGCCGCCGCACCCCGCCAACACCAGCGGCAGCACCAGGGCAATGAACTTCAGGCGGATTCTCATTCCGTGCTTTCGATGAATCCCGCTGCTCACGCGTTGTCCTCTGGATCCGCGCCGGAATTGCGTTTCACACGGAATTCATGTTCTTCTAACTCGCGCACATGCTCGCCGAACCGCCTAACCTTAGTCCCGGAGTAAGGGTTTCCCGACACTGGCATGCAGTGACTGCCGGCTTCCTGGGCTGGACCCTCGATGCCTTCGACTTCTTCGTTGTGGTGTTTCTGGTAGACACGCTGGCCGCACAATTCGGGGTGAAGAAGTCCGACATTGTGATGACCATGACGGCGACGCTGGCCATGCGTCCAGTAGGCGCCGTGCTCTTTGGCCTTCTTGCCGACCGTTATGGCAGGCGTCTCCCGCTCATGGCCAATGTTATTTTCTTCTCGGTTGTCGAACTGTTATGCGGTTTCGCCCCAAATTACACCGTCTTTTTGATTCTTCGGGCCGTTTACGGCATTGGGATGGGCGGCGAATGGGGCGTCGGCGCCTCACTTGCCATGGAAGCCGCCCCTCGCAAATGGCGCGGCGTTCTCTCAGGAATTCTGCAGAGCGGCTACTCGATTGGATATCTTCTTGCCGCTCTCGCCGCCCGCTTCATCGAGCCGCATTTCGGCTGGCGCGCCATGTTCTGGGCCGGAGGTCTTCCTGCCCTGCTCGCGCTCTACATCCGCTCAACGGTTCCTGAGTCTGAAGCATGGAAACAGCATCGCGCACCAACCGTCCAGGCAATCCTCCTTGTCATCAGGCAGCATTGGAAGTCAGCCCTCTATCTCGTACTCATGATGACGCTCATGATGTTTCTTTCTCACGGCACGCAGGACCTGTATCCCGACTTTCTGAAGGCGACTCACGGAGCCAACTCGCGCATGGTTTCCTATATCGCAATTCTGTATAACGTCGGCGCAGTTATCGGTGCAGTCATTTTTGGGCATCTGTCCGAGGTCATTGGCCGGCGGCGAGGCATGATTGCCGCCCTGTTGCTCTCGCTCGTAACCATTCCCGCCTGGGCATTTGCTGGCCCGCTGGCCTTGATCGCGGCTGCAGCTTTCTTAATGCAAATGGGCGTGCAGGGTGCGTGGGGAGTCATTCCCGCCCACCTGAACGAGCTGTCTCCGGACCAGACCCGTGGACTTCTCCCCGGCCTCGCATACCAACTGGGAATCCTTGTTGCCGCCCCCATCAACAGCATTGAGTACTCATTGGGCAAGCATTTCGGATACGCGTGGGCACTCGCTGGATTCGAAGCCGCGAACATTGCCGTGCTCATGGTTGTGCTCGCCGCCGGATCCGAACGCAAAGGCCGTGGCTTCGTTGAGCTCTCCCCTTGATTTCCCCTTTTGCGTCGCCTCCCGGCCAAATCGTCCATTCTCATTTTTCGACTCCACGCGAAGCTGGTACAGTAACCCTTTGGACGTTCCTCATCTACTTTCATTCAGCTCGGTGATGCGGCTTTGACCGCACTCCGGAGGCAATAATGCAAATTGTGGTCGTTGGTTCGGGATACGTGGGATTGGTCGCTGGCGCCTGTTTTGCCGACTTGGGCCACGACGTCATC
>Ga0075436_100002470_pt1 | contig 12724 bp, 12 predicted proteins | sample RhiMethybrSRZTD5_FD_75303 | JGI IMG/M metagenome (GOLD analysis project Ga0075436, IMG submission 75303) | Populus rhizosphere microbial communities from Tennessee, USA - Rhizosphere MetaG P. TD hybrid SRZTD5 | ecosystem: Host-associated > Plants > Roots > Rhizosphere > Soil | place: USA...
GGTCCCAGCAGCAGGGCTACCGGTCCCCACTTCCAGCCAAAGGGATCGCTGCCCAGCAGCGCCACTCCGCTCATCAGCACCGGCGCCCAAACCGCATACATCAGGCCTTTGCGTCCCCAGGGAATGCGGAACGCACGCGGCAGGTCGGGCGCCTTCTGCCGCAACCTCCATGCTGAAAGCACGGTCAGCAGCGAGGTGGCAATGCGCAGCCAGATGTATACCGAAATCAGCTGCGTCAGCGAGTGCCAGGCGAAGCCGGCATAGATGGCGCAGGAAATCACGATGGCCGCTGCCGGCGTTCGGTGGCGCGGGTGCCGCCGCGTCAGCCAGTGCGATAAGTAGCCGTCCTCGGCCATGGCAAAAGGCATGCGCGTGCTGGCCAGCACGGTACTGTTGAGCAGCGACACCGCGGCCACAGTAGCCGCCACCGTCATCCCTATGCCCAGCCAACGCCCGCCGATGAGTTCAGCGGCGTCAGAGAAGTAGCCGGTGTGCCACTGCTGCCAGTTCCCCAGCGCGCCCAGCGCGCAGAGAGTCGGCAAGAAATAGGTGGCAATGGAAAGCGGCACTACCCAGGCCAGCGCTCTGGGATAAGTACGCTGCGGGTCTTCCACTTCTTCGGCGACAGTAGAGAGCTGCTCGTAACCGGAATAGAGCCAGAGACCCAGCGCCAACCCCACACCAAACACCTGGAACAGCGGCTGGTGCGGCGGCACCAGAGGCAGGAAGGGATTGTGCTGCCACTTGCTTAAGGCCACGACGCACATCACCGCGACGGGCAGAAGCACCATGAGTTCGAGGACCGTCGCTAGCTTCCCCACCAACTGGATGCCGCGCACGTTCACGTAGGTAATGAGCGCTATCAGCGCCACGGAAATCAGGTAGTGCTTCCAGCCCACCACCGAGGGGAAATAAAATTTCAGGTAATCACTAAATAACACCGCGTAACTGCTTCCCAACAAGAACGATGCCGACCAATTCCACCAGCCGGCCAGGAATCCCCAGAAGTCGCCAAAGCCAGCCCGAGTCCAGCGATAAAAGCCGCCTTCCACGGGCATGGCCGTGGTCAGTTCTGCCGCCACCAGGGAAATGGGAATGCACCAGAAAAGGGGCAGCACCAGGTGGTAGATGAGGGTCATGCCCGGGCCGGAGGTGGTGACCTGGTCCTCCAGCCCGAAGGGTCCTCCCGTGGTGTAGGAGAACATCACCCACACCAGATAGAACAGTCCGGCCTTGCGGATGTGAGTGCGAGTCAAAGGGAGCGCCTGCCGGGCAGATTGTACAGTTTGGGCGAAGGCCGGAGTAACTGTCTCCCCCTCGGGGCAGCCTCCGGGGCGTTCTGTCTCAACTTTCGGACAGTACCTGTGTCAAACGATGGGCAGTAAATGTAAGTTGCTGAATCTAAGGAGCAAATTATCTTGCCGGAGGGCCCCGAATGTACTCTGGATTGCACGCAGGTAAGTGAGCCCTTCGCGGGCTCCAACTATAAAAAAGGCACGGGAGGGCAGCAATGCTAGAGGTTCTTCGCAACGTGTGGCGGGATGACGAGGGCCAGGACATCGCGGAATACGCGGTCATGCTGGCGGTGATTTTGGTCATCGTGGTGGGCACGATCCGTCTGGTTGGCAGCAATGCCAATACGGTATTTTCCCAGACAGCTAGCGCTATTGGTTAAGAATGCGGCCGATGCTAAAGGCGGAAACACAAGGCTAGCTGGAAGCGGTTATCACGTGTTCCGTGCGGCGAGGCTGGCGCAACAGGCAAACGGTTTTGCGCCGGCCTCGCTGTGCGCGGGAAAGCAGATCAGGAGAATCAAGCCATGCTGAGCGCCGTCGTGCTGGGCCACCGACTGGCCATTCCGCACCCTGAGGTGTGGAACGCCCTGATTGTGGCCTTTGTGCTGACGGCGGCGGTGGGCGACATCCGCTGGCGGAAGATTCCCCGGCTGATGACCACAGCGGCGGTAGCGGCGGGATTGATCTTTCACCTGGTGCATGGCGGCATGACTTGGGAATTTGGTTCTTCCGTGATCGCCACGCTGATTGCTTTTGGGGTAGGTCTTAGTTTTTTCCAGCTGGGCGCCATCGGGGGCGGAGACGTGAAGTTGATAACGGCGCTGGGCGCGCTGCTGGGGCTGGAGCGCTGGATCACAGCCATGGAAGTGGCGGTGATCGCGGCCGCGGTGATCGGGCTGGTACAGGCGGCGCGGCGAGGCAGGCTGGGGCAGATGCTGCGCAATATCGGCGAGCTGATCAAGTGGCTGGCGGGACGGGGAGGGGCCATGGCTCACCCCACCATTAATGTACGCAACTCCGCCATGCTGCGGGCTCCTTTTGGGGTAGCCGCCGCGCTGGGCACGCTGTTTGCGGTGTTGCGGCCATGAAAATAGGCCGGCAAGAACGGGGCGCCACCATGGTGGAAGCGGCTGTCACCCTGCTGGTGCTGTTCACGTTTCTGCTGGCGATCCTGGAATTCGGAAGGGCGTTCAACATTTATCAGGTCATGACCAATGCGGCGCGGGAAGGGGCACGCTACGCGGTAGCCCCCGATCCGGCGAACAGCTATCAGCTGCCCAGTTCGGCAAATGTGGCAGCCAGAGTGTGCAGCTACCTGCAATCGGCGAATGTATACCCGTCGGGAACCAGCTGCGGCCTGGGCACGGGCGCTCCCACGTGTTCTCCCGCGGGCGGCGGACTGATTCCGGCTTCGGCTTCCGCGGGAGTGTTCGTGCAGAACTGTCCGCAGGCGGTCAATAACATCAACACCAATTTCACCGAGGTGGACGTGAAGGTGCCGTACAAGTTTCTATTTCTTCCTTTCACGGTGCACATGACCACGCGGGCGGTGATGCGGAATGAGGCAACCAGCCAGGTGTATGGCAACTAAACGGCAAGACGGGGGAACGCAGGTCGTAGAGCTGGCGCTGGTGCTGCCGCTGCTGATCTTTTTGTCGCTGGCAGTGGCCGAAGGCGCCTACATGATCCGCGTCCACCAGGTGTTGAACAATGCGGCTCGGGAAGGAGCGCGGTTGGCCGTAGAGCAGAACAATTACGACGTCGCCAATCCAGTAACCAACTGTGCCGCGGTGACGGCGAATACCTCCCATGCCGCGCTCTGCCAGGCCATTGTGAGCTACGCCCAGAACAACGGAATTGCCGCGGGCGCAGGCTGGAACCGTTGCAACGGGCCGGCCAACGCCAGTGGCCTGAATATCACGATCAATCAGCTTTACCCGATCCCCAGCGCGACGGGAGGGTTGAGCCTGAACGGCACGCAAGTGATGGTGGTTTGCCCGTACAACCTGGCGTTTCTGCCGCGGGTTCCCGGCTTCGGCGTAACCGGAACGGTGAACCTCAGCGGCGGTGTGGTTTTCCGTGATCTTGGATTTTAGATTTCTTTAGGCGAGGAGAAGTAATGAACCGCAACCGGCTGTTGTTGATTGGCATACTGGCTCTGGGCGTCGGCGCCCTGGTGAGCTACATGGTTTACACCACGCTGCGGCGCACGGTGGCCACGGTAAAAGAGGCAAACACGCAGGTGGTGGTGGCAGCCATTGACCTGCAACTGGGAAGCAAGCTCGAGGATAAGGATTTGAGTGTGATCCGGCTGCCCGGCAGCGACCTGCCGCAGGGTTACTACCAGAACAAGGCCGACATTCTGGGGCGGGGTGTCGTGGTGCCCATCGCCAAGGGGGAATTCATCCTGCCGAGCAAGCTGGCGGCGGAAAACGCCGGAGCTGGCCTGCCCTCGCTCATTCCGCCCGGCATGCGGGCGGTGTCGGTGCGGGTAAACGAAGTGGTGGCGGTGGCTGGCTTCGTCACCCCGGGCACACGCGTGGACGTGTTGCTGACGGGCAATACGCCGGGCGTTGCCGAGGCACTCACCACGACGGTGCTGGAAAACGTGGAAGTGCTGGCGGCCGGCCAGAAGCTGCAGCGTAGCGCCCAGGGCGAACCCCAGACCGTGCCGGTAATCACGCTGCTGGTGTCGCCAGAAGACACGCAGAAGCTGATCATGGCCAGCAACGAAGGCCGCATTCAGCTTTCGCTGCGCAATCCGCTGGACACCTCGGAAGAGAATCTGGCGGTGTTGCGCGATTCCTCGCTGTACCGCATGGGCGGCCCGGCGGTGGATCCGAAACCGACGCGCAGCCGGGTGCGGCGAGTAGCAGCCGCTCCCAAACCCCCCAGCATGTACGTGGTGGAGATGATCAAGGGCGACAAGCGGGACGAGGCCAAGTTCTAGAACGGTGCAGTAAGCGAACTCCCCCAGGCGATTAACGACCTGTTTTAGTGGAGACAATCAAGATGCGCGTTCGCAAAGCGGTAGTTCTGAGTTGCGTGCTGGCGCTGGTCGTAGCAGCGGGCACGTTCAGCTTCGGCCAGGCGGCAGCAGAAGGCGCAGCCGCGGCCCAGCAAGTAACGCCCCCCACGACCAATCCGCCGGCCACCACGCCGGAACAACAAGCTGCTCCGGCGCAACAAGCCGCGCCGGAACCATCAACCGCGCCGGCACAACCGGCGGCTCAGGCGCCCAGCGGACCTTCAGCGGCGGCGGAGGCACCGGAGGGCGGGCCAGCTCCGCTGCGGGTGATGGTGGGCAAATCACTGCTCATCAACACCACGGAGCGGCTGCGACGGGTTTCGGTGACCGATCCCGGCGTGGCCGACGCCATCGTGGTGACGCCTACACAGATTCTGGTGCACGGGCGCGCCCCAGGCGAGGTTTCGCTGCTGATTTGGGATGAAGCCGAGCGCTCGCGCAGCTTCGACCTGCGGGTGGATGTGGACGTGACCGCGTGCGCCGAGGAAATTCACCGCATATTCCCCGAGGAACGCATTGACCTCTCACCCTCGCGGGGGGCGATTGTGCTTTCCGGGCACGTGTCCACGGAAGACGTGGCCAAGCGGGCGGCCATGATCGCGCAGGCCTACAGCAAGAACGTGGTCAACGTGCTGACCTTCGGGCCGGTGGGCTCGCAGGAAGTGCTGCTAGAGGTGAAGTTCGCGGAAGTGGACCGCAGCGCTCTCACCCAGTTGGGGGTCAATATCCTGTCTACCGGCGCCACCAACACCCTGGGCACGATCTCCACCCAGCAGTTCGGGGGCTTCGGGCCGCAACAGATAACCGATTCCATTCCGCGCGCACCCGGATCCGTATTCACCGCCAACGAAACCATCCAGGACACGCTCAACATGTTCCTGTTCCGCCCCGATATTCACCTGGGCGTGATCATCAAGGCGCTACAAAACAAGAACCTGCTGCAGATTCTGGCTGAGCCCAACCTGATTGCCATGAACGGCAAGGAAGCCAGCTTTCTGGCCGGCGGACAGTTTCCCTTCCCCATGGTGCAGCCTGGGGCGGGTTTCACCGCGGTGAGCATTCAGTTCAAGGAGTTCGGCGTCCGCCTGAGCTTTACGCCGGAAATCATGCCCAACGGCGACATTCACCTGAAGGTGGCGCCGGAGGTCAGCGCTTTGGACTTCGCCAACGCGCTCACTATCTCCGGTTTCACGGTGCCGGCGCTGAGCACGCGCAAGGCGGCGACGGAATTCCAGATGCAGGACGGGCAGAGCTTCGTGATTGCCGGCCTGATGGATAACCGGGTGAGCAGCCAGATGAACAAGATACCCGGGCTGGGCGACATTCCGGTGCTGGGCGCGCTGTTCCGCAGCAAGAGCCTGTCCAAGAGCAACTCCGAGTTAATGGTGCTGGTCACGGCTAAGAAGATCTCGCCGGACAAGGTGGCGCCGCCGCCGCCGCAGTATCCGCAGCCCTTCCTGGATAAGAACAAGTTTGACGGGAACAAGCCGGGAGGCGGAGGCAAATGAGAAGGGGGAAAGATCGCCGGCCGGAAAAAGGGATGACGCTGCCTTTGGTGGCGGTGTTCATCGTGGTGCTGTTCGCCTTTGCCGCGCTGGCCATTGATCTGGGAATCCTGTACACGGCGCGAACCAGCGCACAGCATGCCGCGGACGCGGGAGCGCTGGCGGGGGCGGCGGTGTTCAGCAATTCCCCCAGCCCAGCCCTGGCCGCAGTGGCGGATGCCGCCATCTCGACCGCCATTCAGAACAAGGTTCTGGGGCGGAGCCTGACGGCGGCGGACTTCGGCGCGGCCCTGAGCGCTTCGCCCTGCCCGGCGACTCATGCCGGCAGCGCGGTGTGCGTGGACAGCCCGAACCGGAGGGTAACGGTTTACATTTCCCGGGCGGGCTCGAGCGCAGTAGGCATGTTTTTTGCCCGCGCCATCGGCTGGAACGCCGTGGCGGTGAATACCCGGGCGACAGCGGAAGCCAGCAAGGTGGCCGGAGGAACACACTGCCTGAAGCCGTTTTTCATCGCCAACACGGCGCTGGCGTCCAGCATTACGGCGGGCTGCGGGGCAGCAGCGCCCGCTTCTCCAACTTACGCGCAAACTATTTTTAATCCCAATGTGACCGATCCCAGTACCGGCGCGCCCAGGCTGACCGACTACGCGCGAGTCATGCGCGGCAAGGTAATCACGCTGCGTCCGGTGGGCCAGTCGCAGGTTCCCAACAACGGAGCTGTGCCCAGCCAGTATTATTCGCTGGATTTCGGCAAAGGCGCCGCGACCTACAGCTGCGCCATCGGCCATTGCCTGAATGATCCCGCCTGCGGCGTGGATCCCAGCACGTTGCAGAACTTCACCGGATCCTGCGGAACCTTGCTGCAGACCGAAAACGGGAAGATGACGCAGAAGACCTACGTGGGAGTCTCGGACCTGATTGGGAGCCCGGCCGACCTCTGGGCGCCCAGCAATCCAGCGACGCCGGTGGCCACCAATCCCAGCCCGGATTTCGAATATTGTTACCAGGGCAACTGCAGCCAGCTGCGGGATAGTAGCCGTTCGCTGATTACAGCGCCCGTGTGGGACAACTGCAATACCGCGCTCGATCCGGGCAAGCAGCCGGTTTCGTTTCTGGGATTCGCGCAGTTTTTCATTGACAGCACGCCCGACAATCAAGGCAATATTACCGCCCATTTCGTGAATGCCAGTTCCTGCGGAACGGCACAGGGCGCGGGTCCGGGGACGGCCACGGGACCAGGCGCGGTTCCCATCCGCCTGATCCAGGGGCCATGAGGCCAGGAGCACGATAAGGAGAACACGGAAATTATCCCAGGGAAGGTAGTGGACGAATGGCTGAACTGGCAGTAGTGATTTTGGCGAGCGACGACGAACAGCGCTCCATTTTGCAGGTGCTGGTGGACGGAACCAACGTCGCCCGCACCGTGCACAGCTGTTCTGCGTTTCCGGTGGCCGCCACCGATCCGCTGCTGCGGCGGATCCACGGAGTCAGCCCCGACGTGCTGATGGTGGACATTCCCAACGAAAATCCGATCTCGGCTATCCGCGCCATCGAGACGCTGCGGGCGGAGGTGAGCAACGCGGCGGTGTTCGCGGTGGGCAGCATGTCGCAGCCGCAGGTGATTGTGAACGCCATGCGCGCCGGAGCGCGCGAGTTTATTGAGCGGCCCACCACCACCACGGCCCTGCTGGAAGCCTTTGTACGGCTGACTGCAGCCCAGCGTAAGCACGGACAAAGCGGGCGCCGGGGCAAGGTATTCACCGTGGTCAATGCCAAGGGAGGCACGGGAGCAACGACCGTAGCGGTGAACATCGCCCTCTCCCTGCATGCGGTGCACGGCAACGTGGCCCTGATAGACCTGGCGCCGCTGGGCCATGCCGCGCTCCACCTGAACGTGAAGCCGCTGTTCACCATTGCCGACGCGCTGCGCAACCTGCACCGCATGGACGGCTCGCTGCTGGAGAGCTTCATGACCCGCCATCCCGACGGTTTGCACCTGCTGGCAGGGACCAGCACGCCCACCTCGGTGGAGCCCACGACCAGCGAATTTGCCGCGCTCTTCGACATTCTGGTCAGCCACTACCGCTACATCGTGGTGGATACCTCCACCCGTCTGGATGCGGCCACGCGCCTGGTGTGCAACCTTTCCGAATACGTGCTGCTGGTGGCCCACACGGACGTGGCCTCGCTGTGGAGCGCCGCCCGGGTGCTGCAGTACCTGGGCGAGTCCGGCGGACGGGAGCGGGTGCGGCTGGTGCTGAACCGTTTCCGCAAGATACCCGGCTTCAGCGAGAGCGACGCGGAAGCAGCCACGGGCGTGAAGCTTTTGTGGAAGATCCCCAATCATTACGTCGCGGTCTCAAATTCCATTGACCGGGGCGTGCCGGTAATTCAGCAAAACCACTCCGAGGTGGCGCGTTCGTTCACCGGGCTGGCGGCAACGCTGACCGAGTCGGATGAAAGCAGCAAACGGGGCGGCTGGTCGTTATTCAAAACTGTTTAGGAGTAAGGCATGGGCGGACTAGGAGCGGGAACGCAATTCGAGCGCACGGAATACCAGCAGGTCAAAGCCGACCTGCACCGCAAGATTCTTGACCGGCTAAACCTGGAAAAGCTGGGGCGTGCGCCCAGCGACGCCGCGCGCGAGGAAGTGCTGGTGCTGATCCGCAATTCGGTGAACGGCGAAGCCGTGCCCCTGAGTTTTGCGGAACGGGAACGGCTGGCGCGGGAAATCCTGGATGAAATTTTCGGCCTGGGCCCGTTGGAGCCCCTGCTGAAGGATCCCAGCATTTCTGACATCCTGGTCAATCGCTACAACCAGGTGTACATCGAGCGCAACGGCAAGCTGGAGCCCACGGGGTTGACCTTTAAGGACGACCAGCACCTGATGCAGATCATTGACCGCATCGTGTCGCGGGTGGGGCGGCGCGTGGATGAATCTTCGCCCATGGTGGACGCGCGCCTGCCCGACGGCTCGCGCGTGAACGCCATTATTCCCCCGCTGGCTGTGGACGGACCCGCGCTTTCCATCCGCCGTTTCGGGCGCGATCCGCTGACCGCGCGCAACCTGATCGAAAACAAGTCCCTGACCGAGCCCATGCTGGAACTGCTGGCGGCCATGGTGAAGGGCCGCCTGAACCTGCTGATCTCCGGCGGCACGGGCGCCGGCAAAACCACGCTGCTGAACGTGTTATCCGGCTACATTCCCAATACAGAGCGCATTGTCACGATTGAAGACGCGGCCGAATTGCAGCTCAAACAAGAGCACGTGGTGCGCCTGGAAACGCGCCCGCCGAACATCGAAGGCAAAGGCGCCATCCGCCAGCGGCAGCTGGTAATCAACAGCTTGCGTATGCGTCCCGACCGCATAGTAGTGGGCGAAGTCCGTGGCGAAGAAGCTTTTGACATGCTGCAAGCCATGAACACCGGCCACGAGGGCTCGCTGACCACGGTCCACGCCAACACGCCGCGGGACGCGCTGTCGCGTATTGAAAACATGGTCTCCATGGCCAACCTCAATATTCCCGAGCGCGCCGTGCGGCAGCAGATTTCTTCCGCCATCCACGCCGTGGTGCAGATTGCCCGCATGTCGGACGGCACCCGCAAGGTGACTACGATTTCGGAGATCACGGGCATGGAAAGCGACGTCATTTCCATGCAGGACATCTTTGTCTTCGAACGCAAGGGAGTGGCGGAAGGCGGCAAGGTGCGGGGCGTGTACCGCTCCACCGGCATCCGCGCCAAGTTTACCGACCGGCTGACGGCGGCAGGCTGCCGCGTCCGACCCGCGGTGTTCGAATCGGTGGTGGAGATATGAGGCCAGGGAGAAGGCGGGGAGTACAGCCATGATCATGGCGCTGATTGCGGTAGTGGTTTTTGTTCTGGTAACAGCGGGAGTGTTTGCCGTGGCGTCGCTGTTCGATGAGCGGCGCTCGCACGCGCGCTTGCTGCGCGAACGTCTGGCCACGGTGCAGGCGGCCAGCGAACGCCAGCCCTCGGAAGAACTGCTGCTGTTGCGGGATGAACTGATGAGCGACATCCCGGTGTTCAACCGGCTGTTGCAGCAGTGGCCGCGCATGACCAAGCTGCAGCAGACGCTCTCTCAGGCCGACGTGAAGCTGAAGGCCGGCAAGTTCCTGCTGCTCACGGTTTGTGCGTGCGCCACTTCCGGCGTCGTGGTGTTGCTGCTGAGCAACTCCAAGCTGTTTGCGGGGGTGGCCGCGGCATTCGGCTTGTTCGTGCCCTACATGTATGTGTCGTTTCGGCGCTCGCAGCGCTTTTCCAAGTTCGAGGAACTGTTCCCGGAGGCTATTGACACTCTGGCACGCGCGGTGCGCGCTGGGCACGCATTTCCCACCGCCCTGGAACTGCTGGCCACGGAAATGGGAGAGCCGGTGGGGGGCGAGTTCCGCAAGCTTTTTGAAGAGCAGAAATTCGGTTTGCCGTTGCGCGACGCGCTCTTGAACATGGCGGAACGCATGCCCATCGTCGACGTGAAGTTTTTTGCCACGGCGGTCATGTTGCAGCGTGAAACCGGCGGCAACCTGGCGGAAATCCTGGACGGGCTTTCCTACGTGATCCGCGAGCGCTTCAAGATTCTGCGCCAGGTGCGGGTGTACACGGCGCAGGGCCGCTTGACCATGCTTTTGCTGATGGCCCTGCCCCCAATCATCGTGGTGGTGATGGCGGTGATGAACCCGGGATTCATGACCCCGCTGTTCACCGACCCCCTTGGCCACGCGCTGATCGCCGCGGGAATTGTTTTGCAGACGATCGGCTACCTGCTGATCCGAAAAATTATTCGTATTCAGGTCTGAACCTATGGCGATGGTATTGGCAATCGTGCTGTTCGTGACGGTGTTTGCGGCGATCTTCGCTTTCGGAGCGGCGGCGGCCGCGCCCTCTTCCGTGCTGGGCACCCGGCTGCGTTCGCTGGGCTGGCAGCCGCGGGAGGACTCGGAAAGAACCGCGATCAAGGACCGTGTGGAACAGGTCCTGGATCCGCTGTCCAAGGCCCTGCCTAAATCGCCGACGGAAGTTTCGGCTACTCGCGCCCTGCTCATGCAGGCCGGCTACCGCGACCCCAATCACCTAACCATTTACTTCGGCATTCGCGCCCTGCTGGCCTTTGGCGGACTGGCGTTGGTGATGGCCACGGGCATTGGCCTGAATTCGCCCATGCTGATCGCGGCTTTGCCGCTGGGTGGCTACATGGTGCCCCGGTTCATGCTCAAGCGCATGATCCGCAACCGGCAACTGCGGATCCGGCTGGGCCTGCCGGACGCGCTCGACCTAACCGTGATTTGCGTGGAAGCCGGACTGGGCCTGGACCAGGCGCTGCAGCGGGTGGGTGAGGACTTGCGCCACGCCCATGCCGAACTGAGCGACGAATTTCGCCTGGTCAACCTGGAACTGCGGGCGGGCAAGCCGAGGGCGGACGCTTTGCGCAACCTGGCGGAGCGCACCGGCGTCGACGACTTGAAAGCTCTGGTGGCGGTGCTGATCCAGACCGACCGCTTCGGCACCAGCATCGCGCAAGCGCTGCGCGTGCACTCTGATGCGCTGCGTACCGAGCGCCGCCAGCGGGCGGAAGAGTCGGCGGCCAAAACCACCATCAAAATGGTGCCGGTGCTGGTCCTGTTTGTGTTCCCTTCGATGTTTATCGTCAGCCTGGGGCCGGCGGCCATCCAGCTGATCCGGTACTTCCTGCCGGAGATGCAACGATGACGCCAGCGGTCGTGGCCGTATTAGTGATTCTGCTGGTATTGGGACTGGTGGCCTACAACCGCCAGAAAGACCAGGCGTAGGAGCGCTGGCATGCAGGGCAATCATTTGCGCAAGGGATACGCATTTAACCGAACCCGCCAGGCGTTCCTGGCCACCGAGCTGTCGGTGGCTGACACCCACTGGAGCCGGCTCCGCGGTCTCATGGGTACCACCCCCACCGCGTTCCGTTTTGGCCATGGCCTGTGGATTGTGCCCAGCCATGGCGTGCACACCATCGCCATGCGCTACCCCATCGACGTCATCTACCTGAACCAGAACAAGGCCGTGGTTCACGTAGAGGAGAACATGAAGCCGTGGCGCATTGCGCCAATACGCATGGACGCGGTTACGGTGCTGGAACTTCCCTGCCATACAGTGTGGAACACAGGGACGGCAATCGGCGACGTGATTGAGATTTCCTTTGGCGTACAGAAGAAAGCAGTGGAGGCGGTATGAGCGCAACGATGACGGTACTTGCAACCGCGCCCGAGCCTCCCAATTTCCTGATCGAATGGGAACCGCGCTGGAAAGCATTTTCCGGCGCGCTGGGTCCAGCCCTGCAGCGCTCTCCCCGCCAGTTGCAGGGAGAGTGCCACGCGGGCCTCTGGCCCGCTTCGGGCATGGTGGTGGCCTGGGTGATGGAATTCGCCCTGCTGCTGGTCATCATTACGCTGCCGGGAACGCTGAAGTACATGCAGACCTTCACCCCGCCGGTGCACCCCAAATATGAAGTGATCTATTTCTCCGGCGATAATCTGCCGCAAACTACGGATACGGGCGGGGCGCAGGCCGGGCACACAGGGCATTCCGGCGGCCGCACTGCCATGAACAAACAGCAGGTCATCAAAGTTGCGCGCGGCGACTCTTTAACCCAGCAAGTGGTGGATGTTCCTAAGATCAAGCTGCCGCCCAGCCAGGATGCGGTGGCCAACCTGATCGCTATTGCCGCGGCCAAGCCCGGCCCCCCACCCACGCAGGGTCTGGAAAAGCTGGCGAAACCGAAGCTGCTTCTGCCTGAGGACGCGGTTCCCCCGGAAGTAAAAGTGGCGCGGGATAAGATGGAAAGAATGCCCGACCTTTCCGCCGAGGCGGTGGCGCCACCGGTGGACACGATGCGTGAGAAGCTGAGC